>Ga0307513_10002339_pt1 | contig 26383 bp, 24 predicted proteins | sample 15_EM_MG_FD_202174 | JGI IMG/M metagenome (GOLD analysis project Ga0307513, IMG submission 202174) | Populus trichocarpa ectomycorrhiza microbial communities from riparian zone in the Pacific Northwest, United States - 15_EM | ecosystem: Host-associated > Plants > Roots > Unclassified | place...
ACAACCTTTCCTCTCCTTCTTAATTCGTTCAAGCGCATAGCTCCCTACTTCACCCTTGTCAAGGCCTTTAGGCAATTCATCGTCTGGTCAACTTTCCACCTGTTTGTCTTCCGGTATATCAATAGGTTACACATACGCACAGGAGGGTGATTTCGGCACGCGCGACACACCATCCAAACTAAACGGGTCCTGCGAAATCAGCCCAACAACGGTAGTATTATACCACGTGAAATACCAAGCTTTTCCCAGCGGCTAAGATGTCAAGAGATAATCAATCCATATGGAATTAGCCCAGCAGGAGCACAGGAAGTTTCAATTCCCCCGCAATCGGTTATATAATACGATCAGTGTTGAACAATCCATCAGGCGGGGGTAGAAGGAAAAGTGAAAAATAATAATCCTAACCTATGGAGACTGGGAGAAGGCCTTAGCTTTCCTCAATAGGTGCTGTAGGGTAATAGGGCGGCTCAGTATGGTGCCGCTACCAGGTGGACGGAATTCGGCTCTGGACCATACCCGGGGGTGTACGGTGCGTTCGTGATGGGAGGAGGGGCAGGGGTTCGAGATGTCAAAGCTTTTTACACTTCCTATGATAGCATTATAATAATATTATTATTATTATACCGACCAAATTAAATCATTTCTTGCTTCCGACAGTAATGAGCACGGGGGTTTCAAATCCTTGTGCCTCCCATTACTAACGTCCACCACCGAGTACTGCTAAGGGTAATGCCCGCCATCGATGAGGCATGGTAGCAGAGATACCGGTGAAAGGAGAAGGAGAAAAACAAAGCAGAACCCAAAAAGAGAAAAAGGACCGTCTTGTCACTACCAATTAGAAAAAGAAAGTGCAGATTCCGAATAGTACAAGATTCCCCAGCTCATGTTGACTACAGTCTCTCATGGGGTCTTGACGAATATCAGCGGGTGACGAACAGGGATTAGCCGGTGTTTTTTGTTACCCTACTTTGACCAATTTGATTTCTATTGGCCAAATACCCCTGTTCGTCACCCGCTGATATTCGTCAAGACCCCATGAGGGACTGTACCTACCTACCGGTGGGGTGCCCGAGTAGGTAGGTAGGTAGGTAGATCTATCAGCGAGGGTGGCTATTTGTCATCGACTGCCCCGGTTCACCACTAATTGCCTTGTGAACTGACTGTATTTTCTGAGGCTGAGTCAGGTGTGGAGCTCTACTGGTTGGTAAGACCCGTTCAATAATCTAAGATTGGTAGTCTGCAGCGGATCTGGAAAGTTGCCTGAAGATTGATTGATTGATTTGAGACAGTGCCACAGGGTTGGCGCCATGTGAGACGTAGAGGGAGGGGGGGGGCGGCGGAAGTGGCCATAACAGGACACGAGCTCTCTCTCCAACTTATATAAGCTTTTGGAGTCTCTTCATGTGTAACCGATCAATTCGGATGTGTGTGTGCGCGTGGTATTAAGTAGAATCAGCCTGAACCCAGTCATTCTAAGCTAAGGGGCTGGCAATCTGTTATCATATGGGATCACTCGTGTCATTGCCTTTGGCCGGTCGCCTTTCTGCCCCGCCAGGTCTTCGTAGTAGTTAACCGGCTTAGAAAAAGTTGGACATGATCCCCCGAAGGAGGTTGGGATGTAGGAAAACAACTTGACACTTGCGCCAACCTATCGTTAGACACTTATTGGTGTATAAGCGCTTGTGTGTGTGACCTCCTATCTGGAGCACATGTAATGTGGGATGGTAGAACAGCACGAGATGATATATCCATATATTCAACCTGCCCCCCAAGAAGATAGTACAGTACGTGTAAATTAATGGGCATGAGTCTTCCACGAGCGCCAGGGTCTGGATTAAGGATCCCTAAGTAGAATGCCCCCACGCCATTGTTTCCTACCCTATATATATATCCATCCATCCATCTCTCAACGCGACTAAAATACTGTCCAGAGATCAGGGATACCTCCCGGGAACTAGTATATATATCTCTCTCGATATTCTTGATAGCACCCCTCGGGGCGGCTACCCTGACAGAGAAACCGCAAAACGAACAGCTTGCTGTCTCCAATGGACAACCCCCACACCAGGCACAGCTCTAAAATCACATGATATCTTGTCTATCGGAGAGGGTGATTTCTGCAACTCCTATTGCTTTGTCATAGTGGGTGGAAGTAGTGCACAACCTTCACTTCGTCCGGGAATTGGACAAGAACCAGTCAGTCGGACGGATTCGTATATTATAGAGCGAGAGAACTACTCTTCCCAGTGTGGCTGAAAAACGAGACAATGAGTAAAATCCGCATCTCCACAAATGGGTGACCATTGTCACCCCACACTGTGGAAAACGTGGCCCTAGCGCATGCTAATAGTAGCACGAGGTATGGGCGTGGGAAGCGCAGGTTTGATGCGCGGAGCAAAGAAGGAAGGTGGGGTGAGCGCTCGCATCACATGTCACTAGATAGTGAGAAGCCTGAAGAAGAAGAAGAAGAAGAAGAAGAAGAAGAAAAGTGATAGTAGGCATTACATTAGTAGAACGCGCTTTCTAGGTGCACGTGAGAGGATAGGGGAATTGTTTGCCGTGGTTTATCGATGCTCCTTTCCACCCCCAAAAATGGGAAAAACATCACTTTTCAATTACTGATATCTCATATCATAGGGAAATGCATCTCCCTTTCCCCAAATTCCAGATTTAAAGCTACTTTATCTATGTAATAATTATTATCATGATTAATTTGAAGTATACTCATCAGCAACTAAGGGCTCTGCAAGCCTGCAAAGTTCCACCATTGCTTGAAGGGGCATCACTAATTATCGCCAATTTGCTAAGGTATGATACCGTATAATCTGGCAAAAGTCGGATCGACGATACCAAGGATTTTCTTGTCCAACCACCGCGGTCCACTCGAGTACCGCATACCGTAAAATCTCATATGATCCACTATCTCCGTAGCAGGGGGTTAATCTCCGGTGTCCACCCACGATAGGTTTTTTTTAGTCTCGCAGGCTACCTGAATTGCGAATTCCAGTTAATGAGATCCAACACACTCAGCACACTCAAGCCTTTCCCGTGTTAAGAAAAGACTAATCCCTCTTGGATGTTTTGTCTTTGAGTGCGGAGATTAACCCGTGCTACGGAGATAGTGGATTATATGTACGAGATTTTACGCTATGTTCAAACTGTGGCGAATTGGCCTTCTTCGCGCGCCTCCTGTTGGCTCGGTTGCCTTAATCCGACTTTTGCCAGATTACAAGTAGTTGCCCTGGCAACCCCCAACAAAAATTCCCCCCATCCCCGATGGGCTGTAATATTGACATGATGGTGATGTGTCAGGAGACTCTGTAAATAGTTGGAGGATAATCCTACATGCAGATATAACAACTTGGATGGTTTTTGGAAATTTATCTGCATAGGCTCAATAGGAGCCTGGCTAAACCCCCTTCAAAAAGTCGATTTTTGGTGTAGAGGTATCTAATCACCAAGACCTCTGCCCAGGCGCTGTGGATATGCGCCGGGCATTGTAATCCCATTTTGTAGTGACTAGAAAGTGAAGCGCAGATTCCGGCCTTTGGTAGTGATCGGGAGTTCACTCAGTTCAAGGATAATACACAACTCCCTGTCTCGGCTAGTATTAGTGCTAAGGTTAGGGTTTAGCGGGATGAGCTTCAACTTACTCCGGCATCTCTAGGAGGAACTATGGTATTCTCATATTCGGGAGGGTAGTGCACAGGTTCTGGCATTCCGCAGGGGTGTTGGGAGGACGGACGGATGTGGGTAGGGGATGGATTAGGCCCGGATGGGGGGTTCTCTAGGATTAGTACCACAGCGATACCCTCTATAACTCCTCCCCTGCCATCAGGGAGGAATTGGGGATGTGTCTCCAGACCATTTTTTCCCGAATTCGGGGCGTTGCCGGATCATGATAAGTATTATATTGGTATGCCGTGCGCACGTCCAAGCCGCCTGGTATGCAGCCTTCTGCTCTAGAGTATGCTCACAGGCAGAGAAGAGCAGTTCGATGTCAAGGATTGCACAAGCCCCCTCTGACCGATATATAGTTCAGGCCCCATACCTCTCGAGAATCTTGACGTCCATCAACCCACCAACCAGGTCCCCGAGGACTGATGGGTGCCATTCTTTGTAGTCCGGTCCCTCGCTCCAAGTCTTGCCCTTTCGGGACTTCTTCGACGGAAAGCTAAGCATCTCTTCTGCAGGGTCTGTCCTGCAGTCGGGTCTCGTCGTCTATTCCACCCCCAGTAATGGGTATGCGTGCGGTGGGGGTTACCCTCAGCCTATAGGAATATTGGTGGAAAGTAACAGCCTCGGGGCTCAGTAAAAAATTGGCCTTCTCTAGCAAGAAATAAGAGTTGGCCCGTGTTAAGATGAGCACAATCACACAAAGTCACTCGTCGGGGCATTTTCCTGCTCTCTCGCCTGCCTAATCAGAACAAGGTCCCGCATGAGTAATTCCGCCGCTGCAGCCTCAGGGGGGCTAGTTACCCGGTCAGCCACCCTCATTGACCAGGCATCTCCGAAAATACGCCACAGGCCGAAAAACCCCGACGCCACGCTGTATCACTCGGGAGACACGGCAGCAGCCCAAGATCTACAAAGCAGGCGCAACATCAAACTCCCGGTGCACCGCAATCCCTACATCATCATTAAAGCCCAGAGTAAGTTCATCCCCTCCAAACGTCCAAATCAGCCCGTCGGAGGATAGTAATCATCAGACGCCCCGTATCTGAGCAGCACGAGTACCGGTAGAGTAACAAGTATATACTCGCCCTATTTAATAATGCTCAACTAGCACTCAGAAGGGAGTTTTCCAGAAGCGCCTTGATCCTTGTTAGATTTGACGCTGGATGGGTCCGATCTATGGTTGACCGATACTTGCATAACCGGTAGGAATTAGCCGCAGGAAACTTCCCTCCCAGTTGTTGCGGCCGGTTAGTTGTATCCAAGGGTCGAAAAGAGGAGAGAGAGCGAAAACTCCCTAGGCACAAAGTGGGAGGGCCAACAACGGGTTGATGAAAGGGAGATATATACGATATTATAAGAAGCGGTGCGCGGTTGGCTTGCATCAGAGAGGGGGGGGTTTTCTTGGTTCTCCCACGAATAGCCACCTATCGCTGTATTAATCATGCGGAGAATAGCCTTTATTGACACTGGTTTTGTATGGGTATCTCCGAAAATTATTGTCTTAGACCCTTGAAAGAAGTTAGGTTGCTGGTAAAAAGGTGATGAACCCCCTCTTTTTTTCTCCCTTTTCTACCCCCTTCTCGCCCTTTTCTCACTTTGGTAGACATCAGACTTTCATCCGGTTAACCCTAGCGTATTTACGGAATCGCCGGCCTTAGCCAGCCTTGCACAGGAAAAAACAACCTACCGTAGGCCCTGTCGGTGAAAGCAACGCCTGTTGTAACAAAAACAACATTCATGAGGTGATTTTTCCTTCTTTCCTTCACCCTGTAAGCCAACCCAAACAGGCGCTCACAAGATCTTCATAACCAGTCATCCATACACATGCTGTCGTCTGCTTGTTGGTTTTCTATCAAGCCCGAAGGTTTCGATTCAAACAAAAAGGCTCGCCCTTTTTTTCCCCTGATCTGTGTGCCCAACTTTCCCTCACTCTCCCTTATCATACTTGTTTGGTATTTATTGACCTTCACCTTACCAATACTTATGTCCGGGGCGAAAAGGAACGGATCGATCACCTATTCATTCTCTCATCTTAACGGTATTTAGCTTTAACGATATAACAAAAAAAGACATGGTACGATAGAAAAGAAATATCGTCCCCGTGACGATCATGTATGAGCCTGATCTAACCCCACTAAAAACACCAGTATTACTCCCCCCCCTTCCCATTTCCCCGCATTGCTTACCTATCCATCACGGGGGAGGCACAAGCACAAACACAATGAACGAAAATGGAGAAAAAGAAAAAAGAGAGAAAGAAGATAAGGATCTGGTGAACTCCTAGGCCGACGAGATCAACGGATATGTTACCGGAAGTGCTAGGCCATTAAACTATGAGACTGGCGGAAAGTGATGAGTGATGAGTATTTTGTGGCGGGTGTGCTCAACGCACCGCCACAAAATACTCATCACTTTCCGTAACCCCTGTGCCCTAGCACTGTGCTGTGCTGCACGAGCAGTCCTGAACTTAACCGCTCGGCACCTCGATCGGTGCCGCACAACATCTCACAAGCACTCTGCTCTTTGCTGTGAGATAACGTCATCCTGTCCATTGTGCGAAAACTGCTGGAAATGGTGCAGGGGGAGTACAATGAGATGAGCAGCAGCGTGGAAAGGGTGATTGTAAGGCGGTCAGTCAGACGCGGGAACTGAAGCAGCGGAGATGGCGAATTGGGGCGGTGGGCGGGAATGTGCGAGAACTGACTTCAGCGGAGATGAGGACAGGAGAGGCAGTAGGACAAATTAAATTGTTTGCTTTGCTAGAAGGTGAAAGAGATGGTATTGTCTAGGATACAATAGTCAGAGAAGAAGAAAAACCCGCTATCATACCGATGCCAACCAGCACAGATGGATGACTAAGCCACAACCCTCCTCTCTCTCTCCCTCCTGCGTGCGATGCGGTGAGTGCTTCAGACCATTCAATAAAGTAGTCTACCATGGTTCGAGGAATTCAACTATTTTAGATATCTGTATCATAGTCTACTTGTCTATTCGAAAAGTATCGGGATGCCTTGGCGCCAAGATTTCATAACCTCCGCCCGGGGTGCTCGGATATTGGCGCCAAGTCACCCGGGCACTTTTGGAATTGGGCGAGTTCATAGTCAACAGCTGCCCACCCCATCTCGCACCCCATCTACGGTACCGTGGGGCCGCGCCAGTGCCGTCCAGTCGGTCTTTTGTCGCCCTCACCCAGTCTTGGACGGACCGGACGAATAGGAGAGCGCTGGCCCGGGAGGGACACAGACTGTATGACCAACCGGCTTGGCGCTCAGAGACACAACTCTATCGGCATGATTCCGCTGTTCCCGCATGCCCTATGGTACAAGTACCAATTGGCGAGTGCTATCGGTAGTACGGTACTTGTGCTAGTACAGGCACAACAGGCGTCAAACTTACTAAAAATGTGAATGTATTCTCGCCCCCCGGCACACTATCATAGCAAGGCACGAGAGATTATAATAGACTATTTCCTTTGTTCTCATTCAGGGCTTTTTAAAGTTCGGGTTACTAATCGCAGTTTCTCAGGATGTCATTTCTACAATAGCAGAAATGGCGGCTTACCGTACCCCCCCCCCCCAAAAAAAAAAAAAGCCTTCTCAGGCGCCTGGGCACGTGCCGAGATAAAGCTGCGATACCGGTTATGATATCGTAAAACCCGAGTTTTGATTCTTCCCTCTTATCGACGCACACGCTGCCTATCACATCATTGCATGGCCTGCCATTCACTCATTCTTTCCCCTAACACAACATATCTCCCGAACTGCTATGGATGTGGTGCGGTACCGCTTAAGCCGCATCTCTACTCGTATGGGACTCGCCGTGTTAGTGACCCGGTGTGTATGAACCGTACCACCCCGCTTCTGGAAGCATCATAGCACTTTTTGTGGGGGTCATCAAAAAAATCGGAAATCGTAACAGCCCTTACTTCCATAAGCATTTTTTTTGGGATGAGCGGGAGTAGTTCTCCGATTTTCAATGCGCCCCCCAGGCACCGTATCGTACAGTAAATACAGTCACGGAGTGCGGTATGCGGTATGTGAGTTGTGTGTGTAACGGGCCGATCAGGACACGATATGTACGATTCGATGGTACGGTAGGAATGGAAATTTGGGAGTGGGCGACGCCTTATAGATTTCGGGGGTGCGGGGAGAGATGGATGGATGGAGGTTTTTAAGGTTTGATGGGAAATCGAAATGTTGGCTTGGCTTGGCTCTTTTTTTTCAGTTGTAAAAAGTATCAGTCACGAAAAGAGTACCGTACCCCAAGGCGCTCCGGGAGTAATTGCACCATATCATAGTGCGCGTTTTTCAGGAGCGCCTGGGTAGGGCTATGAATTGGGGGTTGGGTTCGAAGAAACGAGTACCGTATCACGATCCCGTCACAGAAAAGATGTTGATCGATTAGTCTGTTTTCATATTATGGTAGATATATCAATGAGGCTTTCGCCGATGTAATAGCGGGAAGTCAACGCCTCTTCTTTCTTTTTTTACGCTGCCGGGTCGTAACGCAGCGGTAGTCGGTTCCCATACGGTACGACAGGGACACCCGGGTTACCCCGGAAGAGCCTTGAGCGTGCGAGGGTTAGGTAAGAACGCATCATTCGGCGTAATCGAGCTTATGCAATCGTAAGACTGGACTCGCGTTCCTAGGGGAGCTAGTTCGATCTTCCTCCATCTCCCGAAATAGGTTGTCAGGAGAAGTCAGTCGGACTTGTGTATCATACTCTCCATATCCACAAACACACCAGTGCCTGGGACCCGCGGCAAAGTCATCAATTTCGGCATGGTAAGGACATGTCTTTTCTTGCTCTGAGGAATACTCCGTAGCCTCATTATCATGACATTGCGGTTGGATTTGATGACTGCGCAGTATTCGAGGTGCGCACAAGGAGCCTTAGGAAGCTGTAGTATGTTTCTACAACTCGGCACACTTTTCCTTAGCCACCTGTGCTTCAAAAGAGACGTCCGTGTTGCCGGCGAAAAACTGGCTGGAGAAAACGATGATCGTCAGGGTTCCGGGTAAGCGCCCCCTAGGATAGCCCGAGGGGGAGGGGGAGGAGGTCATAGGTAAGCGTCTAGGATGGGCCTAGGTCTAGTGTACCAGTTCACTACCGTAGGCTATGCGATAGAAGTTCTTGAGGTTCTGCGAAGTCTCCTAGAAAATGCTCTCTCGTGGTATACCGTATTCATGTAAATTCGTGCCCTGCCAAGTTGAGCTATAGGAGGGCAAGTGAATGGAAGCGCTATCTATCCCCCCCACCCCTCCAAGAAATTAAGATGGTATTTCAAGATATGTTCCGGGTGAACGGTGCAGTTTCAAGAGGCTTCTCGAAAGAGGAATTTATAGCTCTCTCTTAGGGTTGCTTGCCCTGTCCTAAGGATAAGTAGGCAGTCGAAATGATAACAATTGCGAAGGAACCGCTATCTATTTCTCCTCCCATATCCGAAATCAGACACCTAGAGCGAGAGGGGGGTCGTCTGCCCTATAAAATTTCATGCTGGTGCCCGGCGTGTTCCGGGCGATTTTTTAAGCATTCGGAATGAGAAAAAATGTGTGATCCGGCTCCGGTATAGCCCACACCTCCGTAGGTAACTGACGATCCGATTACTTTAAAACGGCCGAGCACGGCAGTGAAGCAAGTGGCAGGCGGAGGAGGAGGCTGGGTCAGGCTGCCGAGGCCTCTAGATGATCTAGATTAGATTGCTCTGATTAGATAGCCCACCCAAAAGAAAAGCATGAGATGGAGGGTGGCAGAGATACCGGTAGGGGGGTTCACATCGCAACAAGATCTTGGCCCCTTTTGTTGTGTATCTTGGAGGCGTTCATTGGTAGAAATGATGGTTCAGGATAAAGGCTCGCTCAACATGGAGGCATTTTCTGAAGGTGGAAGAAAGAAAAGAACCCACTGAACAGCCCAAGAAATAAACTTCGAGAGCGGCTTGATACTTGGACTTTTATTTTATTTTCAAACCTTTGCCTTAGTGATCGGGCATGTTGTGACGCTTGCTGATGAGGGGAAAAGGGCAGACGCAAGTGCTGCATCGCCGATGGTGGTTGGCTGAGAGAGGGGGGGTAGAGGGTGTCCGGAGCGATACACGATGCGGAGACTTTACTCGGGCTACTTTAGTCGTCGAATAGAAAGTGCCAGCAGGATTGCACATTCTTCAAGGTTGTTCAATACGGTGGCTTGACCGTTGCTAGGGTGACTGATTACGTGTGGGCGAGTGATGCCTGAGGAGGTATAGATTTGCACGGAGAGACAATACGGTACGGTAGGGTACGGTACGGTGCTTGCCCTCGCGCAGTGAAGAATGGAACGCAGGGCACTAGTGCGCCATATAATAGCGACTGCGTTGCTAGTTGTGAGTTAATATTTGTGTTTGTGCTTCATGAGGGGTGAGAGCTTGGAGGCGAACACCGGTCAACCACTCATCCACGGTATGAGCATGAGGGGTACCTGGGCTCGTACGGAACTCCTACATACGGTAAATGCAGTGTCCGATACATGCCCCTACGAGAAGGCGATGGTAGAGGCGGGGGAGAAGGGGAATGCATGGTGTTCCAACAGGATAACTTCCTGGTGGTTCTGCGAGCCCTGAATGTCAAGGAACTGACCATATTGATGTGTGCTGTCCCTGTTCGACCAAATCTTTAACCTGATGAACAAGAAACTAATAAACTTCCGGAATTTCTGGCCCGAGGGAGTGAGCTCCGAGATCTTACTCACACTCCATAGACACCAGAAAGTATGTAAAGATTCTTTGAACAAAACATGACCAGGGTCCACAACAATCATTCACAGCATGCACTCAAGTGCACAGGCACACCCGCCGCCACAGGTAATTTTGAACTACGTCCAGAGACGCATGAAGAAGAAGAAGAAGAAGAAGAAGAAGAAGAAGAAGAAGAATGCCATGGTTCTTTGGGATTGTTTTCACTACTGCTGAGCTGGTATATCGCAGCCAGTTTCGCGCGTGCCACCAAACTACCCAGGGTTATCGAGTCACCCTCCAATCGCCTGAGTGGCCGCTCGCGAGTCTCCCGATTCTTTTTTATTTTTATTTTCCCCCCTCCTCTCTCGCCTCCAGTTATTTCCGGCTCAGCATTGGGGGATTGGGAGGGGGGGCTTGTCACGATGAAGCTTAGCTACCGATATTTGTCAATTTGTCGGTGCCTTGCAAACTATGGTATGTGTTCGGGAAAGTACAACCTCTTACCGGTATCATACTGTACAATTCAACTTCCTTACATACACAATAAATTGTGCTCCGAGAAACAAAATGCTCCTCTCCCGACCGCTTGAAGAATTTAATGACAAATCTAGGGACACAAGGAAAAAAGAAGTAGAGTGAGTAACACTGTTGTCAATGGGCTTCGTTGCCAGGCCAATGAGGTTAGGTTAAAGTTGTGGAGAACATAGGAATCCTCTAAAATTATTCACGCCCAGCACCATAGTTTCCTTGTAGAATACCGGCCGGTAAATGGAATTCCGTCTATAATACCAAATTTATGAGCTTTTTTTGAATTCGCTAGCTGTTCCCTTGATTAGGCCCCACATACCGACGGTTGTAATTTTGTTTGTTATTACAGGTAGCAGCAGCAGCAGCAAGAATAATCTTTTACATCGATAAAGGCAAAAAGCGGACACAGGGGAGAAGGGAAATAAAAGCAATGGCAGAGGTCACGGTAACGCTGTGCCTTGGAAAAGGAAGATGATTGGCGTGAATCCACCGACGGATCCCCCCTGTCTGCAGCTCCAGCCCAAGAGGAGAGACTCTAAGAAATCGAGAGTTGCACACCAGCACCACCATCACTGCCGAGGGCTCCGCAGTCAGTCAAGTCCTGTCTGGGGAAGATCGCTGTGAGGAGACACATAGGCATAGCACGGTCCCGGGAGAGGGTGTGAGAGACCCAGAAAGACAGAGACGTGCATAGGGAAAAAAGAATCGATATCACCAGAGAGTGAGAGGAGCGGAAAGAAAGGGAGAAAAGAAAGGAAAAGTAGGACTTAAAGAGGTGCCACGGGGAACCGACATCGTGCGAAAAAAATAGAGAAGCAGAGGAGAGGAGAGGAGAGGAAGGAGGAGGAGGAGGAGGAGGAGGGAAAAAATAAAGAAAATAAAAAAACAGGTCACCGCTGGTGATAGAGCAAATCACGGCTGATACCTACAGTACGTTAGGGACGAGAACACACAAGATCTCTAACCGCACCTACGCAGCAAGAAGGCAGTACGGTACAGTTTTTTGTCCGTCCTTTGCCTCCCACTCAACCAAACCCAACGAAGAAAGTGTAGAGGACGAGCAGAGCGGCCAGGCTACTTCTCCCCAGACTGTCTCCGGCTACAGACACCCGCCGCCGCCGTCGCATTTCTGTTCCCTCTGATTCTCCTCCTTTATCATCTTGATCTTCTTGGTCTCCGTCCTCAATCCTCTTCCACCTCCTCCTTGTATTCTCGCTCAGGAATTTCGCCCCCCAACCCCAGTCCTGCCGACTACCCTTCATCATCCTGCTCAGACCTAACATCACCCTGCTTAGCCCTACCCACCACCACCACCACCATCTACCGCTGTCACCACAACCTCCACAGATACCACCGCTCTGGCTATTCTCGATTTCCAACAGGCAGCGGCACACCTTTAGACCTCAGGGAGTGGTTATCTGAAGTATTTCTTTCTTCGCTTTCCCGCCGTTATCGTTGAGGTAACGCGATTCTACTCTGCTTCACCTTCTTTCTGGTGATAACCCACTAACTGACTAATGTCGTGCAGAATTTGAGGTCCGGAGAACTTCTGACCATTTCCTTTTCACCGCCATACTCTCAGTGCCAAAATATCAGGCTTATTTCAACCTAGCCATTTAATTTTCCTACAACTTCCCATTGCCCACCCCCCTTCTACCGGCCGCTCCTTTTAGTCCGTCACCATCGTCAGTTGCAAGACTTCAACCGACGACGGCGCTGAATCATCGGGACTGCCCTACCTCAAATTTTAGGACGCTTGATTTGTGCTGGAAATGTCTACTCCTTCCACCGCTTCAGCCGTCCTGCCACCCCTCAGTCACTATCGTTACGACTACGCCCGAGATCACCATCGCGTTCTCCACCCTCCTACCCACGCTCATCTCTTGAACCGTACACATCTCGCCAGTCCTATTTACCACTCTCCCGTGCCTGTGACAACCACCTCGACACCTACCAACTCTTCTTTTTCTTCGTCGACGATCTCGGCTATGGCCTCCTCTAGAACCCAGCCTTCGGCGAAGAGAAATCGTAATCGGACTCCTAACTGGGATGATTTCTACAAGAACGGGCTCCCCAAGGAGGTTATTGTCATTGATGATTCTCCCCCGCCAGAGTCTGGCCATTCAGGTGCCAACGCCAACAGCAAACACTCGCAACCATCCAGCTCATCCCGTGCAATAGCAACCAATGGACATCAATACCCTTCTACAAATAACATTGCCGGAGGTGCACATGGCCCTCGCCACGCTGACAAGAAGCGAAAGGTTCACACATCGCAATACGAACCTTCGTATGCCAGCCAGCATCAGCACTCTTATTCCTCTACACAGACTCCCCATGCTAATTATGGGTCTCCTACCACTGTTTCTGCTACTTCCAGCACAGTTAGTGTCAATGGTAATTCAACCGCTGGCACATCGCTCGGATCAAACGTTGGAGCTGGGCCTTCATATTCCGGAGCATCATTAGCTTCTGTCAATGGCCAGAAACGAAAGAGGGTAACAAGGGCCAGCCAAGCAGCAGCAGCGGCTGCAAACGGTGGGTTAGATCCTTATTCTAGCTATCACCCTCCCCCAAGGCCTCCTATCAAGGCGAAGGACGTGTATGTCCAGCCAATTCCAGATGTAAGTGGACGATCCTCTACTTCACAGTGTTATTCCATACCTTCCTTGGGTATTCCCTTACTCACATACTTGCTCCCTTCAGCCTAGTAGACATCCGACTGGGAGGGTGGATGATGATGATGGTCACTACATTATCAATCTCGAAACCGATTTGACACCACGATGTGAGTTATATCCCTCTGGACCAGTTTGTATAAAGTCTTGACTGATTTTCGTCTCCAACGCCAGACCGAATTACCAAGCAACTTGGCCAGGGAACTTTTGGCAAAGTTGTAGAGGCATATGATCGTATTAAGAAGACTAAATGTGCTATCAAGGTCATTAGATCGGTTCAGAAGTATCGGGATGCATCCCGAATCGAGTTGAGAGTACTTGCCACCTTATCTTGCAATGACAAGGAAAATAGGAATAAGTGTATCCATTTGAGAGATTGCTTTGACTACCGCAATCACATATGTACGCCCATCCCACTTAAAATTATGCTCATCTTTAGATATGAGGTGTGGGATTGACGATTATATCATTGCCAGGTATCGTCACCGATTTGCTCGGAATGAGCGTGTTCGACTTTTTAAAGGGAAATTCATTCGCACCATTTCCGAACAGTCAAATACAGAGCTTTGCCCGCCAGTTATTGACCAGTGTTGCATGTGAGTGTGTTCCTAGCCATATACCTTACGGTTTTCTCGAATCTATTTTTTACTAATTTTCAAAGTCCTTCACGATCTGAACCTCATCCACACCGACCTCAAGCCAGAAAATATTCTCCTTGTGCACAATTCATTCCAAACGTTCAATTACAATAGGGCTATACCCTCCTCTTCCACAACCACCCAAAGACAGGGCCGGACCCGCCGTGTTCTCTTGGACACGGATATTCGTCTAATCGATTTCGGATCCGCTACGTTTGATGACGAATATCATTCGAGTGTGGTTTCCACCCGCCATTACCGTGCGCCCGAAATTATACTGGGCTTGGGTTGGAGTTTCCCGTGCGATCTTTGGAGCATCGGATGTATTTTGGTGGAATTTTACACTGGCGACGCCCTTTTTCAAACCCATGACAATCTCGAGCATTTGGCAATGATGCAGGCTGTTGTTGGACAAAAGATCGATACAAGGCTTATTAGGGCAGTGGCGGGGACTGGAAGGACTGCAGTGTCCAACGCAGTTTCAAGGTACGCAACCCTTCAGGTGATATCGTGAGAATTATACTGATTGAGTGGGCAGATATTTCAAAGGAACTCGGCTTGACTACCCCAACGATGAGACAACAAGAGCAAGTAAAAAATATGTTCACGCTATGAAACTCCTCCCGGTAGGGATCACTATTGGTGCATTTTTTGGATGCCATATACTAATAGCATGCATATAGGATATCATCCAACCAACTACGAATTTCAACAAGCAGTTTTTCGATCTTCTCAAGAGGATATTCGTCTACGATCCCAACAAGCGCATCACTGCTAAGGAGGCGTTGAAGCATCCATGGTTCCGCGAGGTCGTGCAGGATGATGGAACTGAAGCTACAAAGTTGAGATTGGAGAGACAGGCGGAGCGGATGGCAGCAGCGGCGACATTATCACGTGGAGAGGGGTACTGATAATAGTTGCCATGCATGCATGCGCACTTTGCGCCTAATGTCGGTGAAAAAGGATATCTTTGCCACATTTTCCCGCTGGAGTGTTTGCAGTAGAATGGCTACCCCGATTGCCAGCATTGCTCACGGTTTACATTTCTTAACCAAATCTTTTCCTTTGCTCTTTGTGGATAGGTGGACGGTTTCGTTTTGGGTTCTCCTTGCATGGAATTTCATCGGATAGATCATATTGTTTCACTGTATCAGGGGTTGTCTGATTTGCTATCCCTTTAGCTTTCCTTGTTTCTTTTTTTCTTTGCGGGGGGACGGCTGCCTTGAACCTCTTCATGGAGCTTCCTCGCAGGGTGCTGGCTGGCTCTGGACCAGTGCCCATGATTGGTTGATGAAAGAAGGAGGCTCCTTGTTTAGCAACGATGGGTATGCAGCGAGTGGTGCATATATTCTTAGGAAGGTTGGGGGGTAAACGGCGTATATTCTTCGGTGTCTCTCGTTGGTCATAGGTTTTGAATGTCTGGGTTTGTATGAATGGGGGGATTTGAACTTTCTCTTTTGTCTTCCGACTACCCTTTATTTTCTCTTCTCTTCTTGCCTTCTTTTCCTTTCTAGCTCCTTCTGCCTGTCTGGTGTTAATCTTCTCTTTCCTACTACCTACCTGTATTGTTCATAGCTTGTGAATGCGGATGTGGTGCCTAAGGGTGAATCTTGATTCCAGGGCGCGAAAGGGGGAATATCGCATTTGCCATGGCAGATCATGTTCGTCAAATCTATGATTGGCCTCGTTTTCCTTTTTTCTTCCGGGTCTCTCTCCCTCCCTTTTTCTCATCCATCACTTTATCACGTCACGTCTCGTCTCATTATTACGGCCTATGGTACCGGTATATATAAATGGGGAAAAAAGCTCCCCGATGATCAACTGGCTCCCCCCTCTCCTTCAGGTGGCCTTTGATGATTTTCTCTGGCTGCTTCTTTCCCTTGTGTCATTTTCACCCCCTTCTGTACTAAAGGCTTTTCTTTCATTTCATTTTTTCCTACAGGAGTTCGGAATGGTTTTTTCGGTGTTGAATTTTGCTTTTCTTTTTCTTGTTTCTTTTGCAGTGATTCTTTTCTCCTGATATCCGTGGTTTTTTTTCATACCTATGACACGGCGGTCTAGTCTAATCTCTGCCTACCTACCTGCCTGATTAACTCACTTGCGCTAACTGTTTGTCCGGTAGAATAATATTTTACTCGTGCACAAAGATTATCTGCCACTCTACCCTATCGTATCAGATTGTGGATGTGGAATGACTGTTGTAAACAATCGACATGAGAAACCTCAAGTCCCATGATGGTGGACAGATCTGCATTTTTTGATAGTTCCTATCCATCCTATAATACCAACCCCGTGATCGCCGTAGATAGAATAACTACATTGCCAATTTAGGGCGCGCACAATGCAAATAGTCCACCAGTACGGGTCCAGCTGGGTCGGTAAAGTTCTCACACCCTTCTAAGTGCCGCCATACCGGCCCTTGGAAAACGCTTCGCTAACCAAACCGCGACAGAAGCTCGTAATAATGTCCCTAAGGAGGGGCACATCCGAAAGACAATTATCTAATAGGCATTGCTCCCGAGGGCAACGAGAGCCCTTACAGATGCAACAACCGCACGGTTATGATAATTTAACTCCGAGCGCTTACCTTGCCCGCACAGCACAGCACCGGTGGCTGGGCGGGAAAGCCGGCCCAACGAGGAGTCATGGATCGAGTGAGAATTAGTGACTGGCAGACTGCATACGGCACCGTACCATCCTTGCGCGGTGCAGGAACGGATGCCGTATGCATCGCGCGTATCTATCTGCCTGCTCCGGATATGGTGATGAACCTTTCTCTCTTTGTATTTGTTTTTTTTTCTTTTCTTTTTGCCAGAGAGAGAGAAGGAAACAGGAAGTGTATTTATTTTACTAGTTTATTTTATTTTATTTTATTTTATTGATTGATTGGCTCGTTGGATTGGTTGGGTTGGTTGGTTGGGACGCCTTGAAGGGGCAGTCAATGCATTGGAGTAAAAGAGCCGCGCTTATCGCTGCGCGGGTATGATACAGTAATAGTCTCTAGTCTACCGGTGGGTGGGGTAACGTGACGTAATGTAACGTGATGTGATGTGGGGTGGTATGGTATGGTATGGTGTGGTATGGTGAAGCATCATGCGGTAGGGTTTTTGGGTAGGCGAGGCGAGGCGTGATAGGTATGATACTCGAGTATAAGTGAGTGAGTGGTTTGGGTGGGGTGAGATAGAGCTCTTTGTGCTATGCTGTGGAATCTAGAGGTTGGAGTGGCGTGGTGGGTGCTAGTCTACTGGTACCGGTATTCGGGGATTTGGTCTCAGGGGCGGTGGTGATGGTGATTCTGTAGGGGTATCGTACTATTATTATGCAGGAGTAAGAAGGGAAAGAAGGTGGAAATGGGCACATACCATACCATTTCACCCTCTCTACAGTACTCGTACTTTCCAACAGTGCAAGCACACCATAGTGCCATAGACTAAAGAAGAAGAAAAAACTCAAGAGAGAAAACAAAGAAAGAAAGAAAGAAACCCAAGCCATCTCGAAAACTTAATCAATTTGACTTGATCCAATTCCCCCCCCCTCCACAACCCATCGGATAAACTTAAATCCCCCTTTTTGTCATTCCACACCCTCCCTTGTTATGATGACTAAGACTGAGTGCACAAGTCTTGGCGTCAGTTCGGATAAACCCTTGGTTGGGGTCTTGGCTGGTCGGGGCGGAAATGACATCTATTCACCTATTCCTTGCAGTTTAAACAAACGAGGGTATTTTTTTTTTTTTTTTTAAAGAAAAAAAAAAAGGAAAAAAGGAAAGAATGAGTGGGTGGAATTGTTTATGGGGAGGGGGAAAAAAGAGATAGGGTGTATGATATATATATACCGTCTTTCCTGCGCTCCGCCTAATAATATATACACTTCTTCGTTATGGTGTGATACGGTGCCTTGTGCTCTTTGGCGTTCCCAATTCCCTGAATTATGATACCCCTCTGCTGTCTCTAGTGACTCACTCCGTTATACCCAAACAAACTCTGCAAACCCTACTACCTGCTTCACTACCTTCGGCATGGGGCATACATCGGTTGATTCGGTTGTTACGGGCGAGAGCTATCCCCTAAGCTGCTGTCGATAGCACTGGCAGATCCTGTGGAATCAGAGCAATCTGCAGGGGAAAGCAATGGCACGTGACTGAGCGGTGGGCGCTGCGCCGGACCGGTAAGGATGCTAATAGGGGTAGGCAAACTGGGGGCGGATGGAGTTCTTTGACGAGCACTTGTCTATGTTTCCCGCGGATCGGTCTGTTGTATGGGCTTTATACCAATGGTGGACTGAAGGGTTGGTTGGAGGTAGCTTGGATGTAGCAGCAGTTATGGGGACCAGCTATCACTAAGGAGGGTGGTGTTATCCTGGGAGTATCGGTGGGTGCGGGTCTAGAGATTATTTGGATGGCAGATAAGACAATCGTATCCTTCTTCGAGATGCTGCACGATGTAACAATGGTCGGCCTCGCATGCCTCATAGAAAACCTACATAGTGATGCACTCTCCTTGGGCCGCAGATAGTGTCGAATAATCCACAGATTGCTCCGCCGATTTAGCATGAGTACCCTCTCCATCGAGGTAGACATCTGCGCGTATGCCAACTCGGCGGGTGCTTTGGCAGTATGATGCCTAATGGGCTGGGTCGTCACCGGACCTTCCTGGGTGACCTGACTGGGCTGGGTTGTATTATGCCTATGTACTCTTATGTGGACCGACCGGGGGGGAGCACCACCTGGATGCTGTTCTTACCGGGTAGGCGCCATGTAATCATGTTTTTATCCTTGCTTGTTTCTTTCCAGAGGGACGGTAGTAGGGGCAATGGGGGTATTGTTGCTGTTGTAGGGATTGGCCGATGTGTGGAGGCTTGCGCTATTACTGATATAAGCGTACGCATCCCGAGAATATGTTGATACCGGTACTCAAGGACTGCCTTGAAATGGTAGAGAAGATGTGTCGAAGAAGGGTTGGGGACAACGGCCGCGTATGCTGGAGGATGTGTTCGGGATGCATGCCGAGTTAAGAAAACAGGGACTGTGAGGGTTAAGAGCAGGTAGTAAATTCAGTGCTGCATGATACTTAAAACATATATATTTCAGATATCATAATTATTATGATAAGAGGTGAAGAGTGAGAGTTGACAGGGTGGCCTCGTCGTGGTGTGTCAGGTTAGGGCACACTAGTGAGTGGGAGTGGGACTGTCACCATGTTGAGGGTGACTGGTTTTTCTGGTGTTTGTGTGATAGCGGGCCCACTGTGCGAGTGGTCCACCACAAACTGTATTTATTCTCAGTTGCGTTCCTTTCTCTGTACATCCTTACCTTTACATCCAACAACAAACACACTTCAGTTTTCCTATCACACCTTTTGTTCCGGGCTTCTCACGACGCTCGCCTCACGGCAGCCACACAACGGTGCTTGTACGGCGGTAGTTGTCCCTGCGCTGTGCTAGGCCTCCGTGAAGAGTTTGGTATAATATAAGGCAATACGATACCACAGCCCAACCAAACTCCATACCACCTATTTCCTTTCACCTTCCTATTTAGGAAGGTGGATATGGTGCAAAACACTATGATCTTATTTTGAAGATCTTATCATGGTCCTATCCAAGCCGAACTTTGGTGGAGCTTCATAGGCTTGGATCAAATAAAACATCCCCAAGGCCAGCGTTCCCAGCCTGGCCTTGGTTACTGACAAAGAAAGGTTTCTTGGGCCTTTAAAAACAGGAAAAAAGGGTCTACCTTGTTTCCCTTACAGCTGGGATGTTGGGAAATGGGGAGAGGGAGCAATTCCCGTGCCGTGCCCTGAAAACTGTACGATGGGGACGCTATACGGCTCAATTCCGTGTCCACACGGTGATATAAGAAGCCTGTATTCAGTGCTTGAAGGCTAGTGCTCTGATGGGACACCTCTCGTGGGCAGAAGGGGGAAGCGCCTTCATCATGTGATGTTGGGCGGGCCCATGGTTAATACAGCAGACAGTCGAGGAGGGAGGAGACGTCTGCTTTGTGATGCTGGAAAGACAGTGTGGCCTACGGTTGCAGTGTGGTGCAGAGCAACCTAGAAGATTGATGAAGCTGGTTCATCCCAGTGAGGCGTGGTCTCCACGATCGCGAAGCTGTAGAAGCAACGTGGGGGGGGCCGAGAGGACAGTATGCCGCTGTCGGTCCCATGGTTACGACATGCCGTGCGCAGGGTAGACCCGTGGTGTCGGAGCGTTGCACCAGCTCTGAGGTCGTCCGCCTTAGGGTGGTCGACGAGGGTGCATACATAAAGCGTTGTTCGGGGCCTAAGGAGTAAAAGTACCGTAACAAGGTCATGGGGGGGCTGCTTCGGCAGCAGCAGGCGGACTGTTCCGGCTTACACCGGATGTCTTGTAGTAGATCACGTACCCTCGACCAAGAGGAAGGTGGTGGGTGCAGTGGGGGAAAACACGCTACAGAAGGAGATCCTGATGGATCGTTTATACCACTAATCTTGGTGCAGGGGGCCACAGACAGGGGCGTTAACGGGGTCGGGGTGGGTTGCGAAGCTTTACCTGAGCAGTGCACACCCACCTTATCCCGTGGGGGGCCTGCGGGGCACTTCGGCCGCACGCGGGGCTGTGCCTCGGGCGATTAGCTAGGAGCGGAGGTGTGTAGTTGCCTCAGAGATGCCCGAAAGGGTAATGGTCGCGCAAACCAGTGATCGTAAAGAAGCGCCTTTGACACACCATCTCGGATGGGAGATCACTCTATTGCGTGTTGGATAGGGGAGGATTTCTTTTGTTTAAATAGGGGTTTTAGGCCGCAGCCTACCTCAGGGTGAATGCCATGGCTTTCCTGTAGCTAGCTACGGATAAGCCGCGGATTTTATAAAAAAAAAGAAATACGATACTACAGTCCAACTGGGTATATCCGCTACGTGACTAAGCTTTAACACCATCAGCACTACCACCACCACCCTTCTGCGACTTCAACTCTGCCACCACCCCGCCAGAGATCCACTCGGAAATAGCCATGGTAGTGATCATAGGGTTGACCCCGCAAGCGCTCGGCAGGACACTCGCGTCCGAAACCAACAGCCCCTCAACGCCCCACACCCTCCCCTTGGGGTCCACGACAGACCCAACGCCTCCATCATTCCCCATACGACAGCTCCCCATCTGATGCGCCGACCCATAAATCGTCTTTTCTCCACCCATCCCGTGGGCGGCAAACTTCTTCAGCCACCGCTGGAACCTCCGATCCATGATACCGGGGTCGTTAAACTGATGCATTGCGTATCCACACGCACCCTCATCATTCTCCTCATCCTCATCCCCCTCGTCTTTATCCTCGCCGCGGTCTCCCCCGCCCCAGAAGTAGCGTCCGGAGGACTCTGCCTCGGCGATCTCCTCGCGGATTTCCTCCTCGCGCTCGGCGGCGGTGGGATTGCGCTTGAAGGGTTTCATGCCGTAGACCGATGGTAATATCTCCTCTGCTCCTTGAACGTAGAGTATCTTCGCTAGTCCTAGCAGGGAAGTTTGGATCATTGCTCGGTCGGCTTCGCTAATGGTATACTTGGCGGCCGGCCCGCCGTGGGCGTTTAGCGTCACCATTCCGGGCTCGCACTCGCGCTGGATTGTGAAGAAGAGGCCCGAGTGGCGGTAATTTAGTATTGCGCGCTTCAAGCTCGCCGAGGAGAGCCAGGGGAGTGGGCCTACGACTACCAGTGGGCCCATTATGGCGGTTTCGAGCTTTCCGCCGTGGTAGCTCCCGTCGAGGTTTTCGAATTGCGTGCAGGCGGTGGTGAGTGGAGAGCCTATCCAAGGGTCTGTGCGCTCTGGGAAGAAGGCGTGGATTGTGACGCCGGGGTGGAGGTGGAGATATTTGCCAATGTTTGGGTTCTGGCGTTGTTTAGTGGTTGCATGTGTGTAGCGGTATGGGGAAGGGGGGGGAGTACGGATAGTCCACTACGTAAGAGTAAACACGGCGAGTGCAGTGAACCGGCGCTCACAATGACCTTTTTGGCCATGATCTTTAGTGGGACCTTCTGCAGGCCCCAGGTGCCCGTTACTCCTATGGCTTTGGTTTTGGCATCGCTGGAAAAAAGGACTTTATCTACGTAGTAGCTCTGGATAAAGCGGGCGCCAGCCTTGGCGGCATCCGGGAGCCAGGTATGGGTTCTGCAAAATATAGAGTTAGTCAAGTGAGATATCGTGATCCACATAGGTTATGAACATACGTTCCCATCTTCCGGCCATCTCCTTTCTTGCCGCACCCACACCCATAGCCGCAATACCCATCTGCATGCTCACGTACTGTGCCTTCCTTATCGCCTGGTAAAGTAGCACCCGTATTCTGCGGGACAATTGCCGCAGAGTAGCCCAACTTCCTGCATCCATCTAGAATAGTCTGGTTTCGGTGGTTGTGCTTAATGCCTTCCACCGTGGCGCCCATTCGCTCGGACACCCTACTCTATCAGCCATAGTCCCGCATTGGGAAGGTGTTGGAACTCGTACTTATCCAAGCAGTTCTGGTAATCGTTGGAAAGGAAGAAGGGAAGATTGTGCTTCTCCGCCCACTCCTCCCGGACAAATCCTTGCGTCTTTTTTTTGTTTTCGAGTTAGATCCCATGATCTGACCTTGACCCCGGAATGATAATGTATACCTGGAGGCTCGCAGCCCAATTAACTACTCCGCCGCCACCGAACGTATCACCCGCTATCAAAGCAACAACTCCATCCGTAGTCGTAAGAGTCAGACCGCTGTCAAACAATCTAGTAAAAGCCTCAACCTCCCGTAACGGTAGCTGATCGGATGGAACCCTAAACCCCTCCCGATCCGCGTTAGCTTAAAGCCCACAAGTACGGGTGCGGCGCGGGGATAGACATGAGAAGAATGAGACCCACCACTCGCCGCGGTCGACAACCACAACGTCAAGACCCTCACCCGCTAGTCGAGCCGCCGCAACGGCTCCCCCACACCCCGACCCGACGATGACAACGTCGCACTCGAGCACGTTCTTCTCGCTGGTAGAGAAGTCCAGAAACTCGAACTTGTAAAACTCCCCTGGTTCCCCATCCAGGGCCTTCACCCCGGCTCCGGTCTTCTCCGGATACCCTATAGCCCCATAGTACATGTCTGTATCCGCACTCCGTGACCAGACTACCTTGGTTAGGGCCGCGATGGCCTTTGCGAAACTGCGAATTGGCGGGAAGAGGAGCCGGGATGACTGGTCGAGCCAAGAGATTATAAGGTCCTCCCGAACGCGCGCCGGCTGACGGTGGAATGGGGTCAGGGAAAAGGTGAGGAGGAGGCAACCGGGTATGGAACTGTAGAGAGATCGTCAGCCTCAGGTTGGGGGAGCGAATGCAGGATGAATTTCGGGGGGGGGGGGGGCGTACTCGAGCAGGCCCAGCACAAAGCATATTGCCTGAACCGAGCTTTTTGGCAGCTTTTTCTCTAGGGTGTGCTCTAGAGCGAATCTGAAGCGGGGATTTGTATAGTTCGCTTCTTCCAGGAGAAAGGACCTAAGGTGCTCCTTTGAGATATCCGTCGCTGCGGATTGTATGTATGCTGTTATTTCGTCCTCCGTGAATGGCTGGATTATGGCGGAGGTGAGGGAGTAGAGAGTGATCCATTGGCTCGGCGTGAGAGTAGGGGGAAAGTTGTGTGGATTATCGCTCGCCATGATGGGCGCGCGAGATATAGTCTGGCTTATTTGTAGTAATTCCCTCCTATTTATTTTCACTAATCCCACCCGTGTGTGGTATTTGGGACACGGGGCTAAAGAGAAGGCGCGATGGGGGGAGCACGATATGATAACAACAGTAGTATAATAGAAGCAGGAACTGGGAAGAACTAAGGTGCCGATATTGCGGGGGGATAGGGGTCACACGGGGGGTATGATAAGGGCCACGGATAGAGGGGAGGGAGGGGAGAGAAGAGGGAGGAGGGAGATCCTCCGCACAAACTAATCTTAATCCTGAGGAAACCTGGTCGGATGGTAGATGAGCCGGCCAGCTGCTCATCGAGTCTCGTGAAGTAGCCTAGAGAATACTGTGTTGGTGTCGCAAGTCACCCTTCGAGTTTCGGATGAGATGCTCTCGGCAGCACAAAGGGTTATATTTGCTAATCGGGACAATGTGCCTTCTTTTTATTCCCTTTTAGGCGGGGCAGAAACGCACGTGAAAGCAGTACCGGGGCGGCCCGCGATGGAGGGAATAGTGGATGCGGCATGCTAGGTGAAGATTTTGTAGGGTAGTCCTAATTTTACCTTATCTTTTACTACAGATTTGATGCTTTCAAATAGCTGTTCCAGCTTATCCCTTGGGCGGCGTGATAATATGATTGATACGCTAAGACCGGATTTGGCCACAGTCAGCCAAGTTCAGTCAGAAACTCAGATTTTCGATCATCCGAGCTCTCAAATGACCCAGCACTTCTTAGCGGGTCGGAACATAAGTTACTCAGCAAATTTTACTATTTCACGCCGCCCAAGGGATACCGATTGCTTTTAGAATTCCGGGCTTGGAGTTGTGGTGCTTTCGTCTGTCGGGAAAAGAGTAGTAAGTTACAGTACTCGTGCAGTGCTGGGGTGCACAGTACTCGAGTACTCGTACATTGATCATCTAAGTACCGTACTACAGTACACATCATCAGATACAAGTATTAAATTAGGCTCGATAATAGCACTGATATATCTAGCCGTAGACACGGACCCTCACCTTTTAACCCTCCCCCACCTCTACCGGTAGATGACTTAGCAGCGCGGGCCAAGGCACTATCCCCTGCAGTGGTGATAGTGCCGAATTTCCCTACACCGTGCTAAAGAGGGACTAGCAAGATTAGCGTATTTCTTGGACTGGTGGATTCAATCTCATAGCGGTGTAGAGCTATCCCATGACTCGGGATGTTGGTTAGTAAATCTCAACAGTCGCATTGCCTCACAACTACGGCTAACATCGTTCTCATATCAGGTTTAGTGTTCCTGTTGATGGCAAAAGATCTGCATCATAACTTGACCTGAAATGCTTTTGATATCACTCGATTGACATATCTAGAAAGGTGGGGAGCTAGTTTTTAGTTTGTATTTTAGCGTGATGTAGGGAAGTTCGGCACTATCACCACTGCAGGGGATAGCAACATAACCGCATCCATTGAAAACATTCAGCTTTTTACGGAATTCCCTCAACCTCTATGTACAAGTAATACCGCATCTGGGCCCGTCTAGTCCTGCCAATTCTTTTTTAAAAAAATTGCGGCGTTCCGGACATCTCACCACGATTAATACTATTCCATTCTAGTGTCTATGGCACACGGGATGGGTGTTAGCAACTGCAGAGCGTAGCAATAGCTTCGCTGGTTACAGCGATGGTGGTGGGGATCAATTTCGGAAGCTGTAGATTGAGCTATTAAAGGGCTAGATTGAGAGAGTAATGCATCCGGCTAATTATGCATCGACGCCCCCTCCCCTGTTTGAATGTATTCCTTCGTAGCGCTATGGTGAAATCGGTGAAGGAAAGGCTGAAAACATATACTCTCTAGCCACCCCCCCCCAAAAAAAAAAACTGTAAAAGATAAAAATAAAAAAGCTGTCTCTACTCTATCGTGCTCAACCTCCCCCTAACCTCTAAAGTTATCTACTCGAGTATGCCGAAACCCTACTTCCAAACCGCAACCTCCCCCGCCTCAGCACCTCTAGAGTACCCAGGCAACGGCACGTCCGCCCACTCCCCAATCCCATTCCCTCCACCTCCACTGCTCACGTACCCCACAATCGGGAACCCCCTCAACCTCGCCGGCGAATTCCTAACCCTCTCCATGCGCCTCCGCCGCCTAACCAGGTAAACACACCCGGTGATCCCAAGCGCAATAGCCACTAGGAGCACGACTACCACTACAACTGCGGTAAGCACCTTGCTGCTTACCCCGACGGCCTTCTTCTTAGCCGCAACACGGGACACCGCCGGCGGTGGAGTTAGGCTATGAGCCTGCACACCTTCGTCGGTAGAGGCTGTAAGTTTCTGTTTTGCGGGTAAATTCTCGAAACAGACGTCCGAAAGACAGGCTCTCCCGTTGGGGCAGCATACGCTACCGCAGGCGAACTCGTCACTGGGGCAAGGCCATCCATCTATTTAACACTCTACTTTCTTCTCGGGGGGGGGGGGGGGGGGGGGCCCCCGAAGAAAAATA
>Ga0307513_10002340_pt1 | contig 26375 bp, 23 predicted proteins | sample 15_EM_MG_FD_202174 | JGI IMG/M metagenome (GOLD analysis project Ga0307513, IMG submission 202174) | Populus trichocarpa ectomycorrhiza microbial communities from riparian zone in the Pacific Northwest, United States - 15_EM | ecosystem: Host-associated > Plants > Roots > Unclassified | place...
CCAGGCCAGGCCAGGCTCAGGCTTAACCAGGCCTGCAGGCTCGGGCCAGGCTAGATCCGAGAGAATTTGGACAGGCCGGGCCCGGCTTTACCGAAGCCTGGCCGGCCTGGCCCGTTGGGAACACTGGATACCCGTCCGTCCCGGGTGCCCCTTCAGGTACTGGCGTCCGTTCCGCCCTGGCCCCAAGACGGACAGACTGGACGCTTGTGTTCACTGGGCGTCTTTTGGGAACCTAATCTGAAATGGTATTGAGGAATGTGATTGGGGTATTGTAGGAGCTGCTTGGTGGGGAGGGCGTATCCGGCCCACTCGGCTTCATCTCTTGGGCTTTGCGCTCCCGTCTCGTAGGAATGGTAGCAATAGGTTCGAGCCGAGCGTTCATGTCGCAAGAAGGAACATCTCGGTGTTCAGGCTCCAACTTGTGTGCCCCCTCCATTTCTACAGTGAGCTCATCCATTGCTGTAGCGAACTCATACATGGTTGTCTTAGGGAGCTTAGAGATGTGCGGAGCTTGGATTTGGAGCATTTCGATAATGAAGCTGTCGTTGTTGAGGCTTTTCCCTTCCACGCTGACGGTCATGCTTAGTGCATCGAGGTGGAGATTTTGCGGGTCAAGCTCCTGCGGAAGAGTGGAACACTTTTTCTCCAGAGCTTCCACACGCCTGACCATCTCCTTGCAACAACCTATCAACCGGATCACCCAAGTGTCGCATTTCTCACTCTTCTCATAGAGCATTATGTTTTCTTTCAACAGGGTCTCAGCCTTCTGAGACAAATTCTTGACAGCCTCCTTCAGCTCTCCCATTCTAGACTTTTCAATATTTTCTGGAATATTGTTACCGCGTCTGGTAAGGTTTAGCATCTTGGAGTTTGGATTCCATTGGGGGGTGGGCACCTTTATACTTAGCAGCGTGCTGAAGTATAGTTTTAGACAAATGATAGTAGGGAATGCAGAGCTTAAGGAATAGGTTTAGGAAGGAAGAGATATTGGGAGCCTGTGAGAATGGTAAGAAAAAGATGGAGGATGGATGAGAGAGAGGAGAGGAGAGGAGAGGAGAGGAGAGATCAAAAGTGTCCTTAAGTTACCCGAGCGGGATTTATCATGCTTGAGGACCTGTAGTGGGATGGCAAAATCCGATTGTCCTGATAGTCGCAATTGCAATTATAGACACAACAATAGTCCCTAGACAGAAGAGTTGGTTAAGGTTGATCTCGAATTCAAGATAGCGGATGTAATCCTGGGCATTTCAGCCTGGGGCATTGACTCGTAACTCGGATTCGTTGCGCCTCTTGACCACGTTGCTAATTTCTTTCTGTGTATCGTTAGTTTTTTGGCACAAGCAAGAAGACTACAGCGCTTACCTCGGTGAAAATCTCCTTCTTCTCGAGTTGAAGCTCAGGAAGCGATTGCCCCATATAGAACCGGGCTTTATCTACAGACATTTTTGGTGTGAATTGTTTGTGGGGTACGGAGATTTTCGGGAGGTGGAGTTGAATTAGAGTTTGTGGGTTTGCTCTCCGGAATTGAGTGCGCACCACTTCAAATCCAAACTTGGACGACCCATTAAATTTACATAAGCAGAGGATTTTATTATTATAATATTATGATATGATACGCAATATCACTCATGTGCGGGGCTGCCGATATTAGGGTTTCCAAGTTCGAAGAAACAGAATAAGGCAGTGGACTTTACACATAAACGCATAGAGGCATAGAATCTTACCATTTGTGGGCCATGTCTGCTGTACCATGGATTGTGTTATGACACACTAGTGTGTAATAATGGCATGTAGGCGGGAAGATGTTGCATCTCCCACCTTCGATGAACAAACCCTAGCTAATTACCATTTCCACTATTTCTACACCTGTTGTAGAAATGGGCGGTGACTCAGGCAATAGAAATAGAAATGGAGTTATTTTTTTCCCTATTCCACAGATACTACTGCTTAATGATTTCAATTCTCGCAAGGATTTCTCCCCCAAGTCTCGAAATCTCATTTAATATAGACCTCTTGTTTAGCACCAAAACATTCTCGTTGTCTCCCCTCCTATGTGGAATTGTAGAATATAGGGTGTTAACTTTCCATCTCCTTCCGCCCACAGAGGAAGGATTCCATAGCCCAGCTATTATATTTCCATCTGTGAAAAAGACAATAGTATCTCCGCAAATACCCTATTTTGGTCAGCATCTACATTTAGGAGAGTGGGCGAAAGTTGAGCAATCGAGTAGGGACTTACTTTAAGCTCATCAACAAAGGTGTGGGGAATGTTTAGGCCTAACTTGGCGATATCTTGAGGAGCGATTCCGGTCTTCTGTAGGTTTCTGAATTTCGAGCCCTTTGAGCGGATACCAGGTAGAGTGTATTTAGGGTCGACATGTATCACGAAGTCGTAGTCTTTTGTTGAGGAAATAAGCATATTCTGCACGCTATAGGTTAGGCAAACATCAAGAGGGTGAGATGGCTGTAGGAAGGAAACCTTAAAACTAGCACCAACGGCAGACCTCGCCAAAGCTGTAACTCTTGCTGCGACAACCTTTCTCGGACCGAATTCTGTGAAAGTAGTTCCCGTAGGGTCATACTCAGTAGGAATAACCATAGCATGTCTGTTCATAGCAGGATCAGATCTTCGTATTGCGTCGAAGGTTTCTGAAGTGTTTCTATCAACCGTACCAATGATAGCTGGCTCAGCGCGCCAATCCCATAGTGAAATAAAGTGTAATGTTCGTAGGAATCCGCTCATAACGCTGTTGGGTGGAGGGGAAGTAGCAACGAATGTACGGATGGTCATTAGTTCAGCGAGCTCTTCCGAAACCTCTCTTGACAAGAGATGCGCTTGAAACCACCTCTTGAGTAGGCGCATACTGGGTGAGAGCGCCGGGAAGCGATGAGATAAATTCTGTACTTCTTGAGTGTGAAGTGGGCCAATAATGAACCTTCTGCGATGTTCTGAGAGTGCTGCAGTGATCTCATCACGTTTCTTGCCTGGGAGATCTTTATTCAAGAGCTGTCGCTCTAGGAGTGTTTGCTCGCGATCATGATAGACCCGAATCCGGAACGCTGAACCTTCGCAATAGACGACCTCCAGAAATGCCGAGTTCATTGTTGGGCGGTCAATGTTTTCTAGCCCAATGCGAGTGACAACACCAGCCTTTTCTAGAAGCTCGGACATCTTAAGGAGGAACGCGATCTTAGTTTTTGAATGGCGATTAGATCGTTAGGCTATCGGCTAGAACTTTCGAACTGAACAACTACATCTGCGGGCTGCATTAGCTGACCAGATGAGAAGAGTGGCACTTCCACGCTCCAATATCGTAAGGCTGCCGCCACAGGGGAAACCTGTCGGATAGCTAACGGAAGCCCTTCAAGATTCCCGATTTCTTTAATGAGTTTCTCGAAAGTTGCCATAGTGGGTTGAAATAAGCCAGCGCCTCCACCTCCAACAGCATTCGCATATTCGTCTCCAATAAATTTGACTCGATTGCCTATCTCATCACCGAGGTTTTTGATCACCAGGTACTGAATGATTTGATTAGGTACGGATTGCTTCGAATCCTTAGTACCCCACACAACACTCTCAAGTATGCTTCCGTCCTTGAAACGGCGGAGTTCAGCCTTATCCCCCCAGAAGACACGATATGAGGCACCGTCCTTGTGGCCGGCTGGAGGCCCGTGATCAACAATGCGGTTGCATTGTGCTGCGTTGAGCAGGAAGCCAGTAATTATTTGCCTGGCCGGCGCAAGACTCGGGTTGATTCCACAAGCTCTGACCGGCTGAGCTGAAGTAAGAGGAAGAGTCAAGTGGATGAGCTTTGCCCTGTCGGTAAGGCCTGTAGATAACATATCATACAGTTTTTAGGAAAACGAAAGCAGAGGATTAGGCCCATTATCTTTATTTAGGAATTCAGGGATTGGGATATAAGCTAGTGCATCGAATTTGAGGCAGGGGTCATCCAGCTTGTACATGAAAACTTCTTCGAAATGATCGGTTACTGGATCACTCAAGAGCTTTAACGTTGTTTCTGCTTCGTGTTGTAACTATGCGAGTCAGTGTTATATCAATTGGTGAGCTCAGATAAAATATACCTGACGATAACCCCACTCTGTCATTTTGAATAATATGTTCAATCCAATTTTCCCATCAAACACATTAGTCCCGTTCGGCCACCGGACACTCTCTGATTCTACGTCAAAGAGTAATGGATTCGTGATTAAATCACGGGTGGCTAAAAACTGCAACATAGCCTTGAACATCTGATAATTGCTATACCCCTTTACGAGAACACTGCTCCCTTTGCTGCCGCCACCTTTCAGCAGCAGTGACATCAATATTGACCATTCAGCATGACCAAACGGTCCAAACCCTCCTTGATTGATATTGGAACTAAAGCCACGTTGCTTAAGCCATGTCCTACCAAGCAGGCAGGCGTCTTTGAAAGCTTTGGCTTCGGAAGAGATTTCGTGCAGCTGCGCGAGATGCTCGAAGTAAGTTGTATCGGCCAAAATTGAAGAGTTGTATCGAGGGGTTGGTGGGAGTGAGCAGCTGGCTGTGTCTCCCTTTGCAAGGAGCCTTACGGCGTTTCTGTCGGGGCGTAGCTTAGAGACCGAGAAGGTGTCCTTGGAAACGGCGGGAATAATACGGATAAGGCATCTTGAGGCTACGAAGGCTGTTTCACTGCCTATGTCTCCCTTAGCTAAATCGCAGAGTACAACACCTAGGCCTACGTACCACTGCTTGGCGCAACCACAATGATAGGCCTTAGAGGGTCGTCATGAAGATCAACATAGGAAAACTGTAAATCCAACTCAGAGTCCTGAACAGCCCTTGCAATCGTAGCAAGATAATAGGCTCTCTTGTGAAAATACCGATAATTTAGATAGTCTTTCTCCTGCACAATAGTCTTGTGTTGCCAGTTAGTTTCCACTATCATAGTGAGTAAAGTATACACACTGGAGGCATCTGAAGAATTAGGTCAATCGCAAAGCCTTCATGCTGTTTTGAGACAGTCTTAAGCGCATAATTCCCCGTGATATTCACGTACCGTAAAAACTGAAATAGAAGAGAAATGTGCTTTGAGGTTGTATTAAGGTGAGTCATGCCAAGAGGCTAGGATGGTCACATCAATGTAAATTACGAAACATGAGACATATAAAATTTAAAAATACATTTTATTTTTTCAATCCGTTTCACCCAAGATATATTCGCCATCCAGCTCATCATCTGCAATATTCAACTCTGGTGAATAGTCTCCTTCCTCTTCCCCTTCGCCATCCTCTTCAACAACCCCTCCAGCTACCATGGCCCCCTCTGCCCAGTCCTTCACTCCCTCCACAAACAAGGGCGTCGATAGACCCTTAATGGAGATTTCGGAATCTCTACTTCCGTCGATCGGAAGGGAGAGACCGACAGTGGTGAAAGACCGTTCCACCACATGGGAATGGTTTGTCGTGAACCGTTCCCAGGCTTCACCAACCGCCCATGTGCAGAGAACCCTCCGCCTTCCCACCATGCTTCCCGATAGCTGACCTCCTTCCAACAGAACCCGCTCCTCCTCCACCTCAACCTCGTCAACCTTTTCTTCGAGAATCTCCTAGTTTGAGATCAGGTTAGATTTTGAATCGATGAGTACCCCTCTCCGTTGATTTTTTTTGACTTTGGTGATACTAACCTTGAGAATATCTTTAAAGGGTCGATTAATTGATATATCCAGGGGCTGAACCATGCTGGTACAGCCCCCAGGTATCACACTAAGTGTGATATCTTGGGCTCGCATGGTGTCCGAAACTTCATCAGTTTTGTGACCACCAAACATGTCGAGCGCCATGAGAGTTGGCCGGCCTCCCAGTACCGGTATGACCTGCTCTTCAAGCCATTCAACAATGTTAGTTGAATTGGCATATGCTTTCGGGTTGAATTTGACAACAACCCGCGGGTCATACAGGGCTCTTTCGGCTACAACAGTGGGGCCTACTCCCTGTCCACGAAAGAATATCAGGGGCTTAACACGGGGGACAGCATCAGCGAACACAGTAAGTTGAATTGTTGCCTGTCGCTTCTCCCAACCTGATTGCTGACTACCCTGTACCCAAATGGTTTTTTCACCCTGCTGATTATAGGTACGGCCACTAAGATACTCAAAGGGTAGCGGAGTTTGGTCCATGTTACAGATGTTGCTCAATCTGTAACGACCAATCTCCGCTGAGGTATCAGGAAGGGTGGAGAGGTTTTTTGGCCGAAGCTGTGAGTTTCTTCGGTTAAATTTCATCCAATTTACTAATGCTTCAATATAGTCTACAGGCAGCTGGCTAGCCTTGTTGGTTATTGCACGGAGAGTTATTCTGTGCCAGGATAAGAAACCCCGAAACCATCCATTTGAAAAACAGAATTGGCTAACTATCGTATTCGAACTGGAATAGGTTTCGGCATAGAGTCGCTTCGCATTTTGGCGAAACCAGCTCCGGCGGACCACTTTCCCCTCCGCTCGACGCTGGCGGAAGCTATCATATAGCTTCCGCTCCATCTCCACCCACTTCCTTCTTCCTCCCCCTCCCTCCAATCTCCGAGCCATAGCTGACGCCTCTAGGAAATTCCCAGCCAGTTCCTCCTTTTGCCATCGTGCAATATTCCCTAGTGGAATCTTAAATCTTTCCACCGCTTCCTTTAATGTGGGCTCCCGCAACTTGGTTGGCCCAGAGGGAATTGAAGCTTTCTGCAGCCAGGACAATACGCGCAGCTTATAGTTGATCGTGTAGGACTTGCGAGGATTCTGGACCATTTGGGGAGTCTTTCGGGGCTTTATGCTCAATGGCTTTCGCTTTGGCCCTGGCTTCTGTCGGGGTGGGGCGTAGAACTTGCCTGGCGGAAGCTCTGGCAGGACAATAGTAACCTTAGAGCGTGCACTGCCCTTGCTTCGCTGGCTTTGGCGGGCCATTTGGTGTTGTGATATTTGTGAGATAATTGATTATGAGTAGTCACTATTCGAAGTATTGGACTTGTATTTTATTTTCATGTAAGAGTAGTACAGTATCTACTTTGTTTATATTATTTTTTATTTACATTCTCTATGACTCCTATGATATATATTAATTGATTATTCTACTAACAATATCGTAACTCTGGAGGCTATGACTTGAGGTTGAGTTTGGAGGTCAAAGCAGATGTCTCAAACCAGTCATAACCTCACTGCTTGCGACATTCCCCCTTTTTTTAGCGGCTAAGCTTATTTCAACCGCTTAGCACATTTCTCTTATATTTCAGTTTTTACGGTCTGCCGGCTTTTCATATGAGAACTTGGCCGTTCTCGCTTCCATCTCATCGGAAACTTATTCCTCGATAATAAAACCATAAGTCTAAGAATCGGTATGATATTAGTTAGGCTTTGACGATGGAGGAGAAATAGCCAGTCATCGATGGGGTAACTACTGCGAAATATTAATAGAGCTTGGGGCCTCACAGGGCCAAGAGGGGACTGCCGAGAACCCTGGCTGGACTGGGCGCCCTCTACCAGTCCCGCCAGGGCAGCGAAATCCCAGGACGGCAGACTTCGACTGGAACGACAGGTCCTATAGAGGGGGTTCTTTTCGGGGGTAGGACTGCAGGCGATGCCAAGGGAAGGTCGGCGGAGGTGCTGAACAGAGGGGGAAAGGGAACCAGAATGGTGATATTTCATAATCTCAGCTCTGCGGATTCTATTCCGAAATCTGGTCAGAGAAGTGAAATAAATAAACCGGGTAGCAATCTTGGAGTTTAAATTTGTCGATATGACTTCTGGTCCTGAATGGATCTTCCTATTATATCTGCTGCCTAAATTAATGACAAGTTTAAGCGCATTCCACATTCCTAGGGGGCATTACCGGGTTGTGGGCCATATCCCCAACTTTACAGGGAGGCGAAGCACCCAGCGAGAGGAGCATAACATGGGGAGCCCAAGTTAAGTGGGCTTACAACCAATTTGCATTCCGAGTGACGGATAAACGTGGTGTGCTCCGGTGAGAGGTAGATTTTAGTCGCAAAATATGAAGCACAGAGGGGGGGGCATGAAGGCGTGAAGCTGATTTTCAGAGTTCGCGGCATCCAAGCCATCGGCTGCAGGGCGCATGGTACCCCATAACCCAAGAAATAACTGACCATTGCCATAGTCCATCCCATCCTACCTCCAAGAAAGGCGGACCGGATCGTTGTGAACACTGATTCCAGGTCACGGGAGAGGGAGATGGTGGTATCATAGTGGTTCTTGCAGAGGATGCAAGGAAGGTTATGTCAGCAACACTTCTAGCACATACTGAATAGTATTATAGAGTTGAAGAGGACCTACGACTAAAATGTAAATTTGACCTTTGAAGATCAAACTCATTGTCAAACATCTGTACCATTAATAGGAGAGCGTCGATTCGAATGCAGGGAGGTGAGTGTGGTAGTTCAAACAAGGGAAACAACGGAAAACAGATCGGTAGGAGAAATTCATTGTGATGGCTTCCTCACAATTGCTGTCTCTGGTTCACTGCCGGTTCTGCTGAGGAGAGAGGTGAGGTGAGGTAAAGGGTTTGGGGGAGAAATTACCGATTCGATCAGTTGGGGAAGTTGTGGGGTCGCTTGAGTGGGTTGTGACTTCGTTCGGTACCGAGCATCTGAAATTTGTAATAACAAACAGGCCCGGTAACCCCGAGAAAAACTCCCCTCAAAAATGCTTAAAATCAGCTCCTCATTTCTTCTATCGATTGCATTTTTTGATGAGGTCACTCCCAGTCGAGAAAGCTAAGAGGGACATTTTGAGAAAAGTGAACACCTGCGGACAAAATTTATGCGATTGCACTACCTCCCTATACACATCACGAAGCGAAGGAGTGAACAACAGTGTCAGTTCCTAGAGCCCAGCGCTATCTGCCACTAGCGTAATATCAGCCCTCTCGAAGCAACTAGTCGCAGGTGGAATTGACCCCGCATGAGATAATTCCGTCACAGACAGTCACCCATCAGAGTATGGTGCCCGGTGGTAATCTCACATAGGATACAATACGATTCAATACGATTTAATACGACGGAGTGGTGTAACTTTCTGTAAACCTACTAGAAGTTATTACCTGTACCAACATAAAAAAGCCTCCCCAATCGATAAAGTTTCAAGGGGGGCGTTGACACAAGACCCACAAAAGCCGAAAAGAAACCCCAGTTTAGATCTTTAAATCTCATACAACACACGGATGGCCCTCGGCATCGAAGACGTGAGCCCCATGGGCTCAGCCTGGTTCCCACGGTGGCGCCCCCCTGCGCGCGATCTTCGCCAAAGGTGCCGAATCCCGATCTCCAAGCCCCCCGTCCAACTATCTCCCATTTCTACACGTCAGCAATCTAAAATCCGGCTGTTGTATGTAAGGAAATTTAATTTATGAGCATGCTCACCACACGAATACCTGTGGTAAGAGGCGCTATTACCTGGCATCAAATTTCATAGTTCGAGATACATACTCCCTCCGGTATCTTTTCTTAAGGCCAATATTCACGGTACGGTATTGCTCTAGCAAAACTGCCCCATATCAAGACAACATTTCGCTACTTCGGTCGCAGGTCGTACGAGTTTGTGGCGCCCGATCCGAGCATTGATAGAATGCCATGGCGGGGAAAAAAAAATTAGTATGAAAGAGGAGAGCCGTAGGATGGGACACCATGGTCAGCTGAAGCGCTCTTATCAAATCAAGGTGGAATACAGGATCCACCCCAAGAACTCCCTATGCACCTAGTTTCTATACCCAAAAAAACTGGAGAGCTAGAATAGCCCTAGTTTTGAACAATTACTTGGGTGGTTAGGCGCAGTGGATCCAATCCTAAGTTACCGAACTGCACAAAACTTATATTGATACGAACAACGATAATAGATGAAAGATATCAAAGAACAATACAGAGTAAAGAGATCGTATGCGAGAACGAATGACTTTGACAAGACAAGTGAAGACCGTAGAACCGTGAGAGAAAGATGCGATGAGTAAGAGATGAACTAACTAAAACGAACAAAGGGAAGAACAGGCTGCCTTATATCCTTATCTGCAGAGTACCTTCCTCTCCGGCAAGCTTCCTGCGCATGCCGGATTCTTCTCCCACTTTCCATCTGTCGTTCGTCCTTCTGTTTCGCTTTGTGAAGACATACCCGAGGTAAGAGCTTTTTGACCGAGGGTGCAGTTATGCTGAATGCCTCGGATCGTGTTGATGGCTGCGGGTATTGTAGATGTTCAGCTATTGACTGTCGTTCATGTTTCGTCGTCCAGCGATCGGTGTTTGATCGTGTCGCATCAGGTATGCAAGGTGGTGACATTCGATCGTAAGAAGCTAAGAGTGGTGGAACGCTGTTGAAGCAACTATTGTGTTAACAATAGCGCAAATGGGTTTCGCCTTATGCAGGAACGAAAGTATGCATGTGGTGAGCAGCCTAAAATCAGAATTCTCCAACACCTAGGACCCCCAGAATCCCCCCACTATATTAAGGAGAGAAATCACAGCGAAAAGATTCTCTTTCAATCTTCAGTCGAGACAAATGAAAAGAAATGTCCAGCAGACCTTACTAAGAGATGTGACCATAACGTCCTAGCAGGATTCTCAATTATTCCGGTCTCTACGGTATGCCCATTGGCACATCAAGCATTTCAGCGACCCACTTGCGGCCAATAGGAGCGGAGATTACTATCGTAGTTATTGAGCCCTCCTCAAAAAGGAAACCTCAGTACGGTAGCGTATTGTGGAGGGTGGGCGGGTTGGTGAGAGTACTAAAGCAGCGTGAGCAGAGTACTGCCCTCCGAAATCACACACAATGCAAGTGATCGGCATCGAGTACGACGCAAAAGGGTTTAGCTATAGAGCGAGTTTTTTGAGCTTATGGTAATTTTCCCGGATGGGCGAGACTAAAAAGTGCCGGCAGCCCCACAGGTTCCGACCTTTAAACTCGCATCTGGGGGGACGCTCCAAATAAGGATAATCCTCATTAAACCATGTTCTTAGCGGAAGCCGATGACCACCATACCTTACTCACAAGTTACAGGCATATAGAACCCGAACACTTGGGTACGAATTTTGTATGGGCGGCCAGATACTCATAGATAATTTACCATACAAAAGTTTTTTATAACTGTCCCTTCCTGTGCCAAAGAATAGTTACATCGGGGATACTAGCCATGGGATTTAGGGAACATTTCTCCTCTGACAAAGAAAGCGAGTGTTTCGGAGGCAGATCACAGGTTTACACAGGAACCCCCCCGTTCCTCGTTCCATCGATATCATGAGAGAGTACTATGATTGGATACCGATGTCCTTTTTTGCCACAAGATAAAGTATCAGGCCCCTGAACTGCCTATTTTCTGAAGAAGCAGTTAAAAGATCAAGAAGAAAGGGTATTATCGGCCAGTTCCTATGGCCTAATGGCTTAGGAGTCTGGTCGGCTAATTTGAAACAGGGACCGTCATGAGTTCGAATCCGGGGGGCAGTGGAGTAGTCGAGCATTAAAAAAATGCTCGGCGAACCACTTTTTGCTGGGGGGTAGGTCTAGGGTTGGTAAATGCCCTTGGGTCAATTCCCGCCAAATGCTGCGGTGAGACTGCTGGCTAGTGTTCGGGTACTATACGCCCGTAACTTGTATATAATATGATAAAGTAGGAAACACAACAGAATGATGGTTCCTGTTCAACAGTTAAAATTCGACAGATTCCTCTGGAAGAAACTACAAAAGATGAATATAAGGCGAGTGCCTGGAGCACAGTTGCTAGTTTTTCCAAATTTGTGAATTGCCCCTATCAAAAATGGTGAATGCCCTGAGCGGTCAAGCTTGGTTACGATGTATCATATCCTGTCTTGTCCTCCCAGACACCTCCAACCCCCTCGATATCACTATTTGCCACTCTATGGAATTGATAGGGAAGTGATCAAGTCTTTGTTTTCCAAACCGGCTTTCTATGTGCTGGGTTATGTATGATATCCGAGAACTTTATTCCAGAAATCGGCACCCCCGGAAACTTTAATTCCAGTATATTTTGTAGTTTGTCGCATTGATTCTACCCCCGGATTGTCACCTATTGCAGAATGAGCATCACCGATTCGCAGTGATCAACCCCGACAAGTGTTTTCGATGTCTATACGGAAGGGATCTCTTCATTTTCCTAAAATTAACAAATTAATTTCTTCATTTATGAGATGACGGATGGTAACACTAGTGAGGCCCCTAGCAACCCTTATCACTCTGTTTCCGATTCTCTGTCATTCCTTGCCACTTTTTTGGTAGATCAAGGCCGGAGAGAGATAAAAAGTGTTTGTATTTTTGCTGTTTGTTAGTTGTTCCATCAGTCCACTTGTTGCTGCGTTCAATCCAACTCCTGTGTCCTCGCTCTAAAATTAGGAGGGTTCATGAACGAGGCGATATGGGACCAAGTTCCGTCCTAGTGTTCCAGTAGAATCCTGGGGGGGAAGGGGTTCGCTTAGTGGTAGGTGCTTTTCGGTGTCATAACGTAAGAACTCGAATAGTTGAACCTCGCTTTAAGACGTCTAAAATTCCTTCTCTTGGGTAGGCACAGCGAAAACCGGAACCCTCAGCTTGAGCTTGAGACAAAAAAAAGAAAAAAGTGACAGACCTTACCAGCAAAAGCAGCTCCAAAGCCCTGGCGTGAGATCCAAAATTATTCGAGTTCTTACGACAAGTCATCGATCTCAACGTATATCGCTGGTATTGTTTTCTACCTCCCTCTGCGTCGGCGGTTCGTGTGATTTGGGCGGTGGGCAGTAAGTCGGGATTTCCAAATTCGCCTTGCAGCGGCGGTTTATAGAAGGAACAAATCTTAGGGGCTGTTTGGCGTGACAGCAAACCATTGTTTACAAACCATGGTTTGCAAATTCAACCAATCAGGAGCCTTGAAATTTGATTACATAAGAAGTTTAAAGAGCTGTGATTGGTGGAATTTTCAAACCACGGTTTGTAAACCATGGTTGGCTGTCGCGCCAAACAGCCCCTTAAGTAGATGTGACCGGTTAGGAGAACAACTAGCAAGGTTGACAGAAAGGATGCTGAAGTCCCCAAATAAAGGCGCTTATACGAGGTACAATTTTCTTCTTGCGATCAAAAGACTATTTAACAGCCTTGATACCCCGAGCCATCATCTTTCCTTCACTCTCAAATAGTAGTAGTCTTTGCACAGTATGGACTATCAGGGGATTACCGGGTCGTTCAACATCAACAGTTTCAACACAACCACAGCAGATGACAAGGCACAGGTCCTCCACTGGCTTTGGCCACTCGAGCCGCAAAAAAGACATCAAGATTTAAGGGAGAGCCGAGCTGTGGGTGTGGGACAATGGATTTTCCAAACAATCGAGTTTCAGAGATGGAATATGGGAGAAGATGGATCCGGTCGCTCCGTGATATTTTGTCATGGTGATCCAGGTGTGGGGAAGACTCATCTTAGGTGACACAAGAAATCCCAGGAGAATCCTAGATTGCTAACCTCTTGCAATTTTAGCTCTCTAGTAATCGATCATTTTTCTGGCGGTGGACAGGATACGGTAGTCGCTGGGCTGTATTGTGACTACCTCGACAAAAAGGAACAGACTACATCGAACATGTTAGGAACTATGCTCAAGCAGTTGGTGGGGAGAAGAAACATCCCGGAGGACATACGCACAGCCTTTGAAGGCGCGAAAGATCATTTTGGTGGGGTGCGCCCCCAAGTTCCGGAACTTGTCAAAATGATGAAGACAGTGATCGCGCAACGACAACGGGTGATTATATGTATTGACGGTTTGGATGAATCTCTTGCAAAGCATCGGACTAGCCTTCTTAACTCTCTGCAATCTATCGCTCAAGAGTTGTCAAACGTCCGAATATTCTTAACTGGAAGGCCTTTCATCCGCGGCGAGGTTGAGAAGTTCTTCCCCCGTGCCGATACACTCTCAGTTAGTCCAACGAAGGGCGACATCGAGGTATTTTTGAAGATGCAGCTAGACTGGGACAGGGAGCCTGACGCCATGGACCCACGTCTTAAGGCCGATATAATGGAAATCATTCCGAAAACAATTTCCGAAATGTATGTTCAGATACCTAGTTTTCTCATATTGGGTAGGAGCCATACTCACGAAGGGTTATGAATAGATTTCTTCTTGTCTCTCTCACCATCAAGGCAATTCTCGCGGAGACAACCATTCATCTGAGGAAGGAAAGGCTTAAACAGATGTCAAAAGGTCAGGATGTAGGAGAAGTATACACTTCCACTTTTGAAAGGATCAAAGCACAGGAGAAGGCCAGATCGCGACTAGGAATGGAGGCCATCATGTGGGTAGCGTATTCAGAGCGGCCTTTGCAGCCAGACGAGTTATGCCAAGCCTTAGGAGTAGTAGTGGGATCAAAAGATCTGAACAAAGACAACACACCTACGATACGGACCATAACGAACTGCGGGCTAGGACTGGTCACGGTTGACTCATCATCATCAACTGTCCGGCCTGTGCATTTCACTCTACAGAAGTACATTCTGGCCAATCCTACACTTTTCCAGAGTCCTCATTCGGCGATTGCAGAGGTTTGCTTGACTTACCTCAACTTTGCGTGCATCAGGGACATTTCGCCCGCTGTTTCTTCGCCCCCACCAACAACTCCCTTTCTTGAATATGCTTCCCATCACTGGGGAGAACATGCTCGAAAAAAAACTAGCAAAAATGCAATACCTCTTGCGCTCAAACTGCTCGATAGGTTCGATGAGAACATATCTTGCAAGCTCCTCCTATTGAAGTTTCCCTGGTGGGAGCGGCCCTTGGATACTGAAGGTAATCCGATTGGATTTACTGGGCTCCATGGTGGAGCCCTCTTTGGGACAGTGGAAATCATGGTTTCTTTACTCCAGATCAAGAAATGGGATCTCAATGCAACTGACTTGAGTGGCAGGACGGCTTTAGCATGGGCTGTGAGGGGGGGGCATGATGTGGCAGTGAAGATGTTACTGGAACAGGAGGGTGTCAGCCCCGACATAGCAGATAACCGGGGTCAGACACCGTTTTCATGCGCGTCTAAGGATGGGCGAGATGGGATTGCAAAGATGCTATTGGAGACGAATAAAGTCAATCCCGCCGCCGCAGATAAGGTTGGCCTAACACCGCTTTCGTTAGCTGCCGCCCAGGGCGCGAGGAAATTGTGAAGATGTTGTTGCAGCGGAAAGATGTCAATCCCGACACGCCAGATAAGAGTGGCCGGACGCCATTGTCATGGGCTGCCATCAGTGGGTGCGAAGGAACTGTGAAGATTCTATTAGAGAGGAATGATGTCAATCCTGGCATGGCAGATGACCGGGGCCGAACACCATCTCAGTGTGCCAGCGAAAATGGGTGTGCGAAAGTTACACAGCTGCTACAGGGTCCACGCCGCCTCATCGCCAAATCAACACCCGGGGAGGAACTACAAGTCCCCGCCATGAATGGACAGAACGCAAGGGGGGTCCCGGGGTCGAAATTTAGTATGGGCACCCGAATGCGCACAGACAGTCCGCCACAAAAACCCCGCCCCCAGTATTATTCCCCTTTTGTGCAGTCCATTCATACAAGTACAGTCTTTCATCAGGTCTTGACGAACATCAGCGGGTGACGAACAGGGATTAGCAGGCATTTTTTGTCACCCTACTCGAATTTTTACCGGTCGAATACCCTTGTTCGTCATCCCCTATTCGTCAGGACCTGATGAAAGACTGCACTAGCACAAGCTACTTGTGCCCGAGCCCTCCGCAGCTGAGCCGCACGAGCTACCAGAACCACCCCTCAAAAGAACCCGCAGGCCTTAATATCCCAGGCTACAGCCTTCCCCCTTCACTGTCCCGGCCATCGATCAGCAGTTCCCCGCCCTTGCTCCTCCGGACCTACCCCACAGATATCCACCTGGCCCCACCTTTGCCACTACTCCTCTGCAGATAAACACGTTATTTGTGTCTAAAATTCAGCTGTCACGGGAGCGGGTAGGCTGCTCGTACCCCCGTAACTAAAGAAGCACATGTGTGAGAGCGGGGGAAAGACTCCGCTTTCTCACCGTTTATGAAGCATGGCCTATGGCACTTTGTTTTCTTCCTACACCCCATCGTTTCCCGCCACGCGCCCCCGCTCTAATATACCTACCTCTGCTGCCTATAATGGAAGCCTTTTTCCCTCACAAAGTTTTCTAGCTCTTTCAAGTGTTCACTAGTAATACTGCATAAACCCCATCACATTCTGATCTCTACTTTATTAGTTTTTTGCACGAAAGAAATAAAAGACCAAAGCAGAGAACCGCTGAAGTTGGGAGAAGGTGCTTGCATGTTGATGGCGATGGTGAAGGCTCCCTTATGTTTTAGGAATATGGTGGGTGGTTTCATTTATTCTGAGTTTTGGCGATTTACCAAGAAGGCTCTCCAGCTGGGTTTTCTTTTTGTCAAGGTGGAAGTGCGCAGAGGGGTAGAGACAGTATATGAAGCGACAGAAAGATAAATATTATTATTTTATTATGTTTTACATATCTATACCCTTACCTTTTCCACTGGCGCTCTAGTAACGGGTGATACGATAAAACTCTATGGCCATACCTTGGTTACCTAACGCCTAAGTCCTAAGTAGTGTCTTGAGATGATGAGATCAACCTCCGGCCCAAACGATCAAGGAGAAGGATTAACCGGGAGAAGCAATGTATGGGGAGTGAAACAATGTCATGATGAAAACAGAAGCAGGAGCCCTTCGCTCTATGACTCCCTGATAGGGAGCTCAGGGTGGCCGAGTGAGATTGCGGCCGCGGGGAATCGTTGGAGGGTTCTTGCGCCATCCTAGTAGCGGTGCATCGCTCTGGATGCGCTGGAAATGTCGAGTTTATATCGTTAGTCATAGTAGCGCACCCGAATCTACACGCCAGATTTGCGCAGCCAGGGCGAGCAAAATGTGCCCAAACGAACTGTTGAATATAACGGGTTACATGCAGGAGGTGGCTGTCGCTTAGTCATGGAGCTGCTCTGGTTGTCATTGGTAGCAGGTGTCTCGAGTTTTTCCTGGGTTCTCTTCTCTCGACTCCACACACATTAGCTTTTTCACCTAATAAACTAATTAATCTACCTTGTCCTATTGCGCCTCTTATCTCACCCTTCCTCCCCTTTATCTCCTCTCCCGCTGCTTCATCCGGTTTCGCTCACCCTATATTCCTACAGTGCCTGTTCATACCAAACCGGGGAAGTGAGCCTGCAGGACCCCGGCCTCATGGAGCCAGAAGAATCTGAGAACCCGATATAAGCTACAAGGGTCCGCTTATCAGGTTATAACTCTACACAACTAAAACAGCGACAGAATTTTTGCTGGAGGCAGCCTACCCATGTTATATTGTGAGGAGTCCATTCAAGCAGAGTCGGCTGCCACAGGTACCTATCAACAGGGCAACAATAGAGCGAGAAGATTCGCACAGGAGAGGGCGTGGAAAAGGGCGGGAGAGGTATGACCATAAGCTCCGTAATCTTGCCTTTCCTTCTAAACTAACATCAAATATGATACAGGTGAAAATACAAGTATAAATCAGAATGAAAGGATCTTAACCCCTTCATGGTTCACCACACATATCCATCTCCCCCGGTCCATTTCTCTTCCGCATTCACGCTTATTCCACATTCTTGCACATTTCAACATAAACACAACTAGTCACTCAGTCCGACACGTCCATCAAGGGCAACATTGCTGACACTCTATAAACTTTGCCAATCAGTGAGACTATAACTACAGCACTTGGAGCGGAATCCAGAGATTTCCGACACAAATTCTGGCGAGACCGCTATTTGCCACTGCAGGAAATCAATGGGGGGAAAAATTAGGACTTTTTTTTTTTAAAATCGGCTCGCTAAGTGTTAAGTGGTGTATTCGAGCCTTTTGCTCCGCTTCCTTTAACGGTTCTAGAGATCAGCCACCCCGGAAACCTTAATTTTAGTGTTTCTTGCGGTTTGTCATACCAACTCTATTCTCCTATCGTCATCCTCCATTAACTGACAAGAGATTTGTAGTGACAAACCCCGATAATGGTTCCGAGGTCTTGTAGGAAAATGATCCCTTCTTTTTCTCCGGAGTTGTTAGAGATAGGTTTCTTTAGTGCAGAATGACTACTAGGCGCTAAGGGCGCTCAGGGTGCTCAGAGCACTCCTTATAATCCTAGACTTAGCTTTTTCTCTCACCCATTGTTCCTTTGCTCAAACCAGTGAGGGACTGAGAAGGACAAGAAGGGCTTTCATTTCTCTTGAGTTGTTCCGCCAGTTTCTTTGTTACCGCATTCAACTTAATTCCACGCGATCTCGTTCTAAAGTTAACGTGAGGGCTATAGGGGCATCATATCTTCGGCTTTTAGATATAACATGCTACCAATTATCCACCCTCTACTGCACCACATTTCCTGCACGAGTATCTGATTCGCCCCCTTATTCTTTGAATTATTTCGCATCATATTCTATCGCTCACCCCCCCCCCCCCCTCCTCTCACAACTAGGATATATTCGATTTCACTCTACGTCTAGGATTGGACGGATGCCTTTGGTGTTCATTAGGTCTGTTGCTCACTATCAAGTGATGCGTAGTGAAGAGAAAGCGATTGGCCAACGCGTTACACCATCCCCCCACACACACCCAGACCACGGGGAGGTAGGATAGCTCACAGCGTCCTTTCCGACACCAGTCCTTTGTCTGTTGCCGCCTCTTGGGGTGTCGGCCCCGGACCGCAGCGGTTGAACGGATTTTATAAATATAGACAAGTTCAGCAGTTCCAATATTGCAAGGGGTGACTGTCCAACGGCATCGACTGATAGCCATCTCAGCTGATTAATACATATCTAATTGGTACCAGTTTTATATACCTTCCGCCCAAGGGGCCACTGCCCAAATTTAGAAATAGCGGCTCCAATGGGCTAGGTTGTCCAGACCTAGACTAAGTGGGCCAACCTGCCAACATTCTTGTTTGCCTAGCCTATCCCAAGCGGGTGCTCCAACCTATAGGGGGTTAAAACAAGGCACGGGCTACTCACTTCGACCCAGATAACCGCCAGGCAGCGACTAGGGGGCCAAACACTATCACAATACTTCCAGAGCAAAGCGATATGTGATCGCAGAGACGTGGCGTCAAAGAGACTGTACCAGGAGCAGTCACGGTAGCGGATGGGCTGGGAAATTGGGTTCTAACGAGAAAACTGGGGTGTTCACGTACTATCTGAGGATGAGATTGCTCCGGCGACCCCGGAGGTGAATTAGAAATATTCGTATCAGATATACCAAATAATGGTTCATCGAGTTCCATCTATATCTGCCTATGCTATCTGGTAGACCTACCAGACGGAGGCTGCATGGCGCGCTCAGGTAACTATCCTAAGTTTCCTAAACCTCTAGTGCTAAAACAATCCCTTCGTGTCCATCAACATGACCCTCACTGAACCAACCACCCTCGTAGTCCTCAGCATCCCCCTCACCATCTTAGCAATCATCACTATCTTTACTGCCTTCACCATTCTCGCCCCCTTTTCCCTCCCCACTCAGACCGGTTCTATATCCTGTCCAAATCTTTGCATCCGGTTCCCCGATAATCACGGAGTCCGATCCTACCTCTTTTCCGCCTTTCGGTTTTTCCTTATAGCCGTTCGATCCGGCCACTATCCAATCCAACCACACCCCGCACTGTCCAAACACCCAAATCCAGTACTCAACAAAACATTTAGGGAGATACACTTCCATTCCGAGATGAATGGCCTCACCCCCATCCCCCGACATTCTGCCACCCTCACTTATCTCCCTCGCTATCATCTTTACTTCCCACCTCTCTACTCCCAATCCGCACAACTCATCCTCCAGTTCAGCTTCCAATTTCTCCCACCAATTGGCCAAGTAGACCTTCATCCTCCTCAACCAGTTATCCAATCCCTCAACCGCGGAATACCAATACTCGATAAAACCTTCGCGGAGATCGATATTCCTTCCCGAGAAAATGGCCGAACTGCTCGCAACCCTTTTCCGATAAAGGTTCTCAAGAACCGTGACTCTTTCCTTAAGCATTGCGATTTCCGCCTTCAGTCTCTTCTCTGTTGCGGTGGGGGTTTCCATCCCGGCCGAGGTTAGCTTTCCTAGGAATAGGCTCAAGAGAGGAGTTAGCGAGGTTTGCGTTTATGTGCTTTTCTTTGGTGGGGGGGGATGCGTAGCAGCTCCCCGATACCCAGTAACTTTAGGCAATCGGCCGCAACCTCGGACTGAAGAGGGATGAACAAAAACTGCGTAGGATTTCAGTTTGCGGAGGGGAGGAATTTCCGTGAAGAGGACAGGAAGACCGCGTTCAGCTTCTATACACCTACCCCATTTTTCCGACCGAAACATACAGCACCCCACTGGGTCAGGGCTAGGAATCTGCAATCTGAAGCTAGTGAGCAGGAACTAAACTAGTGCTCGGAGCAGAGCGTAAGTCTACCCAAGCGGAGGGATGAAGACCGACAGCAATTTCTTTGCCTAACAGCTCTTTGGGATCATCCGGCCCTCGCTAAGTGCCCAAAGGAAAGTGAAACCGACCCGCCCAATTTTAGGTTTCTTTACTTGACCAATATCCTGGAATATAAGCCCCCATCCAGCTATCTCTCAAACCTCCTTGGTTTATATATAACGGGAATTATAAGCAAGGTTGACTAATAAGTAATTGTGCTTTAGCATCTACCAGCTTGGTTGCTTGTAAGCGAGTGATATTTCATGATAGCGAGGTACCCGGCTGCATATATCAAACTTGGATGGTTCCGGTGCTTCTGGGCTTCCAATCCGAATAACCAAGGATGAGGCATCGATGAGAGAGAACACTCTAATAACAATATCCTGAATTCTACATCCGTCCAAAGACCCACCCAAGGTCGCCCGAGCAATTAATTTCCAACCTCACCTCCGAGCAGCCAGACTAGCTACCCCTCTCCCCTTCCACACTTCTAAATTTCAAACCTCCAACACTACAACCCACTCCACTCCCTCCACCAGCAAAAAGCTACCAACCCGCTAGCCCCCATCCGCCCATAAAACATAAATCTACCAAAAGTCGCACCTTACCTCCGCCCACTCCCCATCTGCCGCTCACAAAACCTCAACCACTCACCCAGCAGCCAGACTCGACCGCCACCACCGTACCCTCCCACGAAATACCCGCCGGGGCAATAACCCACCAGAATTAATCAAAGCCCGGGACAGAGGCAACTATCCTGCTGTCATGAATGAAAAACGCAGAGAAAGCAAGACATACCATCTCAGTGACATATCTAAGCGCTGGGGAGGAGGGGCGTTGTGGGTGAGGGGCCGGTAAGTAATCAATGGAGAGGGAGAATTACCCGCTGTGTGTCCTGGGAAAGGTGCTGTACCAGTTCCTGGGGGGTGAGCATAAGTGAGGAGATCTCAGTCTTTACCCGGCCAACGTTTAATGAGTGTAACCAGCCAAGGGCTAATCTTTGCTCTTTTTTTTTTCTTTCAAAGGGGGAAAGAAGTCATGCGGACGTTGGGCCCCTCTTGCCACAGTGGCTCAACGATGTTTACCGGTATATACCGCACTACACAGTACTGCACTCTAGTTTACAGAAATGCCGTATGAGCCAATCACACGCCTCTTCGTCTCACCTACTGTCAACCCCCGGTACGGTACAATGCTATCGTAAGGCAAGACAAAGCAAGGCAGGTAAGCGACTCCCAGAGAATTCATAGCATTTGCAGTTGTCACAGGCGGTTAGTATCGGTAGTTGGCCAGGTGGGTTGCGGTCGAGGATGATTAAATTTGGTTGGAATTCGACTTCAAAGATATATTTTCTAGTCTCACCTCTCGGTAACGGATGCTAAGAGTTTAAGCTTTTATTTCCCTTTCATTACCGCGGGGCTCTAATATAGCGAGTTAGGGGGTGGCATTCAAACGCCATGGGATTTATTTTTTGATGTGTTTTTCAAGTACCTAGCCATGGTTATGGCCTAAGTGGCTTATTCATGCATTGAAGGAAGAGTTACTATACCTCCAGAAAATGGTATTGGTCTTAGGACAACCATTACTGGCATATTATCAAATTTAAGGAGGAAATGTCGGCGAAGAGTTAGGAGCGAGCCCTGCTAGAGGAGAGCGCGACAGGCGGTTACGGTGATGGAGGGCCTCAGGATATAATCGACTTGGAGGTTTAGCTTAATATCTCACACTATAACCGATTTCACCTATAAGGTAGAACACTTTCCCTTACAGCATGTTGTTTGTATGGAAATAGGGGGTTCCGAATCTAGGAATTCTTTGCGGATTTATTAAAGAGAGTTCTCTGCTATTTATCTTGGTATAATAAGGAACTTTGCATGGGGCACATGGGCTCACGAGGCAAGCCACGCAATAGCGAGCCTTTGAGGACAAAGAGGTTCAATAGCGAGGTGCGACTGCATACTAATTACAGAACGAGAATAGTAGGGGTACCTCTACCTCATTAGCCTTCCAATGAAAGAAATCATATATATAATACTCGCGCTTAAAATAAGTTATGGTACCAAAGGGCGCAACGCAGCAACGAACCAAAACCAAAACAACAATAACATTAGCTTGCAAACAGCGATCCTGAAGTTAACAAGGTCCCCAAAATCAAGAATCCTCACTTGCACAGTAGCAAGAAGAGGGAAGGGGAAGGAATAGGCGGTTTATTTATTTCTTTGTTTTCCCATTTTCTGTGATAAAGATATTCATTGTAGAAATTCGTACTCTTTGCCCCATATGGTTGCCTGACCAGGTTGTATGTACCATAACTTATTTTAAGCCCGAGTACAATGCCGTAAAATACTCTGGTTACCTACAGGCTACAGCCCAACACAATACCCCCCCTCGCTAGTTCTTCTCATTCCCAGGTTCTCCCTACCAACCCCACCCAGCAACGCCAAAGCTTAAAAGCAACCGCATCAAAGTGAAATAAATAAGTGCAGGGGATCATCCATCCAGCAAACACTTAATGCTATTATCGCTTCGAATCGAGCTTGGCCGCAGCCAGCCCACTCCTCCCCGCTCCTCGTAGGGAGAAAAAATGCTGGACTTGTTGTGAGAGCATGTCCCGCCCTCCTACCGGCACTCAACGCTGTTACTAACCAGCACGCGCTAGCCCGCAGTGGCGCTAGGCAACGGGAGGCAACGCGAAGCAGTTACACAACGCAATTACTCGAGTGTATCGCTGGATGGGTAAATGCGGTTGGGAGGCGCGATAAGGAAGGGGGGCAGAAATATCCCAGCACATCCCGATGATATGCAGGGCAGGTAAGACAGGGCGGGCCCGGATAGGTTTTGCGGCTGAAGTGCTTGCGTGGGCAGAAAGCTTGAGTTTTTGTGGAGATTTTTGGGAGGGGCTGGAGCGGGATGGAAGCCTTCGCTAGATAATTACTGTATGGTGAGAAGTTAAAGTACTGTGCTGTTAGAACTGTATTGCTCGCGGGGAGAATGTATAATACCGGTATTCACCTTCCGGCTGGTTTCGGGGGAAGGATACCGGTATTCTCTCCCCTCCGCCTGCTTCTGGCATCATATCATACCCGAACATTAGTTCGTCCTCTCTAGTGCAACTGTCGAAAAAACCAGCCCCGCATCAACCACCAACAGTCTACCACAACCCACCGGCCAAAACAAACCCACCTTTACGAATAATATGAATCATAAGAAAAATTCCCACGCTCCGCCCGTGCTGTCGGTAGACTGTGTCCCCCACATAAGCACCCGCAGTCGAGAACGGACTTGATACGTATCTAGCCACTGATACGATAGTGTATCATACGGCCGGGGTGACTTAGTCTACAAAATTAAATGGATGCGCATTCTGATAATGTTCTCCTGGGATATGTAATTCCGCGAGAACCGGCGTGATCGGGGTTGGAGCCAGGCCAGGGTTCTTAGCGAGGGGGTGATGGGGCACGAAGTGAGTTGCGACGGATCATGATCGGAGGGTCAGTGTTTGGGTTTGTGGGTGACACTTAGTTTCATCAGGAGATGTATCAAGGAATTAGCGGTTTCCCCGTATATTTCCGGGGGTCGAACTTGCTACTGCGCCTGTATCGTGTTTCCCTGTCCCATGGGATATTAAATATAGAATCAATAGGGAAATATTCGACAGTGCCCTGAGTACTGTTTGATTCACAGCGAGGTAACTTACCGGATATTGTTAGCCTACTAGTCTTTGGATCCCGCGGAGAAGGCATCTCGGAATCCTTAAGGATGCAGCACATACAGGCATGTCACAGAAAGGGGAAATTATCAGGCCAAATTGCAGCGAGCCCCCTGTCAAAACGGTTTCTCCATGTCCCGGGGTTTAGTTCCCGTGGAGTAGTCGAGTATTGGAAGCCCCCACCTTTACGAACGCTCGTATCCCCGCAGCAGTGAAGGAACCTGCCAAACAGGATATGCAATCATTGATACCACTCTACGCCCAGCCACCAGCATGCAAGCCAAACTCCCGACAGAGGAAGCCGCGAGCCAACTCAGGACTTGGTTTAAGAAATCCAAACTCTCGGCTTTAGGCTTTCCCCGATATCATGACCCGACACTATGCCTTTGATAGTGAGTCTTGTGGAGAATTGGGTGATACCATAAATGGCAACGTTTTTCTTCGCCCTCTTGGGCGAGGGTAACTGTTGGTTCGGTGGTTCCCCCGTAGCCCGATCATATCAGTGCCAGAGCACCACGCATTCATCGGTCAACGATCCTCGTTGGTCTTTGATGGAGATATGAGCTCACTCCTGTTCCTCACAATGTGTGAAGGCCCACAGACATACCCAGCACACCCCGCCAGCCAACCAGGCATAGGGCCATGCGTAGCAGCATCGGTGGGCGGTAGTAGGATTGGCATAGACTGACCGGTATAGATCTATTTAGAACACATTATGACTGTGTCAGGGGTTAAATGGTTTGGAAAAATAATGGTGTTGGCTTTCAGTGAGGACGGAGCGGAAGGGAGTGTTTTGTTTCTTAAAAAGAGAGTAAAAGGCTGTAGCCTCACCGTCGAGGGTTGGGTGCATGCTCGTTTTAGGTTGCGCCTGGCAGCATTCCTGCACCCAAGTTAGTCGGTCCGGCAGAGTACTAGTACTGTACGGAGGAAGATCAAAATGAGTAAAATCCGACCACAATTAAATTCTCGGTTCCTCAAGAACCCCAATGCCAATCGCCACCAAAATTTACCCATGGGCCGCCAGGTACTCAGCAATTCAGCACACGTCTCTCCAGTCGTAATTAGTTATGAACCGGCCCTTATGAAGGTGGGAGAAGCTCAAAGTGTGAAAAAGCTCCTGCCAAGCCCCTGGATTTGTATCATAACTGAGTGCACACTTCCATCCAAAGGAGAGCAACAAAGTGCTTCAGCACCAGCAGGCAATCCCAAGAGATGGATGCATCATACTCCTGCTATTGGACTCGGTTTCAGAGGCTCAGCGTGGGGCCCCTTCTGCGGTCGGCCTCTTTCAAACGGCATAATGGCCGTTACCTACTCTGAAGGACGCACATTCCTCATATATATAGTTAACACAATATTTCAGCTCGTAGTTTTAGGAGGAATCAATCAAAGAGCACCAGCGCCCAAGCTCGTATTATAAGAGTCTGTAGTGCATTAGGGACTGTGCATACCACTTAGAGACCTATTTTTGCCTCAAGCGCAAGCCCTTGTGCGTTAATACAGGCAAAAGGCTTAAGCTCCATTCTCTCCCCAGCTCTTAGACTACCGGTATGATACTCGTAATTTCCTGACGTCTGTGGACACGACTGCTATTGCATGCGGCCAAAATCCTGAGGTTCTAGCTGATTCCCTACCCTTGTGCAATAGCAGCTGTGTTCGCAAAAGTCTGAAAATTACGAGTACTCACTCCTTTCAACTAGTTTTCCGCTGCCGCCTTGCAGGCCGAAAGTATTGGTTAAGATGCAGAAGATCCCCACCATAGAATAGAAATCGGCACTGGTAGCATCGTCTGCGGCCAGAGGCCTCCGGGCACAGTATCACGGTCATCGGTGGTGTAGATATAGGCATTGCGCCAGGTCAGGTGATCGAAGAACATATGCAAGCTTGACAATGCTGTCGTTCCAACTTAGAGTAGGAAAGGAAGGGTTGCTCGAATCGATGGAGAAGAAACGAGTGTTTGCATCGACACAGGAGTATAGTACTCTCGCGGCCGAATTGAAGCCCAACACTTTGTATGGGGATTGCCAGCCTAAGTGCCCAGCTTCAACTCGGTCGCGCAAATACCGTGCAGTACTGTACCTGTAGATCAATGGTACCGATAAATATGCACATGCTTCTTCCCCCCGATTTACCTCACGGACGAAATTTGCACTTTTTTCCACACCATAACTTTTGCACTTACCCCTCTTTTAGAGAAAATCAACCGCCTCCAATCT
>Ga0307513_10002341_pt1 | contig 26372 bp, 27 predicted proteins | sample 15_EM_MG_FD_202174 | JGI IMG/M metagenome (GOLD analysis project Ga0307513, IMG submission 202174) | Populus trichocarpa ectomycorrhiza microbial communities from riparian zone in the Pacific Northwest, United States - 15_EM | ecosystem: Host-associated > Plants > Roots > Unclassified | place...
CACAGGTGAGTTAATGGACTTACTGTTGGCACGACTACATCCCCAAATCTCGCATATAGAGGGGGGCGGGCTGGGAAATCTTTACCCCCGAGCCAGATCCTTGCATCACCTCTGATGGATGCCGAATCGGGGTTTGCTTCCATAAGGGTGGGCGAACGTTCTCCGTCTTTTCTTGACGGAATGGTTGCTTGGTTAGGGGGCTTTATGGCGTTGGGTACGCCAGAACTGGCCCCTGCGTTCCGGGGCAGCAAGGGGGGCGGGATCGGAGGTAGCGAGCTAGATGAGCTGGTATCTTTGTGTTGGCAATCTTGCGGGGCATTCCAAGGCTTTGTATCCAGCATTGAATAATCAATCCGCTCATCACTGGAAAAAACCCCGGATAGGGGTCGCAAATTGCGTTGATACACTGCTGGATGCGTCTTATCTAACTGTTCCACGTGTGCCCTTTTTCGCTTCCTCCCCACTGGAGCAGGTTTTCCCAACGATTGGGCGAAATTTGCCGTCGGGATCCTAGCCAAGACATTAAAGGAGAAAGGGAGTTCATATTGAGCCAAGATACGGTTCTGTCCAATGTCTTCGTAGAGGACGACTTCGAGACTACGGAGTCATCAGCATACGGGCCGGGACATTGTAGTATAACCCGGCTCACAGATACTCTGTATCGCCCAGCTTATGGCATTTTGGGTAGCAGCAGAAACAGAAGTCGATGCGTATTTTTCCACCCTTTGGTTCAATGATGTTGTTGTTGTGGGCATGGAAAGCGAGCAAGTTGAGAGCCCCTTCCGGCTTTCCCTCTCGCTGCTCGCAGTGTTTGCATCCAGTTTCATAACGTCTCCCAGTGGTCGCGCCATATACGAGGACGCGCAACTCCAAGGGGGTTTTACTCGCTACTGTCTCGGCAGAGTTCTTCATGGGGCGAGTTGATGGAATTTTAATCCCACTACAACCTGCAGGTGGTCGATTTGGAAGTTGATCGGGTAATATGTCGAGAGCGACATGTGTCTCCCGACGGAGAGTAATGACGTGTTGCCCCGCTTGCGGGCGTGGCTTGACGAAGACAATCCAGTCGGGCATACTGGAATGTCGTTGAGAGAAGGAATGGACAGGAGTAAAACGTAGAACGTACCCGATATTCCTTCCAGTCGCACTTGATGTCTGTATTTGCTGATCTATGATAGCCGGTTTTGGGTCTCCTACGAGGCGAGAGAGTCCGAGACCTTCCAAAGTGTTGTTCGTATCCCAGGAGAGATTAGGATTCCACCGGCGTTGCTGTACGGTTGGATGCAAAGAAATCGAAAAGCTGGAAGGCTGGCTCGCGGAAGGAGCGACACTGTAATCCTGGGGTTGGTAGAAGGTGGACTGACCATACTGGCTGCGAGTGACTACGGTGGCTTACCGAGATAAGTCGTGGTGCAGGTAGTTCGGCGCCTTCATGACCTGTATCTCCCTGAGGTCAAGCACTGCGGGATGGGGCTAGAGCTCACCTCGTGAGTCGGGCCCATTGACGAGCAGACTCTGCCGTGGCGAGGATGTGGGCATCCTGAAGTATACACCTGAAGTGGTAGAGGGCAAGGCGGGACTGCGACCCTGTCGGTCATTTGCGAAAAAGTCTCACGTCAGGCTAGCCGTAAACTACTGGATGGTCAATTGGATGGTCAATTCAAAGCCCGCTTTGAAAGGAGACCGGAAATGGGGCAACGTTGGACCGCCCCCAACTTTCCACGACCCGGACACGTACCCTATCTCAAGCAGTAGCGTCGCATATGGCTGAATATTAGGTGGAGCTTTCGTGCGGGAGGTAATTGTCCTTCCCTACACTTGTTCCAGGGCAGCGCTCGGTTGACGCTAAAATTACGAAGTCCAACACCATCCAAAAGCGTTCACGGATGCCGACCCTTTTGCCGGCGATGTGGATGCTTGAGGACCAAAAGAATGCACTAATCCCTTGTGGAGCTTGAAATTTCTTTGCAACCCTTTGAATCATACTTCATTCTTCCCTGTAACTGCTTCTGCTTCCGTCGTCCTGGTTCAGCGGCTTGGTTGGGTTCAACGACCGGCGTGGATGGTGAGTTATATTGATGCCGAGGTCGCCGCAGGTCTGGACTCTGAGGCGTACCTTTCGGAAAGGGACACTAACGAGGAATTGCGTTAGAAGGACTGTTCAACATAGTCGGTCTTGACGACGGTAACGATTCAGGACAGTCCTAAAACGACCCTTCGTCTGATCTTATGCTCACGGTCTTCTTTCCGTACTTTCCTCTCTTCAAGTAACCCTTATACACATTGTCATCGGAATATGAGACCAGAAATATTTATTCAGGAGACATCCGTCACCGATGGCCACAGAATGCGGTTAATAAAGAGTTCCCCAGGCAGGTAACTTCGCAGGCGGGTCAAAGTCAAGCTCATGGCACTGCACTGAGCGGAGGAATATGAACGGCCAGTCCCGGTGATGGGCAAATGGGTAGAGTAGCAAGGGAAAAGCAGACAACGTACTAACCATGCTCTGGAGGCGCAGCCCACTCAGGAGATAAGACATATTCTCTCGACTTCGGGAATTTGGCGCGAGCGCCAAACGTTCAGAACAGGGGTTTGGAATGGCTCCTCGAGAAAGGTGCGAATAAGTAACCTCTCACACTCCGAAGAGTAGAATACATCTTGACTAGTCTTCATGATCGCCTTTCCTCACATGGCGCCTTGCCCGGAAGGGGGTTGGCAGTTCGAATCGGGCGACCAGATTGCCAACAAAATCATATAAAGCGTATGTTAGGCTGCCAACTGTCCATTAGCACCAGCTCTTTGAGACCGTGAACTCTCACATTAATGCCTCCGAGGAGCAACGCCATTCCTGACCCCCCACCTTTGGGACTCTTGGGCGATGCCGGATTTGATATATCACGCTAGCAGTGGAGACACCGCTAGACTGGTCAAGTTTGAGTTGAAGCTTGTAGGGTTGGTCGCTCCTTGAATCTAGCACTGGACTCAGATTGAAAGCAATGGGTTTGCAGGGTTGTGGAATTGTGATCGACATCGCGCATGACTTGCATTCCGCCTCACAACGCAAAACCAACTGGGACGAGTTGGGGAGCGCAGGGGCCAATATAATACCGCCGGGTGGCAGCTGTCCACTCAGAGAAACTTGAGAAGTGACACGCTCGCGGTAGACACATTGACCGCCCTCGATCCTCGGCGTGCGGAGAGCAACGCTTAAGGTGATAGGTCCTGGCCCAGCTGAAGTAATTCCACGGCCAAGTGAACGAGGCGCTGGTGAAGGACCATTTTCAAGGTTTGTGTTGATGCTGCCTATGGCAATTTGGGGTTAAAAGGAAGCAGCAAATGCTGTAAGGTCCTCACCATTATGACTCCCTAGCGGTTCAACAAACGGAACATTAGGTGGTACCTGTTGGTGGGACACAAGCCTGGATGGAACATGCAGGTGAGGGTGATTGAAATACATGGGTGCTCCGGCATAAGAGGTCCTGTGTACGCTTCAAAACCTGGAAATCGGAATGGCAAAGATACCAAGACTCACCTCGTCGGTAATAGGTTGTCGGACTGCGAGAAATGAAAGGAATGGTCGTTGCGATCGGAGACAGGATATGCACCAGCAGGATATTCCTCCTGGAAGCATTGCTGATAAAGGGCCAGTTGTCCGGAGGGGTAGGACTGAGGGGTATTAAAGTGACGACTGATCTGACTACTCAAGACAGGATGGTCCTGTCCATTGGCGGGGTGTTGCCCCTGGACAGGAGGTTGCTGATAAGTTTCCTGACTATGGGAATGCATGTGGTATGGTGGTTGTGTACTGAGGCAGGGCGACGACAAGACTCCCTTTTTTTATAATGTTTTGTCCAACAAGTACATGCCTACCCCGAAAGGCGACTTTACCACGCCATGAGCGCCCTTCCATCTTAATGGTTGGCCTGGTGGCCCTCCCCCAGTTGGCGTCGGCCAGATTGGGTATGGGTGGCATAGAAGGCTGGGGAGGCGGATATCCTCCAATGTCACATTTTGAGCAAGGGGAGAAGCAACACGATGTTCCCCGCAGGCCAAGGGAGGCGGTAATTGAAAGTACGCATGGTGGAGGGTTGGATGATGGCGTGGCTGGCCCGCAGAATGCACCGCCGAATATTTACGGTATCGGCAATTACCGGACAATGATTCTGGAGTGTGTTATTACACAGAGGTGTAGAAGTCAGGTGGTGGCCTGAATTCTAGGCTGGGGGGCCTCAGGGTGGCATGCGATGGGATGGCAGAGGGTATAGAAGTGGGCATTGAAATATGACGAAGCGACTGTCAAAAGAAAGACATCGATGACGTAGTTACTTTCGCCCTATGTTCCTTGGACCGAGAGGCGGGACCCCCCGATTCTTTGTCTGGGGCCGAGCGAAGAACGCGTGGTAGAGGGCAGTAACTCGCCTGGGCAACAGCTTCCAGCAAAGGGAGCAGATTGAATGTCCTCAGGTTTCGGTCCTGCGGTTTGAACACCCACTTCCTCGTGTAATGCTGCTAGGTGAGAGCACCCATCAGATTCGTTTGGCGATAAACATGTGGGTTAATACTCATACCTGGAGTCCAAAGAAAGTACTCAACGTCAATTATTGACAGACTCAATCTGAGGTGGACGATTCCACAAAGGTTTCGATGGGCTGAGGAGGAACTGATGCAGGTGCTTTGTTTGCGTTGAGAGCTTAACGGGATATTGCGCACGACAAGGATTGCGAGTACGGCGACGATGCGTGCCTGAGACAGAAGGTTAACCACCCCCCCTTATATACTGCGTAGTACTCCAACGATGGACGCGTGAGTAATGATCCTTTCCTGCCCACTGTTGGACAATGGACGAGTGAAATGGACGACATGAAAAGTAAATTTGTGGGTGGGTACTACTGATGGACATGCACTCTCAAGAGGATCACGCTTCGCACGCCTATCCAGTGGACGCAATAAACGAATGACTAACACCGAAGTCCATTGAGTGTGTGAAGGAGTGGTGTCCATTGGACACGATTCGCACACTTTCGAATCAGCCTCGCCTCACTTGTTGCACGCGGCGGGGTGGGGACAGTCAGAGACAGTCGACGCGACTCGAGAGAGACTGGTGGCCTAGAAATGTGAGTAAGTCTACTGCAACTCCAGTGCGCAGTCGCCAAACGAACACAATCCAAGTCGAGTCGTGACGCCGATAGTAGAGAGCCTTGCGTAGGGTTGTTGGAATTTCTTCTTTCCTATACCTCGTTCACGATTTCGTCCGATGTCCCTACATTTATGCTCCTAATTCGTGCTGTAAAGCATTTCGCTGTGTGCTATGCGCGTGCGCTAGCACCTCGAACTCGCCTCTGATAACCCCACCCGATTTACATACTACGGATACAGATATGGGTTAGGTGTGGGCCAAAGTGGCTGGACGAGAGGTTCGAAATGAGAGCCCTTGAAATACAGACAAGAGACAGATGTCCCGAATCCAAACGCAAAAAGCCAGGAGAAAGTCGCTGCGCTCCACCCTATCATGGATTGCCCCAGAACCGGCCAAATCCTCTCCATCTAGAAGAAATGGCGGATTGCTCTCTGCCGAACGCCAGGCAGCGGCGAGTACGCCAGGATTACCGACCTTGAAGGGCAGATCCACGCTCCGAAGCAGCAGAACTCTAACGCTGCCAGTTTCCTCGCTCCTATCCGGTTCCTCCGTCGAAATATTCGTATTTTTTTCTGTCCTCTCGAGTTCCTGTTATGCACACTCACCACCAGAATCGATGGGTGAATGTTGGTCTTCTTGGCGTGCCTCGGTGCTCACCGTGACCCGCACTCGACCGCACCTTTTGAATATGGACCGACGAAGTAGAATTCCTTCAGGAGCGGACGAGTCCGAGTCCGTAGAATGTAGGAATCGATACGTGTTTTGAAATGGACAAGGTAATGGGCGAAATTAATTTAGATGGTGCGGTGCAGCCAAAGCAATTGAGCTCCTCAACTCCCTCAAATATTTATATAAGACTATAGGGCCTCAAATGATATGTGGGCAGCACACAATATTCAAGTCGCATGTACATATACATATGCATTATAATCAAAAAGTTCAATTGGGTGGCCACGCCACCCAGGGCAAAGGTGATAACTGGATAACTGAGAGACCTGGTAATAAATAAGCGTGGAAGCATGAATTTCTTCCCATTAGGGTATGACTGTATGTCTGTATGGGTTATTTCACAGGACCCGAGTTTGATCCGATTACATCTTATTCGCGTCCACGCGATATGGCGATACGTACTCTGGCTTCCGTCGGTTCCAGCGTAGCTTGACAGCATTGCGTCGCGCCGCTAATGGGGTATCTAGTGTGTCAGGAATTTATATATATATAATTTCATATTTGTAGACTGCCGTATGTCCGTTTAGCTAGTTTACTTTATAAGAGACGAGTTGGACCCGACCACATCTGACCCGTGCCTGGCGATGCTCTGGCCTCCACTGCACGTGCGGTTCCCATATGGAACGCTGTATATTAACGTTTAATGCTATGCTTCGTGAACTTGGAAATATGTTCGTATGTCCGCTTTTGATTTACGCCTATGAGCCAAAGGGTCTTACTTTGAAAAGGCTTGATTCTTGTTGAAAACCAGAGGTGAAGACTCAGTAAGCGATCAGCAAACTCAATATGTATAGATGTACCCGGACGAAGTCACTACGGTACATACGTCAGACATAAGCGAAATGAGGTAGACTCTGTGAGCGATTAGCAAACTGAGTCTAAAGAGTGTCAGGATTAGGTCGGATCAGGCACAGAACGCGGAGGGCCTAAAGACTGGTCCAGGCACTGCATAGTTCGAGTATATAAGAACTCGCTACGCTCTAGCGGATCCCAACAAACACTATTTGTTCGACTATAGGAAACCGGAACGCGAAATTCTAACAAGGAGCCCTGCTACGAGCCCATTTTATATGAGCAACACGGACAGGCATATCATATTAGATGACGTAGACCGAGAGCAAAACAAGGTGAAACCAACGCTTGATGCGGCGTACATATTTCCAACAATTCTACGACAGTGACGTCGAGCGAGACCCGTTCATTGTCGGCTTCCTATCAGAAATCATAATGGGTATAGACTGTCCTCTGAATCCCGACTTCTAAGTGAGGGTCCAATCCCTTCTGAGGACATTCACGCCACGAGCACCTACCAAGTGGTTGAACACCTCGTATAAACGTGTTCTCGGGGACTTCGTCAGAATGCGGGCAAAGATGCACCACCACGAGGCTCCGGCCCACTTCTGTCGAGCTGTTGAGGGGTGCGACGGCTTGAGTATCAATTTGCCAAAAAAAACTCACTCGTCCGGGTCGGGTCGTATAGCGTCCCAGGACAGATTGTGGGTTCAGGCTTGTGCCGATTCCACCCTCGAAGGTGAGTCCTCTGCTTAGGACATAATTGGTATTGCAGACGACGCTTTGCCAGAAAAACACGACCAAGGCTCTAGAAAAATCGTCGATGAACATTACAGTGTCGGAGGTGTTCGAAGGGTACCGAAGCTACCTGAGGCACGCCAAACTGGGCATGCCCCCTATTCAAATTGCTCACCTGGCAGGACAGATATTGGGGGAGCCTTCAAGGCGGAATATGAACGAGCTGCTCGACTCAATGTGCTCGGAGATCGAAGCCGCCACCGGCAATAGGAGTCCGACGACCACACGTTCCGGTGAATTGTACACGTTTCTCGTCAAGTGGATCTCGAGTGCAACTGAAGCTGTCGAATCTCCAGACGAAGGAGCAGCTGTTGCCTTGAGCAAGAGTCCCCGTGACCCTCCTGCTTTCCTGCCCTTCCTCCCAAAGAAGACAAGCACCCAAGGCAGCGGGGTTGGCTCGAAGCACCGAAAAGGAGAGCATTCGGAGCTGATCGTGCCCCCTGCCTGAGACATTAGTCCTGCTGGCGCAAGTTCTGAAACTGAACGCGTTGCAAGTATGGATGGGCAAGCATGTCTAAACACGAGACTCCAAGGTTATACGCACCTCACGTATTGAATCTTCGTCTCCTTACTAGGTCACGTCTGCTTGCCATAGCCTGCCTACTCTGTGCCGAGAATAAATGTGTGCGACGGGATTTAAGAAAGGTAACGCGGATGTAGGTCCAGAATAGGACTGTGTTGCGTATGAAAGGGTGAGGACATAGACCGATCCAAGACGGGCAAACTCGCGGATGCCTCAACGTCAACTGGGGTTTAGACACAGTACTATTACCTCGTTTCTCCAAAATGATATGACTAGCCCTAGTAGGGTATGATCATAGCGACTGCCTGATGCCGAAGAGGCCCTTTATTCCGATTGGAAATGCGTGCACCCGTTCGGAGTAATGATTGTGCGACTGTGGCGTGGGTGAGTGGTAGCCAAATCCAGTACACAGAGCAAAAGCAAAATATCTTCTTCACGTGACGCTGTCTGAATTGCGACTCTGACTGCGTACAGGTGCATGGAGCTAGGACCTCACATGCCGTACCCGCGCAAATGAAGCAGAGTGTTGCATATATTCTCATAGCTAGGGGACTTATGCACCGAAATATTATCGTCCTTCATGCCCTGAGCCTTTATGAAGCTGTTGGTAAGGTTTGCGAGAGGCCTCCCCTCCTTCGGTGTCGTCGCCAGTCTGCACTCGTCCAGTACGTTTCATTGCTGCAGAGGTGTAGCTCAGTCCACCGAGAAGTGAAAATAAAAGCAAACCGGCTCACCATCCGCAATCGCAACTATACACCATTTCGAAGTGGTTCTTCGCGATGTGATGGAGGGCCTCCTCAGGATCTCCAAAGTCCAGCTGGTCACCCTTCGGGCAGAGTCGACAGTAGACGATCTCCTTATCTCGGCGAAGGAGGCCGTGGTACTTCAGGGTGCCTCGCGGGACCTGGAATTTAGTGACCTCCTCTGGCGCCATCTCTCTTGTCAAGGAGGTGAGTGAAATCGTTCCATCTGGGAAGAGTCCGCTCGTTAAGAAATCAACCGCCTCGGGTTCGGCCTCAGCCTCGCGGAGTTTCTTGGAGACACTACTAATAGCGGCAAAAGGCCTATCAGGGATCATTCGAGGGCCTCGACTCCTCTTCTTCCTCCGCCTGTTCTTCTCCAGTAGTAGTCGATTGATCATGCCAATCGGTGACTTTGTGGAACTTGATGCAATTTGGTCCCCTAGATTCCCACCGAATCCACCTCCACTATCGCCCTCGCCACCTCCAAATGCATTGATGTCGGGATTATCAGGGTCCTCATTGTCATCGGAGGCATAGTCGTCGAAATCTGATTGGCCGTGCCCCGAATCCTTATCGCTGTCAAGGTCGAGTGCACTAAATTGTTCTCCTAATGCCAGCTGCTCATCAATACCATTTCCCGGAGGGTACACTCCCGAGCTTAACCCAACAGCGACCTCGGTGTCGAGGTCAATGGCCGGATCAAACTCCTCCGGTTCCGAAGATGCCTCCGAGTACGCTTCTGCGTCTAACCCGGCAGCGACCTCGGCATCAAGGTCAATGTCCGAGTCAAATCCCTCCAATCCCTCCGGCTGAAGTTCCGAAGGGGTTCGACCCAGTTTATCTGCCACCGTTTCAGATGCACCACCTCTCCACAAAATGCGTACGCTGTCCCGATTCCCTTTCAAATAGGCCCAATGGAGCGCGGTGAGACCATTGACATCGGCGATGGTGAGGTCGATACCCCATTCGACGAGATGGCTGAGGAGAGAGGGATAGCCGTAGCAGCTGGATAGATGTGCAAGGGTTTGGTTATAACCATTTGTCGTAGAAACAATCTCAGGGAAGTCGGATCGTGCTTGAAGGCAGGCGAGTCCTTCCACCAGGCTAGCCTCGATCGAGTCCTCTCGCAGTCTAGCGTGACTCCCTCCTTGTAGACCCCGGTTTGGCTGGGGTCCGTTGAGAGCAGTGAGGAGCCCTTGCAACAGCGGGGACGATTCCAGGTACTCTCTTTTTTGAATACGCAAAAGTATGGGTATTCTTTGCTCAAATCAGTGCGGGACCTAGGTTGTATTTGAGAAACTTACAATTGCTCATAATCTCCTAAGTACTGAAATGTTGCGAGACTGGTCCCGTATACCGGTGCACTTGGCTGTGGAAACTTCGATAACGTAATGTCGACGACTCCTGGCGTGGTTACGGGGGGCAAAGTACAGGTAAGAAGTTGAGGATTACTGAATGTCTGAGAAAGTTGATTAGAAAGGGCGTCACGGGCAGGTCGACGGGCAGGTCGACGGGCTCACTGTTGACGCGAGAGCGGTACCAAATCGAGCATACAGCGCGAAGCCTGCCGGGAAATCTACACCCTTGAGCCAGATTCTCACACCACCTGTGATGGGCCCTGAACCGGGGTTCACTTCTGTAAGTGTTGTAGTACATTCTCCGTCCGTTCTTGGCGGGGTAATCACTCGGTTAGGGGGTCTCGTGGTGCTGAATAAATCAGGGCTGGCGCCAGCGTTCCGAAGCGGCCAAGAGGGCCCCATCAGGGGTGGCGAGCTGGATGAACTAGCTTCTTGGTGTTGACCACCTTGAGGAGAATCCCGAGGGTTGGTAGTCGGCATTCGGTGATTAATCAATTCATTACCGGGAGGATCTCGTTGCGGGGGATCCACGGATCGGCGTCGAACATTGGATCGACTCACTGCTGGAGGTATTCCACCCCATTGTTCCATGGGTCGCGTCTTTCGCTTTCCCCCCATTGGATCCAACCTCTCTCCCCCTGGAGAGGACTTTGGCTCCCGGATCCTAGCCAAGACATTAAAGGAGAAAGGGAGTTCGTATTGAGCCACGACACGCTCCTGGCTTGCGTCTTCAGAGAGGATTACTTCGAGACTACGAAATCGTCAGCATATGGTTAGATGTGGTAGCAATAATCCAGCTCACAGATATTCCGTATCGCCTAGCTTATGACATTTCGGATAGCAGCAAAAACTGAAGTCGATGCGTATTTTCCCATCCTTTGGTTCAATAACGTTTCGCTGAGCATGGAAGTCGAGCAGGCCAAGCGTCCCCTTTGTCTTTCTCTCTCGCTTCTCGCAGTTTTCACATCCAGTTTCATAATGTTTCTTAGTGGTCCCACCATATATGCGGATGCGCAACTTCATAAGGGTTTTACCCGTCGAGTCGGCGCAGTTCTTCACAGAGCGAGTTGATGGAATTTTGATCCCACTACAACCTGCGGGTGGTTGATTTGGAAGTTGATCGGGGAATATGTCGAGAACGACATGTGTCTCCCGCCGGAATGTAATGACGCGTTGCCCCGCTTGTGGATGTGGCTTTATGAGGACAATCCAGTCGGGCCAGTTGGGCATACTGGAACGTCTCTGAGAGAAGGACTGTACAGGAGTAGAGCGTAGAACGTACTTGAAATTCCCGTCGTCCACTCTTCCAGAGAACTGCTTCTGCTGGACTATGCTTGTTGGCATCACTGGGTTTGTATGTTCTGGAAACATTGGAGGTAATCCGAGATCACCCAGGTAAATGTCATTCATGGTGAAGTGAAAATCAGTATCCCGCTGCCCCTGTTCTACGACAGGATTCGGAAAGTGGTACATCTGACTTATGGAAGGAGCGTAATCCTAGGGTCGATAGGTAAGTGGACTAGCCATTCTGGCTGCAAGCGACCAGGAAGGCTTACCAACTGGAACTCCAGTCCGGCGCCTCCAAAACTCCCGAAATCCGGGGGGGGAAACACGTGCGTAAGACTGGCCGATGGATCGCGTGGTACAGGTCGAACAGAAACTGTAGTGGATCTTCCTGAGGTAACACACCACGAAATGTGGTGAGAGCTCACCTCGTGAGTCGAGGGGATTTGCCGGAGGGCTCTGCCGTGTCGGGCGGTGTTCCTTTCAGATATTCAGATTCAGATAGCCATTGCGGCTGCGAACGACCAGGAAGGCTTACCAACTCAAACCCCAGTCCCTGTGCTGGATGGTGGATCTGCTCATTTCCGGGAGGGTGTATTTGTGCAAGGCCATCGGTGTCACCCATTCGACGTCGAACGGCACGTTCAGGAGCTGGAGGGTCTCCTTCCTGTTCAGACCGTGCTCTCTTCTTCCTTTCCTGGGTTGCGGGGAGTTTGGACACGACTTTAAAGGAGAATGGAAGTTGACATTGAGCGACGACGTGCTTCTGGCCCTCGTCCTCAGAGAGGACGACGTCTAGGCTACGAAATGGTTAGACTGTGATTAGGAGCATGATCCGACTCACAGATATCTTGTATCGCCTAACCCATGGTCCTTCGGATGGCAGCAAAATAAAAACTTAACTTGTATTTTCCCTTTTTTTGGTTGAATCATGTCACTCTCAGTCTTGAAATCAATCAAGCTGGGAGTTCCCCTCCGTTTCCCCTCTCTCTTCTGACAGTTTGCACACACAACATCATAGCGTTGTTTGGTGGTAGCACCGGAAAGGTAGATACGAAACACCAGAAGTGCTTTACCGGTCGTATCGGCATAATTCTTCACAGAAGCAGTTGCAGGGACCTTGATGCCGTCGTACCCTGCAGGTGGCTGCTTTGGAAGGTGCTCAAGTATTATTTCAAGAGCGAGGTGGACATCACGACGGAGTGTGATGACGTCCTCCCCTGCTAGTGGAAGCGGCTTTATGAACGTAATCCAGTTGGGCATACTGAAGTGCTATTGAGAGAGGGGTTGTACAAATGTAGGACGTAGAACGCACCCGACAGCACTGGTGTTCCCCTGGTGTTGTTGTGTGACCATATGCGAAGAATTAGAAGAGTTGAATCCCTGATTCATTGGTATCGTGCCAATATTTCTATTGAAATCATGCGGTTGAGAGGCCATATTGTCACCGAACGGCCATACATGGTCAGCAGACATGTCAAAACCTCCATGTAGTGGTCCAGGCGGTTCATGATTTGCAAAATGTCTGAGATTTAGGTCGTCAAGCATCGATGCGAAGGCGAAATCGCTTGCCTGGCTGACTAATATCCTATGTCGGTCTGATCAGACTCTGGAATGGGTCTTAGTGGGGTCAATCACCGTAACTGAGCCTAAGTTTATTTTGTGGGTTAGCGCCGTGCGACGCGCGCGGGCCTTGCGAGCGATGTGGGTCTTGCGAGCTACCCGCGGAGGAGGAGAGGGGTTCGTGATGGAACAACGTACGATGAACAAAAGACCTGAGCTGGTGGAGGCGTGGAGGCGCAAACTAAGGGAGCTCGTCTAGCTGGCTAGGTCGTGAGTTTATCAGCTGTCACGAGTCGGGCTACGCACTCCAGAACCGGTAACCATGCTGTACCCGGGTGGGTAGGTGGTATGTATTTGTAGCGGAAGGGATTGCGGTACTCATCAATCCACCTAAGTCTCTGGTCATTGTCTTTGCATTTGTCCCGCCACTTCGCAACCTAACAGGCACATACAGCAACCGCATGGGTAACAACTAGTAAAATGTATGCGTCAGGTGTGGCTAATAAAGAAGAAAAGTAGTCCGGAAAACATTGGATAGAGTGTATGTAGGTCAAAGAGAGGGGTTCAGGATTATTTCTTGATCATTGAGGTGAATATTCACGGCTAGGGGCTACGCCTTAGATACACCTCTCGTTAATCAATTACCTGTTGTTGAAGATTGAACTTTCGAGGGATCACTTCGGCTTGCGTGCCTACGGTACCTGCATCGAGTCTTGGATTTACATATCTGCAGTACCCGCCCTAGGCCTGTGGTACTTAGTTTTTTCCCGCCGTTTCACATCCATTTCGTGTGCGTTTCATTTGTTGGTTACTATATAGGTCGTCCCAGCTTACAGCATAATACAGGAGGGGTTTAATATTCGTTCCCCCGTCCCCGTATTATTTCGACACCGAGGTATGCCAAGACCGACATGCACCCATCGACCCTGGTGGATAACAGGAAATAGAGAGGACAGAAAGCACTGCGAGCATTTCGACAGAGTAACCGGATAGGGGCGAGGAAACTGGCGGCGTTAGAGTCCAGCCGCTTCGCACCGTGGGTAAGGTCGGTAATGTACTCGCCGCCACCTGGCGTTCGGTAGAGAGCGATTTGCTATTTCTTCTACATGGACCGGATTTGGGGCAATCCGTGATAGCTTTGAGCGCAGCGACTCGAATTCGGGTGATACGTCTCTGATCTTCCATTCAAGATCCCCCATTTCGAGCCTCTCGTCCAGCTACTTTGACCCATGCTTGACCCAAGGTGGCGAGTTCGAGGTACTAGCGCACGCGCATAGAAGTCAGTGTTGGCTGTTGGGTGGTCATCCCCATTTGGGCAACTCCGATGGGGTCGCTCCCCACAAGTCCGTAGCATGTGAAACTGTATTCTACCTAGTTCTTACAGAGCGCAGCTAGAGCTGGGGAGATCCTCACGGTTCTCTCCCCTCTGAGCTGCGCTAGGTACTTGATCCAACAGTCAGCGAAATGATTTACGGGACGAATCGGGAGCACAAAGGATAGGGACACGGGACTAGAAGGAACAAATACCACAATACAATCCTAGGGAAGGCTCTCCACTGTTGGGCTCACAACTCGACTTGCTTGATGTTCGTTTTGGCGAATCATATCTCAAAGTCACCAGCCTTTTTCGAGTTGTACTGACTGTCTCTCCCTGCCGCGTGCAACAAGTGAGGCGAGGCTGGTTCGAAGGCTGGTTCGAAAGAGTCCGAACCGTGTCCAATGGATACTACACCTTCGCACACTCAATGGACCTCGGCGTTAGTGATTCGTCCGTTGCGTTCTTTGGATGGGCGTGCGAATCCTCACCTCTTGCGAGTCCTTGTCCATCAGTATTACCCTCGCACGAATTTGCTTGTCATGTCGTCCATTTCACTTGTCCATTGCCCAACGGTGGGCAGGAAGAGTCACGTCTGGCGCTATGGTCGATGTACAGTATATAAGGGAGACAATAGCCAGTTTTCTTTCTCACGCACGTCCCCGGACTCGCAATCCTTGTCGTGCGCGATATTGCACCCACAGTAATGCTCGCAACGCAAGCAAAGTACCTGCATCAGTTCTTCCTCCTCAGCCCATCGAAACCTTTGTGCAACGGTTCACCTCCGATTGACTTCGTGAACAATTGCCTTTGAAGACCTTTGGACTGGAGGTACGGGTATTAGCACACATGTTTACCACCAAACGAATCTGATGTGGGTGCTCCCACCCGGCGGCAGTGAACGACGTAGGCCCTCATACCGCAGGACCGAGACCTGAGGACATTCACTCTGTTCCTTTGCTGGAGGTTGTCGCCCAGGCGAGAGATACTGCCCTCCTTCATCGCTCCCCCCCCCGAGACAAAGAATCATAGGGTCCCGCCTCTCGGTCCGTCAAGGAAGATAGAGGGAAGTAAGACGTCTGTTTCGTCATATTACCCGTGCCCACCTCGCCATGCCGCCACATGCCGCTTCCAGCCTAGAATTCGGGCCACCACCTGACTTCTACGCCAGCCCTCTGTGAATCATTGCGGGCGAGGCCAACCTTCTGCCACCCACCCGCAATGGTGCGCTCGCATTACTCAATCCGAACTGCCCCCCTCCTCATCACATTAAAGGTATCCATGTAATAATGCACCCCTGGATCATCGCCCCGCAATTACCTATACTATAAATGTTCGGCGGTGCACTCTGGGGGCCAACTACGCCATCATTCAACCCTCCACCATGTGTACTTTCAATTACTGCCTCGCTGAACCTTGCGGGAGGAATCGTGTTGCTTCTCCCCTCACTCAGAATGTGATACCGGCCTCTCCAGCCTTCTATGCCCCTTCTACCCAAGCTGGTTGACACCAACTAGGGAGGCATCTGGCCTGCCATAACAGTTGAAAGGGTGTTCAGGGCGTGGCAAAGCCTGCTGGATACAAAGCCTTGGAATTCCCCGCAAAGTGATCAAGACCAAAAGGTCAAGTCACCCAGCTCGCTACCTCCGATGTCGCTCCAAAACGCAGTGGCCAGTTCAAGCGTACCCAACGCCATAAAGCCCCCTAACCGAGCGACCACCCCGTCAAGACAAGACAGAGAACGTGCGCCCACTCTTACGGAAGTGAACCCCGATTCGGCATCCATCGAAAGTTCTGCAGAGATCTGGCTCAAGGGTGAAGATTTCCCAGCCCGCCCCGCTCTGTATGCGAGATTTGGGGATGGAGTCGTACTAACAGTAAGTCCATTAAATTACCTGTGAGACTCTCTAATCGGCTTCCTCAGAAATTCGACAATCCCAACCTCCTTACCTGTACTTTGCCTCCCGCGACCACGCCAGGTGTCGTCAACATTACGCTATCGACAGAGCCACAACTTAATGCGCCGGAGTATGGAACTAGTCACGCGAAGTTTGAGTACTTAGGAGAGACTGAGGAATTGTAAGTTCCTCGAATACACAGCAGATCCCGCACTCATTTGAATGAAGAATTTCGATACTTCTAGTTGCTCAAGGGCGAGGAGATCCGGATTTCTCCCCGGTATTGCAGACACTCCTTATTGTTCTCACCGAACCGCAGTCCAATAGGGGTCTACAAGGCGAGAGCAACGCTAGGATCGAAGCTAGCTTAGTGGAAGCACTCACCAGCCTTCAAGCACGATCCGACTTCCATGAGATTGTTTCTACGAAGATTGGCAATAACCAAACCCTCGCACATCTATCCATCTGCTACGGCTATCCCACTCTCCTTGCCCTTCTCGTCGGATGGGGTATCGACCTCACCATCGCTGATGTCAATGGTCTCACCGCGCTCCATTGCGCCTATTTGAAGGGCGATCGGGACAGCGTACGCATTTTGCGGCGAGGTGGTGCATCTGAGACAGTGAAGGATAACCTGGGTCGAAGACCTTCAGAACTCCGGCCGGGGGGTTGAAGGAATTTGACCCGGACATTGACCTTGGGGGCGAGCGATGCCGGGTTAGACACAGAGATGCACGCGGAGGCAGATAGTATTGATGAGCAACCGGTATTTGACAAACCGTTCAGTGCACTCGATCTGGACGGGGATAATGATTCGCCTCTGCTGGACCTGAGGAGACAGCTGGGGTAGCTAGCCTATTCCTTACTGGTACTACAGGCACCACTACCAAGTGGTTGTGCGATTCAAGTGCCTCAAACTCGATGAGTGGCCATTGCACGGCTTTCCTCGACTTCCGACAAGATTGGCACCCTATTTGTCTGGCTGACGGGATGGTGGTACATTCAGAGGGTTTGGAAGTCATTCACTTTCTTTCAACCTGTGGCAAATAAACACCATACTTTATGTCCCCACCGAACAATAAGCATGTTTACGGCCAATAAATTCGTGAGGGGGCGTCGCGATACACATAGGGAGATCATAGAGTACCCGAGGGGGATGTGGATCAACTGTCGCACTGGCGCGATCGAGTTTATTGCCACAGTCCAAGCTAATAACCTTGTATACCTGGACTGGGAAATGAAACCGCGTGCTAAATTCGCAAAAGTATCGCTGGAAGAGTTGCACGCGTGATTTAATGACATTATTAATTCGACTCTGCGCCATCTTATCTGGGATCGATCTCTCGGCAGGGTACCTGACCACACAACGGGTTCGGACCATGCCGATGATTTCTGCGACGATTGAATTGATGGTAAGCTCACTCGTGCGCCCTACTCGAGGCTCGCTGCTCGCGTTAATGAGCCCCGCCGCACGAGTTTACACGGTTGTGCACGGTCGTATATCGGTCCGGAGCCGACATAGTAGCTACTACTGGGTCACGTGGATCGCTGACTATTCGCTTTTCCCAGTTGTATCCTTCATCGAGAGGAAGTCGACGTCATTGGCGCGTTCAAACGTTACAAGGCATGGGCGGAGAATATTACTGGAGGGAAGATAGGGGTACTTTGAGATGATAAAGGGGGTGAATACAAGTCGGCTGAGCTTGACAAGTTCCGATGCAGGGGTACGGCGGCAGCACTCCATTTGTGATCCTCCTCAACAACTGGGCGTTGCAGAGCGAATGAACCGCACACTGGACGAAGGAATAACGACTCTCCTTTCGCAGTTTGAGCTATGCAATAATGGTTCCAGCGTGGCTTTGATAACGTTGCGTCGCGCCGCTGATGGGGCATCTAGTACTCTGCTTCGTGAACTTGGAACATGTTCATATGACCGCTTTTAATATGCGCCTATGAGCTAAATAGCCTTTGAAATGGTTGGATTCCATGACAGTGACGTCATAGCGAAACCGGTTCATTGTCCTGCTGCAGTTCAAGGCCTCAATCCCCTGAGGGCGTGAGTGGCGCTACAAAAGCATCTACCAAGCGGTTGAATACCTCGTGTAAACGTGTTCTCGGGCGCTTTGTCAGAATGCGGGCAAAGACGTATTACCCACGAGGCCCCAACCCACTTCTGTCGAGGGGCGCAACGGTTTGGGCATCAATTTGGGCATCAATTTGCAAAAAAAAACCCCTCACTCGTCCAAGTCGGCTCGTTCAGCATCCCAGGACTGAGTATATATCTCCTTTGGTTTCGGCTTCCACCCTCGAAGGTGAGTCCTCTGCTTATGACATGATTGGTATTGCTGACGCTGTGCCGCAAAAACGCAATCAAGGCTCTATAAACCTCGTTTGAGAACACCATAGATTCAATATTCTATGCGTACCGAGGCTACCCGAAGTGCGACACTTCCTATTCAGATTGCTCACCCCGCCGGACAGTATTTCGGGAAGCCTTCAAGATGGAATATGAACAAGCTACTCGATTCAATGTGCTCCTCTTGAGCGTGGGGATCGAAGCCGTCACCCGCGATAGGAATCCGACGACCACATGTCCCGGTGAATTGTACGCGTTTCTCGTCAAGTGGACCTCGAGCGCAGCCGAAGCCGTCAAATCTCCAGGCAAATGTGCTGTTGTCAAGAGTCCCTGTGATCTTTCTACTTTCGCGTCGGTCCTCTCACCATGTTCCAAGGATACGGGTACCCAAGGGGACGGAGCTGGCCCGAGGCATTAAGTAGAGGAGCATTTGGAGCTGACCGTACCCCCTCCTGAGATGTTAGTCCTGCTGGTCCATGTTCTGAAGCTGAACACGTGTCTCAACACGATAGTCCAACTTCATACGCATCTCACATATTGCATTTTCGTCTACTTACTGGGTCACATCTGCGTACCACAGCCTGCCTACTACGTGGCCGAAAATGAATGGCATAGGGGTTGTGCGACTGCGTTTAAGAAAGGTAACGCAGAGGCAGGCCCAGAATAGGACTGTGTTGTGTGTGAAAGGGTGAGCACGAAGACCTATCCTAGACGGGAAAACTCGCGGATGCCTCAACCCAACCGGGGGTTTACATGCAAAACTATTACCTCGTTTCTCTAAAGTGATAAGACTACCCCTGGTAGAGTATGATCATAGGGAATTCCCGGTGCCTCGAGGCTCTTTATCCCGCTTAGGAATGCGTGGGCCTGTTCGGAGTACACGTTGTGCGACAGTGGAATAGATGAGTGGTGCCCAAATCCAGTACACAGAGCAAAAGCGAAATATCTTCTCCACGTGACGCTATCCGAATTGCGGCTTTGACTGCGTACAGGTGTATGGGGCTAGAACTTCACATGACGTACCCGCGCAAATGAAAGCAGAGAGTGTTGTATATATTGTCATAGCTGGGGACCTATGCACCGAAATATTATCGTCCTTCGTGCCCTGGGTCTTATGAAGCCGTTGCCACGGCCTGCGAGAGGCCTTTCCTCTTTCGGTGTTGTTGCAAGTCTGCACTCGTCCTGTACATTTCATTGCTGCGGAGGTGTAAGCGGAGGTGTAACTCAGTCCACTGAGAAGTGACAATAAGGCAAACCGGCTCACCATCCGCAATCGCAGCCATACCCCATTTCGAGGTGGTCCTTCGCCATGTGGTGGAGAGCCTCTTCAGGATCCTTGAAGTCTAGCTGTGAATCTTGTGGGCAGAGTCGGCAGTAGACGATCTCTCTGTCCTTATGATCCCTGTCTCGACGAAGGAGGCCGTGGTACCTCAAGGTGCCTGGCCCAACATGGAATTCTGCGACCTCCTGTGGCGTCATCTCTGTCTTCAAGGCGGTGAGTGAAATAATACCACTGGGGAAGATCGAGTGCATCAAGAAGTCGACTGCCCCCGCTTCGGCTTCAGCATCGCGAAGCTCGTTCGAGACAGTGACTATAGCGGTGTCATAGGGTGTATCAGGGAGCATTCGAGGGCCACGATTCTTCTTCTTCCTCTGCCTGTGTTTCTCCAGCAGGAGCTGATTCATAATATGGATCGCTGGCTCCTTGGAACATGACGCAACTTGACCGCCTCCACTTCCACTGGCCACACCTCCTCCACCATCCTCGTCACCGCCAGTAAATGAATCGACGGCCATGTGCTGATTTAGGTCATCGTCGTCGGGCATACGTCGTCGGAATCCGATTGGCCGAGCACCGAATCGTTGTCGTCTTCCGAATCGAGTGTGTTGAACTGTTCTCCTAACGCCACCTGCTCGTCAATGTCATTTACCTCCGCGTACATTTCTGTGTCCAACCCAGCAGCGACCTCGGCGTCGAGGTCAATGGCTACATTGAATCCCTCTGGTTGCAGTTCCGAAGGAGTGCGACCCAGGTTATCCGTTACGGTCTCTGGTGCACCACCTCTCCGCAAAATGCGCACGCTGTCCTGATCTCCTTTCATAAATGCGCAGTGAAGTGCGGTGAGACCATTGACATCGGAAATTGTGAGATCGATACGCCATTCAACGAGACGACTGAGGAGAGAGGCGTAGCCGTAGAAGATGGATAGATGCGCGAGAGTCTGGCTATAATCGTTCGTCGTAGACAAGATTTCACGGAAGTTGGGTCGTGTTTGAAGGCAGCTAAGGATGTCCACTAGGGCATTTTGGATCGGTTCGTCTCGCGGTCCTGCGCCATGACCGCCTCCTTGTAGACCACGGTTTCTCGGTTGTCCTTCGAGGGCGGTGAGGAGCGCTTGCAACGCCGGGAAGAGATCCGGATATCCCTGTGAGTGAATACGGAGGATTATCGGAATCCTTGATTAAAATAAGTATGGGACGTGAGGTGCATTCAAGAAACCTACAGTTGGTCGTGATCTGCTAAATATTGGAACTTCGCGATGCTGGATCCATATTCTGGCGCATTTGGGTGTGGAAACTTCGATAGTGTAACATCGACGACCCCTGGCGTGCTCGCGGAAGGCAAATTACAAGCAAGAAGGTAGGGATTACTGAATGTCTGAGAAGGTCTATTAGAGAAAGCTTCGTAGTCAAATTAGTGGGCTCACTGTTGGCACGACAGCGGTACCAAATCTCGCAAACAGAGGGAAGAGGGCCGGGAAATCTATTCCTTTGAGCCAGATCCTCGCACCACCTGTGATGGGTCCTGATTCAGGGTTCACTTCCGTAAGGGTGGGACTGGATCCCCCATCTGTTCTCGGCGGGGCGACCGCTTGGTGGGGAGGCTTGATGGCGTTCGGTGGAGCAGAACTGGAGTCTGCGTTCTGGGGCGGCTGAAGGGGTGGCGCTAGCGTTGGCGAACTGGATGAGCTGCCTCCGCTCGATTGAGCACCTTCAGGGGCGTCTTGGTGGCCGATAGCCCGAGCTGGATGGTGGATCTGCTCATTATCGGGAGGGTGTATTTGTGCGAGGCCATCGGCGTCATTCATTCGACGTCGAACGGCACGTTGTTCAGGAATTGGAGGGTCTCCTTCTTGTTCAAACTGTGCTCTCTTCCTCTTTTCCTGGGTTGCAGGGAGTCTGGGCACGACATTAAAGGAGAATGGAAGTTGACATTGAGCGACGACGTGCTTCTGGCTGTCGTCTTCAGAGAGGACAACGTCCAGACTACGAAGTAGTTAGCCTGTGATCAGGGGCATGATAGGACTCACAGATATTCTGTATCGCCTAACCGATGGTCCTTCGGATAGCAGCAAAATACAAACTCAACGCGTATTTTCCCGTTTTTTGGTTGAATCATGTCGCTATCAGTCTTGAAATCAATCAAGCCGGGAGTTCCCCTCCGTTTCCCCTCTCGCTTCTGACAGTTTGCGCACACAACATCATAGCGCTGCTTGGTGGTAGCACCGGAAAGGTAGATACGAAACACTAGAAGGGATTTACCGGTCGTATCGGCACAATTCTTCACAGAAGCGGTTGCAGGAACCTTGATGCCGTTGTACCCTGCAGGTGGCTGCCTTGGAAGGTGCTCAAGTATTATGTCAAGAGCGAGGTGGACATCACGACGAAGTGTGATGACGTCATTCCCCGTTAGAGGAAGCGGCTTTATGAACGTAATCCAGCCGGGCATACTGGAGCGCTATTGAGAGAGGGGTTGTACAAATGTAGGGCGTAGAACGCACCCGACAGTCCTCGCCTCCTGGCCTAGATTGAACCCATTTTGAGCGGATGGAGGAAGTAGGAGCCCTGCGTTCGCAAAGGGAACATTCACAGGAGCGTTATTCCGCATTTGAATGGTTTGATTGTTTGTGGGAGAAGGCCTGATCCCATTGACGAGGGGTTCAGAGGGTATTCCCCGGAGGTTTCTATTTGCCTGGAATCCATTCTGGGAGAATGCCGGTTCTTGTAAGGATATTCCGGAGAGAGGAAGCGAGTGGAAATTAGCTTGATATTGGATACCGATTGATGTTCCATGGGTCGCAGGCAGTTGAGCAGGGGTACCATGCCTAAATGTCCGTAGAGTGAACATCAGGACCGATCATCTAATTTTCAGCAGACGCACCCTCCACCCACCATCATGGTTCCAGATGGGGAGAGATTATTCTGGCCAGTTCCGGCAGCCCTCGAGGACTGGACCCCCTGCCGTAGATCCGCTGAGCTGGGCGGGTTCGTGTATTCAGTGGGGTTGGACGCCACGAAATCATATTGGGATAGGTTGACCAGAGGGAAAGGAGCACGGGTGTTCCACTGGTGTTGTTGTTGTGTGACCATATGCGAAGGAATAGAAGGGTTGAACCCCTGATTCATTGGTATCGTGCCAATATTTCTATTGAAATCCTGCGATTGATAGGCCGTATTGGTCTCAAACGGCCATACAGGGTCAACAGACATGCCGAAACTTCCATGTAGTGGTCCAGGCGGTTCATTATTTGCAAAATGTCCGATATTTGGGTCGTCAAGCATCGAGGCGGTATTGGTCGCTGACGAAATGTATATGTCCTATGTCGGTCTGATTGGACTCTGGAAATGGTCATAGTGAGGTCAAGCACCGTAAAACGGGGCCTAAGTTTACCTTGTGGGTTGCGACGCGTGCGGGCCTTGCGACGCGTGAGAGGAGGAGAGGGTTTCGTGATGAAATAACGTAGGATGAACCAAATACCTGAGCTGGTGGAGGCGTGCAGGCGCAAACTAAGGGAGTTTGTCCAGGTGGCTAGGTCGTGATCAACTGTCACGAGTCGGGCTGCACCAAAACCGGTAACCCGGGTGGGTAGGTGGTATGTATTTGTAGCGGAAGGGGTTATGGTACTCACCAATCAATCTAAGTCTCTGGTTGTTGTTGCTGCAGCCTTGCATTTGTACCACCACTTTGCGCCTGACCGGCACATGCAGCAGCCGCATGGGGAACGACTATATTGGGTAGTGTACATGCATAGGAGACTAAATATTGAGGTGAGCATAATATTTGTCTAGGTGTAAAAGCTACACGGCATCTAAAGTGAAATGTATGCGCAAGGTGTGGCTTATAAAGAAGAGAAATAGCAAGAAAAGTGTTGGATAGGGTGTATGTAGGTCAAATAGAGGGGCTCAGTATTATTTCTCGACCGTCGAGATGAGTATTAGCGGCTAGGGACTACGCCATCGATATACCCCTTGTTGATCCATTATCTATATGTCGAATTGGATCGTTCCACTGTCTCTGGAGACCGTAATCTTGAACAGAACTGGGAGTTGACAATAATATTTGTGAATCGGCCGACCGCGACTTGCCCAGTGTTGAATTAGATGGGAATACTTCCCCTTCGTCTGTAAAGGCTTCAGCGGACTTCGGCAATATACTTGTCAGGTGGCGATGGGTCAAATTTTCTGGGTCCCTTTGGCTGTTGGTCACGTCGAGTGCTGCTCGAGTACCCATTCGTACTTAATTTCTTCGTCTTAACATGAGGATTTTATGTAAAAAGCTACAGTGAATGCCTCAACCACCACTTCGTCGCTAATATCATAACATTCGCCGACACGAGGGCAGAAGGGTTCAAGGCCCGTTCCCTTGCTATCTTTTGGCCTTAAACCAGTTAAAGCCGAAACCTTAACAGCCAGGTTCCATTTATGGAGTCTGGAGTGATCTGCCAACTAAAGCAGTTTGGAGTGAAACTCATTGCATTGTATATGTATTTTGCCTCGGAGTACCGGATCTCGAGCCTTCGGAGATCTACTATGAAAAGTGTCTATAGCGGCATGGTCATTGGTCTGTACTGAATAAATCGCATGCGCCTGTGCCGGAGCGTGAGGCTGACAGGACACCGTGCGAGAGCAGTTTACCCTTCCCTCGGGACCACATTGGAGGTGAGAAGCACCTCTGGTGGACCCTCTCGCAGTCCAGTGCCGTGACTCCTTTGTTGACCCATTTTTCCTTGGGATCCTTTATTCAGGTAAGTAGAAGTACGGGATCTGGGGCGTGTTCTTGAAAGCTTACAACTGATCAGGTCTTCTATGTACTGGTCTTCTATGTACTGACATTTCGCAATGGCGATTCCGCACTCCGGTACAGGTAGATAAAGATGCATCGATAGCGTAACCTCGACGGCCCCTGGCATGCTTGCTGCAGGCAAGGTTAGACACAAAGAGGGTTTAGTAATCAAGATGAGATGGGCTTTGGAATGTAGAAGCATCGGTGCACTATTGGTATTACAGCGGTTGCATACTTAATAGAGGGAAGGTAGCTTGGAAACCAACCTCCAACCCGTGCTATGGACGCTTTTACCAAGGCGCACGCTAGAGTTCTGGAAACACTCGGCTTCGTTCACGCCTGTAATCCCACACCTACGACGTTCGAGTAGTCTAACACTGTCAAGAAGAATGCCAACACTGCACTTTTATCGACGAGAGATGATAACGTCGCAGCAGGAGACCGTTGAGGGCGAAAAGGACATGCCGATCTGGGGTCCCTTGCCGAGGATTGTTAATTCCAGGAGTCTTCCAAATACTCCGCTCTTCCCACCTGCAGGCAGCTACGTGTGCCTCTATCATCCTACTGTTTCAACGGGTTTTCATACCTCCATCAAGGCTATCTTGGACTATACGGCGTGAGTAACGGTCCGCGAAACCGGCGGTGACCGTGATGGCACACGAGAACAAAATAGAAATGGAAGTCACCTGCACCTTTGTTCTTCGGTCGTCTTCTGCCACTGCCACTGATCTTGAATCGAAGACGGTCCCTTGTTATTTTCCAACCCCCATTTTCTAATCTCTTGGAGAGCAAGGTTGGAACCATCTCCCGGTTAATTTGCCCATATGGTCTGCTTGGGCCTTCCTAGGGTCAAGCCCACCTTTTGCCCTCTACCGCCACGGCTCCTCGGCTGCCATACCTCGGAATGGACGTGCCCACCGATGTCCTCGACTCAGAAGGTGACATCTAATCCTATTTTATGGTTGCTGACCTCATGGAAATCCATCGCAGATCCTGTTCAGGCCGACCCGGGGTATCGCTCCACCAGCGATTTAGATGATCTGTTTGGCGAGCCAAATCTGGAAAGCTTTGGGGACGAGAGGCGGCCTGGACAACTACATGGAGGGCTCAGCGTGTCTGGTTTCAATCCTGCCTTCCTCGGCGCGACGACAACCCCAACCGTGGATCAACGATCCAACCCTTCTTTGCATACGGACCCACTACATCACCAATGGAATACTGGTCTCCATTTCGAGACGAGCGACCCGTTATTGAACAATTTCGGAGCACCTTCATTATTCAGCACCACGGAATACATGAACCCTGCCAGCTTAACGGGTCTAATGCTGCAGAACCGTTTCTCAAGTGCTGCCGGAAACAGTCAGAGTGATGCCTTCCAATTTGGAACCCAACTAATGGGTAAGGGGTGAGTCTCTTCAAAGCCAGGCTATCTTAAGGCTCACTCTATTGATGTTCTATATATCGTGCCTCTATTCAACCGCCTGCGACCCATGGTGACTCAATTAGTGACCAATCCCCTCATCAAGCAAGTGACATCAATACTCTTCCAGACCAGGGCTCGGGGGATGCTGGGTGCGTTCTATACTCTACTCCTGTACAATCCTTTTCTTAATAGCGTCCCAGTAGGCCCGACTGGATTACCCTCATAAAGCCACTTCCGCTGGCGGGGGAGAACGTCATCAAACTGCGTCGCGAGACACATGTCGCTCTTGACATAATATTGGAGCGACTTCCAAGGCAGCCACCAGCAGGGTGCAGTGGAATCAAGATTCCGGCGACTGGCTCTGTCAAGAATTATGCCGATGCAACTGG
>Ga0307513_10002342_pt1 | contig 26362 bp, 30 predicted proteins | sample 15_EM_MG_FD_202174 | JGI IMG/M metagenome (GOLD analysis project Ga0307513, IMG submission 202174) | Populus trichocarpa ectomycorrhiza microbial communities from riparian zone in the Pacific Northwest, United States - 15_EM | ecosystem: Host-associated > Plants > Roots > Unclassified | place...
ATGACATCCACTCCTGCAGTTGTGGGCCATGTGCATTTGTTGGACTTTGTATGTGTGCATTTATTGCATGCCAATTAATGCAATAATGATTCTCCAATAATTGCAATAATGATTCTCCAATAATTGCCTTTGAATGTGAGGAGTGCATTTATTTGCATTCAAGGCATTCAAATAGTGCAGTTGTGCAATTTCATGTATTTGTGCCCACAAACCAATATATGTTTTGTTTCATGACAATAAATGGGAATAGGTTCTATTTGCATTTAGTGAGGTCTATTCCCCCACGTACAAAACTGTATGTAGAAGCAGTAATACAACTTAGAGTTGGAGGCCTATAGTACCACGAAAATGGCCATTAAAAGGTCCTTTAAATGCAATTTATTTTTTGTCTACTCCGTACAGCATATGCCGGGTGCACACCCTCAGCGCTCAGCAGCGAAGGGGTATTTGTGGAAGATGTTGATTGCTATACCCTTTGTCGCAGCATTGAAGAAGAGCTTAGAGTAACAGGCGCCCTCATCGGGAGTGACCGTATAGTTCATCACTGCTGGACGCAGATGCTTGATATTCTTCTCCACGGGCGGGATAGCGCCGGAAGCATTTCTGAATCCAGAGAGTGGCAGCAGGCACGTCTCCAGGAGTGAATCTCGGGCTCTCGTGAACGCGCGAATTCCAAACTGTGATATCTACCTTAGCGCCTGACACCGGTGAACAGGAGCGAGGACTGGAAAGAACGAGGAAGCGGAACGATCAGCTGTGCCCCTCAAAATCCTCCTCCGCCCGTTGACGGGAATTCTCTTCATTCCGCACACCATGCGCCCCGGACCGAACCGTTTCAACATGGTTTGTTTCTTGCCCAGGAGCAGCCGCAAACTGGAGGGCGTTTGGCCTCACGATCGTTGAAGGACCTTTTGGTGACACAGCTCGCCCGAGGTTCAGCAAGATTCGACCACAGACGAGCGGCTGTGCACGACTCGAGTGAAGGGGGCCTTGAACCCATTCATACGATACTGGACAAAAAGCGGGCGGTTATTGGATACCGAATCAGAAGGTTTCCCTGCTTATTGATACCAGCGCGTGAACGAGGACTGCAGAAAGGGGCGAAGCTAGATCTCTCTGCATAGCGTTGAAACGACAAACCGAAGGATTCCTTACCGAATACCGCGAAAAAGAAGCTGACGCCTGACAGATGAATTGTCAATGCGTTCCCAATCACTGTGCAGGTAAAGTTGGTAAAAGATCCGGGAGTTGTTGGAAAGTTTTGTTTCCTACCAGTTGCGAGAACTTATCCAACAGTTGGAAAATCTCGCCCCCGACCCCGAATGTTTAACCAATTTTCGTACAGGGGCCAAAAGTGGGCGTCTACTGAGCTCGTTAAGATTTATCCAACAAGTCCCAAGAAATCTGACTTTTACCAACAGATCCCGAGAGTTTTACCTATTTTACTCCCACAGTGAATGAAGTGTTGGTGAGCGACTCACTGTCCCGGTATACTACCCTCATCAGTGGAATCCCTGAGAAAACTGTAGTGCGAAGGTTGAGTATAACGATCAAATGAGGGGTGGGCGGGACGGTACAACCACGGAACCCTCTCCTGATGGTTAAAATGACAATGGCTACAAGTGGGATCAGTTCGTGTGCGGTGACACGAATGGTGAGCCTGAGGTTACTACCAAGTTCAAAAATGAGGAGTATCAAGCAAGAATCGATTGTCCTGGTGGTGGTGAAGCTGAGACAGGATCCGCAGCCATGTAAGTACGTTACCCCAGAGTCGGGGCCGCTCTGCTGATCGCTCACGCAAACGGCTTCAAGATCAACGAATCCACCACCAAGGACACATGCGTGATACGGCTGCCAGGTTATGTGGGGTCGTCGGCGGCGATATTGTGAACATCGGTCTTGATGTGGCTGCTTCCCCAAAACCTGAAGGAATCTGGCCACACAAATCCAGAGAAAGTTCGGAATAGGTGAACTCGACATTGCCATGAGGGGTACCCCCCACAAATAACATTTTCCAATAGACTATAATGCATAATTATCATACCACTGAACGTGCAAAAAGGCAAAAAGCCCGAGCAACTAAAAGCGAATAATTGGATGGAGAGCCCAGCTCTCAGGACCTCGAACCGTGCAAGTTGAATCCAACCTCACGTCATCTTCCCCAGACTCTTCATAATATTGGCAATGGCAAAGATCGACTTCGCCACCTGCCTCGACTCCTTCATGATTGTATCGGGAGGGCCTGCCTGAAGTTCGCTCAACTTGTTCGCGTTATCGCTGAGTTGTTTCAGATACTCCCTGCCCTGTTGTACGGAACTAGGGGGGAGGTTGTCCTTGCAGACAGCAACGATGCTCGCGACGATCGCAACGATCCGGGCAATGTTCTCGCCGAGGGTAGGTGGGGGTGTTGGACTACGGATCCCGTTGACGACGTTCTGGATTGCCACCACGATAGCGTCGGACTGCGCTTCGAGATAAGGCTAGAGGCCGGAAAGTCAGGGATCCGTCAAGTCGTCGGGGACGCAAAAATGCTGCACCTTTAGTTCATTCCACGCATCATCCTCTGGTGCCTCTTGAACCGTTGAATCATCGCTCACCACCCCATTCGTTCGTCGATCGAAAATTGGCGGGGGCGAACTGCCATCTGAGCTGTACGACAGATCGGACAGTCCCCTTCTCTCCCTTTCATCATCCCCTGTCCCGTTTCTAGTCCCCCTTCTGCCAAAAAAACTCCTCGAGGTAGAATCCCCAGTACCGTTCCTCAGTGGTGCAGTCCCGGTTGGTGTACCGCGCGGAGGGGAAGAGACCCCTTCGGCAGGCCTCACCCCAGGGGGGTGTCCGTTGGCGGTAGGTTGCATCACATGAAACTGCTCTTGTTCTGTTGGGGTGGCTCTTCGAATGAAGGCAATCTTCGCGATCTCCGTGATCGTCGACGACACGTGGCTCGCAGCAGCGTCGAGAAGGCTGACAGGGGACATCCCTGCACCTGTTGCGTGGCTCTTGGTAGCAACAACCAGGTTGCTGAGGGTCGCTTCAGCTCGATCCCTCAGGGAGCGCAGAAGATCGAGATCGACCTCATCAGACCGAGGCCTCCGTTCAAATTGCCTCAGGTCGTCAGTGATGGCAGTAACAGCGTTGACGACCGCTTTCATAGGAACGAGGACGCGTGTCGGGGAGTTGCTCCTACCTGCGGTCAACAGGCTGTCGACCGCGGAGACAAATGCGGTGACGTGAATATCCAACATTGCACCATCCGGAGACATGGGTAGGCTGTCGTCTGTCTTCGGTGGCTGAAGGAACAGCTGAGATGTCGCTACATGAATGCGTGTCTTCAACAAACTAACCCCTTTATATCGGGCAAGTGAGCACAAACCTTTGAGACCCCTCAGCTCCGTCTTTGCCAACTCGTACTTCCGTTTGTAGTCCTTGCACTGGGCATCCAGGTCGCGGATGACAGCAAGATCGGCATCCTTGGCAGTCATCAATTCGTCATTGCGCCGTGAAAGCTCCGTGAGCTCTTCCATGAGCCCTTGGATATCAGACTGGAGTTGCCTGAGGAGCTGAGGATCGGCCTTGATGAACTAATGAGAGAGTAATTAGACTGAAAATAAAGAAATACTCACCCCACCCCCGCTGTTACTTCTCTCCGCCTCCAAAGTCTCGCAGCGATCTCGGAGGATTTGTAGCTCTTCCTCATGTTCCTGCTGACGCATGTGTTCCCTATCACGATCCCGGTCTCCGTCTTCTCGCAGTTCCTCCAACTCCTTCTGTAAAGTACGCATGACGTTGGCGTGTTCGCCGGCTCGCTGAAAGGCACACTTAGACAAACACAAAAGTCAAAGCAAAACAGAACCAACCTTTCTGAATTCATTCAGCTCTTGCTCCAATTGAGCCGCCCTCGCATTCCCGCCCGCGTTGCTCCTCCCCCTTTCATCGGCGTCTTCCAAATCCCTCTCCAAGCCCGCGATCTTATTTTGCATCGTTGCGATCTTGTACTCATACTCCCTCCTAATCTTCTCCTCTTCTTCTCCAGGAACCTTGGATACCGATCTGTCGGATGCAACGGAGGTCCGTCCGTAGGACAATCGGTCGAAGTAGTCATCCGCGGCACCGGGAACTCCGTTTCTCACCGGAGGGCTGCCTTCTTCATCCACCCGCCCCAAACGCGCGCTCAAACCATTCAAGCCACCCACCATGGGCGATGATTCCTGCTCTCCATCTGTATTCCGGTCCCTATCGCCATCATCCAGCATCGCAGTACTCGAACTGTCCCGGATTTGACGGCCATATGGAACTTCGATCTCCTCTTCGGCGATAGTGCTCTTGTTCGGGATGATCACTCCGCTTGTTGCACTCTGAGCGTTCCCATTGCTCGTGATTGACTCGCTAATGGAGCCGTTGGGCCGATGGGTAAGGAATTCCCTATCCTGACGATCTTCGGACCTCCGACCAGTGGTATCATGTGTGCGGAGGCTTCGCTGTCGTCCCAGATTGAAACCGTCTTGGGATGGCTTTCGACGCGAAGGTAGAGTTGTTTCCGATCGACCAGTGACAGTATTGTCGAGGCTAACTTCACTCAGTTGACGACGATCACTATAGGACTTATCCGTGTCTCGTTTGACGTTGTTCAGTGGTGGTACTGGGGGAGGGTCTGATGCACTTGAGTACTCCTGTGGTGGGTATTCATCATAGGATTTGTCTTGGATACCAACCTGAGGGTTTTATGTGAGGAGACAATGGAAATCCGGAGAAGTAGACACACTTGTTCCTTGAACTCCGGGTACCGTCGAGACAGTTCGTAGAAGACATCGCTGGAGAGATCCTTGAAGCGAGAGGCGGGGAGTGTGGCTAATTTTTGCCGAGCCTGGTTTCGTTTGGGATGGAAGTCGTCGCGAACGGGCAAAAAAGGGACTAGGCGCATCAGAGAGGTGATGAGCCGTCTGACATGTTAGGAGGGTGGGGCACTTCGCCTAACCTTCGTTCTCTGGTGAATTATTGGTCCTCCGTAGCAATTCATCGTACACGTCTGTCGAGAGTTCTTGGAACTGTTGACGTGTGAGGCGGGTAAGCTTCTGTCGTGCCGATGTTCGAGAGTTTGCGGGCTCTGAAAGGAGAGCGGAGTGAGACTCGTGTTGGACACAGATCCGGCCATATGGGGGCCAAAGTCAGATTCAAGGGTTGCTGTCTGGCACCACTTTGCATTGGGCAGGTAGCAGCCCTGGTAGGAGTCCGAGAAGCCGGAGCGATGGTGACGGCGACGAATGCCCTCGGACAATACACAGTTGACGGACGAGTCTGAAACACACACCTTTCGCGAGATATGAAGCGAGATATTTGTACAGCTCGTCAAAATGAGCTTTGGCGATGATAACGGAGTCCAAAGGGGGATAGTTAGCATTTTGGTTCGGAGGACTCCTGGGCTGGAACGTGCTGTTTTGATAGCTGGAGATTCCGGAGTACGTGGTCGTGGTTGGAGAGGGTGGTGTGCGGGAGGTGCCCGTCGTCGGCTTCATGGCGTCCACAGAACGTGTTGCGGCCGAGAGGGGGAGGGGGGCAGGTGCCGGGGTGGCGGGTGGGTGGGCGGATGAGATGAGGCGACCGTTTTCAGTCAACACGCCTGCCCGGCATCAATCGGCGAGTCAATTTCCACGCTCTTCTCAAGAATCGAGCCGTTTCTCTCACACGGACTCACGCATTCCACACACACACGGACAGGACAGCATGCTTTTGGATACAGATTAACACAGTACAAGAGTGTAAACGATGGTTTAGTCGAACAGTCCAAAGCCCTAGCCAGGTCGGAAAATTCAGATCATACTCGCCGGAAATCAAACGGAACAGTCTTACCATGTCTTCATCTTCGTCTTCCTCCTCTTCCTTCTTCTCCTCCTCAGCCGGGGCAGCAGTGGTTGCCTCGGTAGCCGCAGCGGGGGCGGCAGCGATGGCAAACGCCTCGGGGTTGGCCAGGTATTCCTTCACCTTTTCTGATCCCTCGAACGCGTAATCGGTGGCAAGGGACACGGCAATGAGATTCTTGTATGCGTTGACGAGTGAGTGAGAAACCGAGACGACGGTCGGGTAAGAGAGAGCCAATGAGATGGCGGCAATGGTCTTGATACCAGACAGGAACCGGTCAATCAACTCGGTGTCGGTGATATCCAAGACATCGGGGGTGAAGACATTTCCGGAGTCGAAGATTTGAACGACGCTCATACCGTACGTGAACGGGGAGATGTTCAACATGTTCAAAAGAGCGGCTTCGGAAGGGCCAACCCTGGTACCAGCGGTGACGACCTGCACGTCGGAGACGATTTCAATCGTACCCCTGGCAATCTTGGTGGGGATACCCAAAGCCTGGAAGAAGGACGTCTTTCCGGGTTCCATTCCAGTGTTTCCCGCAGGAACAGTGACATGTCGAGGAGCAAGCGCGCCGGCCCTAGCAGGGGCAGCAACCTTGTTTTGAACGATGAGGTCCCTAATGTCCTTCAAATCGCCAGAGGTGAAGACGAATCCGATGTTGCCCCTGACGTGGGGAAGGAGACGTTCAAATTGGGGGAATTCGGCGAGGATCGAACGTAAAGCACGTCGGACCATGGTGTTCTTGCCCATGACAACGATACCCTTTCCGCGAAGAGAAACACGAATTTGGTGCATCTGGTTGGATCCGACGTTGTCAACATTGACCACAAAGATGGAAGCTATAGGGTAAAACTTTGAGAAGCTGTGATGAACGAAAATCCATAGACGTACGGAATTTGCCAATAAGATCCTTGAGGCGGTTGAAGTATGCCTCCTTCTGCGCGCGAGTGGCACCCATTGTGGATCGGTTTTTCCTTCCAACAGGTTAACATGATCGTAAAACGGCGGACAGACTCTTGGCTCACTACTTGAGTCGTGATAAAGGTGCGAATGTGCCTCCCGATTGACCTCTTTTGTAATAGGACATCAGAGACCTCCATCTGACACACATGCACAGTTACTGACCTGAGTGCCAATGGATTTTTCAAGGCGGAGATATCGTTACGATATTGCTGTCAGCCCTTGGAGAGCAATGCTCAGTTATGATAAACTGTACAGTGGTTCGGCTATTGCCGGGGAGACCCACACAACAAAGTTCCCACGACCGCTGCCGCATCTCGGAATCACAGGCGCTAAACGTATCGGGACTCGGACATAATGTACGACATCTTAAAAACTCGTCCCATTGGTGCACCTTGTGGGTACATATTGTGCGTGTAGAAAGCAATCATACGTAAAAATGATTCACGAAAATCCTGGGGCATAGGAGGCAGTATACACCCCACAGTTGATGGGGATGTACAGGATCCTAAAAATGCGAATTGTAAAGGGTGGATTGAATGCGCTGGCTAGGGCTCATAGGTACATATACTAGGCTTACTATGAGTGCAGGGAGAATGGAGCTGCGCCTATGGAAACAAAAATATAGGAGCTTGGAAGTAAGTAGAAGTTGGTTGGAATTCTCGAGGTCCACTCGTGGCAGGAGGGGTGAGGGGACGACACTCCGACGACGAGGAGGGGACCCTCCTGGAAGATCCGGGCGGGTTGGCAAGGTTCCCTACCAGAGTGCACAAGCGCCCAAACTCTGCCGAGAGGGCCATCTCCAGATGATAATGGGCTGTAAATCCCCCCATTGTTAGGGTGTACAAATTCCTGCCCACCACAGCTAAGCGGAAAGGAGACAACCCTATACCAGATTTACCGGTAACCACGACCGCACAACATCCGTAGAGCCACAGACAGGCAGAACAAATCCCTCAGCATCCTCGTGCTCGGATCGGACGAAGACCTTTCACTGTGAAGCGCTCAGCAATGGTTCAGGACGTCGGGGAAGATAAGGGAACCATCGACAGAGCAGGGGCCTCTCTGAACCCCCTATACTCCGCCAAAAGAACCCCGGTCCTTGTCCCGGGCGGAACCCCAGAGCCCTACCAAATTTTCACTATAATTATCAGGGGTCCGGAAACGATGCGATCCCCAGGACGTGGGTCCGAAAGCGGCTCGATGAGCTTTGTTTGAGAAGAAGCGTAGTAGTACTGGAGAGACTTCAGTACGATAGGCCCGCAAGGTGCTGCGGGGTTCGGGTCGGGCGGCGTGGCCGGTGGCTGGGAGGCGACGTCTCCTGCGTTACACCCTCGTCATTTGCAACTCCTCACCAGTCTGTGGAGACTACTGGACCAACATCGCTGCGAAGACGCCAGCGTGGCGGAAGCAAAACTGTGGTGAACGAGTGCGTGGTTGGGCTCGGCCGAGCGCTAGCTCGGTCAGACGCGGGAGAAGAGCCATTGGGAGGGCAGGATCTCCATTCACAATTTTAATCTCTCGAATCACCACAATAAGTCCTCACTGTGGTACATGACCTCATCACTTCATTCCTCAGCCTCAATTCTCCGACTGGGGTGGAAGAGGGGGGATAAGAAGATAAGATAGCGGAATAGCGAGGATGTGCTGCAGACCGCTGTTGCGGGAGAGGGAGACGCGCGATCCAGGAACTGATCGCTCTCCTCCACTCCGTTGGACGCTCGGTGCGGCTTCGGCCCGACTCTGGGGCTCGCTCCACCTCGCTCGTCTGTGGAGCTGTCGCCTGCGAACTTATGGAGAGGCTGATCGATGATCATTCATACGCGCGCGTATCTGCCTGTAGGGCCGTAAAACCAGCCACCCCCAGGCGGTTCGGTGGAGTATTTGAAACCGCGGTGATTCCGAATGGGCCTATCATGACGGACCCTGGATCAGAGCTTATGTGGGATCGTCGCATTTCCGTCCTGGGAACATCCAGATTGAAAGGGAACCCGAGGGTCCACAGACTCCGCATGAGAGTTTCGCGCTGGCGGGGGAGCCAATACTGGTGTTTTTGGGTGTTTCAAGCTTGAATTAACCTTGCATTGACGGAGGACACAGACATCGGCCCGTGCTGATAGGAAGCGGAGCGCCGGAAAAAAAAACAAGAGCCAAGAGACGATGGACATCCATCATTCGTCGGCGCCTGCATAAGAATCTGCGTGTATATTATCCGCCGATACTACTGGGCTATAATCGAGAAGGAAATAAAAAGAAGCGAATCAGCCCAATCCGTGGAGTGAACGAAAGCGTGAAGGGGAGAAGAGTACCCACGTCGAGTGCATTACTCTATAGGAAGCATAGCCCACTAGCTGGGCAAGGAAAGGGGAGTTAGATATCGGACATAGTGGGTAAGTTGGTAGGAAAAGTGGAAGGAATTGGGGTGGGAGTGGTCATGGGTGGTTGGGGGAATAGTCCGTTGAAGGTAGTTACAGAGAACATTGTAGCAAGAATCAAGTAAGGAAACCCCCCTCGTTCAAGCAGAGCCTCGAAGCGGGAACCGATGCAAGAGGCAAGCTGGGGGAGGGGGGCATGAGATACAACGGAAGAGTCCCGGCGGTTATGCGAACCGCAAATGTTTAACAGACAACACAAGAACAGCCGCTCGAGTGCCCACCGTCGTCCACACCACTCTTCATGCCGCTGCTCTTTCTGCGATGGTGAGAGCTGCTCGGAGCACCATCACGCATCAACATGCTGGCTCGGGTGGCAGACTCAAAGACATCGTCAACACCTTCAATACGGAGGGCGCTGCACTCTTTGTAGTCCCTGGCCCCGATGTCGTGAGCAACACGTTCTGCCTGCGCTCGTGTCACGTAATTCAGGTAGTCTGGATGATCTTGTGGTGGCCGGAGGTCCGATTTGCACCCGACGAGGATGATCGGAATGACGGGCCCGCATATGGACCTCACCTCTTCTATCCACTATAGATAGCGAGAAGCATCAGTGACTCACGATTTAGGGGGTTGAGTTAAGGTACCTTGACTGTCACGTTCTCCAGAGAATCTGGTGTGTCGATTGCGAAGGCGATCAAAATGACGTGTGACTTGGCGTATGAGAGCGGACGGAGCCCCTGCGAGGAGACATGGGGTTAGATTATACCAGAACCTCAACCTGAGACTTGGTAAACTACCTCGTATTCCTCCTGACCTCTGATAACAAAGTTGAATCAGCGAGATCAGTCATCCAGCAAGATTCTGGTACACACGCGGTATCCCAAAGCGCCAATTGCACAGGCTTGCCGTCCAGCCTGATCTCGGCAACGTAGTTTTCAAAAATAGCTGCGTCCAGGGTGGTCAGAGTGATCCTGCGATGGGAAGCCGGGTGGAAACTGACTGGGTTGCTTCGGAGACTGTAAGCGAGGGTAGGTGGAGCTGTGCGTGGAGACTCACATATTCCTTGGGGAACTCTCCGAGGGCAAATGAACACAACAGTGAGGTTTTGCCGCAAGCACCTGTAGTCAGCGGTTTAACATGTGGTCACTGAGCGATCGCGGACAGCTGACCGTCGCCGACAATGACAAGCTTTCTTCGGATCTGGGGCGAGAGCACATTGAGTCTACTAGCGTGTGTACAATCGAGACCCTGGTGAACATACGGGGTTGGAGGATGACATTTTGATACGCTGATTGGGGAGGTCGGGTTTCGTGCGACAATTTACAGACCACAGGCGAGTAGAGTTGTGCGCAGCAGAGCGGTGGAGTGGAGCCCTGCGGGTTAGGAGGGACGAGAGCGAGGGCGCGGAGAACAAGGCAAGGGAAGGTCGGCTCTTCTAAGCTGGAGGTAACCCCGTCGTCGCCGTTGCTGTCGTCGTTGTCGAGCGTGAGGCCGGAGAGGCTGTGTGCAAGAAATAAGCCAGGTCGGAGTCCTTTGAAACCCGGTCACGGCTTCGTTACATCGCCACGTGGCCGGGACTGCAAACCCCCTTCAACTTCCGCTCTTAATTATACAAGTGAGACTGGTTCTATCGATTCAATACCCACAATTCTCTATGGGCAACTCATAAACACGCTCCTGTTCGCCCCAGACAGCCAGTTTCAGCCCGGTGTTCTGGCCCCCCGCTCGATCTCGTGCCCGCCGCACCGTTGCCCTCTACCCTCCATCATCCGCCTGGTCTGGGACATCCCGTGTCATCATATGCCACGTCATGTCAAGATACACTTCGTGCCGTTGCGCTCGTCTCTGGTAAACCTTCCGATCTCAATATACGGCCCCCTACTCCAACGTAATGCAGTGAGTGCCCGCTCTTGTCTCTCACGCCATTCAGTAATATTTCTGCACCCGCAGAGACCCCAGGGCCTCGCAATACAGCTGGCGCTGCCCGAAAAGAACATCGAGGCGTTCGTCGGATGGACCGGAATGGCTTCGGCATCTTCTCTTGCCCATTTTAGCTCTCCTTCATCTGCAGAAAAGGGGGTTGAAACCCTGGAAATCGACCCCCAATTTGCCCAAAGCCTTGGTTTCGGTCCTGGCGACGTTGTACGTATTGGCTCGCGTGCTCCGGTGTCGGAATCTTTACGATCCCTTTCAAGGTAGAAATCGGTCTCTTACATGATCTCGGATATGCAAAGTCTATCGGGACTGAACCACTGACTCCCGACGACTGGGAGATTCTCGTGGGTCTGCATCTGAAAATAATAAATCGAGTTGACCGACCACATATTTCAGGAATCGCACGCTTCCCATGTGGAATCGAGTTTGATATCTCAGGTCAGGGTGGCCAACATTAGTCAAGAGATTGATGTCTGGGTCCTAGGGCGTACTAGAGTCAGATTGCGAGTAGGTGAGACGATGCTAAACCAAGTGATAATGGATATTGATGCCTTCAAGTCTCCCTAAACGGGTCTGAAAATGGTAGACCTCTCCTGCTTGCGACAGACACCGAGGTCGTCGTGGCCCCAAAAACGAGGGCGAACGTTCGGAAGGACACCAAAAATCCCACCGTGATCTCCGATAGTAACGCACTGGCCGAGAAACAAAGGCGGACAAACGCCTTACTTCTTCGAACGTTACCCTTTCGATTGTTCCCGACGCCAACCTTCGCTGTTTCCTCAGATCTACCCCTAGCAGTTGTATCCCAACTCGTATTCACGGAACTCACGGGAAGGATGCCTTCCCGAATGGGTGATGCGACAGAAATCCTCTTGCATCCTGCCCGAGTAACAAGAATTCCACCTCCACCTGATCCCGGAGCGCCTGCAGAGCAAAAATCCGTAAACCCCGTTTCTGTTCCTGCGAGTACCAAAGTTCTCAACTCTAAAGACGTGAAGGAGAAGGCAGAAGAACAAGCCATATCCGATGGATCTGTCATCCTCGTGTCTTCTTACGACATACCCAATAAACACGTCGTCTTCGCGAGCCCGGTTAATGGAGCCGAAGAGTTCGATATTGTTCAGTGAGTAATCACGTCCTGAGGAAGGTTCCGATATTACAACCCTTCCTTAAGCGTCGCCGTGGATCAAGATGCCGAACTCCCAACAGCCGAGGAAGGCGCTCCCCCTGACGGTATTCCCATGCTTGAGTGAGTTCCTCCCGCGGGCAATTTCGGCGTATTCAGATCTTTCCAGCCAACCATCGGCCAAGGCGCTGCCTGGCCTTACTGATATCAACACAAAGTGCAACACATTTGTCGAGGTCAAGTTCATCGCGCACAGTCGAACAAAATTTGTCCAAGGCAGTGAGTTAGAGCATCGGTGATCTCGCCCATCGATTATTGACATCACGTCGGAGTTTCTGCACTCCTAATTACCGGCAGATCCGGCGCCGGAAAGACCTCTATCGCGAAGACCGTCGCGAAGAATATGGAGAACAACCGAAATGTTAGGACATGTGAGTGCATTTACAGTCTGTTCGTCGTGGTTGTTTAACTTGGGAGTCTGTTTTAGACACGCTATCTGTTGATCTCTCTCAATTCACAGAGAAGACGGTGCCTAGGCTCCGGGAACTCTTTACATACTGGCTCACGAAGGCTAGATGGCACCAACCCTCGATGATGATCTTTGATAACATCGACCAGTTGATGCCACCACAGGCAGAGGTAAGCGGACGGCCGTAGACGGTGAATGGATTTCTTTAATCATTACCCTCCCCTAAAGAATACAGACTCGACGAGGACAAGGCACATCGTTGAGACCTTCATCGGGGTATATGCCACAACTTTCAGATCGTTCCCTACGAACTTCAATGGGGTCGTGATGATCGCCACCGCAAAATCCTCCGCCGCTATTCACCCACTCCTCAAGCAGCTACATATCTTCCAAGATACGATCAACGTGCTCCCCCCTAACAAGGAAGCACGAAAAGAGGTAGAAGCAAGAACCCCAAGCCCAAAATTATCTTTCTCACGTTTTCTTTCCCCAGATATTGTCCCACTTCGTAGAACAGAGGACACTAGTCTCTGATCTCACCAAAGATGGATCGCTGAACTACGCCGCTTTGGCAACTCTGACTGAAGGTTATGCAGCACTGGATCTAAAAGATCTCGTCTCCAGGGCTATGCAAAGCGCGGCAGAACGCTCCCTTGTTGATGCAAATGGGCGTCCGGATTACATGGCTGTGCGTGTAAGCTTGGGCTCCTGAGTGCCTGTAGCGTTGATTCCTTTTTGCTCAGCCGAAGTTGATGTATCAAGATTTCACCACGGCCCAAGAGGGTTTTGTCCCACTCTCACTTCGGGATGCGAACCTTCAGAAATCCACAACAAGCTGGACTGATGTTGGAGGTTCGTTTTCAAGGCTTGAATGGAGATCCGGCCTGATCGATCAATGCGATACATCCAGGGCTGAACGAAACGAAGAAAGTCCTCAGGGAGACACTGGAATGGCCAACAAAATATGCTCGCATCTTCACCCAATCACCTTTGCGTCTCCGTTCTGGGTGAGTTCAACGATATTGATGGTAACTAGGCTGATACCTTCCCCAGTCTGCTGTTGTACGGGTACCCTGGTTGCGGAAAGACCATGCTTGCCTCCGCGGTGGCAAAGGAGTGTGGCCTCAATTTTATCAGCGTCAAGGGCCCTGAAATTTTGAACAAATACATTGGCGCTAGCGAGCAGTCTGTAAGCGCGAGATTATCACCCCTCTACACTCCTACATCCAAACTAGGCCAAATTTGCGCCAGGTCTGGGTCCTTCGCTTAATGTGCCTGATGCCCGGTCGTCCTGTGTTGTTTAGGTTAGAGATTTGTTTGAGAGGGCCACTGCCGCGAAGCCCTGTGTGCTGTTCTTCGATGAGTTCGACTCAATCGCACCGAAACGGTTTGTCTAGCTGGGTGGAGCCAAGGAGTGTCGCTCATATTTTTTTTGTAGAGGTCATGACAGCACTGGCGTCACCGATCGGGTTGTAAATCAGATGCTCACGCAAATGGACGGTGCGGAAGGCTTGGAAGGGGTGTATGTGCTCGCTGCGACCAGGTATGTGAACGGATACATTCACTCGCCATTCGTTCGACTTTATTCCCCATCGTGGTGCCCAACTTGTCACCCGATCATCTCGGGCTGCTGTTGTTGATGGGATGGTTTTAAACCTTGATATTTGATCACCCAACGTACGAGACCAACAAACAACATCACATCACGCCCGGGATCTTCTGTATTGAGATACCACCTCACTTCTTTCCATTTGGTCATCGCCCTCTGGAATTGTGCTCAACGAACCCTCTCACACCGAGGGACTCAGTCGCCCAGACTTGATAGATTCGGCGTTATTACGTCCCGGAAGGCTAGACAAGTCTTTGTTATGTGACATGCCTAGCGTCAGTGACCGGAAGGAGGTACGTTTTTTTCGTCTTTGTGACGAAAATGCAAATCACAAATCGATTCGGGATATCTCTGACGATTGGCACTGTTTGGATGACAGATTCTGGAAACGCTCCGCGGAAAAGTCGCATTGGCAGATGACGTAGATCTAGACGCAATCGCGCGAACGACAGATGGGTTTACTGGGGCAGACCTTCAGGCCTTGGTGTACAACGCCAATCTAGAAGCTGTACATGAGACGATTGACCAGAAACCCCCGAATGATGCCTCGGGGAGCAGGGGTGTCCCCGAGGAAGACCAAAAGATCCAGTACATCACATTCGGCCCGGATGGCAGCGAAAAGAAAGTGTTATCGGCTGCAGAGGAAATGGCAATCCAGAGGCAGGTAAGAGGTTTAACACACCATTTTTGGAATGGCACGTACTTAATGAAGCGCGTAACTTTCCAGTTGAGACAAATATACTTGTCTACCTCCAAGCAAGTTGAAGAAGGGGAAAAGGCCGAGACCATCAAACCCCCGAAGGTTCCTTCTTCCCAACCTCCTCAGGTGTATTGTCCGCTGAGCAGATTTTCAGCCGGTCGTTCGCGCAGAGCACTTGCGTAAAGTCTTGAAGACGACAAGGCCATCTGTCTCGCCCCAAGAAATTCAGAGGCTACGGACAATGTGCGTGACACCCATCATCGAACCGTAGGAATGCTAACTTGGTTGTGCAGATATGACGCGTTTGACCAGGATCGGAGTGGCGGGCTGCCGGTCCCCTCTGATAGAACTGCCGTGGGCACTCGGGTCTCGCTCCAGTGACCCCATGGCGAAGGTGTGAAACACGATGTGCCCGAGGTGCCGGTTGTTTGACGCCGGGGGACATAATGAACAGAAGTTGACCCTGATATCTGGGTAGCTATGTTAATAAATGTCATAAGTCTGCTGTGAAAACGTTGGTGTAGGATGAGTACCGAGAGGTGCACCAGAACCCAACGTCTGGTATACGTCTCATCAAATCACATGGTGAGCACCTTGGTGCTCATGGACCAGGAGAAGCTGAAGCCCTGCTGATCGGTGATCTGCCGATCCTCTCGGGGACTGAATTGGACCAGAAAGGAATGGATGGGGCAGACGATCTTCCCCATCGAAACTGAACCTGAAACAGCTGTCGGTGTCAGCGAGTTGGCAGCTCTTGGTGGTGGCGCTCCAATATTAACAAGTTTGTACGTCGGTCAGTCGACAATGAATGCGGGTAGGAAGGCGGGCATTGGTCTTAGGCGTTCAGGTACCGCGTGCAAGAAGCGCAACCTGACGCACGAGCACGGTTACCACGCGACGGAGGCGTTTCAGCGACTACTCGGCCCGGCAGTGACAGGTGAGGACACCGCTAGACACAGCCGCACCGCCAGGCAGCAGAGACCTCTCCGTTCGGTAAATAGACCTGGGGGGGGCATGACAGGGAACCCATATTACGGACGTCAAGGAGGGTCGCATCATCAAATAAAAATCACTGCTTGCGGTTTGATGTAGTTTTGGGTGGCACAAAGACGCAACAGCTGTCGAACAGTACGGCCGTCAGGCAATACAAAAATACCCTGTTTATTCACCAACAGGGCTCGTGTGTCATGCACATCAAAACCTGTGCTGTTTATAATAACGATGCGACAGTCGTCGGGATTTACTTCCCCCCCCCTCCTCCCCCGTTTTTAACCTTCCTCCCGTCCTCCGTGGCCGGTCCCAACTGCAGATGGGCCAAGCGGCAAGTGTGAAGTTCAGTAAATTCATGGTCTGCAGTTCGTCCACGGCTGGAGAAGAGCATGAAGAGTTCCGGCCGCATCATCCCAAGTTTATGGTCACAGCCGAAGTGCCGAATTCGAAACCTGGTTCACTACAACCCAATCGATACTCGGAAAGTAATCGATCGTTCCAATCTCTGGCAAAGGAGTCTGTCCTCGACCTCGTGAGTCTCTTTCTCTGCTCCGGTTGTTGTGCCGGCCTCGTTGCGGTCACCGGCGGGCGGCATTTCCGGCAACGGACTAATCCAAGGACTGATCGTAAACGGTTTTGATAGCGTCAGGGAACACCGTTACCTCCTCCATCTCCTTCACCGCCTTCACCACCTCCTACACCTCCTCCTCCTCCGATGCAACGACACACGTTCACCGCCCTCAACTCGACATTCATCGTCGACACTGAGTACGAGTTCGTCAAAGAACTCGGCCAAGGTGCCTATGGATGCGTCGTCGCTGCCAAGCACCGCAGATCTGGAGAGGGTTGCGCGATCAAGAAAATCACCAACATCAACACCAAGCGTATCCTGACGAAACGATGCCTCAGGGAGATCAAGTACGTCTCCCGGCTAGATCGCCCATACCCCGCTCACCGTGCGCCCTTTTTACAACAGGCTGTTACACCACTTCCGCGGCCACAAGAACGTAGGAGAATTTTTTATTCCACCCCATAGCGCGCGCATCTCACAGGGAACATCTATCTAGATTACTTGCCTCTACGACATGGACCTGGTCTTCAAACCAGATGGAAATTTTGACGAAGTTTATTTATACGTGGGTTCTCGCATCTCATCTTCATCTCGGATCACTGTCTGATATCTCCATGCGAACTTTCAGGAGGAGCTGATGGAGGCCGATCTGCATGCCATCGTAAGTTCGATTAGCCTCTCCCAGTATCCATGAATCACTGAGTACTTTTCACCCCAGATCCGGTCCCAGCAGCCACTCTCAGACGCTCATTTCCAGTCTTTTATTTATCAAACCCTTTGCGGTCTCAAGTACATTCACTCCGCCAATGTTATCCATCGTGACCTCAAGCCGGGTAACCTCTTGGTTAACGCCGACTGTGAACTCAAAATCTGCGACTTCGGCCTCGCACGAGGCTACTCTCCTGGGGGAGGTGCCAACGCCAAGGCCGGTTCCAACCAGGGCTTCATGACCGAGTACGTTGCTACTCGGTGGTACAGAGCGCCAGAGATCATGCTGAGCTTTGCCAACTACGTGAGCCTCCCGCTATTAATTAACGATTTTCTGATGCTCACTCCACTGGGCCTTCAGTCTACCGCTATCGACGTTTGGTCTGTAGGATGCATCCTCGCAGAGCTTCTTCTCGGAAAACCGATTTTCAAGGGCAGAGAGTAAGGATGCGGTAATATCCCCGTAATTGATTGAATACTCACGCCTCCTCAGTTACGTCGATCAACTCAACCAAATCCTGCACTATTTGGGAACCCCATCCGAGGATACTCTTCGCCGTGTTGGCTCCCCCCGTGCCCAGGAATACATTCGCTCTCTTCCAATCAAGCCCCGGGTTCCTTTCTCCACCCTTATCCCCCATGCCAATCCCCTCGCGATAGACCTCTTGTCCAGAATGCTCAATTTCGACCCTGCGAAGCGTATTACTTGCGAGGAGGCCTTGAATCACCCCTATCTCCAGGTTTGGCACGACCCTGCTGATGAACCGGTTTGTCCCGCCAAGTTCGACTTTGGCTTTGAAGACGAGGACTCGATTGAGGGTATGAAGAAGCTTATCGTCGAGGAGGTTCATTCTTTCCGGGCTGAAGTTAGGGCCCACGCTCGTGCCGCAGGGCAAGTCCGGCGTCAGGACAGGTGAGTCTTACTCTGGCTCCCCTTGCGCGCGTCTGGGTGTTGATCGTTCTGTATCCTGTAGTTTGCCCATCCCTTCTCGCGAGGATATTCTGAACTCCCCGATGGTTGAAAATCATGGGGCGACTTCCGGTTTCACCCACCAATACCATCAACGGCCCCCCAGTCCGATCATGGACGATCCCGGTGCAGAGCTAGATAGGGAGCTCGCTAGCACACATATGCGCCGATGATATTCCTTTTCTATGTCACTGTTTTTGTTCCCGTTTTTCATTGGAGGGGGGTCACCACAGACTTGTTGTACATTGTTGCTTTCATCATAGCCATTCGTTGTTCTGGTTCTCTGTATTCTAGGCATATGATGTGTATACAGGCCTCCTTATATATTATGCTTGTCAGAGATACACCTCTGTTTCACTGTTTACGTTCAGTTCGTAATTGTACTTTAGGGGGATGATCTTTCAAGGGGGTCCCTGTCGTGGTGCCCTTTCTGTCACCCGAGATGGTTTCCGAGAATTAAGTAGACGTCGACGCGTTTCCCTGTGCAGATTGAATGGAATTGATATCTTCGGGAGATGCTGGGCGGTCCGTCGGTGACCGTTTCACGAATTTGTCCTGTGGTGCGTCAGGGTGTCGAGCGGCAAAGAGAAAAGAGTGCGGGGGAAGTTAATCACCGGCGGGCGTTTTGCCATCAGGTTGGCAAGGCGAGCCTGTCGAGAGGTGTAAGATTTTCCGACCCTTCTTGTACAAATTACGGGTTCAATGCTCCTCCAGTGGGACGCAAATCGAATGGGAGCGTCGCGGTCCGCTCATCTGCGGTCCTTTCCCACCTCCGCGTTCGAATTCGCCTTCAGTACAGCCATATTGATGCCACTTGTTGAACTTCCCACGCTGCTGCCGAACTAGAGCCTCGAAGTTGACTTGGGTCAAGTGACAGGACGTCAAGTTGACTTCGTGTTTCACCCACAACCACCCTCTGTCTCCCTAGGCGACGACCTCTACCCCCACCGTTACACGTCGATTCCCCGACTTCACTCTAATCGCATGCCATCTCCCAGTTTTCTCACAAAAGCATTCATTGCCGGTTTTTTGTTTGGGCATCTGTTCCTTCCTGCCGAAAAATCCTGGCTCTTCAAACTCGCTCGGTCTTCTGCTTTCGAAGTCCCCCTTCGGAGTCTTTCTCATCTGAACACTACGAGTGCCGGAAATGGACCCCAACAAGCACAAGGCACCGACTCACTGCGGTACCTCGTGAACGACAGCACCCCGGTCTTGTCGCATCCACTCCTCAGGAATCCAACTGTCTCATCCAACCTAACGACCAATCGCCATTTAACACCTACTCAGATCCCTACTAATCAGCCTACACTGTCTCGAGAGATCTCCACCTTGGTCTTGCCCAACAGTTCCGACCCGGTAACGTACCGTCCATCCCCCACACGAGCAACGGTCTCCACGACGCTATATTATCTCTATGGTCTTCCTTCAGCCTCTGCACAACCGCCGATTCCCGTGGTGATCCCTCCGCGTCAACCTACAGGACTTGGTTCCTCCCTCCAGTTTAGGCTCACATTTCACATGTTACTTTGCATCTCCATCCTATTGTATCACACCATACTATTCATATACCGCAAGTGGAAGCCAAGATGCAAGGCACACAAGCTCCCCGAAAGAGCGGTGTCGATGATCATTGCCAATCTCCAAGACCCTCAGTCTCTGAGGGCGTGTTCCCTGGTCTCTCGATCCTGGGCCAAGGAATCCCGTCGACACCTATTTCACACTATTTCCCTCGATTCGAAGCAGTCAGCAGATCTCTGGTTTTCCCCGGACACTCACGGTTTAACCAGCCACGTCCGTTCTATTCGCCTATCCGTAGAAGCTATCGCTGGTGCAGAACACGGGCTAAGTAGATTCCTTTCCGTCAAGACGTTGCGCATTCTGGATTGGCGTGGTACCCAAAGTTCGTTACCGACTGGATGGTCCTCGCTCACTAGGACAGTCGACCGCTTGGAGTTGGTTCGGCCAGGAGGAACAACCTACGAAATCTTGACATTCGTTTCACTTTTCAAGTCTCTCGAGTCGCTCTACATCACTCGCACCAACCAACAATCGAGGTGTGAGGTTCGTGCCACGCGTGTAGGCGATCCAGAGACTCTGTCCATTCGTTTTCGAATGCTTAGGCACCCCTCCACCAACGGTATCAGCCCTACGCGCTCTTGTTCTGGTAACGGAATCTCCGTCAGGTTGCGTGAGTCAGGTTGGTCGTTCCTTGTGCACGCGCGCTGAAATCTTGAACGTAGACTTCGATCCTCAGGACATCGACGAACCATTGACCGTTTTCTTGGGCTGTCCAAATGGCCAGGCCACTCGATCGTGTAAGAGATGTTCCACCGGCCGCTCACTTGGATACCCACTGGCTCGCCTCGTCCACCCTCGCTCTGGACGCACTCTATCGGTCCTACGGATCAACACACTGCCGGAAAAAATGATCGGCATGATAGATAGTCTACTGATTTCCTTACCATGCATTTCTCCCCAATTGACGAAGATAACCATTGAACAGTTCGGTAACGTAGATACGATACCCGTCGACAAAATTCTCCCGAAGTTCAGGAGTCTTGGTGGGGTCGTGGAAGTTGGCGAACAGCGTATACGTATTTAGCAAAGTACACGTATCAACAGATAAAGTGGACTCGTACATAGCTATATTGTTTAAATTTTCTGTGACTTTGTTTTTCCCGACCAGTGTTGCGTTTGGGATCAGAGCGATGGCGCCGGTGGAGCTGGAGCGTCCCGCTGGGTTGGCGCCCTGAAGCCACTCAACCGACAAATGAAGAAAAGGCATCCTACCCGTCGTTTTCACCCACCATGGGCCGCACGGCGTCTTCGTTCTCTACATCGCCGACGGCGAGGGAGATCGTTCTCCTCCTCATTCTCCTCATATTTCTGCTCGTGGCCTCCAGCAATCTCACCAGCCCGCTCGAGGCCAACCAGCTTAGCAACCACCCCTTTCTCCAATCCCCCTCGAGAACCCATCACAACTCGACCCATGCGAACAATACCGTAGAGCCGAAAAGATTCGAAACGGTCGTGTCTTGGAAGGAGTCGGAGAAGGTGCCAGACACGGTCGTCGTTGCCCATGTGCCAGGATGGACGATCTTCGATAGACTCTATGCACTGAACGGCACACTGTATGTCGTTACGGACGAACCTGCGTCGGTTCCTGACAGGAGTCTCATGATTTCGACTGCGGTGCGGATCGCAAACGGACCCGTTGAAGTGGCAAAGCGGATACCAACAGACAAGGAACTCAAAGTCATCTCAACCGCCGATGCGAAAACCCTGTTTGGATCTGGGGCGGATGTGTTGGATGGTGTGACGGTGAGGCTGGTCAACTTAGTCCGAAGTGCTGTCCCTAAACTAACGACCTGCGAAAGTGGTACGCCAACGACCCAAGCCAATTGTGAGCCCAACCCTACACAGGCTAGGGAGACACGCTGATAACCCTATTAACCCAGCATTACCCATTACTACCATTGGTCTGCTGAGCTCTTTTTCGGGTTCTGGCGGACGTATTCTTCACTCGACCCTTCTATCACGGAAGACGGAAACACAACCCTACCAACACCACGCCGAATGCTATTCCCACACCTCGACTACGACCACTGGCGTGATTATGCTAAGATGAACCAACTCGTTGTTCGCACGTCCTTCCCCTCTATCCTGATGGAATACAAACACGACTGGGCAGAAAGGGCGGAGATCGGCCGACCGCTTATTTTCGACCGAGTGATTATCGCGGACAGAGCGGCTGCCATCAATGGAAAGAGTTGGCAACGGACACAGCGAACAGCCTCTGAACCCTTCGCCTTGCCTGGAAGTGCCCACTGGTGGAGCACGATTCGGAATTCTGTGATCGGGTTATCCGGCCTGAAGACACCAAGAGGTGGAAATTCCAATCCTGTAATCACCTATATTTCGCGGCAGGACTGGGGCAGGCGGATGCTAATTTCCGAGGATCACGAGAAGCTCGTGCAGGAGTTGTACGTTTTGCGGGACACATACGGATATGAGGTCAATGTCGTGAGTATGGACAAACTTTCGCGCATGGAACAACTCCACCTTGCTGGGAGGACGACGGTATGGATGTTCTGCCTCACTTGTTTCGCCCTGTCTGAAGGCGCTCATTGGGATAGATCATGATGGGTGTCCATGGAAATGGCCTTACCTCACTTGTTTGGATGAAGCCCACTGCCCGTTCAACGGTTATAGAATTCTTCTTCCCCGAGGGATTTGCACACGATTACGAATGGACCACTCGCGCCTTAGGAATGGTGCATTACGGTTTCTGGGGTAACCGGTAAGATCACGCGGCGCTCGACGGTTTTCCGATTCTGAGACTCTGTATAGTGCGTTCACCAGTCCAGACATTCCACCCGTCAACTATCCGGAAGGATTCCAAGGGAACGCGATACCCATAGACGGGACGTTGGTGGCGAGGATTTGCCATGAGAGACTGAGCCTGGTGGACGAAGCTGACGACTAACTCCATAGAACTACATATATGCTCCTGGTTTGTAATATCTTACTCCCTTACCTAGAGTTATAATTTCGCATTTTCCTCGACCAGCGCGTCCACATGAAACACGGTCACGAGTGATTACGTAACACACGGAGTGGCTGGGATCGGAGGACACCCACGACGCGTTTCTCTCCATCCAACTCTCCCCCTACACAACCTCGCCTCAAAACTCGCGTGGGTCGTGTTGCCACGATGGCTGCGAAATACGTCCCAGGTAGGTCAACTCTTTTGAGGCGAAACTTCGGCGCTGAAATGAATTACTAGTGCGAGTTTTGTACATGGTTCAGAATAATCCCCAATACATGCTCTCTCGCTCTCCGTCCTCTGTGCCTGTATTTATGGTATACAACGCCCCTCCTCCCGGCAGTGCACCCTCGATCTACGGTAAAACGCGTCTTGAAATTTGCGTACAGGCGATAAACCGATCCAGGTGCGTGGTGCATACTACCGCTCGTTCTCCACGCTAAGCGTGAAACTTGGCGATTGCAGTCCCGAGTTCTTTTCGGAGGACGAGGAAGATTATTCCGTTTATCTTGTGGATCCTGTGGAGACTCAACAGAGCGGATCTACCTTCAACAATGCATCCTCGAGTGGCGGGGTGCTCCCACAATTTACAGGGGTCACTGTTGGTTTGGGCGTCTTGTCGTCCTTGCTTGACCCATCTGCGGAGGACGTATGGGTCACTGGGACGATTTCTACTGGCCCGGATGGCTCCGAATCATTGGAGGTCGTGTTCACCCTGAAACCGGTATGTTAGCTTCTTGGGGCGAGTGACGCGATTGAGCTGATTTGGTGTGGGCTTTGAAATGTAGATGAAAAGGAAGCCCCAGCCAGCCGCGCCGCAGAAGAAGCGGTCCAGGAAACAAACCCCAGCCACCTTTCCTCTGCCTTCCTCCCAGCCACCGACGAGGGCGTCATCGCTCACTGCCCTCGAAATCAAAGCTCGCAATGCCAAGTACTACAAACCGGATCCCTCACTACCTCCCCCGATTCTCTCTGGCCAAACGAAATCGCATTATCCTGTGCGCTCCACCTCCTTCCCATCACACCCGCCTCCCCAGACGAAATCAACAACAACCTATGACTTTAGTTCGTCCACCCCCCAGACCACCCAGCTCCAGACTCTGCTTTCCGTATTGTCATCTGCCCAGAATAGAAATTCGGTGCTATCAGTTCTATCTCTTATGGACGCTTCCAAATCCTCTTCAGCGACTACCTCTTCGGTTGGATCTACACCTGATTCGAAGGGGAGCGAGGAGGCTTTTGCCACAGCGCTCAAGAGTCTCCTATCGGCCGCTTCTTCCGCTTCCACGAATGCGAACCCAATACCTGCAAGGAACCCTGTAGCTCTGCTTGCTCCACCACCCACTAAACCCAACGATCTTCCTTCCCCTTCGTCGAGTGGAGAAGATGACACGAGTACACCGAAGCCTTCCGCTGGTTCAACTCCGGAGGACTCGTCATCCACCGTTTGTGCCTCGCCAGAGGTGTGGCGCGTCGAGAAGGGCAAGGCAGTTCTGGATAAGGAGAATGTTCACCCGGTTAAACACTCCACCCCTTCGAAGTCCGAGAAGAAGTCTGATGGCGAGAAGACTCGGTCACCAGTGACCTCTCCATCCCGCCCTCTGGGTCGTTCCAACACCATGACGTCTCCCATACGTCCAATTGACGTGAGTTCGGGTTCCCGACGGAAACGGACAATCAGCGATGTTGGCGAAGTGAACGAACGCGTCCGAGACAAAGTCAGGTTACTTAAGGGTTCCAGCGCGACTGGGTCAACAACCTTTTCCTTCGGTGATGCATCGACAGACCCTCTTGAAGGGGTCAAACGTCGTCTGTTCTCCCTTTCTTCCCACTATACTGCTCAGTACCACTCGGACCCCACCTTTGACTCACTGCCCCCATCATCATCACAAGGGTCAACATCGTCTATGGCCAGCGATTGTGATACAAAAAGACCTATTCCTTCATCATCACCTTTCATTAGATCCAACTGGGCGACGGCCAAGTTTAAGAACACCAACCCCGTTGAGTCCGACCCTCCTTCCGAATCCTCTACGACCCCTGGGACCTCAAATGCCGAGGTGAAAAAGAGGTTCGTTGTACCAGACTGGGCTAAAACCCAAACTGCCACGGTCCCCCGGCTCTCGGAAGAGACAGCGGCGAAGTTGGAGGCTGTCGAGGCTGAGAAAATCGCACGGATAAAGACAAACAAGAAGGCGAGATCCGCGGCGGCTAGGAAGAGGAAATTGGAGCAGATGGTGGCAGAGGATGAGAACATCGACCGGTCACCGTCGTCTGCAAAGCCTCGCGGGAACCAGAAGCAGGCACAGGAAAAGGGCTCTGGCCTTGGGCTCAAGAATACCAGCAATAAACCTGTAACTCCTAAGAAGAACAAGCCTGGGGCCGGGGACTTGGCGTATGACCTACCTCTTGTCGCTTCTTCTTCGCCCGCAATCTTCAACTCCAGCCCGCTGGCTTCTCGCTCTAGGGACCTTGTACTGAAGACGCCGACGAGGCGTAGGAGGAACAGTTCACCAAGTCGAACACCCACGAAACGGAGTGCTCTGCGCGCAGCTTCCGAATCTCCGCTGTTCACTCCGGACGGGACGGTGGGCGGCATAACACCCAAGAAGCTTCCCAGTCTTTTCAGCACGATTAGCCCCTTGCGAAAGGGTCACAAATCTCCGCCTGTCCTGAAATCTTTATCGTCTTCTGCGGCCAAGAGGGTGGTGATTGACTTGGAGCAGGACGAGGACGAGGGTTCGATGAACTCACTCCCGAACCCAAGCAGCGATGTTGACGAACCCGAAGCTCCAGCGGAACCTGTCAGACGGTTGGCCGACCCCACTTTACTGTCATCCTCCCCTCCTCCCTCCAGCCCCATCATCACCTCTTCAGACGTTAATCTCCCTCTACCCGAGGTCGTGACGTCTGAAGGCTCAGATAACGAGGCCGCCGAGGAAGGGAAATTTGAGTGGTTTACAACATCGACTCCAGCTTGCCACCCTCCATCCACCACAAACTTCCAACCAGGCGACAACGATTTCGTGAATTTCATGCTCCAGGTCGCTTCTTCGAATTCCAACCCCCCCACCGCCCCTTCACCCTCGGAAGCTTCAGCAGCAAAGTTTGCCTCCGAGATATTCGATTGGGGTTCAGACGACACCCTCGCTGGTTCCTCCTCGGCCACTCCCTTCGATGAATTCGAATTCCTCGAATCCTCCGATCGTGTACTACCGGGCGTCACTCAACCACTCTCAACAAACTTGGGTTTCGACTTTGGTCTCGGGGGCTTGGGAGATGTTGGGGCGGAGTTTGGGATTGGTGAGTTTTGGCAGAGTGTGAAACCGTTAATAGAGCAGAGCTCCCTGGTTTCGGATGCCCCTAGATTAGATGCGGGGATAGGTGGAGATTCGATAGGTGAAGTGACAGGGGGTGGCGACGATAAACTGGCCAACGGGATGGTCGATTTGTTTGGTGGGTGTTTGGTATGATTCAGGACTTCCCCGATCTCCATTTGTTTTCTGTAAGGTTTACTCGCATCTTGTTGTCTGTCTGTTCTACT
>Ga0307513_10002343_pt1 | contig 26357 bp, 31 predicted proteins | sample 15_EM_MG_FD_202174 | JGI IMG/M metagenome (GOLD analysis project Ga0307513, IMG submission 202174) | Populus trichocarpa ectomycorrhiza microbial communities from riparian zone in the Pacific Northwest, United States - 15_EM | ecosystem: Host-associated > Plants > Roots > Unclassified | place...
GGAACGGGACCCACAGCAAATTTGCGCGTGATACCAACCGTTAATCTCTTCATATATCGGCAATTGAAAATTTTACGGAATATGGACGAGGAAGGGTGGACTTGTCCAAAACTCAACCTGCGCAAGGTAGCGCCATGCCGTTGAAGGACTTCACCCATGAACCGGTCCGCACGGAATTGGGTCTTCATATCGAGGACCGATTTTAGCTTGAGACGATGGAGGTAGGATTGGCCGGCCAAAGCGTTGACTAAAGCTTGAAGCGCGCTAACCAATGGTGACTTGTCTTCTCGTTTCGGATAGCAAAAGCAAATGTCCAGAGACTTGAGGTTCTTCAGGCCAGTTGGCGTAAAGCTCTTCAGTAAGCGCGTCAGTCTTGAGGCAGAAAAACAGCGACTGAACCTCGCACGGTGGAAGTAGAGTTAATGTTAATCGTCATCTCAAGATCTTCGAGAGAGTGTAGATGATACATGGTTTCGAGGAGTCGAGCGCTTTCATTTGACCAGCGACCCCCTTCCTTGAGTGAGAGACGCGTGAGGTTGCTAAATTGCAACAGGCAATCAGGTATTTCCTCAAATGAGAACCGCTGTCATCAGGTTAGTCACCTCCAGTCCACATGTTGGGCCAAACGTACAATGAGAGTGAGATCTCGCAGGTGTTCTGACCAGAAAACGAGGTCGTTCTGTAAGATTTGCGAACTCCAAGTCCATCCCATAGACAGAGTATTGACAGCTGGGAGCCGTGAATGTAGGTGTTTAAGAGTTGCGAGGGACTTCATAATAACTAAGTAAGAGTCGATTTGTCGAAGTCTTGGCCAATCTGGCAACACCCCAAGATATTGGACTATTTCGGCCTCCGTATATGACCCACGATGGAAGATTAGCCGCTCTATGTTTGGGAGTAACCTGAGTTGGGAGATGATGTCGTTTGCTCGCTTTTCAAGGACAATTGGGTCGCGCGTATAAGTGCTGACGGCTGTTGGGACATGAAACAGGGTTGGTGAGTGTCTCCTTCCATCGATAGAGGCGACGAACGAAGGCATGTTACACCACGGACAACTTGGCGAAGGAAGGGCCGCCGTTCGAACGCCTTGAATGGTTGCTGGTCGGCGACAGGACATCAAATGCCGGTCTCACAGCGGGAGAAGCACCGTACATGTTCGTTGTTGCTGTTACGGAGGAGGATTGTTACATTCCTATACAACAGCGGGGTGGCAAGCTCATTCAGACGACGCGAAGCTCGACAAGCAGCCCGTAAAGTCGTCCCGTCGAGTTTCTGGAATATATATACCAGAATGTCGTAGGGTAGGTGTTCAAATGAGGCTACCATAGTGGTAAGGATCAACGTTAGCGTTGACAGGTGACAGTTTGCCACTGATCCAATAGACCTCGAAAACAGAGAGGCGTAATAATTTACAGATTACATGGTTCACACTTTCAAACTGAAACACGGACAACGCCCGTCACGCTGCGTGTTCCTGGCATAACGCTAGCGACAGAGACGGCAGCTGGGTGTTCCTTTACTTTCTATTCATCAGCGCATGGAGTACGCTGACAAAAGCGACCAAAAAACACTTATTTACAGAAGAGAGACAATCTTGAGAGCGACTTTTGAGGCAGGTCGAAGCGAGGAGTTGGCGAGCGTGCGCCGGATCCCTACGCGGGGCCAGGGCAATAACGACAAAAGGCGGAGATGACGCAATATATACTACTCTTGCAACTCCATAACAACGGAGGATGTAGGGGGTTCTTCGTCTACCACTTCGGACGCAACAGCTCCTCTAGCCTATCGCAGCCATGAGAGCCTCTGACACACACCACAGTGCCAGATGATTCCTTTGGATTGAAAGACTCGTGGTCGTTTATCACGCATTTTATGTCCTCTGGAGAAGGGCAAGGACAAGCCATAGGATGCGGGACACACAAAAGGGTGGTTGGGCAAAGGTATTGAGAGCATGCAACTAAGGAATCAAGTCAGAGATATCAGAGAATCGTAGCAAAGACACAATTCGAAGAAGGAAGACGCACTCTGGTCTGCCATGGCAGCCCAGTGCGAACCCGACGAAGGCTGCTGTTGTTGTTGTTGTTGTTGCTGGTGGTGCCCCTGGAACATCTGTTCAAAGAAACCAAACTGGGCGTGTGCCAACGTGGGAAACAGGGCAAGGAGTGAAAAAGATAGAAGGAGCGTTCGCCACATCATCGCACTTAAACGACCTTAGAAGGGCTAAAGCAAGTTAATCAGGTGCATGTTCTGATATATGCTATCAGATGCACGTACTTGCGGACGCAGTCGATACTACGAAGGTGGTTGGGGTCAGCCTATTCCTCCTTGGACTCTGCCACTTTCACCACAATTTCGCCATGTCGAAACCAGTCGTAAAGAATTCTGCTATCTCAATGGACCTAGCAGACTTCGTTTAACACGTTTCTTTGCCAGAGCAAGCTTCCTCCAGGCGCGAACAGGATACTCTTCGTTAAGAATTTGTCCTACAATATCACAGGAGAAGACTTGTACGATCTTTTCGGTCGCTATGGTGGCATAAGACAGATACGTGTTGGGAACGATACGAAAACGAAGGGAACTGCGTTCGTGGTCTTTGACGACGTGATGGATGTGAGTCTGCCTTGTCGTCCACCCTCCCATACCATAGGGCTAAGCCGCTCTCATTCTTAGGCCAAGAATGCGCTGGAACACCTGAACGGTTTCCACTTGCAGGAGCGGTACATTGTTGGTAAGTTCGTGAGCTAGACCGCACTTTCTTCGTCACCTCCTTAATCTGGTTTGTCCAGTCCTCTACCACATGCCCACTCGACAAGAAGCGGCAGCTAAAGCTGACTTGGAACGACGGGAGAAGGAACTGGAAGAACTCAAAAAGAGACATAATATCGGCGATGATTAAGTGAATCCGCTGCCAGAGCTCTCACCAATTCAGGGACTTGTGACCATGTCGAAATGTAGCCGCATTCACATCCAGTATGTACCACTTGCGTTCCATATATGAATTCAATCTAGCTCTGCAAGTATTCATTCCCTACCCGTGTCAGAAGAATACCTGGCTCACCCAGGGTGTCAAGTCTCAGATTCGATATTTATATCAAGTTTCTCATACCCTAATTGCCATCGGCCAGCACTCCGAGATGGTCCTTACCTTTTCGTTTTCGAAGTCCACCCAAAGACGGAGGAATACAAGTGGGGTGAATTTGTCATGTTTTCAATTGCAACCAGCAACTGATGAATACGGGGCAGTTTGATCACATGGGCTCCCCCAATTTGTTTGTCAGTACAGCTTCGATGGTATCACTTTTGGATTAATCAAACGTGGAACTCGGTTATCGACCCGCAACTAAGGAACTGTACTGCCGGTCATTCAACCTCCCTCTGCCTCCGCCACCTTACTTTCACAGTGCTTTGCCGTTGTCATGGTATAAACAATAATAAACCAGATTAATTCCCGGCACTGGAAACACCGAGTTAACAACCAAGCGCCCTGAATGACACGTCACGTGTACTCCGAAACAGGGACCGCCGGAGGGGTACAAAAGCGGATGCCATGTTTGAGAGACCTCGCAAATAACCCGACAAACTCTCTTTATTCTCTTATCTCATTGAGCTAGCGTCCATTAAATCTACAATGACTTCTCACTCCTTCAGTCGTCTTATCCCCAATTTTTGGCAAAGTAAACGGTCAGAATGCATCTGTGACTCGTAGGTGACAATGATTCTCACTCGCCGCAGCCAGGACAGTGTGACTGCAACCGAACGAAGCGATGTGAGTGACGTTCTTCGGACATCCTGCGACTTGCCTACACACCGTACCTAGATTCGACTCCCTATTGAGCTCTGGTTATTGGTCACTCCTACGCTCTCGCCATGGGAGATTGGCTCGTTATCCTCCGTCTGCTTCCTTCTCCGAGAGGCCCTCACTCCATTAGTTTTCAGAAAGTTCACCCTTACGCATATTTACGGCAGCATTGCATCTATTCGAAAGGCTACTGCCATGGCTGCGTCTCCTGCATGGCTGCAGAATACCGTAGAGCTCGAACTCCGAAGCAGAGACAGTCACCGCTCGATCAAGGACATTGGAATGACGTCTGTCGTGTCTATTTCGTTAAAAGCAGTCACAGAAATGTCTCGCCTCCGAACCATCCTATTGACGAACATACGACTCTCATCAAACCAACTCGTAAACGTGCTCAGAGCACTAGAGCTGCGCAAAATCACATTGAACGGAGTTGTTCTTCCTGACCTTGCTCACACCAGGCTGCCGCCGACGAGTGTCCGACATCTCGACCTTCACAATACCGGAGAATGGGGCATGGCGATTCTATTGTGGACTCATCTATCGGCATCTCTGGAGGTTTTGGAGATCCAGCGCTTCAAGTATTCTGACGACCTGCCCCCACTTCCTCCCTGCCCTCGGTTGCATACCTTTCTGTATGTAACGACTACCACAGCCTCTGGTCTCCCAGAAAGACAGTTTCATGAATTTATCAATTCATGCCCCAATCTCGCTCGTGTCACTACCTCGGTGGCGTTTCCTCACCCTCTCCGATTTGACATGTTTCCTTCCACCGTCCGCCACCTCTGCCTTCACCGGGACCTCCTGTGCTTCCACTCACGCAACACGCAACTCTTCAGTCTGATCTCTTTCCGTATTACCGGGCTTGAAGACCTCTACACCGTGCAAGCCGTGCTCAGCGTTTCCCAATATATCAACAACCACTTTCCCAATCTCCTTGACCTGGAGTTGGAAATCTCTTGGGCGCAAAGAAACCATGCGCTCGCTCTTGCACGGTTTGTTCTCTCCGTCCGGACACTGCATCTCGTTATCACGACGAAACTCGGCTTCAAAGCGGACGCAAATAGTCCATATATGGGGATCGAAGACACTGATATCCTCTGGGGTCGCATAGAGCGTCAGAAGCAGTCCGCAAAATTGCGGCGACTTAGTCTCGAAGTCACACAGCATACTCGCCCCCTTGATGACACCACCTCCGCGTTTCTGGAGTGGTGGATATCAGTTGTTACCACCTATCGAGTTGGTTTGGGAGGGCCGGATCTCTCTGAAACAGACATTACATACTTCTGTCCCGGCACGAGTCCGCCGGAGAGCGATATCAGGCTCTGGCATCACTCGGAAAAAAGCGAGTACGGCAACTGGACTTTCACTTCAGGTGGCTGGTATGCAGTAGAGGGTTAAGGTTTGAACCACGACAGAAAGCGAGCCGCTTCTCGACAATCTTAATCGGCTTGATAATATCCAGTATACTGGTCATATACCACCTATTATAGCGGTACTCAACTATTGACTGTTTGGGATGGGCGATTCGACAAGGAATCTAGCGGCTCAACGGGAATTCCTCAGGCCCATATTTAGAATGCGTTAGCTGTTTCGAATATATGACCCTATTAATCAACAAAGCGATTTCCTGTGTTTTGACACTAGGCCTGGAGCTCAGTGAGGCTGTTGAGGGCTACCCTGAAGTCCGCTTTCAGATCCTGGTCCAAGTCAATCAATCAATCTCGTTGTTGAACACCGCCTGTTGCTTACTTCGATATCCTCAATCCCTACGCTGATGCGTATCAAGCGCGGGTCTTCCTTCGGATTGGACATTATTCGCTGCTCTATCAGCGACTCAATCCCTCCTAAGCTTGTGGCGTGCTATAAAGCGTGGTTTCTCTTGCATCAGTACTATCACATGAATGGTGACGTAACTTACGATGAATAGCTTCAACCTGTCGGGGAGCATTCGCGCGTGGATCTCGTTATTTAGCTGAACAGGCACGATATAAGCCGCCGTCTCACAGACCTACTACCTCACTTGCCAGAATTGAAAAGCATGCGGACCACCCGCCCTCATTTTGCTTCGCAGCATCAAATCCATCGGCATCTATACCTTGAAGGCTTCCATGCCATACCTTCGCAATCAGCCCACCTTGCACACCTTCACAATCTTGTCCCTTAGGAGTGGCTGCGAGCGTATTGAGCCATTGGGCGAGGGCTGTTGCGGATCTGGACTGATTGACTATCCGAAGAGGAAACGTCCTGAGAGAGCGTAGCAGAAGCCAAGCTTCCATCGAACCCTGGGAACAAAAGTTCAGCCACACAACGGCACTAAATGATCCCCGATTGCTGTACATACAATATTGCTTCCAAGGAATGTTCGGTCGTTCCAAAGCTCCCTCCATTCATCTTCAGTCCTCACGACGAGGACCCCAGCCAGAAGGTCGGAGTGTCCCCCAAAATATTTGGTGGCTTGTAAGGTCTGTTATTGTGCGGTTGCGAGACGACTGGGACCTATGAACTCACCTGAGTGCAAGATAATATCAGCTCCCCACTTAAAGGGATATTGGAGGGGTGGAGGAGCAAATGTAGAATCAATTCCAAGTCGACCACCGACAGCGTGCACTTTTTTGGCATATTTTTCGATGTCCCTGATGAACCAAACTTCGAAGTTTACTGCGGCGGTCAAGAAATGCAACATACCTCACTTCGCTGGTTGGATTCAGTGGAGACTCAAGCCATACAACGTCCCCTTCGCGGTACTCGTTGTCAAGATCAATTATTTCCTTTTAATGGACCCGTGCTCTAGTCAATCCTGCCCAACCCTAAACCACATGCCGGTACTCACCACTGCTGGGTTAATTTTGCGGTAGACTTGAACTGTTTTGTGAACTCCATGATAACCATCACGGATGGCGATACGCTTGGGCTTGAGGTACAATAATGCCTGTTAAATGGTTAGGCTCTGATCTCTGTCCACCGACAGGAACTTGTACGTACTGCAAAGGTTGCTGCAAGTCCAGAAGAATATGTCAAAGCGCAGCCATTCTAAACATAAATATTCAGAGATAGATAGACGGTACGATGCAATGGCAATACTTACGTGTAGATCGCCGAGCAATTTCTCGACCCGGGTTGAATTGACTTGAGTGTAGCGCGAGTATATATGGCGAGTTGGAGAGAAAACGTTGATTTCGTCTTCTGGGTTTACATATTTTTCTCCTTGAGGTGGGTAACGGAAATCTAGCAGAGGCAGTGAGCTTGTGCCTTTGAGGACTCGCTTTAGAATGACTCACTTGTGGACACTGAGATATAGGGTCCAACGTGAGCCTCACTGTACTCATCATCGGCATGCAGGAGGCGAGTGCTCAGTTGGTGTTCTTCGGACATTGTCGAAAAGGGGAGGACCAAGTGGGCTCGAGTCACGCATTCTCAGGTACCTCCTAGGACGGATCTTTTGTCATGCAACGGTCACCGAACGCCGTGGAGAACGAAATGCTGAGTCATCACCCAGATAACCATGCTATCATTTCTCAGTAGTAGACAACGCCTTATCCTAAACATTTCCTTAATCATTGGTCAAATTTCCATTTGGGAAAGTGGATAGGGTCTTGTTCAGGCACTTAGAACAGGAAAATTCAGAATGGCGTGATGTGATCCTTGATCACACATCAGGAGGTATCTACGTGCTTACCTCGCTAGTTTCGAACCTGTCCTGATTCCGATTGTCTTCCACTCCGCCCAGATCGAACAGTTTGGGTTTGGGAGGCTGGGTGGCGTGTCCTCCGCTGTGCGGGCCTCTGCTAAGGGCCCTTCTCACTCCGATTTCCGCTATTATTTTGTCTTTGTTGCAAATAAAACAATGTGTACCCGTGAATACAGCAATATCGAATTCCGGATATCGCCTCATGTGACGTACGGGCTGATATGTAGACTATGGGGCCGGCAACGAAGGAACGCCTTCGCTATGCAAGGGTTGCCCTAAGAACTTCTCTTTGATCAAAACGATGGGCGGAAGAAACTGGAGAGAAGGCTGCGCATAGATAATTCTTCGACAAGAAATTCGGCCGAAAGAAAGAGAGACAATGGAGTTCCTGCGTGCCTGTGTTGATTGTGGTTCGATGTGAGAGTCAGAATGAGAGAAAATTTGGAATGCACGAAGTTCGCAGAAGAATGGGAGCCTTTGGGGAGTCGGAGACCTCCAACATCAATATTGATAAGAGGTGGACGACTGAAGTCTCTTCTGAGGTTATGCTGTTTAATCGCAGTGACTCTTCCACTGCATTGAAATGTACGTTACAGAGAGATATGATGCCGGGAGTGAGTGATCGGCCGAGATATGGACATAACCCAAGTGCATGACCTTGAGATACTCGTAGAGTGGTATATACGTATCGTGCGGAACAGGTTCTGTTAGAGAGAAAAGAATAACCAAGCCGGGAATCGAACCCAGGTCCCTAAGCACTGAGCCACTTGACCGTATTTGGGTGAGGAATCATCAACTCAACAGGCTCGTGTTTGGCCATTGTAAATCGTTCAAAATGAATCACTGGAGTTTGCGTTTCGCAGGGTGGAATAGGTTTGTGTAGGTGAAGTAACCCGACCGTGTGCCACCCGAGGATGTGCCTGAGCTATTGGAGGATGTCCGAGTTGACTAGGACTCTAGACCTATTTGGAGGCCCAGCCAGGCACCGGAGATGAGATGTTGACACCTCAGCCACCGGTCTAGGCACATCCTCGGGTGGCACACGGTCAGGTTACCTCACCTACACAGACCTATTCCACCCCACCCTGCGAAACGCAAACTCCAGTGAATGGTGCCACTCTACCGACAGCCTGCGGAAATTCCGCCAGAATATAGAATCCCGGAATGCATAGGCCTACTTCATGTATTTCCTTTTCATAAGCGAACGAGTACTAACCAAAGCTTTGTGGCAGTTGTTGTTTGGCGTGCTGTTGAATCTACAATGCGATCCATACCCGTGGTTCATTAAAAGCTGAGTCTGGAACAGTCGTCAAGGTCTGTCGTTCCTATATAGCAAAGCCTACCAAACCCCGAGTACGCTTCTTTGAGAGAGACGGCGACTTCGCTTGGACGTGAATTACAACAATTACTTGAGGTGTAGAGGTTCTTTCCCTGCAAACCTGTGCTTGTAGGCCCCGTGAGCTCACGAAGCGTCGGTCGATCCGAAGCGTCGGGCCTAGATTACATACAGACATCACAAGAATCCTCATAGGTCGAGAAAAACCGCGGACAAGGGACTCGAAGCGTAGCGATTTCAGTCGTACATCTTATATTCTCATAACTCAGCGCAATAAACTCCTCGCGGCTCATAGAGACTCCCACCCTTAACGAAGCGGTAGGCCCATCGCCCTTGCTCATTCTCGTTTACTAAGTTCTAGTAGGCAATAGTATGCACCTCGCACACGAACTCATTTACGGCCGCCTGGCTCTTAGCGCTGACCTAGGCGGCAAGGTAGAATTGGTATAAATGGGCCTGATAGCTAGGATTGACGACAGCAGCTTCGATGGGGTACGCGAGGAGACGCGTTTGGGCACTGATAGAGTGGAAAAGAAGCACTGGCCCGGCCGAGGGGACGGCCAGTCCGTTACACATTGCGATGAAACCTGCATATGCGGAGATGAGTCTGTGCTGGACAGAACAGTGGAGGCTTGTCACCTTTGAAATGGTTGCTGGTTCGGTCTGCAAACTAGTAGACGCCCACGGCACTAGTCAAAGCATCACTGAGATCCTATATTGGCGTAAATGTCTGAACTACGGCACATGCTCTTGACTCTTGCACGGAATTGAATGTAGGGCAAAGCGAATGGATCATCCTGGATGGGGGGCGGAGTAAGCGCAGCGGCTGTATAGCAAGCACCCATACAGATTAGTAATAGTCCCGGGTGTTGAGCACGGGCAACGAACCATCCGTAAATCACGACATTAGGAGCGGCGCCGAACGCAGTCTTGGTCTGGGCAGAGGCAGAAGAGGCATCTTCCTCTTTCGATACGTCTGCTTTGATCGCGAAGGCTTTACCCTGGGTCGGGTCAGAACGAGGGGCGGCGATAACTTGGCAGCTACAGATGCAAGCTCGGCACGACAGCCCAGAAAGGAGGCTGATGTGTTAGAAAGGATAGAAACGCACTGTCAAGGAAAAGTCAGATTGAATGCTACCTTGCCGATGTTCCGCCAGCAGCGGATGGAACAGGCGCAAACATGAAAGGGGTTCAGGATTGTTCGGTGGTTGGCTGTTTAAATGCCCTGAGTGTTCTGTACCTTACTATTCCTCAAATGGCTTTTACACTTCTATATTGTGAGACAAATTCTGAAAGTGGGTGTGTCAACCTGCTTGTATATATGCACTTGCGATTGAGTAATTGTACTACTATCCATTGAATGTATTGACGATGATCATCAAGGTCTATCGTTGTGAAATCGTGCGAGATAAGATATTGACTCGTTAGCTTGCAAAGCCGAAAGACGTAATGACTAACGCGTGCGCCAGAGGGTGGATATTTCACGACTTAGTGATTACTGATGATTATTCAGTGGTATGCGTACTCGTCATATCTGAAATGAGCGTGCATGAGGACACTTGTGGACCGTGGGTGCATGGCAGGGCGCCATTGGAGCTGTCCCCAATCGAGCTTATCCAATGTGGGGATTATGAGGCAGTAACGATGACGAGAGCCGTAACAATACTCTATCGTCGCCTCGATGGCGACACCGCACACTCGCTTACTGAACGCGTTTGAGCTTGTGGTTGTGGTGCGATGTGGTAAGGTCGAGTGGTCCAGTCATGATAGAGGATGGGGCCAAAGCGCGTTGTGCTTTGTGGGACAGTTGTTTGTGCCAAACAATTGTTGACGCGTCTCGCGGGTTGTGGCCTAGATGAACGCGTCAAATGTACATTATAATATAGAGTATTGTTCCTTTATTCATCTACTCAGAAGTTCTGTGGTCTCCCGTCGTGTCAGTGGCGCCGAATGAGTTTTGTCCCGGGAAATCGATGTTTCGGCGCGATTTCTCGGGAGATGTTGTGCTGTTTGGCTGTACAAGTCATATTTGACTCATTTCGAATTGGTTGTGCGTCCTCAAGTCCCTTCTTTCGCTCTGAGCCCCTTTAACCTTAAAGGTCACGTGCACCGTAGTATTTCCATCTGAATTTGCGCGTATTTTTCTCTTCCTCCAACCTCCACCACGCCAACCTCGGATCTCGCAGTGCTACCCTCCCTCGCAACACGCACCCAGTCCAATCCCATAGTAACCATGTCTGTCGCCGTCACTGCTCTCACCCCCTTCGAGACTCCCTCCTCAACGGTGGCAAACACTGTTGGCCTCGACGGCAAGCCTCTCGACCTCACTCAGAAGGTCACCGAGGTTTCTAATCCAGTCGTTGCTGACGAAGAGGGTGCCGACGACTCCCGCCAACGTTTTGTTGGTGATGTCGATCTCGACGAGAAGGACGAGCCTCTTCTCAAAGAATCTAAGCGTCGTTTTGTCCTTTTCCCAATCCAGTACAACGAGGTACGTACCACTCGGACCTTTCGAGGGTGGGCGGCCGGGTACTAACGGTTGGAATAGATTTGGCAAATGTACAAGAAGGCGGAGGCGTCGTTCTGGACCGCCGAAGAGATGGACCTCTCCAAGGATTTCCACGACTGGCAGAATAGGCTTAACGATAACGAGCGCCACTTCATCTCACATGTTCTCGCTTTTTTCGCAGCCTCTGATGGCATCGTTAACGAGAACCTCGTCGAGCGGTTTTCCGGTGAAGTTCAAGTTGCAGAGGCTCGAATGTTCTATGGTTGGTTCTCATTTGTTGCCTATTGTGGCGCCGCCTGGTCTTACTCTCCTGCCCAATAGGCTTCCAAATTATGATGGAGAATATTCATTCCGAGACATACTCGCTCCTCATCGACACGTACATCAAAGATGCGGCTCAACGCGAGTTCCTCTTCGACGCCATCGAGACAATCCCATGCATCAAGCGCAAGGCGGACTGGGCCCTGCTATGGATATCCGACCGACGCTCGACATTCGCTGAGCGGTTGATTGCGTTCGCCGCAGTCGAGGGCATCTTCTTCTCTGGGTCGTTTGCGTCGATCTTCTGGCTGAAGAAGCGCGGGCTGATGCCGGGTCTCACATTCTCGAACGAGCTCATCTCTCGTGATGAGGGTATGCACACCGATTTCGCATGTCTTCTCTTCTCGCACCTTCGCAAACGCCCCCACCCCGACACCGTCCGCCGTATCATCACCGAAGCTGTCGTCATCGAGCAAGAGTTCCTCACCGACGCACTTCCCGTCTCCCTCATCGGCATGAATGCCACTTTGATGCGCCAGTACATCGAGTTTGTTGCCGACCGCCTGCTCGTCGCCCTTGGCAATGAGAAGATCTACAACGTCACCAATCCCTTCGACTTCATGGATATGATCTCCCTCCAGGGCAAGACTAACTTCTTCGAAAAGCGCGTCTCTGACTACGCCAAGGCTGGTGTTAGCCAGTCGGTCAAGTCCACCGAGGAACACGCATCCACTACGGCCTCGCGTGGGTTCTGCTTGGATGAGGAGTTCTAGACGCTGCCTGGTGATGATTCACGATCATATCCTTATTCAGTCTTCGGCTCTGTCTTTGCAACTTCTTGTATTCGATCTTCTACCTCTTCTCTTGTATGAGCAAATGTACTGCTATCTAGCTGACTCTGGCATTTAATCCAGAATGTTGTGTCTCATGCGTGCGCTTGTGAATATTTAAATGCGCCTCGGATCTCAGGTGCTCAGATGGAGGCTGGTATTTGGTCATGTTTTCGGCCCATTTAGGACCTGAACTACGACCATGTCTTCACGCCTCCCAGTACGTGCAAGCACCTCAGGTTCTTACTCCAAGTTGTTGTACCATGGCCCGCGAGCAAGCCGCAGCCTTAGTTTTGCAACTACGCGTCCAGTAACCCGCCTACGAGCCTCGCGACTCGTTTGCCAACTGCATGGTCCAGGGTTACGAACTATGTCTTCCTCCGCTCAGTTCGGAACCTTCAAAGTCCCGACCATCAAAAACGAGCCCATGGTGAGTCTCACCTACTTCCAAAGATGCAAATAGGCACCAATTCGGACCGTCTGTCCTAGTGTTCGTATGCACCCGGATCCGCAGATAGAAAGGCTCTAGATGCCGCTATCGCGAAAATGAAGGCCGAGCTACCATTTGAAGTTCCTTGCGTAATAAATGGCAAACCCGTACGTTCGCACAGCGTGGTTCAGTTTTACCACTGTATTCACACTCACACTACCCCATTGTAAGGTCAAGACCGGGAAATTCTCCAAGCAGCGCCTCCCGGCCTCGCACGCACACCACCTCTGCGCGTACCACGAAGCCGACGCCGCGCTCACACGTCAGGCTATTGAAGATGCATTAGCCGCGAAGGAAGAATGGGAGAACATGCCTTGGCATGACCGTGCCGCTATCTTCTTGAAGGCGGCGGATTTGATCAGTGGGAAGTACCGCTATGAGATCATGGCTGCGACTATCCTCGGACAAGGCAAGAGTGCATGGCAGGCGGAGATAGACGCCGCCGCGGAGGTGTGTTTCTCCCCTTCCGTACCTCCCCTTCCTCTCAATCGCCGCCCTCTCAAGCGTGCGAGCGCAGAGGCCCACCTATAACTATTCAATCTCTATCTATATCGTGTTTTTACACGTTTACTGACTCGCTCTTGTAGCTCTCCGATTTCTTCCGCTTTGGTGTGAAATGCGTCGAGGAACTGTATAGCCAACAACCGCCGGAGAACACGCAATACTGCTGGAACCGCCTCGAGTACCGCCCTCTGGAGGGGTTCGTTCTCGCCGTCTCCCCCTTCAACTTTACTGCCATCGGTGGCAACCTCGCCGGCGCACCGGCGCTCGTAGGGAACGTTGTCATATGGAAGCCCTCATCCGCGGCTACATACTCCAATTACATCATCCACCGCATACTCCTCGAGGCCGGTTTACCCCCGAGTGTAATCCAGTTCGTCCCCGGCCCACCAGCCGATGTCGTTGCGACCGCACTGGGACATCGCGAATTTGCCGGACTGCATTTCACTGGGAGCACAAAGGTCTTCAGGGGCCTTTGGAAGGAAATTGGCGACAAGGTCGGCCAGGGCGCGTACAAGTCGTACCCTCGTGTCGTCGGCGAGACGGGAGGAAAGAATTGGCACCTTGTACATCAGAGCGCCGATGTGAGGAATGCCGTCATGCAGAGTGTGAGGTCTGCGTTCGAGTACCAAGGTCAGTCTACATCCTCTGTTTTGCCCTCCCGGATATTAGGGCCTGAAAATATTGATAGGTCAGAAGTGCTCAGCACTTTCAAGACTCTATGTAGCCTCGTCAGTGTGGCCCCAGTTCAAACAGATGCTTTTGGAGGAGACTGCGAAAATCAAAGTTGGTCCTTCGGAGAGTTGGGAAAACTTCATGGGTCCAGTAATGTGAGCCCTCGTCGTTGGTCCCTATCTCAGAGCACTCGACTCATCACCCATAGCGGCAAACCTGCATTCGAGAAGATCACTGGCTATATTGCCAAGGCGAAACAAGAGGGCGGGGAGATTCTGTGTGGTGGAAACGCTGACGATTCGACTGGATACTTTGTCCAGCCAACTATCATCCAAACGAGGGATCCCAGGTCGATCACGATGAGAGAGGAGATATTTGGCCCCGTCATGACTGTGAGTGAGCCATATAACACCCAGAGGCTGAACTAATATTACCTTACCTTCTAGGTCTATGTGTATGAAGACGCCGACTTTGACGACACCTTGGAACTCATCGACATGACAACCGAATACGCTTTGACCGGGGCTATGTACGTATCTGTTGATTCTTTTATTGATATCCCGTGTTGATGGTGTGTTCCAGCTTTACCCAAGATCGGTCCGTTCTCCAGAAAGCAACGAGCAAGCTTCGTTATGCCGCGGGGAATATTTACTACAACGAAAAGTGTACTGGAGCCGTCGTAGGACAACAACCGTTTGGTGGAGGACGAGCAAGTGGCACCAACGATAAAGCAGGCAGCATCGCGCTCTTTTATCGGTTTATCAGCGCCAGGGCAATCAAGGAGGGCTTCATGCCCCTCGAGAAGTTCGAATATCCGAGCAACTTAGTGTAGGATAGCGTAGGAGGTGGCGTTTATAGTGACTAATCAACCACAATAAGGGACCAATAAGGCATTTCTGCAACTGGCGATATATGGTCATTGTAAAGGCCATAATATTTATCTGAAATGTAACCACGATGGAGGGAAAGAAATTCAACATGCCACCTGCGAAGATGGGCATTGTATTGTGCGTTGAATAGTGGCAATCAAAGCAAGCACATCATGCCGTTTTCAGCACCTTGCTGACCAATATCAACTTGCGTGTACTTTCGTCACGCCCGACCAGACGCACGTCATCTCAGCTTGTTGGGGACTTACATCTTGAACTCGATACCAGCGCTGCTACAAGGCACTCCATAACACTGTACCGTGCGGCACCATGGCATTTCGGATGCCCTTTGGCCTCTCAGTAATACTGCTGAGTTTGGTGGTAGGCAACCCGACTGCGTTTTTTCCAGTCCTGTGTATCTCATTAATATGTATTAGGTCATCCTATTCAGCTTCTTCCCACTTGTTAAACCAGAGGCCGGAAACCAGTTCCCGCTCGCCGAGCAGTTACCAACCTTGAAGAGCTCAGGTGTGGCACTTATTCTCGGCGCTGGTGGGAACGTCGGAAAGGTCACCTGTGATATTTGCTCATAGTTTTCATAACCTGAACGTTACCCCTTTGACAGGCCGTCGCCCTCAAATTAATAAACGAGGGCTATAAAGTCGCGGTTGCCTCCCGCTCGCAGTTCGATCCGACTGAAGGCAAAGCATTGCCTCTCAAGGTTGACGTGACTAAAGAAGGCGACATCGCCTCTGCGTTCAAACAGGTCAAGAAGAGCTTCGGTGCGCCGCCCAACGTGGTGGTCTATAACGGTGCGCTATTCAACTGTACCCAAATACTTAACCGACTTACTCTCATTCTTTGCAATAGTGGCAGTGTTAAGCTCTCCACCAGTTGCCGACGACCCGTTTTCCCTACCTTACAGCACGTATCTGGAGTGAGCACCCGCCCGCATCTTATAGTTGAAATGTAACACGATATTATAGAGATATAGAATCAGGTGCAGGCGGAGCTTTCGTTGCAATTCACCAGGCAGTAGCTGCCTGGAAAGGCCTTGGTGCGGATGTTCCAAAGGTTCGTTAAAGCTATGTCACCACGCACAGGTGAAAACCACAACGCTTACGAACCTTTCTGACCAAGATGTTTATTGCCACCTCCAATATCCACGGCGTGACTCCAGCAGTTCCCATCCCGATGCTTCTCTCTTTGGCGTCTCAGAAACGACTACTGGCCTACCTCATCGAGGTTGCCTCGATCACCAAGCTATACAGGGATCACAACTACCAGTTCTACCTTTGCGCTCAAGTTGGTTCCGACGGAGGTACGCCGGGTGGTGAATTCAATGGCGAGCCGCACGCAATCGCGTATTGGAACTTGATTCAACAGAAGGACCAGGGACGTTGGGACGTTAGGTTCATCAAAGATGGGACTGTGTACAAAGGCTATTGAACCGCGTTTCGATGAAACCGCCCTGACGTGAGCCTGATCTGGCGTTCTCAAAGCTGCTCAATATAGGATTGGCCGCACACAGGCCATATGTTATATCGATATGGGTGCCTTTGAATTCAGCGACGTCCTCTTCCTTGCTGTGGCTCCCCATTAAGTCCTACCCGCCTCCACGCCACCTCATCACTGTAGCCGCTATTCATTTTAGGCCCCCGGGTCTTGCTCTTGGTGTCTTTCACTCACAAATGCTAACTCTACCTAAACCGATAGATTATAGCTCCTGTACACACGCAATCCAACAAAAGGAGTATCTTCGCCCAGGTAACACGATCTCACCCACTCCACTTGGAAATATTGAAACAACGAATATCGGCCCATCGCATAGGTGGAACCTTACGACCCTACCTTGAGATGAAGAGGAAGGAGAAATCGAAATCCTGACGCAAGCGGCAGACGCGGCGATATGAAGGCACTGCGTGTCAAGGCGCTCTCTACGTTGAACGGTTACCGCGAGATGCAACGCGTTGCGCGGAACTTTTCGCCAGGGAAACCGCGACAGCCTACAAACAGCCGAACGTACCAAACACTGAAGGTCGAGGGCTGGCAAGGTCATCGTAACCAATGGCGGTTGAAGACTTTGCACCCGAAGCTGACTTGATGTTTCCCTTAATTTTACAAATGGTCCGGTGTCGCGGTGTTTCCCCATAGGCCTCACCGCCCACACGGGACTCAAGAGGAGTGTAAGGTCGATTGCGTAGAAGGCGAATACACCCAAAACATTGAGCAGGTAGAGGATGGGTGGCAGGGGTATATACTCCCGAACCTGTAATCCCGCGGCGACAGGTGTGTGCGGTGCCCATCGTGGGCTTGAGTATGGATGGCTTCTGCGAAGGACGATATTAACTCCAGCTCCAGGTCGCTGTCCACGAATGCATCCGCCTTGTTTCGCAGTCCGAACAACTTTGGTGTCAACCACGACCAGTCAGTTGGTGCACACTCACCACCCACATCCCCAGTTGACGTTTAATTTGCATAACGTGATTAGATCGGGCAAACCCCACTTGGGGACACCTATGTCAGTATTTAATTGCGTAAGGGACGGGTTGAATGGTCTGTTCTGTGAGGAAAAATTACTATAGCTTTTGTTCTCATTTATTTGAGTTATCACCGAAGCAAGTCCACCATCTAGTGCTCAAGAGAACTGGGTTGCGCAGAAAATATTTTCAACTTATTGTGATGTCCGGCGTCCACTGACTGACTGTCGTCGATACGGCGAGTTTCATACCAGCAATAGTCGAAAGTGGTGTCGTAGCCGTATACACCAGCAATCAATGTTGGGGTACCTATATATGAAATCAGGGGTGGTGTGCAATAGTGAGGAGTGGAAGGTACAAACAGATCAGGAAAGAAATAATTGGAGGGACGATCAAAAAGTAGATTTACTTTCCATCCCGTGGTGTTCGGCCGTGAACAAACACGAGCTGCGTGTTCAAGGCTATAGCACACGCATAGAATAGGGACAGCATGCTACCAATGGCAAATAGCCAACCCCCTACAAATGCACACGCAAAGCCGTCAGGAAGCTTCCCGTAACCGGCAAGATTGGCACACTGTTGGACAAAGGGAACAGGATAAGCACATAGGACATAGGACATGTGCACAAAGGACTCACGTGATAAATCAAATCCGTGCAGGCCATTGCCAGACTGAGCTTCAGTGAGGTGCGAGTCATCAACCTCGGGTGCTTCCGTCGGAGGAGGGTATACACAACGACAACAAGCACACATGCTACAGCCTCCGTTGCGTTCGTAATTCGAATGGCCCTGAGGTAAACCATATCGGACTTCGGACGTGAACACTAAATCAGTAGAAGTTGGGTTTGCTCCGGAGGTTGTCGGTGTCGGTGACAACGTGGGGATAGTACTGGTTTGAGGGGCCATGTCTCGTTCTTGGGATGGACAATGGTATAGCTATGGCGTGGTGAAGCGACAAGCAAGGTACAAGTTGGGAAGTTGGAAGAAAAGTCTACACTGAGAGAGCAAGAGCGCGATGGCCCTGCCCGTTAGGTATATTAGGACGGGCGAAACAGTATGGTGGGGAAGAAGAGTGGTGAGGAGAGATCGGAACAGCAGCATATCCGACTAAGTATACCGGACGACGACTGAATTGACTGTGGCTTGAGCGGCAACGGTGCAACCGGCAAAGCGCTGACCAGCGCATGTGGAGTTGGAGGTAGGTTTGGTGTTGTGTGTGAATGCAGTAGAGGATATGCCAACTTGAAACAGGCCTAAATTTCAAATTTCGAACCTCGACTCCTCGTTCGTTCCTTGCGCTCTCAGGATCTGTTCATCATCCGTGTATCCCGTTAGAGGAGGCGTGGTGGTGTGCCCCTTTAGATGACTACTACTGCACTATGGATTAACTACCCTGTTCTTGTCTTTGTACCCAAGGGGCATTGGGAATGTATTTCTTTCTAGGGGCGAAAATTCCCCCGCGTATATCGCAATGCGCTCAACCCTAACGTCTTTCACCTCGACAGAAACCACCCCTGCTCCTGTCGCAGTCTCACCCACTAGCAGGCGCACTCCACTTCCTTCTGCCAGACAATTATCAAGGTGTATTACCATCAGAAGAATTGATAACCAACTTAGGCAGCGTGGCCGTTGACCCAAGACATGTAGTTGCCGATGCCCTCTACGGCCACGTACACGACTTGTGCAAAAGAGATCAAGGTTGCGGACTACTCGACCAGTAACGCCGAGTTACACAACCGGTCTGCGACGTGTATGGTGAGTGTGAGTGTGAGAGTGGATCTGACCCAGCTGACCCTTGATTGTGTACTCCCTAATTCGAACGCGAGGGGAATTGTGTGAATATGATATGTGACATTAAAATATGGTGTACCGTGAAGGTGGAAAGAAAAGAAAACGGAAAGATCCAAAGCCAAACCAAATTCTATTTCATTTGTCGGAGTAGGATTAAGCTGTCACAAACGCTCTTATTATTATTATTATTATATTATCCATTTTGAAAAAAGGTAAATTCTGTTCGAGTCCTCATCTCGTCTGTCGTCTGTTTCGACGCCTCGTTCCTGGCCTGTGCTTCCTCAGTTCCTCAGCCTTGATCCCCACTTCTCCACCCTTACACCGTACACCTGCAACCAGGTCGACCTGCTGCCCGGAGATGGACCCTGTCGAAGACAAGCCGAAGAAAATGGCTCGCCCGACGCTCGTCTGTGGAGCGGTAATGCTCTCTCTCCCTTCATTCCCTTGTACCAGCCGCCCCCGAGCTGATCTTCTTGTTTTTTTCTTGCTCTCCCTCTCATAGTGCAAGCGGCTCAAGTTAAAATGTGACAGAAGACAGCCCTGTGAGAGTTGCACGAAGCACAAGTGGGTTGAACAATGCACCTATTCACAGCCGCCCAAAGAACGAACGTCCGTCACTGCAAATCGCTCAAAATAGCTTTATACATTTTTTGACATATCCTCTTTCTTTAGTGATACCAAGAGTCATCAACACCTCCGTCCCTCCGAGCTCGAAGGCTAGCGTTCTTTGTCGATGCTCCCACTAGCGTATTATATTTATTGAAGTCATCGCATTCCTACATTGCTCCTGTCTTGCTCCCTCTGATTTGCCGTCTACTATGCTGGTGCCTACGACTGAACACTTGACTCGTACGCACATCACGTCCTTGGCGCACAAAACATCGTCAACGGCAATATACATATCAAGGGGCTACTCATAGGTCTCATACTACGTTGAATTGTCCGCGGAAAGCCCCAGAGACACCTGCATAAAATTCGTATGCATCAGTACACTACCGATCTACAAAAGGGACGCCCCATCGCGTTGTTCCCTATGACGTTGTTCGACTTCCGCCGACGGTCTAGTTATTCGTAAATATGCGCACATCTATTGTTAACCAGTGCCTTTCCCTTCGCTCTTACGACTTTGTGCTCCTCTGACACACCTCGTATTTGAGCGACCAAACCCATCCTGCCGGTGATGACATCCAGTTCGCGAGCCCGTGACACCCAGCGATGTGTTAGAGAGAAAAGAATGACCAAGCCGGGAATCGAACACAGGTCTCTGCGTATCTAGCAGCAGCGCTCTAACCACTGAGCCACTTGACCGTTTTTGGGTGAGGAATCATCAACTCAACACGATAACCTCTCTGCCTCACGTTCGTGGGGGTTCCCTTATTTCTTCCTAGAACTAACCCTTATTCACATACGCTGGCCACTCTTATACAGCAGCGTCACCAAAAGCATAACAAAGTGATTTGTAAATACATTCCTGTGTGTTAATGTCCATGTGGTCCTCTGCTCCTACTAACGGAGCACTGAACTCGTACACTGCGCACCAACATCCGACGAGGTGATGTGTAGCTAGCTCCTCCTCTGTGCTAGGTAGTAGGTCCTAGGGTGCCGTTTGTATGTGAAATGAGTGGTTCGTCCAAGGAGTCGGTCGTAGAGATCTCTTACGACGTGAAGTAGTGCGCCACGCGAATGGTAACGCAGTAGGTCGCTATGTATCTCACTCGAGTCGTGTGTATACGCTCGGTAGTAACATCTCGGTATACGAGGTGTAGAATGAATAAATCGCGGCTCAAAGGCAACGCGTCCTCCCCAAACGGGGTAATAGGGGTCCTCTACCGCTCTTGACGACGGCGAGAGGGGTGGGAAGGCACAAATTGTCGTGTATTACAACGACAATTGTTCCAAGGTTCGATTATGAGACGAATGTGTACTCACAATCAGGGGTGATCAATCGTGCGTGAAGTTTCGTTGAGGGATTCGTTCGTTTGATGGTTCACTCGGTGGAGAAGTCGGGTCGGGAGTCGAATCAAATCAGGAAACGAGTCGGGAGTCGGTTCAATCGGAATCGGGAGTCAATCAGAAATGAGTCAGGAGTCAGGAGTCAGGAGTCAATCGGAAGTCGGGATAGAAACGAATCAATCAGACGTCGAGACGAGGCGAGTCAAACGGGTAACATGGTAAAATCGGGGTAAAAGTTCGTTCATGTGGGTTGTGTTGTGTATTTATACAAGACGAGACCTCGTCATAGATGATGTGGAAAGCAGAGCTTGATGATGTAGACAGGGGGAAAGTGGACGAAAGGAGTTACAGAGACCGAGAGGGACGAAAGACCACAGATAGCCCGAAGAGAGACCGACAGATTCAACTTGCGGCTGTGCTTGGGTTGTAAAAGAGCAGCTGCTTTTCGAATTGTGCAATATGCACGTTCGAAATGACAGCGAGTGGGTGGTTTGATTGTACATTTGTGCCCGCGAGAGGAAAAAATCGATGACTGTGACACGAAGACTGTACCAGGGTGATAGGATAACTGCGCTACGAATCATGCACAAGGCACATTTGCAACGACAGCCAGTGAGGGCGGTTTGGGTGGTACAGCCCTTCGTGCACGTCGAGTGTTTGGTGTCGATCGACCGGCGTTGTCGTGATCCTCATCTTCGATGATATCTCGGTCCTCGTGGAACGGTGTCCACGCCCGGCAGTCCTCCGGGCTGCTCATCTCAGGTCAAGATGTAACTTAGGGGAGAATGCTTAACTACAGCAGGCCTCCACTGGCTGCTTCAGTCCGGGTGATTTTCAAGTGCTAATCCTGATTATTTCCACTGATGTGCTGCATTAACGACCCCATCGTGGGTTCATTTGCCTCGCTTCGGCTAAGTCGGTGGCTTTGGGGTTCTTCTCTTTGGTTCCAGAGCCACCATTGCAGTGAATTGTTGAAAATCCTGGCTTTTTGCTGTTCCTATAGGGACTGCGAACCTGGCCTTGGAACGAGCATTCACGGCTTCGTCATGTGCCTTGCGAAGCTCTTTGAACTTCGCTCGTGCTGTACGAAACTGCTCTTGGGTGAAACTAACGATTTTGGAGTCGCCTGCAAGGGATGTTGGAATTTGGGGTTTCACGTGCGAGCGTTCAGTGCTCCGGTTGTCAAGGGCAGTGATTGTTTGGGAACCCGAGTTTCGCTGGTCACATCTCGGGTATATAAGCGCTCGTATTCTCGTTATTGTGTCGCTCTGTGTTTGTTAGCGTTCCCCACCAAACACGATTATTCTGTCGTTTAACCGGCTGTGCGGGAATTCTAACAAGGAATACAATGCGCAACTCGATTTTTGAATACTTGCTTTGGCACTGGGTCACTCTGTGGTCTGCCCGATTGGCTGTCGGCCTTTTCGGGGAGGTCGACAGCTTCGACAGCCAGCGTGGGGACAGCGTGGGGGTGGATTCCGCACACCGCACAACATGTTCATCGTGTGGCCCTACAAGACACTTGCGGCCCGCACGAAGCGTTATCAACGCCTCCAACCTTATATATTTTGATATAATTTGGATGGATCAATGGCAGATACCATGGACAGCTTGCGACTTCAACTCAATATCAGCGCTGCTAGAGATTGTTATATTACAAGAGTGGCTCCTGAGAAACAAATTTAGCTGATTCCGTGAATGTCTGGCGGCCGAAACTGAGCGGCTAAAGTTGTCCGTGGCCCTGTCAAGATTATTCATCTCGCATCGCCCATCCGCTGAGCCTCACACAGTGGCTGAGTTTGTGAGGCCTATTGTGGGCACGGGCGCCAGTTCCCACTTGCAGTGAATGGGACACATTTCCCATTTCGGCAATCAAGACCTATTCCTATGCTTCACTTCAATGAACGGTTAAATATTAATGTAGCCCCACACCAGAGAGTTCGACACGGCCTAAATCGACCCCGGCGCTACCTTGCTTGCTTAGTCCTGGACTCATTCCTCCCCCCCGTTTTTCGGAACCCTTCTATAGCATCATTTGACGACGTACCCCATAGCCTGGTGCACCCTTCTTTCCCAACCGTCGTCTTTCCCAACCGTCGTCTTATCCGACCGTCGTGCACCATTCAACCCTTTTATATATATATACACACTCTGGAATATTAACCTTGTACCCACGAGTTACCACAGCTCACCCACAGCTCACTATCTGTATATTCTTCTCTCACTCCTACGCTACAAGAGATGGTCAACAGTTCCCTCCCAACTTCAGGTGATGCTGGCATCCTCGCTGCTGGACCTGTGAAGAACGATGACGACCGCTCACGCCCACCACTGTTAAGTCTCTTCTTCGCATTCCAAATCATTGGCGGGCACATCGGCTTTCCGATCCTCCTTGCAATCAGCTTCGCCCTGAGCAATGCGTCCTCTCGGCATCCACTATTTATCAATTTCTGTATCATATGGGTAATTTCAAGTGTTGTGTTCTGCATGTTGTAAGTGCACTCCAGCATCCGATCGGGTCTGGTGACATTTAACAAAATGTATAGGCTCTATGCGGGCTACGATACTGGCCCAGAACCACCATTTACGATATGTGCAATTCAAGCCTCGTTGGTGTACGCGATGCCCATCATGGCCGCCGTCTCACTCTGGACAATAGTCTTCCACCTCTGGCTTTCTTTGAGAGGTGCTGTGACCAAAGCTCAATGGCTATGCTCAAGGCGGAGGCTGTGGGGTGTAAGCCGGCCTAACTCCTGGATATTGGTCATAGCTCATTCCTTTTGACTCCGCAGCTCATCGCCCTCCCTTACTTCATCGCAATTCCGTATATCATCTTCCCCGCCGTGATAGCGCATACGATGCCAGCCAAAATTTCTCGCAAGCAAACAGACTTCGGGTTCCATTGTTCTACAGACTTCCACCCTCTGTAAGTGCAATCTACCATCATTTCCAATCCCCAGCTCATGCTGCCTGGAGGCGAACAATTGTGGCTGTCTCCGTAGCATTTCTGCTTGGGACCTTGCTGGTGTGGGAGTCGCTCGTCGGGTGGATATGTTACAAGAACTGGAGGGCCGTTAGGACGATTCGGGTTCATGGATGGACGAGTGGGAACCTCTTCGCGCGCATTTCCATTTTCACGCTCTACGTCATGGTTGGGATTGGGTGAGCAAATCGACGAGAGGCTGTCCCTCGCTCATTGTTTGTACAATAGGGCATGCGCAGTGGCGATTGCATTTCCCAGCAATCGCTTCAGGATCCTCTTCCAAGCGTCTCGTAAGTCAAATGATAGGGACCTATGGGCCACCACTCATTCCTTCCAGTGCCAACTGCCGCATTCCTCCTCTTCGGGAGCCGGCCAAACCTATGGAAAGTACGCATATCATCCACCGAGGTGCTGTAGCAGCCAGTGCTCACCCTCTTCGTAGCGAAACAACCGCACGTATACGCCACCACCCAGAGTGACGCAACATGAATCATCGTCCGACTTAAGAGCGACGCTTTTCACCGTGTTTAGCCAAGATTTGGCTCGTTTCGCCTCGAACTCCTCACAGGGCTCTGCCACGACTCTGGTACAACCAACCCGACCCAACTCTTCTTCAACCGATGGGGACGAGATGCGCCAAATCGAGCATGCGAGCACCATCCGGTCGTCGAGCCTGCAAAGCGTCCCACCCTCTGCACTAGAAAGGGGCTCTGGCGGTAAGGCCCTCCCTGCGTTACCGCGTGAATAGGCAGTGCCGAGAACTATTGATCTTGAAGGGACCACGCAATGACTTCCTATCATTTCGGAAAGTGTGCATTCACTAGACAAAGCCGAGAAGGGCATGCAAGGGAAGGAGGTGTAGTCCGAGAAGCCTGAGAGGAGGCTTCTTCATTCGTTCATTCATGGGTATTCTCAATAGCGCTGTGATTTCTAAGTGCGATAGTGGTCATGTCCAACACGCTTGTATTTTATGCGATGTAAAAGGAAACAACTGCATCCTGTCTTTGAAAAATCCCCAATATGATGTTCTTGCCAGACGAAAACGCAGTGACAAAGCAGTAGCGTACGACTCTTGGGCTTCGCCTCATCCTAGGCTCGCCACTAGGATGCTTTCTCATCACTGATCTTACTCCTGACTACAGCGGAGTTCGTTGCCGCCCAGCTCGTCATCCCCAACCTCGACCACGACCAGCTCGCGGCAGTATTTATGGATCAATCGCACCAGAAGACACCAGATTCGCAACCCATCGACTATGACGACTTCACCCGTGCATCCATGTTGTCTGACATCATGACACGAGAGCCCCAGGCGTCTATCTTTTTCTCCTACGCCCGTGAGAGCGCCCCCCTCAGTCGGATTCTCGCTGGCGAGGTGGTGAAGGAGGATGGGAAGAAATATACTGTATTCGCACCCACGAACCGGGCTGTTATGGCCCTCCCTCGTAAACCGTACGTTTGTGGTGCTACTCTCCAGCGTGGAGATGGCGGAAGGCTAATTGGGTGTTGGGCACAGACACGAAGGCCGCCCACAGAAAGTTGAAATCCCGATCGAAATCACCGAGAAGGAGGCTGACCGGCAATCCTTACTTAACGTTGAGGGATGGGTTGGTGCTCATATCGTGCCGATCCTTGTGTCCGCAAGAGGGTTATCTGGACCTGATAGGGGACTCTCAGGAGGACCTCAGTGATGCGGACAGTCTTACTGGAGCGCATGCTACGGTACTCGATCAGCGGACCATTACTCTTTCTCGATCAGCGGGGAAAGAGGGATGGAAAGGTGTTATCCTCGAACCTGGAAAAGCTACCATTGTCGGAAGACGAGAGGTGTGTACTCGTTCTCTCTTTTAGAGGGACTCAATTTTCTGAGAGGAGTTCGCCGCCAAGAATGGGGTTATGTATCTTGTCGACGGCACAGTAGAAATAGATGTTTAGCATGCATGGGAGCTTGACTGTATGGGTAACGCAATCCTCGTGGCACATATCGCCGTGGTCACCTTGGTTTGCAGGCATCCGCCTCCAGCTTGTCGCCAATCTTTTCGCCAATCTTGTGCGAACACTTACTAGCCCATATCAACGGACTTTATGGCCTTGCACAATATGCTGTACTCTAATCATACATGTAGAACTGGCTTTGGTGTTGGTTCGATGAATTATCTTTCTAACCCTGTGCAAGTAACAACCCATCAAGGGGT
>Ga0307513_10002344_pt1 | contig 26356 bp, 26 predicted proteins | sample 15_EM_MG_FD_202174 | JGI IMG/M metagenome (GOLD analysis project Ga0307513, IMG submission 202174) | Populus trichocarpa ectomycorrhiza microbial communities from riparian zone in the Pacific Northwest, United States - 15_EM | ecosystem: Host-associated > Plants > Roots > Unclassified | place...
TAAATCCAAGATCTACAACTCCAGATATGACCCAATTATCGAACAGTGTTCCAGTTTGAACTGAACCAACATCTCTTTTCTAAGTTTGACCCTCTCTTTGTCCTTTTAATTTCCGTACTTAAACTCATCAATCAATCCTTTCATTTATATGATAGGCCTACATTTAAGATGAACATTTACCATAAATTAAAGGTATCTTATGGTATTAGACTTGTTATTATAAAACATGCTTTAGTTAAGGAGTTATTGATACTTCAAGTGCAAAATGATGATATAAAACCTTGATAAAAATGCACTTTTACGTACTAATCAACACACAATTCAGCAGCGAATGTTAATTCACTGCAAACAACTCAATTTAGATAGCGACGAATATAATTCGTTGCAAACAACTCAATTTCGGCAGCAATTGTCGTTGCAGACTAAACAACTTCGCCTGCGAACCTCAAATTCGCTGTCGGACACACATTTCGGCAGTGAATGGTAATTCGCTGCAGGAAACACAATTCAGCAGCAAATGTTAATCGCTGCAAACAACTCAATTTCAGCAGCAAACACCAAATTTGCTGAAGGACACACAATTCGGCAGCGAATGTTAATTCAGCGCAAACAACTCAATTTCGGTAGCGAATTTCAAATTCACTGCAGACAATTCAACTTCGACAGCGAATCCCAATTTCGCTGAAGAACACACAATTTGGCAGTGAATGTTAATTCGTTGCAAACAACTCAATTTCGATAGTGAATTTCAAATTTGATGCGGACCATACAACTTAGGCAGCGAACCCTAAATTTACTGCAGGACACAATGCGACAATGAATGTTAAGTGGCTGCAGACAATTCAACTTGGGAGCGAATCCCAAATTCGCTGCAGAACACAATTCAGCAGCGAATGTTAATTCGCTACAAACAACTAAGTTACGGAATTCACTGCAGACCATACCACTTCGACATCGAACACTATATTCGCTGCTAGACTTACAAAGCTGCAGCGAATGTTAATTCGCTGCAAACAACTCAATTTCGACAGTGAATTACAAATTCACTTTAGACAATTGAACTTCGACAGCGAATCCCAAATTCACTGAAAAACACACAATTCAGCAGTGAATGTTAATTCGCTGCAAACAACTCAATTTTGATAGTGAATTTCAAATTTGATGCAGACCATACAACTTAGGCAGTGAACCCCAAATTTATTGCAGGACACAATGCGGCAATGAATGTTAAGTGGCTGCAGACAATTCAACTTGGGAGCGAATCCCAAATTCACTGTAGAACACACAATTCGGCAGCGAATGTTAATTCGCTGTACACAACTCAATTTCGGCAGTGAATTTCAAATTTGTTGCAGAACACACAATTCGGCAGCGAATGTTGATTCGCTGCACACAACTCAATTTCGGCAGTAAATTTTAAATTCGCTGCAGACCATACAACTTTGGCAGCGAACACCAAATTCGCTAGAGGACACACAATTCAGCAGCGAATGTTAATTCGCTGCTAACAACTCAATTTTGGCAGCAAATTTTCGATTCGTTGCAGACCATACAACTTCGGCAGTGAATGCCAAATTCATTGCAGGACACACAATTCAACGGCAAATGTTAATTCGCTGCACACAACTCAATTTCTGTAGCCAATTACAAATTCGCTGCAAACAATTCAACTTCGGCAACGAATCCAAAATTCGCTGCAGAACACCCAATTCAACAACGAATGTTAATTTGCTGCACACAACTCAATTTTGGCAGCGAAATTAAATTGGCTGCAAACAATTCAATTTTGGAAGCGAATCCCAAATTCGATGCGGAAGACACAATTCAGCAGCGAATGTTAATTCGATGTACACAACTCAATTTTGGTAGTGAATTACAAATTCGCTGCAGAACAAACAATTCAGAAGCCAATGTTTATTCGCTGCAAACAACTCAATTTCGGCAGTGAATTTCAGACCATACAACTGCGGCAGCGAACCTCAATTTCGCTGCAGGACACAAAATTTGGTAGCAAATTTCAATTTCGCTGCAGACCATACAATTGCGGCAGCGAACACCAAATTCGCTACAGGACACACAATGCGACAGCGAATGTAATTCGTTGGAAACAACTCAATTTCGGCAGCAAATGTCGCTGCAGACCATACAACTTCGCCTGCGAACCCCAATTTCACTGCAGGACACAATTCAACAGTGAATGTTAATTAGCTGCAAACAACTCAATTTCGATAACGAATTACAAATTCGCGTTAGACAATTGAACTTCGGCAGTGAATCCCAAATTCGCTGAAGAACACACAATTCAGAAGCGAATGTTAATTAGCTGCAAACAACTCAATTTTGGCAGCGAATTTAAATTCGCTGCAGACCATACAACTTCAATAGGGAACCCTAAATTCGCTGCAGGACACACAATGGGGCAGCGAATGTTAATTCGCTGCAAACAACTCAATTTCGACAGCGAATTACAAATTCGCTTTAGACAATTTATCTTTGGCAGCGAATCCCAAATTGGCTGAAGAACACACAATTTGGCAGCGAATGTTAATTCGCTACAAACAACTCAATTTCGGCAGCAAATTTCAAATTCGCTGCAGACCATATAACTTCGACTGCGAACCCGAAATTTGCTATAGGACACACAATTCGGCTGCGAACCCCAACACCTTTTCATCTCAATCCAAGATATTGACGGGCTTAGCTTTCATGGTTAGATCCTCTTTAATCTTCATAGGAACTTATGGCAAAACCCGTTAGGGGTCTATCTTGGCCTTTCGCAGCAATGATACATGGAACACATTGTGAATCTTATTCAAGTATACAAGCAACTCTAATCGATAGGCAACTGGTACGATTCTTTCCTTAATCTTGAAAGGGCCAATATACCTCAGGGCTAATTTCCCTTTTACTCCAAATTGAATGATGCATTTCCAAGGCGCCACCTTTAAAAATACCTTATCCCCCACTTGGAATTCCAAAGGCCTTCTTCGATTATCTGCATAACTTTTCTGTCTATCTTGGGCTTCCTTCATCCTCTTTCTGATCACCATCACCTTGTCAGTTGTCAGTTGCACCATTTCAAGTCCTAAAAGCTTCCTTTCTCTTACTTCATCCCAATAAATTGGGGTACGACATTTCCTCCCATACAATGCTTCATATGGAGCCATACCAATAGTAGCTTGATGGCTATTACTATAAGTAAACTCCACCAATGGCAGGAGATTCTCCCAATTCCCTCCAAACTCCAGCACACAAGACTTCAGGAGATCCTCAAGAGTATGAATGGTCCTTTCAGATTGACCATCCGTCTGAGGATGAAATGCTATGCTTAGATTCAACTTTGTCCCCAATGCTCATTGTAAGCTAGGCCATAATCTCGATGTGAACCTTGGATCCCGATCCGATATAATCGACATTGGCACTCCATGAAGTCTGATTACTTCATTTACATATAATTTTGCTAGCTTATCCACAGAATCAGTCATTTTCATAGGAAAAAACAAAGCAGATTTTTTCAATCGATCCACAACCACCCATATAGCATCATTCCCCTTCTTTCCCCTATGTAATCCCGTCACAAAATCCATAAAATACCCTCCCATTTCCATTCTGGAATCGACAATAACTGTAATTCCCCTGGAGGTCTCTGGTGTTCTATCTTTACTTATTGACAAATCCCACAGTTCGACACAAATTCTGCTATTTCCCTCTTCATATTTGGCCACCAGTAGTATTCCTTTAAATCCTTATACATCTTTGTACTTCCATGATGAGTAGCAAATCGGGATTCATGAGCTTCTCTCAATACTTCATCTTTTAAAGTTTTATTCTCAGGCAAATAAATTCACCTACCCATAGCTATTAGCCCATCAGATAATATTTGAAATGTTGTCTCTATACCCTTGTTTACCCTCTCTTTGATCTCCTTTACTTTCCCATCTACCTGTTGAGCCACCAAGACCTTGTCTCGAAGCACAAATCGGATCTTTAACTGAGCTAATAGTGATCCCACAAGCGCTACATTTAACCGCAAGCCCATCTTCTTCAATTCCACTATACTTCCTTATTCTTTTATCTCCATATCATTCATTACTATTTTTCCCTTCCTAATCAAGGCATCGGCTACTACATTAGCCTTACCAGGATGGTAGTCATCACACAATCATAATCTTTTATCAACTCTACCCATCTCCTTTGTCGCATGTTCAACTCCTTCTGTGACATTAAATACTTTAAAGTCCGTGAAGATTTGAACTTGTGACCCATACAAATAATGTCGCCATACTCTTAGGGCAAACACCACCGCTGCAAGTTCTAGGTCATGAACTGGGTAATTCACTTCATGCGACTTTAGTTATCTCGATGCATAAGCAATCGCACGCCCGTGTTGTATCAACACACATCCCAAACCCCTTCTTGAGGCATCACTATATACCATAAACCCTTTTGTCCCTGAGGGAAAGGCTAGCACATGAGCATAAGTGAGCCTCTCCTTCAGTTCTTGGAAGTTTGCCTCACACTCTTCCGACCAAAAAAACCTGACTTCCTTGCGGGTCAGCTTAGTCAAAGGTGATGCTATAGTGGAGAACCCCTCAATAAACCTCCCGTAATACCCAGCAAGACCCAAGAAACTCCGGATTTCTGTCATGTTTGTAGGTCTCTCCCATTTCAACACGGCCTCAACCTTCTTTGGATCCACAAATATTCCTTCTGATGAAATTACATGGCCCAAAACTACTACTTCTTTGAGCCAGAACTCACACTTATCCAGCTTTGCATATAATCGGTTCTCCCACAAAGTATGTAGCACAACCCTTAGATGTTGTTCATGCTCCAAGTAAGAGTTTGAATACACCAAGATATCGTCAATAAATACCACCACATATTGGTCCAGGTAAGGCTGAAACACCCAAGTCATCAAGTCCAAAAGGCATCACCAAAAACTCGTAATGTCCATAACGGTTTCTGAAAGTAGTTTTCTGTATGTCTTGCTCCTTGATTCTCAACTGGTGGTACCCAGACCTCAAATCTATTTTAGAGAACACCCTAACACTCTTTAATTGATCAAACAAATCATCTATTTATGGAAGTGGATATTTGTTCTTCACCGTCACTTTATTCAATTGACGATAATCGATGCATAAACGAAGCGTTCCATCCTTTTTCTTTACAAACAATATTGGAGCTCCCCAAAGGCGAGTTACTAGGCTGGATGAAGCCTTTATCTAAAAATTCCTGAAGTTGGACCTTCAGTTAAGCCAATTCCATAGGTGCCATCCTATAAGTAGATTCGACTATAGGAGAAATTCCTGAAATAGTTTCTATAGAAACTTCAATTTCTCTAACTGGAGGTAATCTAGGCAACTCTTTTGGGAACACATCTCGAAACTCCCTCACAATAGGAATACTAGCCAAATCCATGCTACCCTTTTCCAACTCTATTACATGGGCTAACCAAGCAGAACAACCCTTTCTCATTAACCTTCTAGCCACTAAGACTGAGATTACACAACTTGGAATTACTTTTCTTTCCCTTTAAACACTACTCTTTTATCACTTATTCCTTGGATTGTCACTGTTTTGGTGAAACAATCCACTTGAGCCTTATGTTTACTTAGCCAATTCATGCCCACAATCAAGTCAAAATCATATAACTTTAACGGTATAAGATTTACCCTCAATTCTAACCCTCCAATATATAGTTTTACCCCTTTATAAATATCATCAATATGTATATTCTCTCCTAAAGGTGTACTAACCGTCACTCCTACACCCAACTTACTAGATAACACATGCAGGTTATTCATAATTCTATAAGCTACAAAGGAATTATTAGCTCTAGGATCAATTAAAGCATAAACTTGCATTGTATCTAACTGTAAAGTACCTGCCACCACATCATGTACAACTCTCACATCCTCATGGGTCATGTGATATACCCGACCCTGAGTCCTCCCCTCCTGAATTCTAAGCCTCCCCCGAGTAACACTCATCCTTGACTGGGTAGGCCTGATAGGACGATCGACTATAACTAATTGCTGCTGGCTTTGAACCTCATTCTTCTGACCATGGGCTCCCTCAGTAGTTCCACAGGAACAATCCTTCTTCTTGTGACTCGTATCCCCATAATAGTAACAACCTCTGCCTACATGCGGGCACTCTCTCCATCGATGCCCCTCTCCTCTATAAATATAGCATCTTCCTGGCATCACGAAGCAATCTCTAGGGTGTCGTTGCTCACACCTCTAATAGTATGGATACACAGGTCCTTTCTGCTCTGTAGACCCTCTAGCAGTTGTGACTCCCTATCTAGCCTGTCCTTTCTAGGATCCTCCTCCACCAACCTATCTAGATCCTCCTGAGCTACCTCCTAGGGTGAAGCTCTCACTTCTCCTCTGGAACTGTCCTGGTGACTGCTCGCTCTTCCCTTTCTTTGGGAGAGGAGGTCTTCCAGTCAAAAACCCAAAATCTCTCCTTTTACCTCCAAACGTCTGACTCTGCTCGACCATTGGCTTCGGGGCATCCCTCATCACCCTGTCCATACCCTGAGCAGCTCGTATCAATTCCCGAACAAACTGAAACTGCATGGCTATCAATATCATCCTCAGCTCCTGCCTCAGTCCATCATAGAACCTCTCCACCTTGTGGCGCTCTGTGGGAAGGTAAGTGGAGGCAAAAGTTGCTAAATCCTGAAATCTCCTCTCATACTCCAAAACTGTCAAATCTCCCTACCTCAAATCCAAAAACTCCTGTTCTTTCTCCCTCCTATGCTCCCAAGAATAGTACCTCTCCTCAAACTCTTCATGAAAATCCCTCCATCTCAATACCTCCCCTGATCTCGTCTCTCTAATGGTCTCCCACCAAGAGTGGGCACTTTCAACCAACAGCTGAGTCACACAATCCACCCGTAGCTCCTCTAGCACCTGCATCTGATTTATAACTCTTTCCACTTTCCTCAGCTAGTGCCCAGCAACCTTAGCATCCTCTTTACCAAGGTAAGTCATACAACCCATGTTTCGCATACCTTTCACCCACTGCACTATGGTGACTACTCTCCCTGATCTTAGAGCTGTACTAGAGGCTCTTGCTGCCATTCCTACTGCTACAACTCTCACTATATGATCCATAAAAGCAGGATCTAAAAAGGGGTTTGACACAATTGCCGGTGCCACTGGTGGGGATACATGATCTCCCTCATGTTTGTCTGATACCTCAAGCATTGATACCTCCGCTTGACGGAACACCAAATCATCTCGAAGTCTCACTGACTCGTCCCCTTCAGAGTGTACTGATGTTGTAGGTACATTAGAGGATGTGTCTACCAAGGGATCCCAGTTTGGACACTTTCATAATGAAGATTTTGATCACTTACCCGAACTGGGGATGGACAAGTCCTGGCTCCTGCCTTGTTCTAACCATCCTGAAACACGCTTCAAAACAATATCAATATTCATGTCCCCTGAATAGCAACCTGAGCTCTGATACCAGAATGTAACATCCCTAAATCGGGGATTAAGCAACAATCTCATGTGTGTGGGCGCGCGCACGCGCGCAAGGTGTTCATATTAAATTTTACTAAAATTTTCACTAAAATTTTGGCAGAGTCTCCCCTACATCGGGAGGTCCCAAGTTATCGACATTTAACCTGTTTACACTTCTAATATTTCACGTCTCATAACTCAATCACGACCCAGTCATCCCGGGTCTCAATACCACAAACATCATTGTCATCACAACCATAATATTTATAGCATATAATGAACAACAAATATCATTATAGAGGAAAAGATGAGACAAACATGTATACATGTACACATTCATATGAAATTCATAGTCAAGATTATCTATTCAAGTTTAAACATTGATGACACAAATTAAGTTATATAAAAGTTGTAATATTACAAAATACAAGGGTATACGCCATAGAACCTAGAATTATAAAAAATGAACATAAACTAGGATTTACTCCTATCGTGCATGCGAGGGTCCTGAAATAAATACATATTATTGAAACATGAATATCACAATAAATATAACAACACAAATATCCAACAATTTAAAATGGCAAATATGCATTCATATTTTATTCACTTCTCCCTTCTGGTTTTCATTGGAAACTATTTCTCATTCAACTACTAAAAACCATTTCATCTCTCATTTCCAACTTCCATTCAAGATTTCATAAGATCAACCATGATTATTTCTACTTAAAACATTACCGATACCAATTTCGCTGGTATCATCATCACCCCGTAAGAGTCGATGCAAGGTGATCCCCTTACCTGGGATCCTAACATACACTAAATGTATGCTAGCTAATACATGGTGATCCCCTTACCCGGGATCCCCTTACCCGGGACCCTAACATACACTAAATGTATGCTGGTCAATACATGTTGATCCCCTTACCCGGGATCCCTTACCCGGGATCCTAACATACACTAAATGTATGTTAGTCCGCGCCCCATATCACACTTCTTATATTTTCTTTGTCAGCGATAATTTCATCACTTGACAATTCACACAACATCCTTTCACCTTGAATACTATTCAAAACATTGACATCATTACACAAGATTTCCTCTTTTCCCATTGATGCAACCATATTATTCAATAGTTTCACCTATATTTAACTAGTGTTTTGCCTATGTTTTATATATAAAATGCCTTGATATTTTTTGTTTTATGTTTTGAAGGCACTTTTGGATGAAAGATGCAAAAAGAAGTAAATTGAAGGTAATTGACAGATTTGACCGTCAATCCATGTTTTGTGTAGAGCGTGAGCTCAAGAGATCGAAATAAATGATTCAAGTGGCATTAAAAATCTAACATCCTTACCTTTCTGGACATATAAGGCAAGAAAATAAAATAAGGAAGAGCATGGAAATCGCAGCCTTCAAAGTCAGATCTTGCAATCTGCTAGTGTTGACCTTCAGCCATTCCGACTTGAATATCTGGAGCTATAGACGTCCAATTGAAGCAAACGCAATTTTTTTGGATTCCTGACTCAAAGACCTATCACCGTTCCTAATTTCAGCAAAAAACAATGTTATATGAGGGAGATATGATTTTTCAAAGATGACAACTGAATTCTGCCAACAAACAGGTTTCGTGAAGAAACGAGTCCAAATTACGTTCCGAAGCATCTAAACCGACATCCAAGTTTTTATTTCAGCAATTTAGCTCCTCTAAGTCAAAGCTTGAAGATTTCATGCAAGGCTATTTCTTCTTTTTTTAGGAAAATAGTTATTGAAGAACTTAATTGTAAACTGTCTACTTAAGGGAGGACTATTTTGTAAAATAGAGACTAGGGTTTCCTAGGAAATAAAAAGAATGAGAGAAGAGAAGGGATGCAGCTAGCCAAGAAGAGAAAAATGCCCCCTTCCTCTAAGAAACCTGAAATCATGGATTCTTCCTTCTTTTTGATTAGTTGTTCAACAAACATGCAAGGCTAAAACTCGTTTTCTTGGTTACAAGGACACAGAAACCTTCGAATTTCAAGAACTGTGAGATTTATTTTACTTTTTCTTTTCAGTTTATATGATGAATATGTTTGTTCTCCTATGCTTATTTTTCCTATGATTGTTTATTTTAATTGCTAGAGCGGACTCTAAGTTATTATTGTAAACAATCTATTGCTAAGTTTGATATCAAAACCGGAGTTGTGGTATATGAACTTGTGAAGCAACTGAGTTTAATAATTGTGGCAGATCTACGTTATTAATCTTAGGGAGAACATTCAATCAAATTAAACATAGACTGCAGACAGTTATGTTTTCTTAATTAATCAACTTATCTAGTTCTTAAGGCAGCCATTAAATTAAATTATTAGTGCGGACACTATGATTGTTTGATGGTTAGGGTTAGTTATACGGCGGATCCGTTAACTAACCAATGTTAAGAAGAGATAAATATTTAGAATATAAATTGATGTTTCGTTTCCATGATCAGTTCTGATTTCTGTAGGCGGATGTTTACTTGCAACCAAGGTTTGTTCTCTTGATAATTTTTTGATTTTATTTACTTTTACTTGATAGTTTTCTGTTTTCTTTTGCTTTAGCTTAAATAACGCCCAAACCCCCCCAAATTGCATATCATCTAGCATAAAAATCTGACTTGAACCTTCCTCATGGGATCGACCCCTTGCTAGGTCTATACTATCTTGTGTATTGTGTTTTAAGCTAGGGTAATTAATTTGTGCGACCGGGACATCACAACACCTATAATATCCAACATTCAGTAATTAACATATCACATCAATAACATATTAAATAATGGAATTTAACTACAAGTATAGGTGCGAATCACCTACTTGTAGTAAAAGCTCTACTCGTGCTCCCCTACTGCTGCTGTTGCACCACCCCGGTGGTCCCTCCTGCAATCACAGACTCATCTCATAAATTTTCCTCATTCAAGGATATATTTTATAGTAATCATATCAACAACTAATAAGTCTTTCTTTCAATCATTTCTTTCTTTATATTTTATGTTTTTCTCATTACACTCATTAATGATGTCATTTTTTATCCAACCATAGTTATCATTCCTTTCCTTATATTTGAACTGTTATTGTTTAAATCTCGAACTGTTACTATCTAGACCTTGGACTGTTATTTTCCAACCATTATTGTCTTAACATTGAACCGTTACTATCTAGGCATTAAACTGTTACTGTCTTGAACCATTAATGTATGTCTAGGCATTGAACTATTACTATCTTGAACCGTTACTATCTAGGCATTGAACTGTTATTGTCTAGACATTGGACTGTTACTGTCCAACCTCTCCTCGGATTTTTAACTATATCCAGAGTTCTAATCAAGCGAGATTGGTCTCATTGGAAAGCTAAGACACGAGGCTACAAGTTCTCTAAAAGAAGGAGAACCCAGTTCTGCCCCTAAGATAATCAAAATTGCTCATCAACAAATCAGACTTACTGCCCTATAGGGTCTATCATGACCCAATCTCGGTTGATAACCCATAACTGGAGTTTTACAACTCCAAATTGAGCAAGAACAATTTCCATAGTTAGCTAACATCCAAAACTACAATTTCTATGAAGGAATCTGGTCCTAATTCCCTTATCCTCCTATCCGAAATCTTACTGAAAGTCAGGAGACAAGTCTGTCCAGATTCGTCACCCCCTTCCCTTCACACATAACTTTCACAAACTACCTTTTCTAGGTAAATTATCATGGTTTCACGTCCCCAATCACATACCACACATGAATTAACTTAATTTTAACAACAAATACTATTTTCCCTAATTCAAGTTTAAGAACCCTAATCTATAATTCAACATCAAGGCATCAATTCATTATCGAATTTGAAATGAATTATAAGATCAAGTTTAGAACACCTTACCCGGTACGAATTAAGGTTTTGATCTTCAACCAGTTGAAGATTTTCAACTCCCTCATTTCTTTTCTAATGATAGTCGGCCCTCCTTCTTCTCTTATTGTTCAATTTTCTTGTTAATCGCTTGCCCACAAGTGTTTATTCCATCTATAAACCCTTAATCTTGGATGGGTTCTTGAAATTTTGGTTTCTCTCTTGATTTGCGAGAATGGATACGAAAACCCCCTCTTTTATTTCCTTACGGTTGTTGCAGATTTTTAGTGAGAAGAGGAGTATTTATGCTCTATAATTTTTCTTATTTGCATTTAGGCCTCATTTTCTTTAAGTGTATTATTTTTTCCCCCACATCTTTTTCTTCTTATAATTAAGTTATACCTCTTTTCATTTCTTATAATTTCACCCCATAAGTTTTAGTTTAGTTTATTTTCTTTAATTTAATCCAACCCTCAACATTTCCGGGTTAATTTATAATGTCTTGAAATATGTCATTCAGAAATTTATGTCCAAAAATTTCTAAATTCCCGTTTTTATTTAAATCTATGCATAAATTTCTTTACTTTTATTCCCTGTTTATTTATTTTGCAATTTACGAAACCTTTATTTTTTTTTCCGGGGTTTACATGATTCTTGTGTTGTTATTTTTATTTGTTGTGATTGTTATTTATTTTTCTGAAAAAAAAGAGAAACATAATTTTTTCTTGTTGTGGTACTGTTCATTTATAGCAGCGGTACTGTTCATAACATATTTTTGGTGGAATTAGGTATCGGCCTTTTGTTTCCTGAAGGAAAACGACATTCTGAACAAGATTGGTGCCTTTGGACACTAGCCCCACCCTATCGAGGCCAAATTCCACCATTTTCTAGGATTTTTAGGCAGTTTTTGTTTTCTAGCGTAGGATTTTTGTTCAATTTACATTGTTTTCAATCTCTTGTGTGGCCGATTTCGTTTGATTTTTTTTGACGATTTATGCATGTAACCCGTTCTACTAATCAGAGTCAAATGCAGGTAGATCTCAAAATTGAAAACACTTTACGCAGGTTATGGAAGGAAGCTCGCATCAACACTATGGTTGTTGCACGACAACAGACACTTAAGGAACTCGTTGCTCCTAATATGGAGAATCAACCATTGTGCATAAACATGGACAAGAATGTCAACTTCGAGCTCAAGTCTGGTTTTATACACTTACTGCCATTATTTAATGGACTTGCTGGAGAAGATCCCCAGACTCATCTCAAGGAGTTCCACATGGTTTGTGTTGGCATGAAACCGAATGGAGTTGATGAAGAACAGGTTAAGTTGAAAGCTTTCCCCTTCTCTTTTAAAGGGGCAGCAAAGACGTGGTTTTTCTCTATTCTCCCAGGTTCCATTGGAGCTTGGAATGCCATGAAGAAGATTTTCCTTGATAAGTATTTCCCAGCATCTCGAGTTGCCAACATAAGGAAAGAAATATGGGGATTCGACAATCTCATAGAGAGACACTCTCCAAGTATTGGGAAATATTTGAGCAACTGTGCATTCAATGCCCTCATTATCAAATACCCGATCAGTTGCTCATTCAATATTTCTATGAAGGACTGATGCCTACTGACCGCAGTATCATTGATGCGGCAAGTGGAGGGACATTGGTAGATAAGACACCCAAGGCTGCACGCCAATTGATCTCAAATATGGCAGCCAACTCGAAAAAATTTGGCACGCGTGGAGACTTCCTAAGCAAACGAGTAAATGAGGTAAGTATTTCTAACCTTGAGAATAAAGTTAATGATCTTACTTTTCTTGTGCGTTCTTAAAGCAAGTGAAAGTTTGTACCATATGCTCTTTACAAGGACATGCTTCGGATATGTGCCCAACAATGCAAGAAGATTACATTGAACAAGCTAATGCAATTGATGGAGTATTCAATGGACAACCTCAGCATAAGTATGATCCTCTTTCCAACACATACAATCCCGGATGGAGAGATCATCCCAACTTGTGCTATGGGAACCCACCTCAACAAGGCAATCAAGGCCGACAGTTCCATCCCTATGGATTCAGCCCCAAGAGAATTATCAAGCAAGACAACCCCCTCCATTCACAAACTCCAATGTTATGGGGTCGTCATCGAGTGATGATCTTCATGAGATGATGAAAACCATGGATTCTAATACAGTGACATTGCAATAAAATGTCATGTCTTTTCAACAGGAAATAAGGTCAAGCATTCACAACTTAGAGAAGCAAATGGGGCAAGTAGCTTCAAGTGTAGGGAAATTGGAGGCACAAATGAATGAAAAATTTCCCTACCAAGCATTGAATCCAAAAGAGAATGTTAGTGCGATCATGTTGCGAAGTGGGAAAGAACTTGAAGAGCAAAGGTCGTAACAAATTGAGATAAAGGAAGAAGATGAGATAGAAACAGAATTAAGTATAAAAAAGAAACATCGTTCTCCTCCACAAAATGAAAAAAAACGACCAACACTACAAAGGTAAGTACTAACTCATTGAATTCTAGTTTTAAAACAATTCCACCCTTTCCTTTGAGTTCTTCCATGTCTAAAAAAGAGGACAAAGAAAAAGAGATTTTAGAGGTTTTCAAGAAAGTGAAACTCAACATTCCTTTGATTGATGTTATCAAGCAAATTCCCAAGTATGCCAAATTCTTGAAGGAGTTGTGTACTACTAAGAGAGCCTACAAGCTAAAAGGTCATGAAATGGTAAGTACAGGTAAAGTTGTATCTGCTATTGTTCAAAAGAATATGCCTTTGAAGCAAAAAGATCCAGGTGCGTTTACTATCCCATGTGTTATTGGTAATGCTAGTTTCAAAAGGGCCTTGTGCGATTTAGGTGCATCCATTAGTGTTATGCCTAAACATGTTTATGATTCTTTTAGTCTGGAGCCTTTGAATAAAACTAGCATTATAATACAACTTGCGGATCGTAGTTTTGTTTACCCACTTGGTGTGATAAAAGATGTCGTAGTTAAGATTGATAGTTTGGTCATTCCATGCGACTTTTATATTCTTGATATGGAACATGATTCTTGTGATTTATCAAACAACATTCCTATATTGTTTGGGAGACCATTCTTGAAAACTAGCAATACAAAAATTGATTGTGGTAAGGATACTTTATCCATGGAAGTAGGAGATAAAAAGATTGAATTTAATTTTCATTATGCAATGAAATATCCTTATAGCAATGTTTATTCTATCACATGCTATGACCAAGTTGATAAGTGTGTGCAACAAGTTTTTGATTTTGACTGTGAGAACGGATTAAGCGTGGCTTTGAGTTATGACTATGATTTTACCGAGATAGAAGAGATGGAGAGGCATATATATGTTCCCCAAAACATGCACGAATCAGCATTGGCTTTGTAAACTGTCCCTCATGATACAAGAGTCATTTACCCCATCACGGACAGTGAATGGGTGGCACCTATCCATTTGGTGCCCAAAAAGACTGGAATCACGTTGGAAGAGATACAAAATGATGCTTATGAGAATGCAAAGATTTAAAAAGAAAAGACTAAGAGTCTTTATGACCGAATGATTACAAGAAAAGAGTTTAATGTTGGAGACAAAGTCTTTCTTTATCATTCGTGTTTGAAACTTTTTCCTGGAAAATTATGCTCTCGTTGGATTGGACCCTTTGTTGTTTCTAATGTTTTCCCTTATGGTGCAATTGAAATTACAAGTTTAGAAACAAACAAAGTGCTCAAGGTTAATGGGCATCGCTTGAAACCTTTCTATGAAGGTTGGATGGCAGAACTCGCCGCTTCTGCCAATGTTGATCTTCGGTCATTCTGACTTGAATATCTTGAGCTACAGAAGTCCATTGGATGCAAACTCAATTTTGTTCGATTCTTGACTCCAAGACCTATCAACGATCAAAATTTCAGCAACAAACGATGTCATATGAGGGAGATATAATGTTTCAAAGATGACAACTGAATTCTGCCAACAAACAGGTTTCGTGAAGAAACGAGTCCAAATTACGTTCCGAAGCATCTAAAACCACATCCAAGTTTTTATTTCACCAATTTAGCTCCTCTAAGTCAAAGCTTGAAGATTTCATGCAAGGCTATTTCTTCTTTTATAGAAAAATAGTTATTGAAGTACTTAAATGTAAACTATCTACTTAAGGGAGGACTATTTTGTAAAATAGAGACTAAGGTTTCCTAGGATATAAAAAGAATGAGAGAAGAGAAAGGAAAATGGCCAGCCAAGGGAGAAAAATGCCTCCTTCCTCTAAGAAACCCAAAATCATGCATTCCTCTTTCTTTTTTATTAGTTGTTCAACACACATGTAAGGCTAAACTCTTTTTCTTGGTTGCAAGGATATAGAAACCTTCAGATTTCGAGAACTATGAGATTTATTCTACCTTTTCTTTTTAGTTTATATGATGAATGAATATGTTTGTTCTCCTATGCTTATTTTTTATGATTGTTTATTTTAATTGCTAGAGTGGACTCTAAGTTATTATTGTAAACAATATATTGCTAAGTTCGCTATCAAAACCGGAGTTGTGGTATATATAACTTGTGAAGCAACTGAGTTTAATAATTGTGGCGGATCTACGTTATTAATCTTAGAAAAAACATTCAATCCAATTAAGCATAGACTGCAGACAATTATGTTTTCTTGATTCATCAACTTATCTAGTTCTTAAGGCTGCCATTGAATTAAATTACTAATGCGGACACTGTGGTTGTTTGATGGTTAGGGTAAGTTATACGGCGGATCCATTAACTAACCAATGTTAAGAAGAGATAAATATTTAGAATATAAATTGATGTTTTGTTTCCATGATCAGTTCTGATTTCTATAGGTGGATGTTTACTTGCGACTAAGGTTTGTTTTCTTGATAATTTTCTAATTTTATTTACTTTTGCTTAATAGTTTTCTATTACTATTATAGAGTACCCAAATTGCATATCATACAGCATAAAAATCTGAACTGAACCTTCCTCGTGGGATCGACCCCTTGCTTGCTTTATACTATCTTGTTTATTTAAGCCAGGGCAATTAATTTGTGTGACCGCGACATCGCAACATTAAGATAGTCTGATTATTTTCCTAAACTTTCAATTAGACTGAGTTGCTGCCGATTCAGAAGTCGGCAACAAAAACTGCATAGCTGCCGATTCATCAATCGGCAGCTGAAATTGTGTTGCCGCCGATTCAAAAAATTCAACCATAAAATTGTGTCGCTGCCGATTCAGAAATCGGCAGCGAAAACTGCATCACTGTCGATCCAAAAATCAGCAGTGAAAACTACATCGCTGCCGATCTAGAAATCGACAGTGGTGGTGGGGTTGTTTGGACTTTCATGTTCTTATTTTTTTGGGTGTTTACCAATCATGGCTAGTTCATCAACAGTTGTACGAATATTCTGCATATAATTGGAGATGGACTGATCTCCTTTCTGAAGTAGAGTCAAGGATTCCTTGAGTTGCATAACCCTTGTGCGAGATCGATTTGCGTAAAGTCATGTTAATCTTGACTAAGCCTCTATTGAAGTTTTTGCAGTTGCAATTAAAGGTGAGATGTTGTCGAAAATTGAGGCTAGAATTGCATTGAGGAGGAGCTAATCTTAACAAAACCATAATATGGTTGTTGTATTGGTGCCAGGTTCAGTGCTGTTTGTTGAAACTAAAAGACACTTGGTCGTTCCATCCAAGTAGCCCATAAGATCAAATCCATGAAGAAGTGATTTGAAGGTGGCACTCCATGATGGAAAATTGGAGGAAGTGAGTTGTTATAGCTGGTTTGTGTTAACAAGAATAAGATTGTCATTTGAAGACGAGATTAGTTGTGCAATTGATGTGAAAATTTGTCTAGATTGCTCTGATACCATATAAGCGAAACAACACCACAAGGTGATTAAGGTTTCTAGATTTTCTTTATTTTTCAAATCTTTTTTGCTTACTTGTTTTTTGTTACATTGTGTGAGTATATATACAGAGATGCATAATATCTATTTATAAGAATTCAATGATTCTAATTTTTTTGACAAATTGGTTATTATGGCTTGATTTCTATAATTCCAGCTCTTTGACATATTGGCTATTATGGCTTGATTATCTCTTGCTGATGAGATGGGTGTAATCGAATGACTGATGGCATGATCAGTGGCTGGATTCTTTAAAACTTGATTTTCTCTTGCTGATGGAACAGTTGTAACCAAAGAAGCATGATAAGTGGCTAGATTCTTTACATTACCAAGATCAGAGGTCATCAAATCTGCATTGTTGTTTTAGGTATAACCCTCATTGATCTTTTATAGTTCATTATCATTGCTTTTCATCTCACTTTCATGATTATTTTGCCATGTTGTTCTTTGCAATATTTGTATGGAAAATATAAGTTTTGATTGTGTTACCTTACATAATGAAGTGAATTGTTCCCATAGTGTTAGATGAGTATCATGCCTTCTATTTCCATTAACTGCAAACATTTTTGTTCTCTCATTGGTATGTGTACCATTAAACAAAATTCATTTTCTTTTCTCCTTTATTCCTTGTTCAAACTAAGATTCCTCCTTTGCGTTGTCTTTTGTAACAACCCGGCTTTTCAAGCCCAAAACAATGGTAATTTTTTTTGTACTTGACACACATCGTGTCGGTAATTGGCGAACCTGTTCCCTCACATCATCAAGATACAATTCATACATCAACAACAATCAACATTTCATTTAAAAGTGAATCTTACATAAACACATAATATTATGTTTGCATGATTAGAAGTTCACATTAAAAATATACATACATAGACATGAGTTTGCATTCCTATCCTACTAATAGTCATCACGAATTTAAACAAGAAGGATCTAATAATAGATATACGTTCAGTACATTGATTCATACAAAATACATCGTGATTTAGAATGCAACTATATGATTCCTTGCAAAAGTAGGTTCCCGTGTATTGGGTTTCCTAGGCACCTCGTTGGTGTGACGTCCCTGCTGTAGTATAAAACATTTATAAGAATGCAATTACTTAATAATAATAATGATAATAAACGGTTTGGTAGTTTAATGAAACATTAACATTATCCCATGTTTGAAGCGTGACATTTGTAGTTCCTTCATGTACTTGGTATAAACAACTTGAAGTATATATAGATGCACCAATTCTTGCAATCAGCCATAATCTTATATCTGGCTATCCTCTTAAGGCATCATTTGTCGAGGTTAACCGTTCACTCACCGCAACCATCCACTTCGGATGCCATTAGCCGAAGCTAATCATTCATTTGTCCCAGTCATCCATTCGGATGCCATTAGCCAGAGCTAATCAACCATTTGTCAACATTTAAGCATTTGACAATCTGATATCTATATTAACACAATAAGGTAACATTCATGATAAAGTATTTCAATTTTTCAACATTATGAAAAAGGAAGGTGAAAGTCACCTACCTACTCCACCTGTGGGTTCTTCTTGTCTTGATGATGGTCCGATCCTGACCGCACCACCTAAGACATCAATGGTCATAAATCAGTACATTTGTATCTTTGAATCACATTCGTCACCATACTTATTTCAAGAGTTCATATGCTCACATTCAAGTGTTCCATATTTTACACCATCATGCCATGAATTTATTACTAGCATTTAAGTCATTTCTGTCCGGAAGGCCTATTGTAGAAATCGGCAGCGAAAACTGAACCAGTTTTCACTATAGGCTGCGCAATTCGACAACGAAAATTGGTTCGCTGCAGGCTACCCAATTCGGCAGCGAAACTGTTTCGCTGTTGGCGCCACAATTCCGGCAGCAAATGCTACTTCATTGCAGCCAACACGTTTTGCGGCAGAGAATGCTACTTCGCTGCAGACAACTCAATTTCAGCAACGGGTCACAAATTCGCTGCAAACAGTACAACTTCGATAGCGAATCAAAATTTCGTTGTGGAACACACAATTCAGCAGCGAATGCTAATTCACTGCAGGCAACTCAGTTGCGGCAACGAATCACAAATTTGCTACAGACAACTCAGTTTCGACAGCGAATCACGAATTCGCTGCAAAACACACAATTCGGCAGCGAATGCTAATTCACTGCAGGCAACTCAGTTGCAGCAGCGAATCACAAATTCGCTGCAAAACACACAATTCGGCAGCGAATCACGAATTCGCTGCAGACAACTCAGTTTCGGCAGCGAATCACAAATTCGGTGCAGACAACTCAACTTCGGCAGCGGATCACAAATTCGCTGCAAAATACACATTTCGGCAGCGAATGCTAATTCGCAGCAGATAACTCAGTTTTGGCGTTTTGGCAGCGAATCACAGATTCACTGCAGACAACTCAATTTCGGTAGCGAATCACAAATTTGCTACATAACACACACTTCGGCAGCGCTAATTTGCTACAGATAACTCAGTTCAGCAGCAAAATCACAAATTCGTTGTAGACAACTCAACTTCGGTAGCGAATCGCAAATTCACTGCAAAACACGCACTTCAGCAACAAATGCTAATTCGTTGTAGACAACTCAGTTTGGCAGTGAAATCACAAATTCACTGCAGACAACTCAACTTCGGCAACGAATCGCAAATTCGTTGCAGAACACGCAATTTGGCAGCAAATGCTAATTCGCTGCAGACAACTCAACTTCAGCAGCGAATCACAAATTCGCTGCAGAACACATGTAACAACCCTGATTTTCTACATTCTTTTTTGCGATACATTGGAAATTTTCAGGTAATTTTTTTTTTATATACAGGTTCCACAAAAAATTCTACCAAAATTTTGGTAGAGTCTCCCCTATACTGGGAGGTCTCAAGTTATCGACATATACCCTGTTTACACTTCTAATATCTCACATCTCATAACTCAATCACGACCCAATCATCCTAGGTCTCAACCCAACTCATTATCAACAACACAACACATCTTATTCAATAACATCATATAATGTAGTTCAAGTGAAAGATTCAATTTCAACTATAAACATGCATGGTTAAATAGGTACTTAGAGTTTCAACCATTAGATTAAAGACATACATTCAAATTTACGGATTGATATTACATCTCAAGTTTTAGGAGACAAGTCTTTTAATTTACAAATAATTTACATGGTCAAAAGCAAAAGATAACTAAACTAGTATCACTTTTGACGCGACCGTGATGGACCTGAAAATAGAAATTAACATGTACACATAAATATAAAAGATAGTAACAAGCAATAACAATGGCAGATAATAATCTCTATGTAATTTCTTTTGATATAAAAAAATAGGCATAAACCTCTTTTACAACATATATTTTCCATCTATTACCAATATCCATCTAATATCCTATCTTATTTGCCAAGAATAATTCCATCTTGAAAATCTCAACACAACCCAACGGTTTGCGAACACCATCTCCTTATAAATCAATTCTCACTTGATACCAAGATATTCCTCTCTTGGTATCATTAGCTTGTCTCATTCTTTTGGAATAACTAATCAATATTTTCCCTTTCTGAATCTATTGCTAGAAGGTAATCGCCGAAACTAATAAATCTCATTAGTATCATTAGTCTTCTAATATTGGGCTAGACTAATCAATTACATTCACATACCGATATCAATACAACCAATTAGTATCATTAACTATTCCTTCCTCAGAATAGTTAATCAAATCTTATTCATATATAGTTTACCATTAAAGTTGTAGATGTCAAGAACCCTTGACATCATTAGCCTCCTTACCTGGAGTAGCTAATCACACCAGAAATGGTTGTCGATACCAATGTGACCTATTGATATCATTAACTATACCCAGAATAGTTAATCAACTTATCTTTCTTTTCTTTTTTTCACTAAACTAAGAGTAATCATGGCGATGTTAGTAATCTTTACTAACATCATTAGTCACCCAATTGTTCGGGATTGTCTAATCAATTTAAGAAATACTGGCACCGATGAAACCTCATTGATACCATTAGCAATCCAAACCCGGATAGCTAATCAATGCCATTTGATTCTTCCATTCGTACCGAAGCCCTTTCGTTTTTCTTATTAACATCATATGCATTGTAACCACGGTTGCCAAGTATCATTCGCACACAATCTTAGTTATTGACACTACGGTCACTAAGCATCCTTCACATAACTTTGGTCACCTTCATCACAGTGCCAAGTATCAATTTATGCCCTTAGCCACCATCATTATAGTGTTAAGTGTCATTGTAATGTATCCTTAGCCACCAACACTATGGTAACCAATTATTTATCAATTCCCCTCCAATTTCCAAGTCATTGTGTCTACCTAATAACCACATTAGTTAATTTACTCAATATCTTAGTCATATATTAATTATTTTACTCATAACATTTAGAATTTACTACTTCTAACTTCAATCAATTAATTCACATAATCTCTTCAAAACTTAAATATCCAACTAACTTATCTCGATTGCCAATAATTCTGGTAATTTCATATAATTACCCACACATTTGGTTAACCTTCCTCGGTTACCAATAAATATGGTAATTCCATACGAATTACCCAGCCTCCAGCTAACCTTTTTTGTTACGAATTACCCCATATCCAGTTAACTTCCTTGTTAACCAATAAACCCGGTAATTCTCTTAATTACCCAAGAAATCTGACTAACCCATCTTGATTGCCAAAATCAATCCGGTAATTCCATACGAATTACATAGCATCTGGCTAACCTCTTTTGTTAGCCAATCAATCCGGTAGTTCCATACGAATTACCCAGCATCCAGCTAACCTCTTTTGTTAGCCAATCAATCCGGTAATTCCATACGAATTACTCGATATTCGGTTAACTTCCTTGTTAACCAATAAACCTGGTAATTCTCTTAATTACCCAAGAAATCCGGCTAACCTATCTTGGTTGCCACAATCAATTCGGTAATTCCATACGAATTACCCAGCACCCGGTTAACTTCTTTTGTTAGCCAAATAATTTCGGTAATTTCCCTTAAATTACCAATAATTCTCATTTGTAATAATCACTCAACTTATTCATTTGTTTCATTCTTTTAACATCAATTAAATAAACAACACAGATATTTAAGAAAAACTAATAATTACAAAATAAGGTGATGAATCACCTACCTAGAACAGGTGCACGTGCTGCCACTCCATACAATTGTCTAGTCCCCACAGCTTCCCTTGTACCACCAGGGATTCAATTTTTATCAACATCACATCTTCATATAATTCTCATTCAACTAGTATTCTCAAACCAATCACAAGGAATTTTCTTTAAGATCTCATACTCTTACCCATTTTCATGTTTATATTCATTCTTCTAATTTTATTATCAAAATCATCACTCAACAGCAATTCCAAGCAAAGATTAAAAATCGTCTAATTCCAATCAATTTAGCTTAACCAACCCAGAACACTATCTAGTGTTTTAATCATAACTAAAGCTGTAAAACTCAGTTTTGGGCGTGATTTATCCCTATGAAAGGCTAAAACATAGAAATACAACTTATATGAAGAAACCAACTCCAAATTATTTTGTTTTAAGGCTCAAAATCAACAATCACAATAGCCCCTCCTTTATAGCTAAAATTTTGGACAACGAGATTTTTCCATCCCTTGGAAATCCTTTTCAACTTCCAACTTATTTTCATGCAAAAACAACATCATCCAAGGTCATTTGGCATCATTAAATCACAAATTCAAAGCAATTCTAAAGCAAAACATTCAAACAATTTCTCGGCCTCTACAATATAGCAAGATTAGACCAAAATAAGGAGACTCATTCCTTTTGGGATTTCTCCTAATATTATTATTATTATTATTAATACAACAAAATGATGAACCATTCATTTTCTTTTTCTTTCTCCTCGTGCGATTAAACATATGCGACAAACCTTAACAATTAATAGTCTTAGATCATTATCACAATAACAATTTCACCCTACTAGTTGGAATCCATGACAATCTTGATTAACTAATCAGTTTGCCAAAAGTACTTATGGCTAGCTTTAAATATGTTTTATTTTCCAAATTTCTTTAATTTCAATTCCTTCATGGTTCCACCCCGTTTATATCCACACAACCAATAAGTTAGCTTTCTATTCAACCAACATGTTCACATAGCAATGTTCCTTACTATTCTTACACAATAATCATGCTTCCCCTCATATAAAGAATACACAATTAATCTATGATTATTGTTTAAACTCAACGGTCAGACTACATATCATAGATTTGTGCACAAAATATCTCAAAATCATAATCATCCAACGGTTGGATCTCCCTAGATCTGAATAAAACCGAGATAATCTGAAAATGGACGAGCTACTGTTCAACATGACCGAAACCTTGTCGGAGAATTCGTTTCCAATCTCCACCATCCAGATTGAAGGCAACACCTAGGCGTACTACATATCCAAGAAGGAGTATGATCCAACGGTGGATGGGAGAGAAATCAGCCTGCAACCAAAACTGCCCCGCAGAATTATTTCCTTTTTTCCAGAAAAGTTTTGATGATGATTTTTGTCACACGGATTGTGTTCCTTCAAATCCCTCTGGTCAGTTAATAGAGGAGTGTGAGAAGAAAAACATATTCAAAACTCAGCATGAACCAACAGTGGATTCCAGAGATATGGCCACCAGAGTATTATTGATTCCTCTAAAATCTGCACTTCTCTCTCTAGCCGAATTCTCTATTGTCTCTCACTTTTTTTTTTTGAACTAGTGGCCTTTTGCTGTTTTAAAAGCACATTTTCCCCTAATTATAATTATGTCCCTCATTTATGCTTTTATGTATTTTATTTTATTTTTTATGTAAATTATCCGGTTTATTACCGTTTCAAAGTAACATCACTAATTTTTAATCAGTTCAGTCCTACCCTTTTCATTGAACAATCCTTTATTATAATGTATTCTTTATTACCTCACTTATTTCCTAGAAATATTTTGTTATTTTTCTCATTATGTTATCCATCAAAACACATTACCAGTTTTTCTGTCCTTATGAATTCTAAACCAAAATTCATTTTATAGAGGTCATCTCTTCCATTATATATCATTATTTATCTATTATTTCTAATCTTGGTTTTCATCACTCATTGAAATATTACCACTTTCAGTCTTACGTTTACATGAGGATTTACACATCTGCATATTTAAATTATAAATTTCCAGGGTTTCACATTCTCCCCTCCTTCAAGAAATTTCATCCTCGACATTTAGGATTTCTACTTATATTTGCGAATATTATTTGATACTTCTTTCTCTCTCTTTTTTTTTCTCCTTTCTGTAACTTGGATACAAGAATCGCGTTTTGGATTCTATATAAAAGTATAGGCAATTAAATTCAATAAGCTATTAGCCCAACTCTTGTGTTTGTCTCGAGGAAACCATTTCACCTTATTTTTCCACTGTTGAAGCATGTCATGCTCCCACTAGACACTTTTTATTTTATACATCATTTTATTTCTCATAGATACGTAGTATTCCTATAATTACTTCCCAAATTTATAACATAACTACACCTCAAGCATCACATTTATCTTATCCAATGATTGTTCTTGTTAGTCACACTATCAATGACATCTCCTTCCCAAACAAAAGTATAAGTAACATGTCAATTATCTTAAATATTGTCCACCCCACTAATGAAGTATCGGGCCAACCACCCGAGTCATCCACCATTTAGATGACTTAGACTCAATTTCGTAATTTTAGCTTGTCATATTGTCAACTAAATATTTATTTACTTGTTAGTATTTGGTATCGTGGCTAACTAATGTATTGAATACTTTCAAGATCCATCATCCAAGTCCATTACGATTAACATGTAATTCTTGTCATTGTCGTAGTTTTCCAATTACATTTGTATATAACTATTGTTATCGTCAATTTTTAATTAATTTTTTTTCCAATTTCATGTTGCACTCCTTACAGCTTAACAACTATGATTTATCTTAGCTATTTAGTGTTCCAATATAGAAATCCTCATGGTTCCTATAATTTCATACTTAACTACTTGTTCATACCATCATATTTTCACATCTTATTCTTATTTAGAGCTGACACGACCAAAGATGTTGGGTTATGAAAGTCTCAAGTATTTGTTATACCAAGGTTATACCATACGGTTTGGGCTATGAAAATGCCAAGTATTTGCTGTACCAAGGTTATACAACATAAATCTAGATTAAATATTTAACAAGCAAAGTATTAAGAGTGAATAAGATAACAGATACAAAACATGTTAGTATCAAACATTAAAGTCCATGTTGAGTTTATACTATACTTATTCTTACACCATTAGTGTAACCTTTTCACCTTGACATAATAAACTTAGCTAAACATAATGAAGAAGAGAAACATAAATAAACAAGATAAGAACATAAATAAGATATAAGTTAACTAAGTAAAGGAAAGGAAATGAAAAGCATAAACAAGAGATTAATATAAACAAAACTTCAGCATTACAACAATATAAAGAAAGAGAGCAAGAGCATGATCTTGATCTTGATCTGAAAACCAAGACGCCTAAATGCATGGCAAATGCCTCCTTTTATAGGCCAAAATTTGGAACTATTGATTTGATGACTAATTGTTGAGTGGGTGGCCACATCTTGACTTTGTGACAATCCTTATCTTCTTGTCTGAACAAAACATCATTGATAACATCATAATTTAAACAGACTTAACTCATGAAAGTTCTAGGAAATTGTCTCAACTTTCCAACAAAAAAAGAATTGGTGCATTTGGACTTCTAGAACTCGAGATATGGGCTAAACACTGAACAGTGTCTAGGCTGCAGGACAGATTCAGACTTCTCCGTTGTTGCTACAATTTGGACTTGAAAACGGCCTTTTTAAATCTTGGACTCTGTATTAAAGTTTTAGGCCTATGTCTTAGCTTTCCAGCCATTTAAAGCAGACCTAAATCCAAGATCTACAACTCCAGATATGACCCGATGACCGAACAGTGTTCCAATTTGGACTGAACCAACATCTCTTTTCTAAGTTTGGCCCTCTCTTTGTCCTTTCAATTTCAGTACTTAAACTCAT
>Ga0307513_10002345_pt1 | contig 26347 bp, 21 predicted proteins | sample 15_EM_MG_FD_202174 | JGI IMG/M metagenome (GOLD analysis project Ga0307513, IMG submission 202174) | Populus trichocarpa ectomycorrhiza microbial communities from riparian zone in the Pacific Northwest, United States - 15_EM | ecosystem: Host-associated > Plants > Roots > Unclassified | place...
GATGGGGGTATGCATGAGCGAGAAGCGGCGCGACGGCGCCTGGACCGAGGTAGCACGCAACGACGAAGTCGCTTGTGGGCTGCCGAGGGAAGTCCCCCACCCTGACGGGCGGGAGGTGTCCCCGTCCGTCATCAGCGCCGCGCCCGAGCGAATCGACGGCAGAGCATGAGCGAGGACAGCTGGGACCAGGCCAGGTTGATCCCGACGTCCGGGATCAACGGCGCCGATGAGCAGGAGCGCCGCGCGACGTCGGCGCTCCTGGCGGTGATCGGCGGGGTCGGGGAGTTCGGCCGGGCGGTGCTCGAACCGCTCGGTGCCCCGGATGGCGCGATCGAGCCGTTCATCGAGGTCTCGCTCGGCAACGGCGACCGAAAGTTCTTCCCGGACGGGCTGATCCGGGTCCGTGATGGCGAGTCAACCTGGACCGCGCTGGTTGAGGTGCGGACCGGCAACAGCAGCCTGGAGGCCGTCCAGCTGGAGACCCTGATGGACGTCGCGGGCGAGCACGGCTTCGACGCCGTCCTCACGGTCAGCAACGAGATCCCCGGACCCGTCGGGCGAAAGCTGCGTGACATCGTCCTGCATCACTACTCCTGGATTCACCTGCTGGCGGAGGCGGTGGCGCAGCGCGAGCGCGGCGTTGCCGACGGGGACCAGCCCTGGGTGCTGTGGGAGCTGATCCGCTACCTGCAGCACCCGCTCTCGGGATTGCTGGATCCCCAGGGCAACGACGCCTCGCAGGTGGTCCGCGGAGTGGAGATCACCAGCCAGGACGCGGTGCTGGCGACGGCGCTGCCGGAACCCCGCGAGCCGGTCCTCGAGGTGGACCTGCGCGAGCCGAAGATCACCGTGCTGCACACGGTCCTGATCGCCGAGCCGGCCGTCCGCATGCCGCCCACGCTGCCGTCCCGGCGAGAGGTGCGGCTGGTCCGCCAGCTCGGTGCGAACACCGGGGAACAGACGTCGGCGGGCAACGACCCCGGTTGGTACCAGGACCCGGAGGACGCCGGCCAGCTGCGCTGGTGGGACGGCGTGGGCTGGAGCGAACGGACCTACCCCGGTCAGCCCGCCCTGGCCTGAGCAGCCCGGTGCTGAGCAGCCGGGCCTGAGCAGTGGGGCTTGAGCAAGCGGGCCTGATGAGCCCGAGCGGCTCGACTGTCGGACCCGGCGGGTACAACTAGAGCTATGCGAACCCGTCCGGTGATCCTGCACCTGGATCTGGACGCGTTCTTCTCCGCGGTTGAGCAACTGCACAAGCCGTCATTGCGGGGCAAGCCGGTGATCGTCGGTGGCACCGGACGGCGGGGCGTCGTGTCCACCGCCTCGTACGAGGCGCGGGTGTTCGGGATCGGGTCGGCAATGTCGATCGGGGAGGCGCGGCGGCGCTGCCCGAACGCCGCCTATCTGGCTCCCCGGTTCCCGGCCTACCGGGATGCGTCGCGGGCGGTGATGGGGTTGCTGGCCGAACTGTCACCGTTGATCGAGCAGGTCTCGGTGGACGAGGCGTACGTCGATCTCACCCCGACCCATCCGGACGTCGATGTCCCGACGGTGACCGTGCTCGCCGACCGGTTGCGGGCCCGGGTCACCGAGGTGACCGGGCTGACCGCGTCCATCGGGGTGGGGACCAGCAAGCTGCTGTCCAAGATCGGGTCCGAGCTGAACAAGCCGGACGGGCTGACCGTGATCGCGCCGGGCGCGGAGGTGGAGACGCTCGCGCCGATGCCGATCCGGAAGCTGCCCGGGGTCGGCCCGGCCACCCAGGACCGGCTGCATCGGCGTGGCCTGCACACGATCGGCGAGGTGGCCGCGGTCGATCTCGCCGACCTGATCGATCTGCTCGGCCAGGCGCACGGTCTGGCCATCCATCAGCACGCCCGGGGGATCGACGATCGGGTGCTGGAACCGGATCGGGAGGCGAAGTCGGTGTCGGCGGAGACCACGTTTCCGACCGACCTGACCGATCAGCGTGAGCTCGCCGAGCATGCCCGGCGGTTGATCAACCGGGTGATCGTCCGGCTGGTGAAGGACGGCGCCACCGGCCGGACCATCACCCTGAAGATTCGCAGCTACGACTTCAGCACGATCACCCGTTCGGTGACTCTCGATCAGCCGACGGACTCGGCGGCCAAGATCCTCAGCGGGGCCAAGCAGTTGCTCTCGGCGATCGACACCAGCAACGGGATCCGGCTACTGGGAGTGGGGGTTTCCGGGCTGAGTGACTACGCGCAGCAGGACCTGCTGGCCGACCTGGTGGATCCCACCGACGGCACCGCCCCGGCCGTGGGGTCGGTCGGGGCGGTGCCGGTGGGCGTCGAGGAGGGTGGCGACCTGGCCCAGGTCGCCGAAGATCTTGTTCCGGTAGGCGATCCGGTCTGGACGCCGGGCCAGGACGTCCACCATGCCGAGCGCGGCGCCGGCTGGGTGCAGGGCGCCGGGCTCGGCCGGGTCACGGTCCGCTTCGAGGGTCCGCACACCGGGCCCGGCCCGATCGCGACCTACGCGATCACCGATCCGGCGCTGAGCCCTGCGGAACCGCCCGTCTGGTAAGGCCATTCGCGCAGTGTGCTCAGACGGAACGGCGGTCCGTGACCAGCTGGGCCAGGAAGAACAGGATGGCGGCACCGATGATGGCGGTGAGCCAGGTGCTGATGTCGAAGAAGTTGTCCAGCGAGTCGACGTTGAACAACGCCTTGGCGAGGAAGCCGCCGAGCAGGGCTCCGACGATTCCGACGACCGTGGCGAGGACCAGGCCAACCCGAGAGCCGGTGAGCCGCTCGGCGATGATGCCGGCCAGCGCGCCAAGGATGATCCAGGCAATGATTCCCATCGAAGGTACTCCCTACTCAGCGAACCCCGAGTGGGTCCGTTGAGTAGGAAACCTACGGAACATTCCGGGCGCCGCAACTTGAAGCGCGCCGCCTGACCTGCGATGGCGCGATTCTGACGCGATTTGCAGAATCGGCCGCAGGACTATCTCATGAACCGGCGTGCGCCGCATTCCGTGACTAGGGAAGCTCCTCCGCGAAGGTCACGCCGGTCTGCCGCCGGACCTCGTCCATCACGGCCAGGGTGTCGATCGAGGCCTGCAGCGGACGTCGCGGTGAGCTGCGCTCGCCGGCGGTGATCCGGCGGGCCACCTCGGCCGCCTGGTAGTGCAGGCCGCGGTGCCCCACCGCCGGCTCGGTGTAGCGGATCCGGCGGCGACCGCCGGCCTCGGTCAGCAGCACGTCGCCCGGGGCGAAGAACGGTCCGGGCAGGGTCAGGGTCGCCTTGGTCCCGGCGATGGTGGCGGCCGACGGGGTGTCGCTCAACAGCGTGGTGTGGATCGTGGACTGGTTGCCTCCCTGATGGCCGAGGATGATCGCGGTCTGGCCGTTCACCCCGGAGGGCGCCGGCTGGCCGATCGCGTGCACCCGTTCCGGCATCCCGAGCACGGCGTTGGCCAGCGCGATCGCGTAGCTCCCCAGATCCAGCAGCGGACCGCCGGCCAGGTCCGGGCGCATGATCCGATGGCTGCGGGCGAAGCGCTCGCCGTGATCGGCGATCACCGAGTGCACCTCACCGAGCACGCCGGATTCGAGCAACTGCCGGACGACGTCGTACCGGGGCAGCGAGAACGTCCACATCGCTTCCATGCAGAACAGCCCGCGCCGCTCCGCCAGCTGGGCGATCTGCAGGGCCTGCGAGGCGTTCAGCGCCAGCGGCTTCTCCACCAGGATGTGCTTGCCGGCATCCAGGGCGAGCACCGCACACGGGTAGTGCAGGTTGTGCGGGGTGGCGATGTAGACGACGTCCACGTCCGGGTCCGCGACCAGATCCGGGTAGCTGCCGTGGCCGGTCCGGAGGTTGAAGCGCTTGGCGAAGGTGGCCGCTGCCTCGAGGCTGCGCGAGCCGACCGCGACCACGGGCTGTCGGGTGCTCTGCTGAAGGGCCTCGACGAATCGCTCGGCAATCCAGCCGGTGCCCATCACCCCCCAGCGCACGGGCGGGGCGGTCAGCGAATTGGGGACGCGCGGGAGCGGCATCTGAGCCGGGATCGTCATCGGATGTCCTCGAGAAGCTTGACGTCGGTGGGTCGGCCTTCATGGTGCAGGGATTCGATTACTGCCTCGGCGACGGCTGAGGCGCGGACGCCGTCCATCAGACGAGCTAGAACGGGCGTCGGTTCCGAGTCCGACCTGCCGCGTTCGATCCCGTCCACCCACGCCTGGAGTTCCAGTCGATAGGCGTCGGCGAAGCGCGGGCGCCAGTCCGCTGCGTACTCCACCGAGCGACCGCCGATTCCATCGGTGATCACCCGGACCGGTTCGGCAAGGCTGATCGCGCCGGTCTCGCCGACCACCTCGCACCGGATGTCGTAGCCGTAGCGAGCGTTCAGGACCGTCTCGCAGCTGGTCAGGACGCCATCGGCGGTGCGCAGCAGGACGAGTTGCGGGTCCTGGAGGGCGCCCTCGGCGGTCGCGGCGACGGTGGGTGCGTGCCAGCTGACCTGGACCACCGGTGAGTTGAGCAACCAGGGCACCACGTCCAGCTCGTGCACCAGGGAGTTCGTCACGCTGCTCTCGGTGGTGGTGCCCGGTGCCGACGACACACCCCGGCTGACGCAGTGCAGCAGCAACGGGCGGCCGATGGAGCGGGTCTCGATCGCCGCCTTCAGCTGGGTGTAGCCGGGGTCGAAGCGACGCATGAAACCCAGCGACACCAGCCCGGCGTCGGCGCCGACGGATTTCTGCAGCTCGAGCGCCTCACCGAGGGTCGGCGCGAGCGGTTTCTCGGAGAGCACCGGTTTACCGGCCCGAACAGCGGCGTTGATGAATTCGGCGTGGGTCGCGTCGCTGGAGGCGATCACCACCGCGTCGATCCGGGGATCGGCGATCAGCCCGGCCGGATCCGCGGTGGCCCAGGCGTCGCTCCCGCCGTCGATCGAGGCGAGCACGTGTTCGGCGCGAGCGAGCTCGACGTCCGCGACCGCCTGCACCCAGGCGCCGCTGATCGAGCGGTGCAGGGTACGGACGTGATCAGCGCCCATGATCCCGGCGCCCACAACACCCACGCGCAGGCTCATGTATTCCCTCTCGCTGTCGAGCTCCGGTGGTCGACATCGACCATAAACGGGTACGGACCACCGTCAATCACCGGGTCCGTTGGTTTGCACCGAGTTGCACCCATTCCCGGGCGCAGTAAAGCGAACGGGGTTCTATCCGAAGGCGGCCTTCGCACTGTCGCCGACCGGCCGGTACCCGATCCGCAGGTAGATCCGGTTGGACGTCGGGTTGGCCAGGTCGGCGTAGAGCAGGCAGCGCTCGGCGCCGTCGGCGAAGCCCTGCCGGGTCGCGGCCACGGTGATCGCGGCTCCGAAACCATTGCGTCTGTAGGGCTTCGGGGTGTATACGGCACCGATGCGAGCGAAGCCGGCGATCGGTCGGCTGACTCCGGCCATGCTTACCGGCCCCTCGTCGGTCTCCCAGAAGAGCAGTCTGCCCCGGGCCAGCCGGCGCCGGACGATCCGCTCGGCGTCCACCGCCTCGCGGGGCAGGGCCTCGACGTTGAACTCGTGCATCCACTCGGTCGCGAGCGGCAGATCCGCCTCGGTCACCAGGCGGGCCGAGCCGAGCTCCGGCAGCGGGGGTGGCTGCTCTATCTCGTACAGCCGATCGGTGCCGGTGGAGCGGCCCTGGAGGCCGGTCCGCAGCCGCCAGGCCGCAACGAAGGCCTGCACTTCCGCGACCGGACCGTTCACTCCGGCCGGCGTCAGGCCCGCGCGCTCCACCGCCTCGGCGAGCGCGGGCATCCCGGCGTCGGCGTCCGGCATTGGGGTGATGAACAGGCTGAAGGGTTCGGAGTGCATCGCCGCACCGACCGGTTGCCCGTCGTCCCGGATCAGATACCAGTTCGTGTCGAAGCCCGGTCCGTGCACGCTCTGGTCCAGATTGCTGGCGAGCACGCTGGCGAAGGCCGGGTATCTGTCGATCACGGGACCGACCTGCTCGGCGAAGGCCGCGGCGTCGGTGAAGGTGAGCACGTCCATACCCAAAGCGTGCCCGAACCAGCGTGGGCCGGTCGACCACAGGTCTCCCAACAGCAACTCGGGCATCGAGCGCCGCTGGCGCTCGGAAATGTGTTATCAGTGGTTCGAGGCGATGTCGCCTCAGCGGTCCCAGATTGCGTCGGGAGGGCGAGATGAGCGTTTCGCCGGCCGACGACCCGGTCCTGCTGGCCCGTGCCACCGCGCTGAACGAACTCGCCGAGGACCTGGCCGGTGAGCTGCTGCTGCGCCCGCTGCTGGAGCGCCTGCTGGTCCGCTGCACCGAGCTGATGGGCAGCGAGGCCGGCTCGATCTCCAGTGTCGACGAGGCGGCCGGGACCTACCGCAAGGAAGCCGACATCGGCATTCGCTGCCAGTCCGGGCAGGTGTTCCCGCTCGCCGAGGGGATGACCGGCGAGGTGGTCCGGCGCCGCGAACCGGTCTGGTTCGACCGCTACGAGCAGGTGGTCGGCGGTCACATCAGCGCCGACGACCGCAGCACGCTGCGCGGGGTGATCGGCGTCCCGCTGGAGTGGCGAGGCCGGATCATCGGTGTCTGCGTGGTGTTCTCCCGCGACGAGCGGCGGGTGTTCGGCCCGGCCGACGCCGACCTGATCCGGATCTTCGCCCGGCATGCAACCGTGGCGCTGGCGAACGCGATGATGCACGAGGCCGCGGAGGAGCGGGCTCGGGCGGAGGCCACCACCGCCGAGCGGGACCGGCTGGTGGACGACGTCCAGGAGCTCCTCGAGTTGGGGCTGATCCAGATCGTCACCGGCTTGGACGACGTCCAGGCCCAGGCCGGCGCCGACGACCGGCTGGTCCGGCGGGTGCAGCAGGTCCGCGCCGCCGCGGTGGAATCGGTGGCGTCGGTGCGCCGGACGATCCAGGGCCTGTCGGTATCGGTCCCGGACGAGCGGAGCCTGGAGGACATCCTGCGCAGCGAGCTCGGCTGGGTCGAGCGGATCCGATCGCTGAGCGCGCGGCTGGTGGTCGCGGGGCCGCCGGTGCCACTCGACCCGCCCTTGGTGCAGGAGGTCGTCCTGGTGGCGCAGGAGGCGCTGGCCAACGTGGTGAAGCACGCCTCCGCCCGGAGCGTGCGGGTCGGTGTGGTGTACGAGTCGGCGTCCCTCAGTTTGCTGATCCAGGACGACGGTCAGGGCTTTCGAGCCGGTCCGGACGAGGGCACCTCCGGACTCGGGCACCAGCGCATGCTGCAGCGTGCGCAACGGATGGGCGGCTCGCTGGAGATCGACTCCGTGGTCGGCTGGGGCACCCGCGTCCGGGCTCGGTTCCCCTACCAGCGCCCACTGCAGGCCATCGGCCGGCGGCTGTCCGTCCTGGTGGTCTCGCCGCAGCCGGTGATCGTCGCCGGGCTGTCCCGATTGCTGTCCTGGTCCGAACCGGCCGCGGTGATCGTGGCCGAGGCGGCCGGAGCGGCGGACGCCGCCGAAGCGATCAGCGTGCACCGGCCGGACGTCGTCGTGGTCGGTTGCGGCCGCATCGAAGAGCTCGCCGACCTGCTCCGGTCGTTGTCCCGGGGGCCGGCGGACCTGGGCATCGTCGCGGTCTGCCCGGACCCGGACTCGCGTGCCGTGGCCAAAGCCCTGCAGGCCGGAGCGACCTGCTGCGTGACCGCGGCGGCGGACGGTCCGACGCTCGCGAACGCCGTGGTGGCGGCGTCCCGCGGGCAGACCGTGCTGCCGAGCGCCGAGGTCTGGGAGGGCCGGCTGATCAACGGCACCGATCCGAGCGGGCTGACCAGCCGGGAACGTGAGGTCAGGGCCCTGCTGGAACGCGGCCTGCCGGACAAGGTGATCGCGCAGCGGTTGGTCATCTCGGTGAAGACGGTGGAGAAACACGTGGGTGCCGTGCTGCGCAAGACCGGCGCTCGCAGCCGCACCGAACTCGCCGCCCGCAGGTAGCGGATCGACAGCTGTCGACAGGTAGGGATCTCCCGCATCCGCAGATGGGGACTTTTCCCGATCCGCCGACTGCCCGGCGTGCTTAGCGTTGCCTGCATGCCCGTGGTTGCGCTGAAGGACATCGTTGATCGCGCCCTGGCCGAGCGCTACGGGGTCGCCGCGATCAACATCGTCAACGACCTCACGCTCCAGGCGGTACTCCAGGCGGCGGTGGACGAGAGATCCCCGGTGATCGTCCAGACCTCGGTGAAGACGGTGCGCGCGATCGGCGCAGAGGTGCTGATCGCGATGTGGCGCGGCATGACCGGCGGGATCGAGGTCCCGGTCAGCCTGCACCTGGATCACTGCCCGGACCGCGCGGTGATCAGCCAGTGCCTGCGGCTGGGCTGGAATTCGGTGCTGTTCGACGCCTCCGAACTGCCGGTCGCCGAGAACCAGCGGCAGACGATCGAAGTCGTCGCCGAGGCCCGGTCCTACGGTGCCCATGTCGAGGGTGAGATCGAGGCGATCACCGGCGTGGAGGACGATCACGGGTCGGACGAGGCGGGCGAGCGGCAATCCCTGCAGACCTGCCTGGACTTCATCGAGCAGACCGGGGTGGACGTCTTCGCTCCCGCGCTCGGCAACGCCCACGGCATCTACCGCACCGCTCCCAAGCTGGATGCCCAGCGGGTGAGCGATCTGGTGGATCGGACCGGAGTGCCGATCGCGCTGCACGGTGGCTCCGGACTGAGTGACGCCGATTTCGCCGAGCTGATCGGGCGCGGCTGCGCCAAGGTCAACATCTCGACGGCGCTGAAGATCCGCTACATGCAGGCCAACCTGCGATTCCTGCGGTCGGCCGAGGAGCGCGACGTCTGGGATCCACCCGCCCTCTTCCGGCAGGTCGGCAGCGAGGTCCACGAGTTGACGGTGGATTACCTGCGGCTCTTCGGCAGTCCCGGAAAGGCCTGGTAACCACCGATGAACGGCTTGATCTTCGACTGTGACGGGGTGCTCGCCGACACCGAGCGGGACGGCCACCTGCCGGCGTTCAACCAGATGTTCGCCGAGTACGGCCTGCCGGTGCGCTGGAGCGAGCAGGACTACGCGGCGAAGCTGCGGATCGGTGGCGGCAAGGAGCGACTGGCAAGCCTGCTGACCCCGGCCTTTGTCCGGGCCGTGGGACTGCCGGAATCGGAGCGTTACCAGGCGGCCCTGGTGGCGCGCTGGCACCGGCGTAAGACCGAGATCTACACCCGGATGGTGGCCGAGGGCCGGTTGCCGGCTCGGCCGGGGATCCGCCGGATCGTCGACGAGGCCCTGGACGCGGGCTGGTCGCTGGCCGTCGCCTCGACGTCGGCCGAGGTTTCCGTCCGGGCGGTGCTGGATCACGTCGTCGGTCCCACGGTTGCCGCCCGGTTCCGGGTCTTCGCCGGTGACATCGTGCCGCGGAAGAAGCCGGCTCCGGACATCTACCAACTGGCGGTGGAGGAGCTGGCGGTGCCGGCCGACCGGGTGGTGGTCGTGGAGGATTCCGGCAACGGCCTGGTGGCGGCCCGGGATGCCGGGCTCGCCTGTGTGGTGACGGTGAACGGCTACACCCGGGACGAGAACTTCGCCGGTGCGGCGCTGGTGGTTTCGTCGCTCGGGGACCCGGACGGCCCGCCGATCGAGGTGCTGTCGGACCCGGGTCATCTCGCGCCGGGCGGCTGGCTCTCGCTCAGTGATCTGGCGGCGGCACGAAAGGGAGGGAACCGATGACCGACGCCGGTCTGCCGGCTGTGGAGCGCATTGTCCGAAGCCTCGCCACCACCGCCGTGGAGAACGAGAAGTATTTCGGGGAGCTGGATTCCGTCGTCGGCGATGGCGACTTCGGCTACTCGATGGCGCGCGGTTTCGAAGTGGTGCTGGCCGGCTGGGACGGGCTCGACCGGACCGACACCGCCACCTTCCTGCGCCGGGTCGCCTTGATCATCACCAGTCGGATGGGCGGAACCTCCGGCCCGCTCTGGGGTACCGCGTTCCTGCGTGCCGCGGCCGTTGTCAAGGACGCCGAAACCATCGACGCCGCAATGGTGATCGCGATGCTGCGGGGTGCGGTCAAGGGAATCCAGGACCGTGGCAAGGCCGATCTCGGGGACAAGACCCTGCTCGATGCGCTGGTCCCGGCGATCGACGAACTGGAGCGCCGGTTGGCGGAGGGCGGATCGCCGCGCGCGGCGGTACGGGCGACGGCGGAGGCGGCCCGGGTCGCGGCCGACGGGACGTCGATGATGCGGGCGATGCGTGGGCGGGCCAGCTACAGCGGCGAGCGCAGCATCGGCAGCCCGGACCCGGGCGCGGTGGCGGTCGCGGTGATGCTCGAACAGATCGCCGACAACTGGCCGGACAGCTGGCCGGATGATCGGCCGGAGGAAGGATCATCATGAAGAAGTTCGTCAACGACCCGCAGCAGTTCGTGCCGGAGATGCTCAAGGGCCTGGCGCTCGCGAACCCGGACACCTTGCGCTATATCCCCGAGTACAACCTGATCATGCGAGCCGATGCGCCCCGGGACAACAAGGTGTCGCTGATCCAGGGATCCGGCTCCGGGCACGAACCGGCGCACGTCATGGTGGTCGGCAAGGGCATGCTGGATGCTGCCTGCCCGGGGGACGTTTTCGCGGCGCCGCCGATGGACTACGTCCTGGAGACCACGCGACTGCTGGCCTCGCCGGCCGGGGTTGTCTACATCGTCAACAACTACACCGGCGATCGGCTGGCCTTCGAGATGGGCCAGGAAATGGCCGAGGCCGAGGACATCAACGTCCGGACGCTGATGGTCGACGACGACGTCGCGGTCAAGGACTCGCTGTACACGGTCGGTCGGCGCGGCGTGGCCGGGAACTTCTTCGTGATCAAGGCGATGGGTGCGGCCTCCGAGCAGGGTGCCGGCCTGGACGAGGTGATCAGGGTGGGGGAGAAGGTGAACGCCGTGACCAGGTCGATGGGGATGGCGCTGACCTCCTGCACGCCACCGGCGAAGGGCAGCCCGCTGTTCGAGCTGGGCGAGGACGAGATGGAGATGGGCGTCGGGATCCACGGTGAACCCGGTCGCCGCCGGGAGAAGCTCGCGAACGCGAACGCCATTGTTGACGAGCTGGTCGAGGCGGTCGCGAGCGACCTGCCGTTCGAGCGCGGTGACGATGTCGCCGTGATGATCAACGGGCTCGGCGGAACCCCGATCAGCGAGCTCTACCTGCTCTACGGGCGGGCCCACGACCAGCTCACCGGGCGCGGCCTGAACGTGCGGCGCAACTACGTGGGCGAGTACTGCACGTCGCTGGACATGGCCGGCGCATCCGTCACCCTGCTCCGCCTGGACGACGAGACCATCAACCTGCTCGCGGCACCCGCCGAAATCCCCATCCGAACCTTCTGAGGGCGAGCCGGACGGTCGATGAGTTTCCCTTGGCTGGGAGGTCAACACGGGAAGGAAGGCGATGACCTAGCTGGGAGGAAAACGTGCGCGAGTTGATGGTCGACATGTTCAGCACCGTTGACGGGTACGGCTCCGGTGGGCCGCAATCGGCCCCGTACTGGGGTTACGACGGACCGGGTCTGTTCGACTGGATTCACGGACAGATCGCCGAGGAGCACGTCATGCTGATGGGCGCAACGACCTACCGGGAAATGTCCGAGATCGTCGCGAACGGCGACGACCCGACCTTCCCCCGGATGGCGCAGCTGCCCAAGATCGTGTTCTCGAAGACCCTGACCCCGCCGCTGACCTGGGCAAACACCACAATCATCAATGAGCCGGTGGAAACGGCGGTGCCGGCATTGAAGGCCGCGGCCGATGAGTTGCCGATGCGCACCATCGGCAGCCCGTCCCTCGTCCGCAGCCTGTTCCGGCTCGGCCTGGTCGACCGGCTCCGCATCATGGTCTTCCCGACCATCCACGGCGACAGCGGTGAGGGCCCGGTCTTCGCCGAGTTGCCCGACCTCCGCCTGACCCTCATCGGTACCAACGTGATCGACGACCGTCTCGTCCTCCTCGACTACCGCGTCGCCGGGGCGCCAGTTCGTATCGACGCCTGACCCCCGGCGGGGTCAGGCGTCGATACGACGTGCTGAGCGTGAGCCGAGGGTCAGCGGAGCAGGGCGGTGACGAGGTCGGCGCCCAGGCGTTCGGTCGCGGGGAGGTCGAGATCGTAGGCGACGTACCGGCCGCGGCGGCGGGCGGTGACCAGGCCGGCGGTGCGCAGGACGGCGAGGTGGCGGGAGACCACGGGCGCGGTGACGTTCCAGGCGTCGGCGAGTTGGCCGGTGGTGTGGGCGCCGCGAGCGAGGGTGCGGATCAGCCGCATGCGGAGCGGGTGATCAAGCGCCCGCAGCCGCTCCTGCACAACCTCCAGGGTGAGGTCGTCGGGTCCGGCCGGCGCGGAGATCGGGTACTGGATCACCGGGCGCCACCCGGGGGTGTGCACAACAAGGAGGTGCGGCCAACCGAAAGCGGTGGGCGAGAAGGTCAGCCCACCTTCGGCTTTCGCGTCGGTGGCGGCGTCCTGGAGCTTGTCGATCAGGATCCGCCGGCCCGACGGGTCGAGGGTAATGGCCGGGGAGACAGCCCGGACGGCGTGGGCGAGCCCCTGCCGGGTGAAGACGTCCCGGGTCTGCCGGGCGGCCGCCACCAAGTGCCCGCGCACCCGCGACCAGGCGTCGTCGAAGAACACCTCGGCGCAGTCCAGCAGCAGGGTCCGGACCTCCGCGCGGACCGCAGCGGGCTCCGCGATCAGGCGCTCGGCGAAGGCCGCCTGACGAGGCCCGCGAGCTCGCGCCCGGCGCAACGCGCCTTCCCGGGAGCGGGAGCTGCGCAACGGACGCCGGCTGCGCGCCAGCGGCACCGAGCCGCAGGAGGTGGTCAGCAGCGCGGCGCAGGCATAGGTCTCATCGTCGAGTTGGTCGACGACGTCCAACTCCTCGACGAGCGTCGGCAGCGGACGTCCGGGAAGCAGGAAGTCGGCCCGGGACGAGCGCCAGAGCAGGTCGCTCTGGTTGAGGCCACGAATGATCTCGACCGGCAGCACGGACATCGTCTCGGCCTGCCAGTCCCGCAGTTCGGGGTGGTGAGCGGGTTCGCAGAGGGCATGCAGCATCGCCGCGAGCTCAGCCAAGGGCGACGCCGCGAACCGGTAACCGTCCGCAGACAGCCCACTGACATCAACGGACAGGCTCATTCCGTCGAGCATGGCAGAGGCCGTGACCGCAGCCCAGCAACAGCCCCACTACCAGCCGCCGATTGACCGATCCCGTCAATCGGCGCCCGCTCGGCCACCCGGACCGGCGACCGTCCTTGGCATGACGCTCCAGACCTTCGGCGGCCGGCGGTACGCCACCGCCATCGCGATCGACGCGCTCGGCGCCGGACTACTGCGACCGTTCCTGATCCTCTACGCGGTCCAGATCGCCCGTCTGGACCTCCGGTCGGCCGGTGCCGCACTCTCGATCGGCCTGCTGGCGGGACTGCTGGCACTGCCCCTGGCGGGACGCTGGCTCGACCGCGGGGCTCGGTCGTCGGTCGTGGCCGCAACCCTGTTCATCCGCACGGCCGGGCTGCTGGTGCTCCTGCTGGTGCCGGGCGCCGTCGGCTTCGCCGCCGCCGCACTGCTGCTGGGCATCGGCACGCAGGTGTGGCCGGCGGCGCATGCGGCCGTCGTCACCTCGCTGGCCCAGGGCCGGGAGCGGGACCGGGTGCTGGCCGCCACCCGGTCGCTGCGCAACGCGGGGCTCGGCATCGGAGCGTTGCTGGCCACCGTGGCGGTCGCGGGCGGTACCGGGGCGCTGCGCTGGCTCGCCGGTGGTACCGCGGTCGGCTGCCTGCTGGCCGCCGGTCTCGTCCTGGGAGTCCGGGTGACTCGGCACGATCAGCCGACCGGAGCACCCGCCGGTTCCGGGCCAGCCGGTTCGAGGCCGGCCGGTTCCGGCCCCGGGCAATCCGGGATTCTCACCGCATTGCTTGTGATCAACCTGCCGTACAGCCTCTGCTTCGACGTCCTGGAGGTCGCCCTGCCGATCCTGCTGGTGACCCAGCTGGAGGTCGGTCCGGCCTGGTCGTCCGCGGTGTTCGTGCTGAACACCATCCTGGTGATCGCGACGCAGGTGCTGCTCGTCGTCCGGCTCTCGCACCGACCCCGCGCCCAGGTGCTGGCCGGATCGGGGATCGTGCTGGCGACGTCCTACCTCGGGTTCTTGTTCGCCGGTCTGCTCGGCGGCGAGCCCGGAGCGGTGGCTGTCGTTGTGGTGTCCGTGCTCTACACGGTCGGCGAGGTGCTCTACGCCGGCAGCGGGACGGCGTTGGTGGCCGACCTGGCGCCGCCGCAGCTGGTGGGCAGGGCGCTCGCCCGGTGGCAACTCTCCAGCGGCCTCGGCCGGGCCGCGGCTCCGCTGGTGCTGTCCGGTCTGCTCTCGATCAACCCCGCGCTGCTCTGGCTCGTGCTCGCCGTCCTGACCGCCGGGGCCGCCCTCTCAGCGGTCGGCCTGCAGCGCGGCGATCCGGCCGGCCGGGACGCCGACCAGGCGCAGGCAGCCGGAGGCCACTCGCAGGGCCATCGCCTCGACGTCCACGACCTCGCGCTCGGACCGGATCGTGATCACGCTCTCCACCAGACCGAACACCAGGTCGGTGAGTTCGTCGGCCGCGCCGTTCAGGGTGGCCAGGTCGCCGATCAGGGTGGCGTAGGCGGCGCGCAACTCGGCCCGTTCTCGCCGGAAGTGCGCGAAGCGCTCACCCCGCACCTCGGGCAGCAGGTAGAGCGCGCCCAGGTTCCAGCGGCCGCCGCAGAGCACCCCGGTGTCGAAGGCGGCCAGCGAGAACAACCGGGTGTCGGGTGCTGTCGCGTCGGCCTCCAGCGCAGCGGCGAAGGCGAGTGACGGCCGGACGGTGCCGGCGAGCAGTTCCTCGAGCAGCTCTTCCTTGCTGGCGAAGTGGTAATAGAGCGAGGCCTGCCGGATCCCGACCGCATCGGCGATCATCCGGGTGGACGTCGCGGCATAACCCCGGCTGGTGAACAGTTCGGCCGCGGCGTCGAGGATTTCCTCGCGTGGCGTGCCGCCCGGGCGCTGCCGTCCGCCGGAGCGCGGCCGGCCCACCGGCGCGGTCGCCGGGTGCCCATGGCTTGCTGCTGGGGTCACCAGATCCTCCAGAGGGTTAACGGCGATGTTACGGCAGCGACACAGCACTGCCCCGCCGGTTGCCTAACTTCTGTCGTCTGACAGGTATTGCATACCGCTACCCGGAGGTCGGGGCCATGAGCACAGCGACAGGCGTGCAGCAGGAGGTGGATTCTGTAGCGGAGTCCGCTGATCTCGCCACCTTTGGCTACACCCAGCAGCTGCATCGCCGACTCGGCTCCTATGCGTCGTTCGCGGCCGGGTTCTCCTTCGTCTCGATCCTGACAACCGTGTTCCAGCTGTTCGCGTTCGGCTTCTCGTTCGGCGGACCGGCCTTCTTCTGGACCTGGCCACTGGTTTTCGCCGGCCAGTTCCTGGTCGCGCTGAACTTCGCCGAGCTGGCTGCCCGGTACCCGATCTCCGGGGCGATCTACCAATGGTCGAGCCGTCTTTCAAACGTCACGGTGGGCTGGTTCGCCGGCTGGATCATGATCATCGCGCAGATCGTGACGACTGCCGTCGCGGCGATCGCGATGCAGATCGTGCTCCCGCCGATCTGGGACGGGTTCCAGTTGGTCGGCACCGACTCGTCGCCGGTCTCCGCCGACGGCGCGGCGAACGCCGTACTGCTCGGCGTCATTGTGCTGTTCTTCACCACCCTCATCAATGTGATCGGGGTGCGGCTGATGGCGGTGATCAACTCGGCTGGGGTAACCCTCGAATTGATCGGTGTGGTGGTTGTTGTCGTCCTGCTGTTCGCGCACGCCGAGCGCGGTCCGGGGGTGCTCACCGACACCGGCGGACACGGCTCGGGAACCGCCTATATCGGCGCTTTTCTGGTGTCGTCGCTGATGGCGGCCTACGTCATGGTCGGTTTTGACAGTGCCGGTGAGCTTTCCGAGGAGACCCGCGATCCCCGGCACGTCGCGCCCAGGACGATCCTGCGGGCGCTGGTCGTCTCCGCCATCGGTGGGGCGTTCCTGTTGATCGCGGCGCTGGTCGCCGCGCCCAGCCTGACCGACGGCACGCTGGCCACCCAGGGTCTGCCCTACGTGCTGACCAGCCGGCTCGGCGAGACCGGTGGCCGATTGCTGCTCGTTGTCGTGGCGATCGCGGTGTTCGTCTGCACGCTGTCGATCCAGACCGCCGGCTCCCGGATGGTGTTCTCGATGGCCCGGGACGGCGTCCTGCCGTTCTCCCGCGCCCTGGCCTGGGTTCCGGACCGGACCGGCACGCCCGCGATCGCCTCGACCTTGGTCGGAGTGCTGGCGGCCGGGGTGCTGCTGGTGAACATCAAGCAGGGGTCGCTGTTCCTGGCACTGGCCAGCGTCTGCATCGTGATGCTTTACCTGGCATATCTTTTCGTCACCGTGCCGCTGTTGCTCAAGCGCCTGAAGGGCTGGCCGAACGGCACCGTGCAGTCCACCACCGACTCCGGTGCCACGCTGTTCTCGCTCGGCCGCTGGGGCATCCTGATCAACGCCGGTGCCGTGCTCTACGGCCTGGCGATGATGACCAACCTGGCCTGGCCTCGGGCGGCGGTCTACAACCCGTTCGACGGATCCTGGTACCTGCAGTGGCTGGCACCGCTGTTCGTCACCGGCAGCGTTGTTGTCGGCGCGCTGGTGTACGCCCGCTTCCGGGCCCGGATCACGTCGCTGTCGGCCACGCCGGCACCGGTCTCGGCCGCCGCCTCAGCGGTGGCAGCATGACGGAAGATTCCAGCACGGCAACCACTCTGGGGGCGCGCGAGCATGCGCGCGCCCAGGGTGGCGCTCGGGCCGAGGCGATGCCGACGCTGCCGGCCTCGTCCTGGGCACCTCCGCCGGACGGCGTCGATCCGGCCACCCTGACCTGGGCCGAGACCGTCGCCGGCGGCGGTTACACGTCGAAGCTGATCTCCCGGGGCAGCACCGTCCGGCTGACCGACGTCGCCGGTGACGCGTGCGCCCACCTGCTGCTGTTCAACGCGGACCAGAGCTGGGAGCGACTGAACGTCGCCGACACCGTAAAGGTACTCTGGCAGGCCTATCTCGGGACCGGGCATCTGCTGTTGTCGGACCAGGGCCGGGTGCTCGCCTCGATCGTGGCGGACACCTCGGTCCGGCACGACGCGCTCTGTGGGACGTCGTCCCGGTTGCGCAACGAGGGACGGTACGGCGACGGCGCCGCGCAGGGACCGTCCCCGGCGGGCCGGGAGTTGCAGGTGCTGGCCGCCGCCAAACACGGAATGGCCGGACGGGATGTCGGGCCGGGATTGTCCTTCTTCAAAGGAGTTCGGGCCGAGTCGGACGGCGCGCTGACCTGGATCGGTGCGGCTCCGGCGGGGTCATTTGTGGAGCTGAGGGCCGAAATGCCGCTGGTGGTGGTGATCGCGAACGTGCCGCACCCGCTCGACCCGCGCCCGGAGTACACCTGCTCGACGCTCGAGGTGCTGGCCTGGAGCGGACCGGGCACGGCGGCGTCCGATCCGTTGCGGACCGCGTCGCCGGAGGCCGAGCGGGCCTTCCTGAACACCGATGACTACCTGGCCGCACGGGGGATCCGATGACCGAAACGCTGGATGACGTGATCAGCGATCACGTGGTTGCGGCGCGCGCGCCGTGGTCGGCCGTCGTTCGGGCCGGCGAGCTGCTGACCATCGTCGATCTCGGCGGCAATCAGGCCGTCGACTGCCTGCTGTACAACGCCGCCGATACCGCCGAGCGATACAGCGCCCCGGACACCATTGCCGGGCAGGGCAACCTGTTCCTCAGCACCGGAAGTCGGCTGCGTTCCGGGCTGGGTCGGGTGCTGATGACGGTGGTTTCGGACGAGGTGGGTCGGCACGACACGATCGGCGGTGCCTGCTCCAAGGAGTCGAACACGCTTCGCTACGGCCATCACACGAAGTACCAGCACGCCTGTGTGGAGAACTTTCTCGCCGAGGGCTCCCGCTGGGGGCTGACCAAGCGTGACCTGGTCAGCAACATCAACTGGTACATGAACGTGCCGGTCGACCCGGACGGCAGCTTGGGGATCGTTGACGGGCTTTCGGCACCGGGGCTGCGGGTGGCGCTGCGGGCGGAGCTCGACACCCTGGTCCTGGTCTCGAACTGCCCGCAGGTCAACAACCCCTGCAACGGATTCGACCCGACCCCGGTGCGAATGATCATCACCCGATGACGGCTTTTGACAGCCTGCTCGTCGCCAACCGGGGTGAGATCGCGGTCCGGATCCTGCGGACGGCGGCCAGACTCGGGCTGCGCACGGTTGCCGTGTTCTCCGAGCCGGACCGGCCATCACCGCATGTCGGGATGGCCGATGCCGCCGTCCAGATCGGCCCGGGGCCGGCGAAAGACAGCTATTTGCACGGGGACCGGGTAATCGAGGCGGCGTTGGCGAGCGGTGCCGGGGCGATCCATCCCGGCTACGGGTTCCTGTCCGAGGACGCCGGTTTCGCCCGCGCGGTCGAGGCCGCGGGGCTGGTTTTCGTCGGGCCGACGCCGGAGCAGTTGGACCTGTTCGGCCTCAAGCACACCGCCCGGGAGCTGGCCCGAGCCGCCGGGGTGCCGATGATCGAGGGCTCCGGGTTGTTGGACGATGTCACTGCGGCCCGCTCCGCGGCGTCCCGGATCGGCTACCCGGTGATGCTGAAGGCGACCGGTGGCGGCGGCGGGATCGGCCTGCAGGCGTGCCGGACCGAGGATGAGCTGGTCGTGGCCTTCGACCGGGTGGACCGGCTGGCTCGGGCGAGTTTCGGCTCCGGCGGGGTGTTTCTGGAGCGCTACGTCGAGCGGGCCCGGCACGTCGAGGTCCAGGTCTTCGGGGACGGCGCCGGTGAGGTGATCGTGCTCGGCGACCGGGACTGCTCCCTGCAGCGGCGCAACCAGAAGGTGATCGAGGAGGCCCCGGCGCCCGGTCTGCCGGATCGCGTCCGGACCCGGCTGCACGAATCGGCAAGGGCGCTGTGCGCCTCGGTGAACTACCGCTCGGCCGGCACCGTGGAGTTCATCTACGACGCCGAGCGGGAAGAGGCGTCGTTCCTCGAGGTCAATGCCCGGCTGCAGGTTGAGCACCCGGTCACCGAACAGCGGTTCGGCGTCGACCTGGTGGAGTGGATGCTGCGGCTGGCCCAGGGCGAGCACCGGATTGCGGCCGGCTGGACGCAGCCGTCGCACTGGTTGCTGAAAACGGCCGTCGAGGCCCGGATCTACGCCGAGGACCCGACCCACGGCCACCGGCCGAGCGCCGGCCTGCTGACCCGGGTCGAGTTCCCGCCCGGGGTACGGGTGGAGAGCTGGATCGAGACCGGCACCGAGATCGGCACGGCTTACGACCCGATGCTCGCCAAGGTGATCGCCACCGGAGCCAACCGCTCTGCGGCGCTCGACGCGCTTTCCGAGGCGTTGACGCAGACCCGGGTGGACGGCGTGGAGACGAACCTCGGGCTGCTCCGGGCGGCGCTGGCCGATCCGCGGTTCCGGGCGGCCGAGCACTCGACCGCGACGCTGGCGACGATCGAGGACGCCGAGCCGCGGATCGAGGTGTTGCGCGGCGGGACGATGACCACTGTGCAGGACTGGCCCGGCCGCCGGCATCTGTGGGAGGTCGGTGTCCCGCCGTCCGGCGCGATGGACGATCGGTCGCTGCGGCTGGGCAACCTGGCGCTGGGTAATCCCGAAGGAGCGGCCGGGCTGGAGTGCACCGTGCACGGCCCGGCTTTCCGGGTCAGCTCGGCCACCCGGATCTGCGTCACCGGGGCGGACGTTGCGGTGCTCGTCGACGGGGTTGCGGTGCCAACCTGGACGCCGGTCGACGTCCCGGCCGGGAGCACCGTGGACGTCGGGACGACGGGTCCGCTCGGGCTGCGCAGCTACCTGCTGTTCGGCGGTGGCCTCGACGTGCCGGACTATCTCGGCAGCGCGGCCACCTTCACCCTGGGCCAGTTCGGCGGCCACGGCGGCCGCGCCCTGCGCCCCGGGGACGTGCTGCGCACCTCTTCCCGGCCCGGGATTGCCCGGGATTCTGACCCAGTTGCTGGGGCGATTCCCCGCTCAGACCGGCCCGTGCTGACGAACGAATGGACGCTGGGGGTGCAGGAGGGGCCGCACGCGGCCCCGGACTTCTTCACCAACGACGACATCGAGGAGTTCTACGCGGCGTCCTTCGAGGTGCACTTCAACAGCTCACGGACCGGCGTCCGGCTGATCGGGCCGAAACCGCGCTGGACCCGCGCCGACGGCGGTGACGCCGGTCTGCACCCGTCCAACATCCACGACACCCCGTACTCGGTCGGCGCCGTCGACTTCACCGGTGATGTCCCGATCCTGCTCGGGCCGGACGGGCCGAGCCTCGGCGGCTTTGTCTGCCCGGCCACCGTGGTCACCGGCGAGCGCTGGAAGCTGGGCCAGTTGCGCCCCGGCGACACCGTGCGGTTCGTCCCGGTGTCCGACGACGCCGCCGAGCAATTGCGCACCCTGACCCCCATCGTCCATGATCATGTTCGGGTTGAGAAGGACCGGGACAATGGGATTTTGGGACGGCGTGAGGCCACGGACAGTGGGCCGGAGGTCACCTATCGGCGCTCCGGGGACGACAACCTGCTGATCGAGTACGGCGCGATGACGCTCGACCTGGGACTGCGGATGCGGGTGCACGCCCTCGCCGAGCGGTTCGCGGCGGAGCGACTGGACGGCGTTCTCGACGTCACTCCGGGGATCCGGTCGCTGCAGATCCACGTCGACCCGGCCGCCCTGCCGGTGAGCAAGGTGCTGGACTTCGTCCAGGGCTGTGAGGACGAGTTGCCGGCCACCGGCGATCTTGTCGTCCCCAGTCGGACCGTTCGGTTGCCGTTGTCCTGGGACGATCCGGCGACCCGGGAGGCGATCGCGCGGTACATGGCCGGGGTCCGGGCCGACGCGCCCTGGTGCCCCTGGAACATCGAGTTCATCCGCCGGGTGAACGGCCTGGACAGCGTGGACGACGTCTATCGGACCGTGTTCGACGCGCAGTACCTGGTGCTCGGGCTCGGCGACGTCTATCTCGGTGCTCCGGTCGCCACGCCGCTGGATCCCCGGCACCGACTGGTCACGACCAAGTACAACCCGGCCCGGACCTGGACCCCGGAGAACGCGGTCGGGATCGGCGGTGCCTACCTGTGCATCTACGGCATGGAGGGGCCCGGTGGGTATCAGTTCGTCGGCCGCACCACCCAGGTCTGGAGCCGGTTCCGTCAATCCGGCCCGTTTGAGCCCGGATCACCCTGGCTGCTGCGGCATTTCGATCGGATCTCCTGGTACCCGGTGTCCGCCGAGGAACTGCTCGACCTGCGGGCGGACATGGCGGCCGGGCGGATGAACCTCTCGATCGACGACGGCACGTTCGGCCTGGCCGAGCACGAGGCGTTCCTGGCCGCCAACGCCGGGCCGATCGCCGAGTTCCGCGCCGGTCAGTCGCTCGCGTTCGGCGCCGAGCGCGAGGCCTGGACGGCAGCCGGCGAGTTCGACCCGCGACCGGAGCCGGTGCCGGCGCTCGTCGACCGGGCCGTCGAGATCGCGGTGCCGCCCGGCGGATCCCTGATCGAGGCGGCCTTTGTGGCCAACGTCTGGCGGGTGGAGGTACAACCGGGAGACCGGGTGACCGCCGGCCAGACCCTGCTTGCTGTGGAGGCGATGAAAATGGAGATGCCCGTGCAAGCCACGTCCGCAGGATCGGTGGTCGAGGTGTTGGTCCGCCCCGGCGACGAGGTCCGTCCCGGTTCGCCGCTGGTGGTGATCGGCCCGTGACCGCTGTTGATCGGGTGATCACCGGCTTCGAGCGGATCGCCGACGTCGACCGGCCGGAGGTTTGGATCACCCTGCGCGGGCTGGACGAGGTGCTCGCGGACGCCGTCCTGGTGGACGCCGCGGTCGCCGCGGGGGAGTCGTTGCCGCTGGCCGGCCGGCTGTTCGCGGTCAAGGACAATATCGACGTGGCCGGGCTGCCGACGACGGCCGGCTGCCCGGACTACAGCTACCTGCCCGAGCACAACGCCCCCGCGGTGGAACGGCTGATCGGCGCGGGTGCCATCGTGCTCGGCAAGACGAACCTGGACCAGTTCGCCACCGGGCTGGTGGGCGTGCGCAGCCCGTACGGCGCGGTCCGGGACGCGAAGCGGCCGGAACGGATCTCCGGCGGCTCCAGTTCCGGGTCGGCGGTCGCGGTCGCTCTCGGAATCGTCGACTTCGCGCTGGCGACGGACACCGCGGGTTCGGGTCGGGTGCCGGCCGCGCTGCAGGGCATCGTCGGGATCAAGGCCACCCGCGGGCTGGTGCCCACGGTCGGCGTGGTGCCCGCCTGCCGGTCGCTGGACTGCGTGACCGTGCTGGCGCCGAGGCTGCGAGCCGCGGAACAGGTGATGTCGCTGATCATCGGGCCGGACCCGGCGGATCCGACGAGCCGGGACTGGCCGGCCGACGCCCCGCTCGGCGCGCCGGCTCGACCCAAGATCGCGGTGCCGAGCTCGGACCAGCTGGACGACCTGGATCCGGCCTGGCTGGCGGCGTTTGAACGGACGGCGGCCCGGCTGGAAAGCGCGGGCGTCGAACTGGTGCCGATCGAGCTGGCGTCATACCTGAGCGCGGCCCGGATGATGTACCACGGCGCCTTTGTCGCCGAGCGGTACGCCGCGGTGGGCGAGTTCGTCAGCACGCACCCGGAGTCCGTCGACCCGACCGTCCGCTCGATCATCGAGGCTGCGGGTGCGATCCCGGCGCACCGCCTGACCACCGACCTGGAACGGCTGGACCAGCTGCGGCTGGCCGCGACCGCCGCGCTCGGTGACGCCGACGCGTTGTTGCTGCCGACCACAACCCATCACCCGACGATCGCCGAAGTACTGGCCGACCCGATCGGGGTCAACAGTCGACTCGGCACCTACACCAACTTCTGCAACCTGCTTGATCTGTGCGCAATCGCCCTGCCCAGCGGCGAATTGGTCAGCGCAGGTTCGGCGGACGGCGACAGTTTCGGGGTCAGCGTGATCGGGCGGGCGTTCGCCGATCAGGTGGTCGCCGACATCGCCGCCCTGCTGAGCGATCCTCTGCCCGACGATCCGACCCCGCCCGACGATCCGACGGCCGCCGAGGGCAGGACCGGGCCGACCGGCATCCGACTGGTCGTGGTCGGCGCGCACCTGACCGGGCAGCCCCTCAATCACCAGCTCAGATCGCGTGGCGGCCGACTGATCTCACCGGTCAGGACCAGCGCCGAGTACGCCCTGTACCTGCTGGACACGACGCCGCCCAAGCCCGGGCTGGTCCGGCTGGCGGCGGGCGGCCAGGCGATCGAGGCCGAGCTCTGGGAACTACCGCCGGCCGGGTTGGCGTCCTTCCTGGAAGAACTGCCGAGCCCGATGGCGCTCGGGTCGGTCCGACTGGAGGACGGCACGACGTCCACCGGTTTCCTGGTGGAGCCCGCCGCCGTGGTGGGCGCCCGCGACATCACGCACTACCAGGGCTGGCGGAACTTCTTGCTGAACGCCGAAAGCCCGAGTCGGTAAAGGCCGATACCCGCCGGCGATCCCGGTCAGACGCCGTCCAGCACCACGATCGGTTCCGTGACCCCGACCGTCCGAGAGAAGTTCTCCAGACGCATCGCCACCGCCTCGGTCACCCGCTCGCCCTTGCGGACCAGGGTCATACCGGTGACCGTCTCGACGTCCGCCTCCAGCAGCATGCCGGGCCGCACCTGGTCGACGGTGATTTCTCGGCGGACGCCCTGCGGAGCCAGATCGCCGGCCACCTCGTCGAGCGCGTCGAGGATCTGCTCCGGGTAATGCCCGGCTTGCTTCAGCTGCTCCAGGGCCTTGGCCGGATTCCCATTGCCGTCCAGCGCCGCGAGAAACGCGAGCCCGGCCCGGAGCAGGTTTTCCGAGAGGTCAATGGTTAAGCCGGCCGGCGGCGCCTGCCAGTCGGTCGACACCACGGCGCCGACGCCCGGAGGCCGGACCGGTTGGTTACCGATCCAGCGCGCGACCTCTTCCAGCCGCGGGATGCGCTCCAGCAGGCGAAGCGCGGTCTGCGGATGACTCAGGTAGACGGCGCGCTCTTCTTCGGTGAGCTCTCCGCCGGTCTTCGCCCGGTGCAGGACGTCTCCCGGGACCGCGATGCAGCCGATCTGGCTGAGCATGGCGGCCAGCGGGAGTTGCCAGTCCTCGATGCCGAGAATCTCCGCTGCCCCGTTGACGACGGTCCGCACCCGTTCGGTCCTGGTGAAGGCCTCCGAGCTGGCCATCGACAGGAGTTCGGTGAGGACGTTGACCGCGCCGGTCAGCGTTCGCTCCAGGAGCTCTTGCTCGGCGTGCACCAGCCGATACTGTTCCACGGCGGCACTGAGTGCCTTTTCCAAATCGGGCGCTGCGCATGGTTTTGTCAGAAAGCGGAACAACTTGCCGTTGTTCACCGCCGCGATCGTGGATTCCAGGTCCGCCTGACCGCTGAGCAGCAACTGAATTGCCTCTGGGTCGATCTCGCGGGCCTTGCCGAGGAACTCGGCGCCATTCATCCCGGGCATCATCATGTCGGACACCACGACGGGGAACGGCTGACCCTGGTTGACCGCCTGCTTCGCCAGCGTGAGGCCGTCGGTCCCGGAGCCGGCAGTGACCACAGTGAATCGGCCGTGCAGGGATCGCCGGTACCCGTCCAGGATGTTCGGCTCGTCATCCACCATGAGAATCACCGGTGGTGTGCTCGGTTCGGTCATCTACCTGCCGTTCGGTTCGCCCGTTCGATGGACGCCCCCGTAGCGGGGTTCATCCGTGCCGCCGCCGCGACGACACAATCAGTGATCGCTAGTCTACTCAAAGTAATCCACGTCGGTGTCGGAGATACCGGGTCGGGGAGAACCATGCCGTTACTTGCCGTCGAAGAAGCCAGGAGCAGCGTCAGTCCGCCTTTCGGGCGACGGGTCCTCTTTGTTGATGACGAGCCGCACCTGCTCGCGGCGCTGCGCCGCATGCTGCGCTCGGAGCGCGACCGCTGGGACATGCTCTTCGCCTCCTCCGGGGCGGAGGCGTTGGCGCTGATCGAGGCCGAGCCGGTGGACGCCATCATCTCGGACATGCGCATGCCCGGAATGGACGGCGCCGAATTGCTGGACCGGGTACAGAAGAGCTGGCCGTCCACTGCTCGGATCATCCTTTCCGGGCAGGCGGATCTGGGCAGTGTGATCGCGGTGCTGCGCTCGGCTCAGCAGTTCCTGGCCAAGCCGTGCGAGGCGGCCGTATTGATCGGTGCGGTGGACGGCGCGCTGAAGGTCCAGCGGTTGCTGGCCGATCCTGCGGTCCGGGAGCTGATCGGCGGGGTGGCCTCGCTGCCGACGATGCCGACCGTTTACCACGACATGGTCGCCGCCCTCGACGTCCCAGAGGTTGACGTGCCCGCTCTGGCCGCCATCCTCGCCAGCGACGTCTCCACCAGCGCGGAGCTGCTCAAACTGGTGAATTCGGCGTTCTTCGGTCTGCCCCGGGAGATTTCGTCCGTCCAGTCGGCGGTCTCGCTGCTCGGGCTGGACAACATCCAGGCGCTGGTGCTGACCGGCTCGGTCTTCCGGGTGAACGAGACTCTCAAAAAGGTCGTGGACGTGGACGGTCTGCGCGAGGCGGCGCTGCGGCGGTCCGCGATCGCCCGGTCCGTGGCTCAGCGCGAGGGCTGGTCGGCGCAGGAGCGCGGCCTCTCCGTGCTCGCGTGCATGCTGCGCGACGTTGGCGGCCTGGTGCTCGCCGAGGGCCGGCCGGAGGCGGCGCTGCGGCTGACCAAGCTCGCGGCCACCGAGGGGCCGATCGATCCGGGCCGGATGGCGGAGCTGGAGGTGGAGGCCTACGGCTGCACGGTGCCACGGGCCAGCGCCTATCTCCTGGGACTGTGGGGATTTGCGCCGTCCGTCATTCACACCATCGCCGGCTATCCGCTGAACAATCCGAACCCGGGGACAACGCATTTCGAGCACGTGCTCAGATTCAGCTGCCTGCGGATCTTGGATCCGTTCGCACCGGTCTGCCTGGAGCCCGACGCCTACCTGACCGCGGAGCGCCTGCAGCTGTGGAACAGCGCAGCGGACGACGTGATCACCCGATGATCAAGGAACAGGTGATCACCACCGGATCGATCTCGATGACAGTGGCTCTCGCTCGAGAGCCGGATCCGGCCGTTGCGGCCGCCGCCCTGATCGAGGAGCTCGGCACCGAGGCCACCGTTTACCTGGTCTTCGTGACGGCCGGATACCCGCGGACCGAGCT
>Ga0307513_10002346_pt1 | contig 26346 bp, 25 predicted proteins | sample 15_EM_MG_FD_202174 | JGI IMG/M metagenome (GOLD analysis project Ga0307513, IMG submission 202174) | Populus trichocarpa ectomycorrhiza microbial communities from riparian zone in the Pacific Northwest, United States - 15_EM | ecosystem: Host-associated > Plants > Roots > Unclassified | place...
CAAGCCTCGGCCCTATCTGCCGCCGTTACTCGTGCACCCAGTCCCGCACCAAATGAGCAAGTTCTCATGAACAGAGGAACGGCCGAACCTGCAGCCACTATCTCAGTTGAAGACTTGCAAGCTCAGGCTACGCCAGAGGAGATCAAAGCGGCCATCGTCGTACAAGTCGCCTATAGACGAGCACTTAGACGGCGAGCTGGCCCTCCACCAAAGGACGGAAGAGTCAAGTTGTGGTACGACCAATGCGTTAATGCACAAATGCATCTCCAGGGACCAAAGCGCTACTCAAAATATTTCCTTGGTCCTCTTGTTCATGTCTTGATTTGGGCAGAGGCCATGGTTCGCCTCCTCAAGAACAGAAACGATCGGGTCAAGAAGAAGTTCAGGCGCACTGACCATACGCGGATTGAAGACTTGATGGAGCGTTTGACGGTGTGCACGTGAGCAGTGTTATCCTCCCATCTTTGATTGAGGACTCATACACTTCGTAGCGATAATTACAGGCGAGGTGTTCAGCTCCAAAAGAACCTCCTTCCCACAGCGGATGTCCATCGTCGCGGACAAATCCAAGAGCTGCGGAAACTTGTAACCGACCTGAAAAGGATGACGGAAGAGCTCGAATTGGAACTTGAGGAGTCTGACGAGCATCTTCGTTTGGGTCAGAAGGGCATTTTCCCTGTGGAACCAAAGGCTACTGAGACGAAACCACTCAAGCCTGAGCTGAATACCGATGATCTTCTTGAGATGTGAAGATATTCCATTTGAAGCTCTATGTAATTTCTCTTCCAAATCATCATGAATCCGTAAATATGGAAGTCGAGCATCCAGATGCTAAAGGACCGTCAGCGGTTGTGTTGCCACCGCGGCAAGGCAGCATTCAAGCTTGGCCAAGCACCTGCTCGCGGCTGCAACAAGGTACCGAAGAGAGGATTGCTGGGTATATCAGGACTTAAGTATTTGTTAGCGGATCCCAACAAATACTAGTTAGGAAAACCGGCTGCGAGATTTTGACACTCTGACCGCAGTCATGTCCGAAGAATTTCGGGTCCTTGTACGGGACGAAACGTTTGTCTTGGATAAGCACCAGATCCTCTTTGATTCACCCAACTACTTCAGGTCGTACTTCCTGGGAGGATTCAAAGAGGCAGCAGAGGGACAGCGTCAGCTCACGCTCCGCCGCGATCCCTTCTTGTTCCGAATCATCGAGAACTATCTTAGCGGTTACTCTGTCATACCATTACCTCCCAACCTCCCACCTCACCTGTCCCAAGAGACGGCAATGGCCAATCTACTTCGTGATGCTCAATTTTACGGTTTGGATGGACTAGTCAGGCTGCTAGAAGCCAGCTCCCTAGCTGTTGAGAACGAGTACAAAGTTGTTGAGTACGAGTACAGAATATATGTGGGTCTTCCCTCCGTTCTAGCTTTCCACCTTCTGACCCGCGTCGCTGTTAGACGTTGCTGACCCAGGGGTATGGAGATAGGTGGCACCTACTCGAGGTATCTCAGGAAGGATTGCAGTTTCATCTCGAGTGGCTTAAGACTAACAAAGACGCCTTCCCGTTTCCACTATTGGACTTTCCTCGGGAAGAAGATGGGTGGACCATCTATGGAGGTTTTCGGGTCAAGGCTCCTATCAGCGTGTCTGGGACCAGTTGGACCTATCATCGCTTGGATTATGCGGTTTTTCAACGTGCGAAACCTTGAACAACCAAATTGTGTTTGTTATTCCTAGATATCTTGGCCAAACCTCCATTTGGTTGCCCTTTTGAGTTGTGTGCATTGAGAAGCATGCCTGCGCAAATCGATTTGCTTCGCGATTCTAGGCAAATTAGAAAGGAATCTTAAATCTGCGTTAATATGATATGATAGTCCTTCTATGGGATTCTGTGCATGTGAAGAGATGTATTCGTCACCTTGTCGGCTCTTCAAAATGATATCCTGAAATATGCACCACCACATACGATTACCGAGGGGTTCGGTCTACAGTCTCATAAAGACTACGTACTTCTGTGGTCGTCCTGCATCCCCCTACTTTCACTTTGTTTCAATGCGTCCATAAGGGGCCCAAGCTTTGAGTTTGAGATTTGCCACCATGTATAGCACACAAGCAGCTCTATTATGAATCACTTTATAACGTCCGACAACCTGGTCTTCAGGAACCGATCTGATGAAGGATAGTGATCTCCCCAAACATTTACATCCACCTTAGACCCCACCGGATCTCAAGGAAACTCTGTACAAAAATGGATCGGCGTAACCGTGCGTGTCGTACAAATCCTGATGCTAATTCTAGAACTGATTGGTCTCTGCTTCGTCCTACAACCGTATCATCGGTTTCCCTTCATCGCGCGCTCCATTTTCGGCCAATCGCTGGTGTAACGTGACGAATATGACCGACAATATATAATTTACTATTTACTCACCCGATCGACGCGCTCAATAGTGTACAAAAGCCGTGGGCAGATGTCAACCACGGAGGTTCGCAAGCGGCGCGAGGAACAACAGGTCGAGATCAGGCGACAGCGACGAGAGGAAAATGTAGCGAAGAGAAGGAACTTGTTTGCCTCTGCCGATGGACCTGACTCGGACGACGAGGGTGCGATTGAGTGGGAAGCACAGGTAGGCCTTGTTTTCAATACGATAGGCATTTGCTGTGCACATATTTCCACTCCTTAAGGAGCACGTGGATAAATAAGAAGGCTAATGATTCCATTCTGTAGGGTGCGCAGTTGGTAGAGCAAATTCTGTCCGGAGATGTAGCACAGCAGGTCGACGCGACCTCACGCACCCGCAAACTGCTTTCTCGCGAAGAAAACCCCCCGATACAGCCTGTTATTGGTGCCGGTCTTGTTCCATTTTTCGTCCAATTTCTTTCTCAGAACGATCCCCAACTTCAAGTGAGTCCTCGTTCGCGCCTCCCAACCACTGTGCTATCGTCCTGGTCCAAGACCCTTCCGTGCGCTTCACTTTCAATTCCAGTTCTCGTAACACCCTCGATCTGACCCTTGCTACAGTTCGAGGCCGCTTGGGCCCTCACGAATATCGCGTCAGGGACTTCCGAGCAAACACAACTGATTATAAATCACGGAGCAGTACCACCACTTGTGTCGCTACTGTCAAGTCCCAACCCCGATGTCCGTGAACAGGCGGTTTGGGCCCTTGGAAACATTGCGGGAGACGGGGCGCCATTCCGCGACTACGTGCTGCAAGCTGGTGTAATGGAGCCTCTGTTGAATGTGATTCAAAGCGAAACCCAACGCATCACCTTGATCAAGAACGCCGTTTGGACGCTGAGCAATCTATGCAGAGGAAAGAATCCTCAGCCGGACTGGGATATTGTACGTATCCGACACCACACATGTAGTACTTTCTGACTTTGATCCAGGTGTCTAAAGCTCTACCAGTCTTGGCGAAGAACATCTATTCTCAAGATTTGGACACCTTAGTTGATGCCACTTGGGCCCTCTCATACCTCTCTGATGGAGCAAACGATCATATCCAAGCAGTAATTGAGGCAGGAGTATGTAGAAGACTTGTCGATCTCCTCAGCCATACCTCAACGTCTGTCCAAACTCCGGCACTTCGCTGCATCGGCAATATTGTAACGGGAGACGACCTGCAAACCCAGGTCGTTATCGCATCCGGGGCTCTTCCCTTTCTCATTCCTATTTTTCGGAGCCACAAGGAGGCTTTGAGGAAGGAGGCGTGCTGGACACTGAGCAACATCCTCGCCGGGACACCCAAGCAAATCCAGGCAGTCATAGATGCCGAGCTTTGGCCCGAACTCGTTCGGACACTGGCGACCGCCGAACCTCGCACCCGGCGTGAAGCTTGCTGGGCAGTGTCAAATGCGACTTCGGCGGCTTCTGTCGACCAGATCAAGTACATGGTCGAACACGACACACTCGGTCCTCTTTGCATGATGCTGGAGATGATCGACAATCGGATCATCAAAGTGACCCTCGAGGCGATCGAAAATGTCCTCAAGGCGGGCGACCTGGAGAAGAACCTGAAGCAGGATCTAGGAGCAAACCCATACGCGGTCGTTGTGGAGGAGGTTGGAGGGATGGTCTCGATTCACAACTTGCAGAGACACGATAACACGGAGATTTACAAGATTGCGTACCGGATTATGGAGACGTACTTTGCAGACGAGGACGAGGATGGTATTGAGGAGACTGAGAATTTCTCGGTAAGCCCTGATGTTTCTGCTTGTCGTCCGCGGTTTTCTAAGGCGTTTGCTCAGCTGCAACCGAGCTTTGCGCCTGCAAATGGATTCAATTTCGATGCATCGGCATGGGGCGGTGCTCGTTAAGACGAGGGTTGAAATGCGATGATAGTGTTACTAATACCAGACTCTGGCGTGGTTCGCGTGTCTTGGAGGCTTGCAAGTACCCTACTGTTTTCTCGTACGGCCGGGGTGTGGGGATGGAATGCATGACCCATGGCGAAGTCATTGACTCTTCTCTTAGCGTTGTTTTTTTCCCATTCTTACTCAGGCTGCCAATTTAAACGATTTGAGTGTGCACATGAGAGTTGCTATTCAGTGGATAAGTGAACGTTGTAGAGAATGACAGTACGTATTCCCACAGACGTCTGGTGCACTTGCCCTTCGCCCAACAGCTGAAGTTGCTTGTTGACCCCTGTCTGCCCTGGCGATTTCCCCACAAAGGGAGCGACGATGACCCTATCTCAACCATATGGCTAGCCCACAGACCTACGTTATTCCGTCACGATCCCAGGCGAGATAGACGAGCCCTCGGGACCAAAGGCCCCTGGCGTCCGGTACGGTGACGCGAGGTGTGCTGGATAGAGCCATAAACGCTGCGTCAGCGTGATCACACTGTCGCAAGTACCCACCGCTTGATGGTCGTCGATTGCCACCCGATGCATGGCAAAATTCATTCTGGTGCTTCCGTTTTGAAGCCAGACAGCGGGTCCAGTTGCATATCTCCATAGGTGGAACAGAAGATTTTTCCTGGTGTTCATCACAGTTTTGCTCTCTCGCCCTCTCGCGTTGGCGTTGGCCCACTGGACCAAGTTAAAATTTCCTTTGCTGCACGGGGAGTCATATGGTGTGCTCGTGACGGGAGTAAAACACCGGTTTATCAAGGTGCCATAGGGCTCTGGGAACATGCTCGACATTTTTGACACTACGATTACGATAGTGGCCTCGTTGAGGGTGGAAGGCTGGGAAGCAGGAAGGAACCTCGCGCACCACCATTATCTGGCGAGCTGGAAGACTCAACGAAGACTCAACGAAGACTGAAAGAAGGCTAACGTCGAAGACCACGTCACCAGTGGCTACGAGCGCTCCGCTCTGAATCGGGAAGTTCGATTGGGCGTACGATTGCAGGGCTGGCTTCCCACATTAGCTGGTGGCCATCGTCAGGACAAAGGAGAGTAGCTGGTTCGCCGGTTCGCGACGCAGGTGAACGGTAGCCAAATGAGCGACCACATTGAACGACTCGACTCGCCGTGCAGCCGATGAACTGGAACGTGCAACAGCGAGGAACCTGGAAATCGGATCATCGGATCATCGGAACGGTGCGAGTAGACCCAAAGGAGCAAGTAGGAAAAAATAAATAAATAAATAAATATTATTGGTACGGATGTGCTGACAGGCCAGGCCTCGAGGCAAGAAAGCAACGGCCACACCCTGAACACGTTGAGACCGTCCGTCGACGGCTTTACCGGGCCTTTATTTGGACACTTTCGACCGCCTTGCACCGTCCGACACCCTCGACGCCCTCGACGACCTCGACGACCTCGACGACCTTGACGCCGACTCAACGACTCATCTTCCGTCGCTACCGCCCGCCGCTCAGCTCTCAGCTCTCAGCTCTCATCGACTATCGACGCGCCCTTGAAGAAACATGGCAACGACCACGCAGACATCCAGAAATCGTAGATTGCAGGGTGAGTTCCAGTTCAAAATCGCATGCGCAACGCCGGCTTTGGCTGGTCGATCTGCGATCGGAGCGCGCTCACGCCTCCCGCAAGCAGACCCCGGACAGACGCAGCAGACGCAAGGATCCAGCCTGAACAGCCTGAACAGCCTAAGCAGCCTAAACAGTCTAAACAGCCAGTCGCAGGAGAATCTTCTAGGCCAGCCTTCCCAGCCTGCGCAGTCGTCCCCTCAGCAGTCGCCCACTCACTCCCCCCAACAGCAGCAACAGCAGCAGCCTCAAGTAGCACCCACTGCCAGCCGCCCCAGAAACACTTCTCATCTTCCTCTCGCAAACCTCATTTATCGTCCCGCTTCCCCTTCACAGAACCTCCACGGCGCACTCAATCCCGCGTCCCCAGCACAATCCGTTGGGTCCACCGGCGGTGGTGTCATATATCGCGACGACAGAGACGACCCTCCACCTGATATCAGCACCCTCCTCCCGGTTGGCCATCGTAACACCCCTCCGCAAGCCCATTCCCCTCCGCAGCAGTCCCAGTCCCAGCAACAATCTTCCCAACAGCACCAGCAGCACCAGCAGCACCAGCAGCACCAGCAGCAGGCTCAGCAATACCGTCGCGGTCCACCTCCGAACATGCCCGACCAAGACCTCGATTCAGCCCCCACTCAACCCAACTCCATATCTCCTACTGGATCCTTCCGCCAAAGGAAAGCCCGCAATGGCTCGGCCGGCAGTGCCGATTTCGTCATTCCTGAGCCCGGTCCATTGATCGGGAAAGACAGTCCCACCATGGGCCGTAGATCGGAGGACCGCCCTGGTTCAAGTGGCCGTCGCGAGCAGCGCGAAAAGGACAAGGAGCGCTCAGAGAAGGGGGACACTCCACGCCGGTCGGGCGAAAACGTCCGGAGGCCTCTTCCCCAAACCTTCGACTCCACTGGTACCATTAAGCCCATGGTGAATCCTACCGTCAACCACAGCTCTGCCGACCTCCTGGGCTCCAACGGCATCTCCCAATCGCGCGACTCGCCTACCCACGACCAGGGAGGCAACTCGAGAAAGCACAGTGCAGATTCCATCGACTCTATCCTCCCCCCTAATGGCGAATCCGGCGGGTGGCTCAGCTACGAATCCGAAACCTCGCCTCAAGGGCCACCTCAGAGAAACTCGTCCGAGTCGTGGCGAGAGAATGATAGAGGCAGGCAGACAAATCAAAATTACAACAACTCAAGGGTTTCGCCTCATCGCATCCCATTCACCGAAGATGCTGATAGGGATGAGGATGCAGTCGCTCCGATCCCTGACCACGGCATTGTCCGAAACGGATCGAACGGCTCTTTGAATAAAGTCTCCCCCCCAGTGCGTGCTGTTGTGCGGTGTCACTCTTTCCACACGCTCTGCCTAACCTTGATTTCTAGCCTGTTCAGCCACAGCAACCTCGTAAACGAGACCTCCCTGGCATCCCTGTCCCGCAGGTGCCCCAGAGCCAGCAGCAACCGCAACAAACGCACGGACACGGCCTCTACACCCACACGAACCAGTCAATTATTCCTGTGCCTAAGACCCAACATGCACAAATCATTCAAAATCAGAACTGGATCAGACGACCATCCTCACCGCTCGCACGAGAACCCGTTGTAGCTGGTGAGTGCATACCCTAGTCCCAAGTCGTGCACCAGTCTCAACTTTTGATGATCTATTTAGCGCAAAGCTCGAGCGAGGACGACACTGAGTCTCACACACCCCGTTCTGCACCTCAAGCACTCCCCGATATCACAAGCCCACTCCATTACCAACCTCGTGATTATCGTCAACCGCCTCAGACTGTGCAGCGGAATCGTTCCCAGCACCAGCACCAGCCTTCCCAGCAAATTCCCCCACAACCTCAACCTCAACCGCAACCGCAACTACAATCCCTGTACGAATCTCGATCCTCCAACTCCCAGCTTCTTCCGATGTATACGGGCGCGTCGATGGCGACTGCTCTCTCTTCGATCTCTCCCTCTCAATCCGTTTCTGCTGTTGGTTCACCTCGTTCTCGTCCTGTTCAGCCTCCCGGGTTTGGTTCCGGTTCCTACGGCTCAGGCCGAAGCGGAAGGAACGGCGGCATGTATCCTACACTCGGTGCTACACTCGGTGCCATGAACATGGGTATCAGCAAGATTCCCGGTATGGTTGCAAATGCAAGCCTCGACCAACAAATCGCTGTACTCAACGCTACGAACCTCAGTGCCCTCGCGCAATTAACGCCTGAAGAACTCAGAGCGCTCGGCTTTGGCTTGAACCGTGATGCCACTGGTGGCAGTGGTCAAAATCAACAAAGCCAACCAATCCCTAAACCCGAACCCGTAAACGCCCCTGGCCGGGGCGGTGGCATCGTGCCTGGTGGTGGAGGTGGAGGCGCGAATCGCCTGCAGTCTACTCAAGACTTGCACCACCCACGAGGTTCTGCTGATATAGTGAGACTCGTGGATACACTCGATGAAGCCGCTGGTGAGGTCGTGGAGCTGCAGGATTTACAGAGGGACATGGCAATGAACCTTGAATGGCCGAACCAACCAGCGCAGCGCCCACAACCGCCACAGCAACCACAACACTCCAGGGACCAGCAGTGGTCGGCACATCAGAGGGATATGCAGAAGCAGTTCCACGAGCAGCAGCAACAGCTCTTGCAGCAGCAGTTGAATGCCGTGCTCGGTCTCTCTCCCGGCGGTGGTTCGCCAATGAGCCAGCAGACTTCTTCGCAATTGCCTGCTGCCTATCCCTCGAGTCATGGTGGGTTCTCGGCAACACCACCTGGGCACACAAGGTCTGGAAGTGGCGATAGGAGGAACGTGGCCCCTGTTGGCTATGACGAGCCACCCACGCCATCTATGGGTGCAGGCCAGAACATCACCGGAAGCACTCAACAACAGGCTGCGCCCTCCGCCATCTCGAGCTCACACTTTTATCATTCAAGACCTGGCGCGCCTATACCCCCGACGCCGTTGAGCGGAAATACGGCTGCTGGTACGCGTTCTATCCAGTGTACCCCGTATCCACTCACGCGTCATGGGCTGCCCGCAGGTTCGATCGCCAACGGGTCCGTTCACGAAAATGCTCTGCGTTCCGGAGAAGGGTGGATCCCGATTCCCAACACGGACGGGTACCCACCTTCGTATGCGGAGCTCATTGACTTGTTCGCGAGGCACAATCACGGACGGCAGCCCACCATTCGCGATGTCCTCGCGATGCAAATGGCCGCGCTAGCCTCTGAACCCGAGAATGTCGAGGGTAGCGTGTTCTCCAAGACTGAGGCGCCTTTCCCCCCCCAAGGGTACAATCCGTTTCTGCCCGCGAGCAAGGCTGGATACTCGGACAGTGCCCGTAGTTCACCTCGGGATCCTCCTGGGGATTTTGGCCCCATGCTGAGAAGAGTTCCTGGCTTTAACTCTGGTGGTTACGGAGCGCTCAACCCTAGGGCCATACGGGCGGCGGCTAGTAGCGTTTTCGGATATGATGGGGAGACGGAAGTGTCCCGACTCGCGAAGAGTACGAGTACCGAAGACGATGACGGTATCACCGAGGATGAGCTCACAGACAAGGAACCTGGGACGCACTCTCTCGTCGAAGGGCTGAGGTTGCACGTGCAGCAGAAACCGCAACTGAAGGACGGAGAGGCCACGATGAGTAATACTGCGCTGGAAGACGCGATGAAGATGGCTGCTAACGGAGCTGCTAACGGATCTGGTGCCGGCGCTGGCGTTAATCCTAACGATATCACCGCACTCTATCCGCTCCTCTCCAACCTTACTGGCCACGCCGGCACGTACGGCATGCGCGTGCCTCCAGTCCCACCGAACGATGATTGGGTGGACGAGCAGGACTCGGATGAAGAGCTTGAGGCGGAGCTCGAGATGTGGGACGAGGAAGGCGTGAAGAGGCACCCTCGTTTCGTCAGAGATGAGTCGAAGAGGCGGCGCAAGTGGGAGATCAAGTTTGCTGAGTTAGTCAAGGCGGTTCGTAATATTTCTTTCTTACAACAGGGGATTATCATCAGATGCTGACTTTTCCCTTAGTTCCACGAACTAGATCGCCTGACAGATACACCCATGATTTTACTCGCTTCTCCTCCTCGTCCTGATAACCAGAACATCCTCATCAACATTGGCCAGTTGCATCCTCTCAAGCCCCACGTCGCATTATCCCGCTCGATTCGCCGAGATCCCGCATACACCGCATTCGCTGATACAGCTAGACGGTCATACCACACCATCCTGTCTACGCCTCCAACCCCACGCCCACCTATGTCATATCAGTCCATCTCACCGACCTCCAACTCACCGCCCTCTCACCGCTTGAATGGCTGGTCCGCGCCACCATCGATATCATCAGTCGCTAGTGTAGACGAGGCGGCTCGTGTGCAGATGCATGCTGCACTGTCCTCCCTCCGGCTCCTTACCAAAGTCGAGGAGCGCAGAGAGATGCGTCGACTCGAGGAAGTTATGAAGGTGAGGGAGGAGAGGGCGCTCGTGGAGACGATGCTCAAGAATATCTTGACTGTCCCAAGTGGGAGCTCTAGCGGGAGCCAGCCCCGTGGCCCTGGCAGCACTGGAGTGGGTGATGAAAGCGCGAGGGATAGTGGCAGCACGAGGGCTGCCAGTAGCGAACCGGGCGTTCCTATGCCTGTTGAAGATACGACACCGTCGGCCGGGTCCGCCCAGAAGGCGATTGATTAGCCGCTTGCACATTGGCGAGCGAGGGTCCTATACACCGATTACGTATATCCTACCCCCACATAGCTTCTTGTCAGATTGTTGATTTGTAACTGGATTGAGTTGGTATGACCGAACATGATATATGAGATCGAGCTCCTAGCATCTGTCCAAGTTGGCGCCGACGACTTCAAATGTTCAAATGTAGGCGCGCATGCTTTATAAGCACATGTGTATCTTCACTGCCTTCGCTTTTTGGTCCACCCAAGTCTCCACAAACTCCTTCCACGCGCCTCGACGCGCCTCGACGCGCCTCGACGCGCGCTCGAGGGAAATCAAAAGGAGAACGCCATATCCGAGGACCATGGAAAAGAATGCCTTCAGTAAGAGCAGAAGCTCTCCCTGTTCTTGTCTGATGTAAACTAGCTTCAGATCTCAGTTCGCTCGCACCTAGTGGGACCGGGCCGAATTCCAATGCCGCAAGGGCAACATTTATGGGTCTTCCTATCGAAATTAAGATAACGATTATCGAATTGCTCATGTCACCAAACGAGCGAATGAAAGGGCTAGGTCTCAGTAGAAGGTCAGTCGTTTCTGCAAATTTGACGAGGGAAATCAATCACTCACTCCCAAGGTTTCTCAGTGTCAATAGAGAACTTCGCCGTGTCGTAGATACGATCTTATTTGCCCGACTCCCGCTCGGGGCAATGTCGGTCCATGAGGTCCAGCACCATCTCAGCCTCCTGGAAAACCCACTCTCAAGCAGGCTGTGCAATTACCCCACGACAGTCTCACTCTCCCTCGCGTCTTGGTTAATGCCCCGTGATTGGGAGGGCGATACAACTGGCCAGGCGTTGTGTAGGCAGAAGGGGAGGCAGAAGGACGAAACGACCGCGTCCATCCTGAAACTCCTCACAAATCTCTCACAAATCGAGCTCGACATTCTCCCTTTCAATCCACTGGGGCGATTTATCAAATGGCAGTGGTGGGACGAGACTATCGCGGCGTTGGAGGAAATCGCGCGCGCGGCAGACGGTGTATCTCGGCCTTTTATCCGGGCACTGGCGTTGCACGCTATACGCCCGGCCCTGGATGAGATTATGGCCCATATGTTGGGTGCCCTCGTGCCGAACTTGAACGCTCTGGTTCTCGCTACGGACTCTGGCTACACTTACAATGCCAAAGATGTGGATTTTGTCGCTTCCTGGACTGCCATACGGCTACGCGCGACTAATCTTGCGACGTTGGTTGTGAGCGGAGTGCCTGTGCCCACAGCAATTGAGCCGTGGGCGTGTTCGCAGTCTCTCAGAAGCCTTGACATTACATCTGCTCCGGGCTTGACTCCAACGCTCGCGCATGCGCTCATCTGTCAATTTCCCGCCCTCCGCAGTGTCACTCTACGGTCTATCCGGCTTAGATTTGGTTCTACCTTTCCTCCTAGAGATGGTCCTGGCGTCTCTCCAGGCACAAAGATGCTGCCTGACCTTGGTGGCCTCCGCATTAGTCCTGCGACGACCTTGGCAGAGTCTTCCGTCGACGCAAACGCAAACACTCTTACTTGTCCCTGGAATCCTCCTATTTCCCTACAAACTCTCTCCCTGTCCTCTCTAGATATAGATTTCGTGGCCGGACTGTCCTCCCTTGGAACGGCCACCCTCCATCTGCAGGTCATCCATCGGAGTACAACGTTGCTGCATTTGTTAAAGCGACCCAATACATTCGTTGGTTTGTGCCGCCTCGTCGTTGGGAACGAAGACAGGATGACGCGCGGTGTATTTGGGTGGCTGGGGCCCGAGCAGACGGAGGAGTTGAGAGCGATTTGCAAGGAAAGGGGTTGTACATTTGAAGACGAGAGGTTCTCTTAGACGTCTGGGTTTCATATGAGCTATGAGTGGTAGTGACAAGGGACGCTGATTTAGTATCCAATTCCGTTCAGGTACTTGTACATAAAGATATAATACTACGTATAGGACGTCAAGCTCGGTTTGGAGGGGCCATACCGTGTATCTGGGCACCAAAGGGCAACTGTCAGGCCTCTGAACTCGACCATTCAATTGTGAAGCATGAAGTATCTGGGGCGTGCTGAAACACTATCGCCGGCACTCTCCGTATTCCTAGAAGCACCTTGTTGTACCTGAATCCATCTCACCATCATTAGGTTGCCGAGGGCTCCACTTTTGCTTTGGTGGGAAAAAGGGTGACTTGCCATAAACGGCATTTAGGCATCTTAGGGAGAGGTTCTAGTCGTCAGGGTCGGTGGAGAAGGTGGCGCACGATGCCTTCAGAAGCGACGCTAGGGACAGTAGCTACTGACCAGGGTCAGCCGTTCGCCTGATTTGTTCGGCGGATGTACCACCATCGAACGGCCCATACCCCATAGCACACAAAGAGGGTTTGATTGCGTGCGGCTGCGGAGACGTTGAGACGTTGAGAACCACAGCCGGGTCGGTGTCTTCTGCTTGTGTGGCCCATCGGCTCACGCGGGCGAATCAGGGTTGCGGTGTGCACGAGACCTACTGGTGCCTGCGACTTTCAGAACTTTCCCTGAGAGTTGCACCGCCTGAGTGTCCCCTCAACTAGGGAGACAACCCCTGACTGCAGAAATGTAGCAGTTTTGAGCCGACATCACCCTCATGAGCAACGTAGTACAGGTGGAACGCGTCGATCGCTCCAACGGTCCGTCCCCCCTCCCTCGCGCGGCTTCGTTGCTGAGGGGTAGCTGCTACTGGAATACTCACAGCTACTGGAAGATCCTGGTGACTACAAAGAGCACAGAGAGAGCAGCAAGGACCGTCTACGTGCCTAGTCGGAGATTCAGCACACTCGACTATGGATCGTGACGCAGGCTTGCAAAGGACCAACTCGACTGCCATGGAGACACTTCACACACAGTACTACGGGTAGATGGGAGTGCAGACGGGGCTATGCCCATGCGCGATCCTCCTCTTTCCTCGCCGACCCGGCTGTTGTGCGAAGTCCGCCGCTCGGCGTGTCACAGCTTGACAGGAGCCTGGTGTACCTCATGGGGAGTGGCTATGACTTATGTCCATTTTGTCTCATCTCACATCGAAGTGCGCCACAGGAAGGGTGTTTAACAGGATGAGCACGGCGTCTGAAGACCAAAGAGATAGATAAACTTCCTTCCTTCTACAAAACGCACAGTGTTCAATCTTATTGGGTTACCGTATCGGAGACAGCTCTAGGATGGCTGTCACCGAAAAGGAAGCCGAGCGAATTGAGTGTCCGAGGCGCGGGGGGGGGAAGAGGTGACAGTGTTGAGTCTTTAGGGTAGGGGGGTAGTACCTGTACTCCTTGTTGCTCTGCAGAAGTGGCTACGAGCTGTCCGTTGGTTTGGAAACAAGTCTGGCCCCTCTCGAAACTGGAGACCCGGCATGAGACGTCGAAGGTTGCACACGCATTCCCGTTTCGTTTCATCCTCTTTCATTAAGGCAGGTACGAACCATTCAGTTTTCGTACGTCTAGCCCGCCGCTTCGCCACCCCTGAGGACTCCAAATAGGCGCGAAGAAGCCATTGTCCATGCTTCAATTGTGGCACAAAGTATCTTCGATTATGGGTTTATCCGGTCCTTGGGTCCTCCAGAGTTGTTCCAGTCGTTCGGTCCTCCGCTGATCACGGCCACGACGACGATTCCATTTGCAGTACCTCTTCGTGATTGAGAAATATTTGGGGCGTGATCAATCCCAGAATGTCGAATCCGTGTCAGAAGCACCGGTTTTCGTTCTCGGCACGGCTGGTTAATTATGGGGACGGATACTGAAGGCGTGCGTTGGTCGTAAAACACTACGAAGCCTCCAAACCAGAGTAGACACATTAATTTCCTCCATTGTGTACCATAAGTGCCACCCAAAGCACCGCCTCGACTGTAGTATTGTAGGTTTGGGCTATCAACCTCCTGACGGGGGAAGGGGCCTTGTTTCAAATTGACGGTCTCTGCGCCTTGTAAACGCGCAATAGGATCGAGTTCCGAGCCAAGAACAGAGGGTTCTGCCTCATGGGATAAAACCGGACGGGAGAAGCATGGGGCACCGCCTTGTCACTGTCCGCCCTTAGCATGAATGCTTTGTTCCTCGTGCTTCGACATACATACGTACGTCACGATAATCATCAGCACCCTCAAAGCGCCAGATCCACCGACAAATAATATTCAAAACTAAACGAGGCGACAAGGCAGTGCTGTTTTGTTCTTGTTCTTGTTTCTCTTGCCTTTCTTGCACACCTTGCGTGTGCGGTTGTTAACTGTGATTACGAAGCATTTTCCTACTGCAATGGCCGGGAAGCAAGTTGTGGGAGAAAGGGTGCCTGAACGTGGCGGGAATTTAGATCCCAAATCTTACTCCCTGAGTGTCGCCGAGGGATCCTATTGGTACACGCTTCCTTCGGTCAGGCGCTTAACCAGCCGAGCAGTCGCAGCCCTTTCAGCCTGCGTTTCCACTCGTGCCGAGCGCGGGCGTGCCGGTTTGGAAAGACTTATACTCCTCCCTTTTTCAACGATATCCAATAAGATGCGAGGTGATTTGCGACAGAGAGCTACTTAATGGAGTAGAGTGCAGTGGAGACGAGGCGGTGCAAAGAAGCAAGCGAATATGCCATATGGCCACTTTCACTTTCACTTTCACTTTCACTTTCCAAACTTTCCTCTCAGGAGTCAACACTTCGGTGGAAGGGTTTCTTTGGAAGATTAGTAATCGAAGCCTGTAAAGCGTTGTGATTGGTGGCGAACCAGGGCATGAATTTGATCCGATGGAGTAAACCCCCGACGACAATGGTGTCGGAGGATACCGACGCCTACCTTGATCAAGGGTGGGCATGAGAGCCAAGCAAGTGGGAAAATGTTTTCTCGAATAGAGTTGCATTCTCGCTGAAACCGTCACGAGTCGAGTAGAGGTATGAGTGACATCATGTCTTGTTTAAAAGCAGCGAGGTACTGCGGCGGTGTTGCCAAGCCGCAGTGCACAGTGAACAATGAAGAGTGAAGAGAAGAGGAGCACGAGGAATATCATGCACTTAGCCTACCGTATGTACTACCATACTTCCAAGAGTACAAAGTCGGTTTTCTCCCTTTTCGGATGTGGCGATGTCAAATTGTTCTCCACCGTCCGACTCGTGGTAGCTTGGGAGACTGTCTAAATCATCCGAGTACAGGCTCTAATACGAAATGGTGTTCTTTTGCCGCCCAAGCCCAGCAAAGCGGAGAGAGATAATTGGGTCGACTTTTCTCTCTGCCAGCACGAGATGACGAATGACCTGTGGGATTAGGGCATCATCTTAGAATGAATTGAGTGAGTGCTGGCTCTCACGTGAGAGATAGGTTACTCAAAAGCCGGGCACCGGACACTACTTTTCAACGCGCCAGGACGGTTGTTACCCGTGTTTCCAGTACAGAAACTCTCAAAATGTCCAAGGAGATGTAAATCGTGGGCTGAACACGCGAGCCTGCCTCGGAATAGCGCCCACACCAAGGAGTCGGACAAAGTAAGATGAAGAGCCGTCTCCCGGGTCATGGAGAACGTTTTCATATTCTTCTTATACTCGTACCACGCTTACAGGTAGCCGGGAATAGGGAAACGGGTCCGCACGCTATGACGGAGCGGTGCTCCACTTTTTGACATATGCCGCGCTGTCAGGGATTGCCGCCAGCCGCCAGAAAAAAAAAGCGGCTAAATAGGGTATTTTCAGAGGATCCCCTAAGTGGTTGCATGAGGTCCTGGCGGTGTAGCGTGCTGGTGACGGAGTGGGCGCCTGTCGAAAAGAGAAGGATGCAGACACGGCTGGAATGCGGCAGCCGGTTGTTCGGAGTCTGAGGGAAAAGGTAAAGAAAGTTAAAGCGGGTTGGACGGAGGGTAGCGGAGTGAAATACTGAAACATGACGTGAGATAGACGGAATGACTCGCGTGGGATACAGTGCCAAAACGTGGATATGCACAACGACTTACGGCTCCCGTCGCCGTCGCTTGTTGTTGTCTTGCCCTGGACTGCCTATTGCCTATAAGAAATGGAGCCGAGTCGGGACAGGGAGCAGACACAGGTTTGGATTGAGTGAGTGGGCAACTGAATGGGTCGCTATTGCGATCACGCTAACTCCTCACTGGCTGGCTAACTGGCTGGCTGCCGGGTTGGCCAAAAAGCCGGCTCAGTGACTACTGATAAGGTGCACAGTTAGAGGGTGGAATAAGTTCTGCTGGGGACGCAGCTAAGGGACTGAGGAACTGAGGGGCTGACAGCAAGAAGCAAGGGGGTGAGGGGTGATGGGAGTTGACGGGACCATATGGAGAGCTCGTCCAACGAGTGTCGAGAGTGTCGAGAATGTCGATCGCATAAAAGGGTTGTCGTTTGCATGGAGAACCGCTTGGAGGACATGCACAGCCAAGATGTGCCCAAGCAAAGCGGCAAAGCCAGAGGTGGTGCTGTAGTTAAATAATATAATGTTACTGTTAGTGTTATTATTACTATTACTATTACTATTACTATTACTATTACTATTATTATTACTATTACTATTACTATTACTATTACTATTACTATTACAATTTCAATTGCATTGCTGCTATTGCTATTGCTGACATAATCACCACCCCCCACTTCCGCCTACTTCAACTGCTGCTGCTCTGCCGGTCTCACCTTGTTCTCTCCGTCCATCTCGCCTGTCCTCCCTCTGCGCTGCTCGCACTACTTTGCTCTGCTCTCACGGCTCGGCTCGGCTCCTCCTAAGCCCCTATAATATCGCTTCTTCGTCACATCTTCTCCTCTTTCGGCTTCTCCCCATTTTGCCACTCAACCCCCTCGTCGTTGAACATCCTCCAGAATGGCCAAAGACAGGTCTACCATCCCCTCCGTCCTCAAGCGAAATCAGGCAAGTCACATCGCCCGCCAATCGACCTCGTTCTCCACCGCTAACCGCTCAACCGCAAAACAGGCCTGCCATCAATGTAGAAGACGAAAATTGGTAAGCCTTCCCTCGCTGCTACCAACACCTTACTCATACACGATTCCTCCCATCCAGAAATGTGACGCCCAACGTCCATGTGCCACTTGCATTCGATCGCACGCAAACGCGATACAGACTGCCCTACCGGGCGCCATAATCCCTGAGCGTCCCGAGTGCACATATGATGAACTACCAGAGTCCCAACGAGATCGCGACCCAATCCCTGAACGAACTCTCTCCGCTGGTGACGGAGGTACTCGCTCACGGTACGCACAGTTGGAACACCGCATAGGTATATCCTTTTACCCCTTTTGTCCACCACACACCACTTGAGCGCCCTATATTACTACCCCCGAACCAGGGCAGCGTCCTCGGCGCTTTTTCTGACGAGCGGCTTTGTCAATCGCATTCCGAGCATAGCTTTCACCTATCTCCGCTCGAATCCCGTCTCACTCCTTGACTGATTAAACTGACCTGTTATCGAACAGCCGAACTTGAAAATGAGGTACAAGCAAAAGACAAGATCATCCGCACCCATGTAGCAAGGAGCCAGCCTCCGCTACTACCAACAAACCCCTATGGTGCCCCAAACCTCCAGCTCCATCCTGGCTTGGCCCAACAACAGTTCATCTCCCCTACCGATACTTTCCGCACAACAACAGGTGCAGGTGCAGGTGCATATCCTACCCCATTTACTCCTGTCAACCCTGCAGCCGGTCCATCAGCTCTCCCCCTCAATGGTGGAGACACCAACTTTTATGATCCATATGCATCTCTCAACCCACATGCTGCTCCTCTAGGCTCACCCCAAGACCCTCTAGGGTATGTTGGTACATCTGGCCTCATGTACAACAATTGGCCACCACGTCTTCCGACACCCGACCTTCTTCGTCACCTCATCCAAACTTTCTTCGTCTCCCATCCCCATGCCTCCCGCCTCCTCCATCGGTCTACCTTCATGGCCTCCCTCGACCACCCACCAAACCACCCCAACTTCCCCACCCTCAGTCTCTTGCATGCCATCTGCGCGCTTGCGAGCATATGGAGTCCGCTGGTCGAACAAGAGCACATGCCTGATCTGCGGACGCGTCCCGCCGAGGAAATCTTCCAGGAGCGAGAGCGACAGCGATTGAGGGAAGAGCGCGCCAGGCACGGCTTCGGTCCGCAGATGGGGGACCACCGTGGCGAGTGGTTCGGCGAGATGCATGCACGGTGGAGTCGCGAAGAGGAGGAGAAGGGAGCTGCCGATGGTGTTGGTGTCTTCCAGGGCTTGCAATGTGAGTCTCAGTCTTGACGTCCCGCGGGATCTTCGAAACTCATCTCTAATTCTTCTTCTTGTGTACATCTGATGGCTCACCCCAGCCATTGTCGTCCTTACATGGTATTATTACGCACACGCAAGATGGGTTGAAGTCTGGCTCTATACTGCCAAAGCCATGCGGTACGCCGTGCCGATGGGACTTAACGTCACGTCCACCCACGGTCCCCTGCTACGGAGTTGGGCTATGCCCAGTATTCTCGCTCCACCCAAGGACCACATCGAGGTCGGTCTCACTTCACTGCGCCGGACGGCGGCGAGCCCGGCGACGACTGACAGTCCGGACTTTGGCAGGAGGAAATGCGCCGGAATACATTCTGGCTTGCCTACTGCTATGAGCGCTGGCAGGCGGCTTCGACGGGTTGGGCAATGGCCCTCGACGACGAGGACATCAGTCAGGTCCTGAGTTGTCGCATGAGTGATTTCGAGAACGGGGTATGTCGTTCATGTGATCTTCTTGATGCTGTTACTAGCTTGCATGATCGTTGAACCATCATCCAGATCAGGGTCTCTACCGATTGGCGCCAGAGGATCTCGACTCCGCGGATGCTAACCCTGCATATGCCCGAACACACCGATTCGTTCGCGCTATACGTCAAGGGCACCATCTTATTTTCCAAGGTCAAGAACTTCAATAGCCGATTCAAGAGCAAGTACTTTTATGCCGTAGCGAGTACAAGTGTGAATGGGGAACGGTTCACCGTTGGACCTGGACCTTCCAGGCCATTGAGTTCTCCTCACGATCCCCTCCAGCAGGCGCAAGGGCCATCGCCAGACCTATCTCCAATCGCCCACCTCGCAACAGGTGGGGTGGTCTCCGTGGACGATCCATCCCTTGCTACTTCGACAAGGTTGCATACCTGCTCGTCGGCTTTCCCGCCAACCACAGTGGGTAACCCCCCGCCTGGCCCACACGGGACATACGCCAGTCCGGCTACACAGGGACCAGAAAGGATCGACCCTCGAGATACACCGAGTTTCCGCGCTGTGGACAACCTCATCGAGGGCTTCAGGACGAGTTTCCCCAAGGACCTGCGAGACCCCGTCAGAGGTGGGCGGGTGGATTCGGAGCTCTACGTTGCGTGCTTGGTCCCGCATGTGTGAGTATGGAGTTTCCTTTGCGTCTCCGCTTCGAGCTATGGGTGTATCTGGAGTTTGGAGACCGCCCTATTTGATTTGGGTGAATTGTTTTTACTTACGCGCGAGGTTTCGGTTGATAGGGCGACCATACTTTTGCATGATCCTCACGCGGATCCGTCTTCGCCGTTTTGCAAGTCGTCCGAGAAGCTCCTCTTTGCCTCTCGGCAGATCCTCGACCTTGTGTACATCTTGTGCTCGACGAGCTTCGATGTTACCTTGCTCGATCCTGTCGCGAGCTTTGCGTGGTTCCTGGCTGCGAGGGTGCTGGTCCGATTCCTCAAGGCCAAAATTGAGGCGCGTAAACACGCAGAAGCGGTTGGTTTGAGAAACGAGCTCGAAGTGATCAGATTGGCTCTCAAGAGAGTTGGCGAGAGGATCCCGCTTGGGTGTGAGTGTCCCATTCACTTCGAAGAAAGACTGTTGCCGTTGGGAGGAGGCTGAAACATCCTGATTATAGTCCGGCAAGCGAGAATGCTCGACGACCTCTTGATTAACGAAGTCGGCACCTCTTTGGACGATTATGGGACGCATTCCTTTGCGGTTATGACCAACGCAGGGAGCACCTCTCCTGGGTCTGAGCCGCACGCGACGTCACCTAACCTCAGCCATCGAGGATCGTTCTCCGCACAGGGACAACCCATGCAGCCTACGCCGACCATGGCTCCTCGTGCGTCGATCAGTTCGCAAGGACAACCGATGATGGGGTTGGGCCCATCACCTGGCACCTCCCTTCCAGTTCAAGGTCATCGCAATCCCCTGAGAAGATCATTCTCCGCTCAGGGAGACCAAACGCCTACACCTCAGCAACAACAGTCGTTGCCACCACGCTCTTCACCTCCGAGTCTGATGGGGCAGGGACCAGATTTGGGGACTTTTGGAGGGTCGGGTGTGACTCGCGGACTGTCCGTGAGCGAGCTCATCCAGCGTGGCGTTGGCGTTGTTCCCGGTGGTTCAGTGGGCGCCGCAGACGTGCATCTGCGATTCGTGGACAGCCTCTCCGCTCCCGATGAAGGCCACCCTGGACTTGAGATGCTCCTTGCTGACATGGTCGACGACGGCACGCTAGGCGAGAGCGACGGGTATGGAAACCTCGTCGGGTTCTCGAGTCTCGGCGCTGGCGGACTCGGCCTGCCGATGAATGGAATCGGAATCGGAATCGGAATCGGAATCCCTATGCTTACCACCGCGGGTGCTCCGCAGGAGGGGATGTATGGGCTGCCCGCTAGCCATGGATACTAGCCAGTCCCGATCCAGCTCTTGCACAACTCGCTTCAAAAAAATCAGCGTTATACTATTACTGAAGTACTCTTGTTCTCTTTGCGTTTCTTGACTCAAGTTATTTTCGTTTGTTCGACAAGCTGTGGGAAAGGAGATGGATGGCATTGTGGAAATACTCTATCTGTTTCAACACCCGACGACTGCGAAGCATAGCAACGTACATACCAAGGACTTTGGTCGCAAGGTCTTATTTGTAGTAATTCTTCTTCCCTTCCCGGCTTCTGTACCTTGCTTCCCTGCTACCTCCGCCTCCCACAGCCGCTTGTGTTTCATATCCGTATTCAACTCAATGAACGTGTACTACCATGCTTGCCCACTTTGATGCCACTTTTTATAGACACCCATGCCTCGCTGCTTCGTAATTATACACAATGTTCTGTTACATACATTATGTGTATCCACCGTTTTCTCTCCCTGAGCTGTAACGCAGGGTCGGACGTAATAACTTAGCAATGGCAACCCTACTCTCGAATTTGTGAGAAAATCTGGTCCACATGTTCCAGTGCTGAGTGCTGAGTGCTGAGTGCTGAGTGCTGACTATGAAACGGAGAATGCTTGCTTGTTCGAACACGGCCTTGAGAGACAGAGACTAGCATAAAGTTAAAATCAGCGTTTCATTCTCCCCCCACGCCCCCTCGCACGTGTTACGGACACCAAGGGCCCGTCCTCTGGACTTCTCTGGGATACTTCTAGCCACTCTCCATCGATCGCCTAATCCGCTTTCACGACACATGCGATTTTGTAGGGTCCCCTTTTGTGCCTTTATTGCTCTTCTTCCTTCCATGAAGAGACACGCTTAATTTAAAGGCGTGAGTGCGTCCATCTCCCCGGCCGATGTCTTCGGACCATCTCTTTGGAAATAAGGGTAACCTGTTGCTCCCCCTTGGATAGGCGCATATTCAAGGTAAGACACTGGATAATTAGTTCTATCCCAGCCATGCGAGTCGGGTCGAGGGTTTAGTGGCGGTGGGTGGAGGTGAGTGGGGCTCATGAGCCGGTATCAAGGGAACGAGGTCCCTGAATTGGTGATTTGGGAACACCATCTTGATATCTGGATACGTGTTTTTTTGTCCGTCGGTCCAGGATCCCCAAGTAGGTTACCAGATGTGCGGCATCGATTCTATTACTGGGAAAGGTTAGATTCGGCCACATTTAGCAAGATGACTTGTCGCCCCCCCCCCCCTTTGTGGGTTCTTCTGCCGTATGACTATCAAAAGCCGAGGATTGGCTCTTGGCCCTCTCCATGGATCATTCGACAACTAGCTAGAGCTGCGGTGATTATGCGGCCGCAGGCGCAAACTAAAATTGGACACGGTCCGAAGGTGCTGCCAACCTCAGTTTGATAAGTATAGTTACCTGAGAGACCAGACCAAATTTTTTCGGGGGATGCCATTGTTATCTCGAATTCGAAGCCGTTGGACGGCTATCTCGCTTCCGAGAAGAGGATAAGTGATCGTAGAGTTGATAGATGGATTGAATCGTCCTATCTGTCGAAGATCGCTATCGAGAAGGTGCATTCGCTGACGAGGAGAAGCGGGAGGCGAGTGGAACGCTTATGTGGAAGATGACGTGGAAACATTACAGTATGCGGTTACTTGACTGCGTCATACTTCCCCCCATTGGGCGGATCCGGGTCGACTTCGATCCGGCTTCCTCGAGGACAATTGTCGACGTCGACGTCTCGACGTCTACGGCTGCGTGGTTTATTTGACAGAGAGCCAAGGTGAAACCTCGCTACTCTCAGGTGTCAGGAATGGAACCTGGTGATCCCCTTCCATTCCCTTTACGTGCTCCTTCGATCTTCTCCCTTCGAGTTGCCGTACGTTTGCACAAAAGACTCTGCCTAGCCTTAGTGAGCACGGACCGAATGCTCGCACGTTATCGTGTGGTGGAGATAGGGGTCCGGAACGGAGGTGCAGGGCAAGCTGATTAGAAATCATTTGCCGATTCCCTAAAGGAAAATCACCACTCGAAAACCCGAGCGTTCCTGTTGCCTCGGCAACTTTGAGTGTACCACATCGATGGCTTCTCGATAAAATAAAGATAAATCATGCATATATACGACGCTATTTAAAGACCTGGATTCCTTCATTCCCTCCGTCTCGATATCCCTGCGGTTCACTTCGCGGTCACACGACGTTCAAAGTGCATTATTAGTACCACTGGCCTCAGCAGAACAGAACCACATAGCGAGATACGCGCCAACCTTCCGAGCCGCCGTGTATTAACTCGAATGTGAGCACCGTTCGCACCGTTCGCCAGCCCTTGGAGAATTTCGAACCATATCATGTCTTCGCAGCTCCACCGTATCTGTATCCTGACTTAAGCAAGCTACCGGATCGCGTGTATATAACCCCTCTTCTCTTGCTCCATCCACCCCCCCCCCCACCGACCCCACCAAGACACAATGCTCGCCGGCGCACATTCCTACACATACCACCCCTCGGAAGTCTCACACACCGTCGCAAAAAGGGGTGACACCGACAAGTGGACCACTGCCCTTAGCGCCCTGGTACATGCCGATCGCGGGGGAGTGGAGCTCAAGCCTCGCGACTTACTAAGACTGGACAACGCCATCCTCGAAGTTGAACTGAAGAAGGCGAGCGTGGGCGCAGACGAGATCAAGGTGCGTTGGTCCCTCAATTCCGTTTGGTTTGCCCACAGAATACCTGGCACTGACGAACGAGCGTTTCATTTTGCACACACCCATTCACTCTGCTCGCTCCCTTCGGCAATTTAATCACCCTGTCGTTCTCTATCTTTCTATCGTCGTTCGTGAATCCTTTTCACCCTCTCGCCCTGAATGCCGGTCCCGGTCGGCACTACAGAACAACCATGGTTTCCGTAGCTCTCTAGTGCAGATCGCGAATCGCCCTGAGGAGCAGCTGCCTGAGAACCGACGGTGGCATTTCAAGCAGCGTGCGACCAAGCTGTGTTTGTACTTCTGGGGGTGAGCGCTTGCCCCGCCCTTGTTCATTTATCATTGACTAGTAGGCGTCTGTCCAGGTCGGCAACTGAATCGGTGGACAGCTGGCACCAGTACTTCTACCTACCCTCGCAAGATGAGGAGGTCTGGTGATTTACTCGTGTGCGAATAGTAGGCACATGGGTCAAAAGGTTGAGTTGATCCGATGGACATCAGCAGTAATTGAAGGGAACTCGACAAACTAGACATTGCTGGACTAGACTGAATGCTGTACTGTGTACCTATTAGGGTTATTTGAGGGCTTCTTCGCGCTCCATGACGGATTTGTCGAGCTTGATGAGGATGGTCGTGCGTTGCGGATACTGATCTGTCGGTACCGAGTGGGCCGTAACGCGTGCTGGCTGAGGGAAGCAAATCCGTGAGGAGCCTCGATCGAGGTCACAAGGAGCAAGATGGGGGTGCTTACAAACCCTAGACCGTCGAGTACGGCCTCCACGATACCGGCGGTGAGAGCAGAACAACTCAGTTGGCTCATGTCGCGGGGAACTGAGATGTGGCGGGTGATCGGTGGGTCGTTATCGATAATCATGTCTGCAAAATCAAGTATAAAAACCGGCACCATCAGCATCGTATTCCCATGATAGATGGACGTGCGTGGACTGAAACGTACATTCATCGTCGTTCTCGACGCTCTTTTCGATTGCGTCTGCTTGTTTGCCGAATACTGCGCGCCAGACTTGTGCATGGATCGATCGCAAGGCTGGTAAGAATCGTATTTCCCGCTTGGGAGCGCGTGAGCCGGATTCGTTGCGCCAGGTGAGGAGCTCGAGCACGCGTTGGCCGATGCGGTAGCCCAAGGTGTTGAGTCTGCCGCCGCCATGGCCCAGGAAGATTACCACAAGTAGAATAGCTAGAGCGTAGATGGTACGCACCTCCGTTCCAAGTCGCCGATCCCGCTCACCCTCTTCTGCGTGTACTGGATCATCTCGGAAAAGAGAAACGCAAACGCCGCCGCAGAGACTTCGGCTGTGCGCGTCTTGTTTAGGTTCCTATCGTATATGTTGGGCACTGGTCCTCCTCCAACCGAAGTAGCTATCGACGAGCGTGGGGCGAGCGTGAGCGTGCTGCTGGACGCGGGGAGGGAGAGACGTGCTGCGGGCGGCGGCGTCGAGAGCGAGGATCGGTCCCCTGCTGCTCCTGCCGGCAACGAGGCGGTCGAGAGTACTGAGAGCCGAGGGTGGACGGCTTGTGGTGTATACATCGTTAGTTCAAGGCGGTTGCTTTGTACACCACCCGAAGGAACAAGAGAACTTCTGCATATGAGCGTCGTATGGTTAAGGGGTAAGCATTTTGAAGTAATATAGGCGAGCCCAGATTGTAAACTGGCTCGAAGGCGGTGTTCCAACACGAACGTTGATACGTTCTGCCTTATCTATGATGCACATGGTGTCTGAGAAGTCAAGCACCCAAGCAAAGCTGTATCGTCGGCATGTAGTGATCTTCATTCACTCTATGCGTCAGGCGCCGTCCCTGACTCGTCAGGCTCCTTGATAAGGTGGATATTGGATATAAGCCTCTTCATCCCTGGACGGTCTCACAAGGGGAACGATGGCCACCGAAGAGTACCACATTATTGTCCGTGGAGAGAAATTCATCCTGGACGAGCACCAGATCCTCTTCGACTCGCCCAACTACTTCTCATGGTACTTCCTGGGCGACTTCAGGGAAGCAGCAGAAGGACGGCGTCAGCTTCTCCTTCGACGCGACCCATTTTTGTTCAAACTAGTGGAAGCACATCTCTCGGGCTATCCAGTGCTGCCCTTGCCATGCAGTCTTCCGGCGCATATGTCTTCAGAGACTGCAATTAAAAGTCTCCTATGTGATGCACAGTTCTATGGGCTCGATGGTCTCACCAAATTACTCCAATCACTTCCTGTACCTTCGAACACTGTTTCCAGACTTTGGGTACGGAACGTGAGTTCAATCATTACCTAAATGACTGATATACTGTATAGTCAATGTGCGATATGTCATTTGAATGGACTCAGCTGGGGCTAAGCCAGGAAGGGGTGCAGCTTCACTTGGAGTTACTCAATATGAGTCCAAAGTACAGTATACTACTACAGTCTGC
>Ga0307513_10002347_pt1 | contig 26338 bp, 20 predicted proteins | sample 15_EM_MG_FD_202174 | JGI IMG/M metagenome (GOLD analysis project Ga0307513, IMG submission 202174) | Populus trichocarpa ectomycorrhiza microbial communities from riparian zone in the Pacific Northwest, United States - 15_EM | ecosystem: Host-associated > Plants > Roots > Unclassified | place...
TTCACGCACAACCTATGGCTGGCCACTTTGTCGATACCCTCGGGAAATTCTGATCAAACCTCGGATCTGGTTCGGGAAAGAGGATATCGCAACTACTGAGTGGAAGGGACCGAGAAGCAGGATTGTGGATGCGCTGGTAGCATGTTACAGAGGAAGGATAGGATATAAGGAAGCTTGTTTTTCCCTTGATTTGTTCATCATTAGTTCATCATCGTTCGCTTCTCTCTTCACCTGTCTTATCTTATTCTTTACTTCCGTTTCATCATTTTCCGATTGTCCATTCCTTTTATAAGGCTTTCATCTGAGTCATATGCTTTTATATTTGCTATATACAATCAACTTGCGTCAATCCGTATCTGAACTCGGAATCCGCTGTGCCTGAACCTTGTTGTTGAAAATCCTGGGTAGCAGGAGATAGCAGACTTCGACAGACCTTCAGTCTAAAAATACACTTGGTTGAATGGCAATCCCTGAGTCTCTGAGTCCTATTTGTCCTGCAACTATTATCTCTTACTTCCGGTCCCTTGCAGCCTCCCTTCGCACCAGCCCTAGCAGGTCTACCGCCAGTCCTATTGTATTTTCGTTAGAGAGGAATAAACCTGTTACAGTCCCATGATGACATAGACCAGGTCATTGGATTGTTTTATAGTTTTGTTTTGGCCATAGCTAGCGCTCCCTTCCTTTTCTTGAACCTTAACAGCGAAGACATGAACAAAAAAATGAAAATGAATATTAAAAAAACACCCTCTATTTCCTTGGTTATTTACGCTACCTGGAATATCTTTCACAACCCCTGTACTTGAGAATATAACTTCTTTTGTTCTAATATCCAAGATTCACGCCAAGAACCCACGAACTCTCACCCATGTCTGTCATTCCGCAATCAGCCTTGACCTGATATTGTTATCTCCAAACCCTCATGCTAAACCACTGTTATGGTTTAAGACCTTTTTGTCGTTGTGTGCCTTGGACTGGAGTCCGGTGCCGAGACTCCGTTAGGGCAGGTCTATCGCCAGTTTTATTGTATTTTCATTATATAGGAATAAACCTCTTACAGACTTGGCTTTATATACACTGAATCTGCCACAGCCGGTTGCCAGTGTGCGTGCTCCTCCGGCTTCAGTTCTCAGTTGATTAAAGGTCGTTGGTGTGTTCGATATCATATGCTTTCTTATAAAGAGCCTTTGACCATTGGTTATCCTGCCACTTCTGTGGCGCAATTGGCAGCCACACCTGCCAGAGTCCATCTTCGTATACCCCTCTGAATTTCTTCGGACACTGGCAGGATGGCAGAACATCGAATAGTGAGAAAGGTATTAACATTTGTTACTAATACTAGTTGGAGAGGTGTTTTGCATACTTTCCCTTCTACAACTGACATTATTCTATTCCTGAGGGCGCTATTGGTCCATCGGTAATCCCCAAAACTGATACCCTGGGCAAAGGATATCGGTAGCAGATTTATTCCGACTTGCATCGTGTTGATGTTTGTATATCTCAAGGCACCGGACATGGGGACAGAGGATCAAAATGCAGGTGAACATCTCGTACTTGGGGAGGTAAGAGCGAGGGAGTGGCTTTTTTCTCCTTTTTTTTTTTTCTTTTTTTAATATCATGTATTCGTTGATTAAGGTACAAGAAACAGTGTGGAGCGCTAGCTATGACCGAAACAAAACCTGTAAACAATCCAACGACCCACTTCACCCCCTCATAGCACCTAAGACGAAAGCAAGATGGAGCAATACCTTCCTCCAGACACGTAAGGAAAGAGAAGTATAGAAAGGAAACCAGGGAAAGACACAAACCCTTTGGTGGGCACTTCAAAACAAAAGAAAAGATTCTTACGGCATCAAGTGCAGACGGAGAGGAAAGCTCAAACTAGTGTTGCCGGATGCCTGAACAATACCCCTACCTAATCGGCTGCGGGGCAGGCGTTCGTCACAGGCGGAGTGCCAGGAAAATTGGCGACGCTTCGGACTTTAGCATGGGCCAAGGAGGTAGTGCTATACCAAGACACAGTGTAAGCTAATGCGAGGTTTGCGACCGTAAAGTAAATCGCGGGAGCAGAAGGAGGACGAGGGGAGTCACCCAGCGAGGAGAGCCACTCAGCAGCGAAGGTGCCAGCTATCATGAGGGGCAGTAGGGTGCCAGCCGATGGGGCAGATAAGGCGCCAGCGAAGGAAGGATGTAGCAGTACGGTGCAAGCGTATCTGACGTGTGGGAAGCGGGAGGAGGAAGGCTCGCCAAACAACCGAGAAGTACGAACACGGAGGACGGAGACGGGTCACAGTTTTTCGAATGCCGACCGTACCGATCCTGCAACTCAGGAGAGAGTGCAATACCACCGAGCATGGCCACCAGGGCAACTACTTCACCAATAGTCTGAAACTAGCGACCGTGTATTGATGGAGGAAGGAGGGTTGCTGACAGTGCAAAACCCTAAGCGAGAGGCGTCGCGAAGTGCGGGGTAAAGGGTAGGAACATCGACGCGACCATGCTCAACGAAGACGAACGGAACCAGAATGGAATCCATAACCCGCGGGAGGGGAGGCCAGAGGCCCCAGACATCGTAAAGAGATGAATGTGTGATAACCCCCCGAGCAGTTGCCATGGGCGGGGGAGAGCAGAGGCAGAGGACACTCTCACGATGATCTCTCATGGTGTTGAGATTTCAATGGCTGGAGGTGGAGCGGACGAGAAAGATAAGCGAGGGAGTAGATTTCTTTTGTTTTTTTGTTTTTTTATATCATGTATTTGTTGATTAAGGTACAAGAAACAGTGTGGAGTGCTAGCTATGACCGAAACAAAACCTGTAAACAATCCAACGACCCGCTTCACCCCCTCATGGGAAAAATCAAACCCCTCCAACCCAGAGCCCATCCTCCCCCCTTATAGCACCTAAGACGAAAGCAAGAGGGAGCTATACCTTCCTCCAGACATGTAAGGAAAGACAAGTATAGAAAAGAAACCAGGGAAAGACACAAACCCTTCGGCGGCCCCCCAAAACAAAAGAAAAGAGTCTTACGGCACCAAGTGCCGACAGAGAGAAAAGATAAAACTACTGTTGCCGGATGCCTAAACAATAACCCCTACCTAATCGGCTGCGGGGTAGGCGTTCGTCACGGGTGGAGTGCCCGGAAAATCGGCGACGCTTCGGACTTTAGCATGGGCCAAGGAGGTAGTGCTATACCATAATACAGCGTAACCTAATGCGAGGTTTGCGACCGTAGAGTAAATCGCAGGAGCGGGAGGAGGACGAGGGGAGTCACCCAGCGAGGAGAGCCACTCAGCAGTGGAGCTGCCAGCTATCGTGAGGGGCAGTAGGGTGCCAGCCAAGGAGGCAGATAAGGTGCCAGCTAAGGAAGGATGCAGCAGTACGGTGCAAGCGGATCTGACCCGTCGGAAGCCGGAGGAGGAGGGCTCGCCAAACAAGTGAGAAGTACGAACACGGAGGACGGAGACGGGGTCACAGCTTTTTGAATGCCGACCGTACCGATCCTGCAACTCAGGAGAGAGTGCAATACCAGAGAGCAGGGCCACCAGGGCAACTACTTCACCGATAGTCCGAAACTAGCGACCGTGTGTTGACGGAGGAAGGAGGGTTGCCCACCGTGCAAAACGCTAAGCGAAGCGCGTTGCGAAATGCGGGGTAAAGGGTAGGAACGCCAACACGAGCGTGCTCTACGAAGACGAACGGAACCAGAAAGGAATCCATAACCCCCGGGAGGGGAGGCCAAAGGCCACAGAGAAAGTAAGGAGATGAAGGCGTGACAAACCCCGGAGCAGGTGCCACGGGCAGGGTAGGTCAGAGGCGGAGGACACTCTCACGATGATTTCCCATGGTGTTGAGATTTCAATCGCTGGACGTGGAGCGGACGAGAAAGATGGAGCGAGGGAGTGGCTTCTTTTTTTCTTTTTTTTTTTTTTTTTTTTTTTTTTTTAAAGTCATGTATTCGTTGTTAAGGTACAAGAAACCGCGTGGAGCGCTAGCTATGGCGTGAACAAAACCTTAATCCCAACAACCGCCTGCTTCACCCCCTCATGGGAAAAATCAAACCCCTCTAAGCCAGAGCCCATCCCCCCCCCTCGCAGCACCTAAGACGAAAGCAAGACGGAGCAATACCTTCCTCCAGACACGTAAGGAAAGACAAGTGTAGAAAAGAAACCAGGGAAAGACGCAAACCCTTCGGTGGGCCCCCCAAGACAAAAGAAAAGATTCTTACGGCACCAAGTGCCGACGGAGGGGAAAGATAAAACTACTATTGCCGGCTGCCTAAGGGAATCCTCGAACCTAATGGCTTAGGGGCAAGGCCTCGTCACGGGCGGACTGCCCGGAAAATCGGCGACGCTTCGGACTTTAGCATGGGCCAAGGACGTAGTGCTATACCATGACACAGCGTAACCTACTCGTGAGGTTTGCGACCGTAGAGTAAATCGCAAGAGCGGGAGAAGGACGAGGGGAGTCACCCGGCGAGGAGAGCCACTCCGCAGTGGAGGTGCCAGCTATGGTGAGGGGCAGTAGGGTGCCAGCCCAGGGGGCAGATAAGATGCCAGCTAAAGAGTGCGTAGCAGTACGGTGCAAGCGGATCTAACGCGTGGGAAGTGGCAGAGGGAGGGCTCGCCAAAGACCGAGAAGTACGAACGCGGAGGACCGAAACAGGGTCACGATTTTTCGAATCCCGACCGTGCCGACCGAGCGACTCAGGAGAGAGTACAATACCAGAGAGCCGGGCCACCAGGGCAACTACTTCACCGATAGCCCGAGACTAGCGACCGCGTGTTGACGAGGAACAAGGGATTGCCGACCGTGCAAAACGCTAAGCGAGACGCGTCGCGAAGTGCAGGGTAAACGGTAGGAACATCAACGCGAGCGAAGACGAACGGAACCAGAAAGGAATCCATAACCCCCGGGAGGGGAGGCCAAAGGCCCCAGAGAAAGTAAAGAGATGAAGGCGTGATAAACCCCTGAGCAGTTGCCACGGGCGGGGAAAATCAGAGGCAGAGGACACTCTCACGACGATTTCCCATGGTGTTGAGATTTCAATCGCTGGAGGTGGAGCGGACGAGAAAGATGAGCGAGGGAGTGGCTGGAGGTGTCTTTATATAGACTTTATCCACTGTCAAAACTTTGCCCACAGTGAGCCCTCAGGGCCGTACAAATTAGGGATGCGACTTAGAGTGCACTGCAACATCATGATGTTTATCTGGATTTGTAGGGCTTTAATACTGTATTGTCGTACCAATAATAAAGGCACTTTGCCAATTACGGCAGATAAACATATAGCACTTAGAGTGTCCAAAGATCATGAAAAGTACTGAGTCTTGATTGTCACTAGTGATTTACAGCACTCCTACGATAGTGCTTTAAGCCTTACAATCATGCATGCCGCAAGAGACATCACCTACTGTGATATCTCTTAGCATCCGAGTCAGCTAAGACCCTAGCCCCTGGCCTGAACCTGAACACAACACTCTAAGCTATCATACGATACCATGTGCAAATCCAGATGAAGCAACCGTTCAGAGCAAGATATAAACCCTATGTCAAAACTCTCAAGGTCTCCTTGAAATCTATTGAACAAATATTCAAATTACTAATATATGTCTTGATAGACTTAGTACACATACAACGCACCATGAGATTGACCACACTCTGATCCACTAAACTCTGTAGAGAATGTCAAGCGCAATCTCTAAACTGGACTGGTGCCTTTATAACCTTTGCGTCATCCAACTAAGCTCGACTCTTCTGGTCCTCTGTTGCTTTCAACTACTGGCAGACAGTGGAAGCTTCACCCAATTTCTTGTGCTAATGAGTACAATCTTCCAAATCAGATAGAGCTCTACTCTACTGAATCTTGATATCCAAAGTTTCACCCCAACAGCCCCACAGGTCCAAGCCATGGTGAGCATACATTTTGGATAGTGATTGGAGTCAGGAGCACATGAGGACGGTCGGACTCGGTTGGACCCAGAACTGGGGATGGCGATGTTCCAATGATAGCTGAACATCCCTCGCCACCCTTGGTGACATCAAACGATTCACAGCTAGATACCTGGACAAAAAGGGGAGCGAGACTTGTCTTGTTACCTCCAGCATTGGCTGGGTTGGGGACAGGTCTCACCTCTATTCGTGGGGCATGAATGCGAATACATGCTCTGGCTTGCGGTACCCAATGGGCCCGGGCACTTTCAGCAAGATAGTTGAGCCTCCTCAAGAGCAGCGTGGCTACCCTCTGAGCAGTATATCGGCGATATGGATAGAGAACCTGATCCAAGGGATCCTCGAGAACCGGATTCAACAGCAGCCAGGCCCTTACCTGTTCCTCATTTCTGATAAAGACATAATTTATATCAGATGATGGGAATACGCAATGAAGTCACAGCTCTGTGCAGCTTTCACCAGTTGTGCCCAGTATATAGCGAATTTCATTGTGAGGTACAGTTCTCAAAATAATGACTACCAGTCTGCATATCTCATAGGCATTTAACTGAGCAAAACCTGGCCCATTGATATGAAGAGTGAGTCAATGGAGAAGATAATAATTTGGTTTTGCTGCGTTGTTATCGACCGAATTACCGATCCAAAGAATAGAACAGCTAGTGGATGTCCAACCATAGCGCTCCAATCTATATATCCTAAGTCAGTACATTAAAAAAAACATATCCGGATTGTTGTGAAAACACTCACCAATTTAGAACAGATCTGCCACGGCGCGAGCTGCTCGTTCTACCAAGCCACGGTATTCAAACTCCAGATCCTTGAGAATCACTGGTACAGTTCCAGTGATATGTGCGTGAGGAATATTTTGGATACCAAGTAGAGTACCCAGAATGCCCATTGGGTGAGCCAGTAGGATTTTCTAAGGAATAATTACCTGTATGGCAGCAATGTTCGGAACAGTTACACGGTAACTAACACAGTAGGATTCTATGCCAATTAGGCCAAGGATATTTGAGACAACAGATTAATCGTCAGGAAGGCTCTTATGCAATCGTTTGGTAAATGTAAAGTAATAAAGTGTAGTTAGATATAATAGAGTTACAATATCTCTGGCTAACCTGTTATATGGTTAAAGTCTCATCTCCGTTGCTTGATGATTCTTCAACAATAGCGGAAGAGGCCAACTATATATACTAATGTTCATGCTACTTCCACTTCTTTAGTTAAGAAGTATTTTCTTAACAATTTAGTTCGTCAGAACAAAGTGCAAACACTTTTTAAGCCTGAAATCTGGCGGAGCTCGACACAGAGAATCTTCTGAACTCCCATTTCATCTGAGAGTGTCCTTACGCCACCAGTAGATACTGTTCCATTGCTTCGTCATGATACACTATATATGAATATGCGGTCTGAATGCTAACATACCAATAGTAATATGGAATATGAAGTGATTGGTTCTGATATTGAGCTATGAAAGCATTATACAGCAATAGCATATGCAACTTGAATATGACAGGAGTAGTGTTCTCAAAAAATCATTCCAATCAAATAAACATATCTTGATATGTGCTCTCATCCACTGGTCTAAGTCGTCTTCCAAATGCCTCTAGGAAGCTCACACGTTCGGGAGTATAGGTTTGGATATACTGGCTTCGTAAAAGCCATATACCTTACTCTTAAATATTAGGTACGCTATTCCCACTAGGCTAATAGTTTCTACTGGCTTTACATAATTCTACTTTACTAAATCGTAAGTTACCCTATTCTGATAATGAACAATTCTCCAACAACTGTTTTAGTCAAACCTTTAGGCTTCATGATATTAATTTTTAACTCGTGATTCTACTTTGAATTATTTTTATTATTATTTTGATCTTAACTTCTACTTTGTGTATGCATTGCGGTTGCAATCTTGGGATCTGTCCTTCTACATTGTGCCCCTATTACAGCACTGCAATAGCACTATTGCATTGTTACTGTACCAAATAAGTCTTTATTACTATTTTATATTGTTCGTTATGCTACTCCCCTTTGTTGTTATTCCATATTCTTCTCAAATGCAAGGGGGTTACCAGGTTCTCTCTGCAAGTATAAAACAATATCATGAAAGGCTTGCTGGACGTAGTTAAACAAATTTTGTTCATTAGATTCTAATACAACATTCTAATATTTCGTTATGACAAATTATACTTCTAGCTTGAATTCTGCCTACATAATAGCTCTACTCTTTCACTACCCCTACTATATTGGCAAATCTCTTACCTTGACCATGCTCAGCTCTTTTCATGGTATACAACTTGAATATCCTGCGCAATTATCCTTCTTGGATTTGTAAGGGTTTTTCCTCTTGGTTGTAGTATAGTTGCGAGTTTCCTAATAGAATCTAGCGAAATATAGAAATTGAATATAAATTGGTGTATCAAGAGCGGTAAAATTAAACTTGAGCAATAAATAATTCTGCTATTTAAGGAATATGTTCCTATTTTTCCTACACTTTGTTACAACTAGTAATATAAATATTACAACCTAAATCCAGACAGAGTTCTACAACCTCCTTTCAAAAGTTTTCTTCCAACTTCTTTATTCCCTAATTGAAATTTCTTACACCACTAATATAATATATATTTTGTAAATAATTGTACTCAGTGTGACAAGATTTATCCACAAGCTGCTAAGTAAGAGGTATTTTCAAATAACTGCATTGACCCTTTTGATTACCAGGAATAGTATAACTTTAATGCATTTATACTTATGAAAAACTTCCATGCAATAGTATTATTGATTAATAATTGTAACATGTATACATGTTCCAGTAATGGCACCCTGCAGCGGCCGCGCAGGATCTACTATGTTTAGTGTAATTTATATTTGGTTGATTTGATTTGATTTCAGCACCACCACTATCATTGATTCAGATAGGCTATGCGATACTAAGTTTGGTATGCTTTGCTAGAGGTTAATATTTAGGATTCCAGGTATGGAATGGTCATGTAACACTGGCAGATGCTATATTATAACTGTGTATTCTTGGAGGATTACAGGGTTCCAGTGTGTATGTAGCTGTAATAATAGTGATCGCAGGAAGGTTATCACCCTGAAGTATTTGTATTTAAACCAGTCTTCTAGCTACTAGAAGCCAGAACACTTCGACAGACTTTGTATTTACGAATACACTATGTTGAATGGCAATCCCTGAGTCCAATTTGTCCTTCAAGTATTCTCACTTTAGGCTACCGGTCCATTGAGGCTTCCAGAGCACTAGCGCTACTATTTCTATCGCCTGTCCTATCGGATTTTCCTTAGACCGGAATAAACTTGTTACAATAATTCCCTTCACCTAATTTGATTGAAGGTTCATTGGCGGTACAGGGTCCAGCTTGGCGCCAAGCCACATCCCTGTCCCTAGCTGCTTCACTGTAAATCACCTTATATAAAATATGGAGTATTGATCACTACATATCAATAAACCTTTACAGAAGAGAGAGTCATTAGTGTTGATAACTGTAGTATTCGTTACAATGCAGGTCAGGGTGGTTTTTGACTCGCCTGACCACGCCCTTACATTGGGCCGGGGAGGGTATTTTCAGGTAATGCCCGCCCCGCGCCTGTCTGGGGCCACCCGCACTCATTCCCTGGACGGCCCCCTTTGTTACAACCTGTTTTTAATCGGGATCCATCTGGAGTATAGGTGGGAGGGGTGCCTGAGTGGGGAATGCGGCAGGGAATGCCGAAAAAGACACCCCGTCCGAGGCCGTTCAGTGGGGTGAGGCCGGGAAAAGGGCCAGGGGTCCACATGCTTCGGGGCCCTGTCCACCCCGCAACCAACTCTAGATGACTGTCTTCAACAGCATTATATATCTATATTCATAATCACTCAGAATGAAGCAAAAGGGTTCTCCATTTATTGAACAATTTAAAATAAACTTTCCTGAAATGTGCAGTACTCTGGTATCCTGAGTAGGCAGCTCCCATTCCTTCACGGCCTTCTACTCATAGTGAGTTTGAGTACAGACATATTTGCATTGCTCTGGAAAGGCAGCTTCTTACTAAATTAGTTAATCTATCCGCACTAGGGTAATATTTGCTCATTCCTCAAAAGGGTTTACCAGTTGTTTCAAATCCTCTCATAATTTACATCAAGAATCAATAAACATTAATTTCTTTTCCTACTCTACTGCATAGATTGAAAAGCCTTCCATCTAGGCTTGGCTATAGCAGGAAAACTATTCCAATTAATACTACTTAGCCTAATCTTGGCTTATGCACTCTGGTCTCTGTTTCTGTTATTTATCTTACTGCATTTTTCTTACGGCAATTTCTACGGATATCCACAAGGAATGGCTACAACTGTTGAAGCAATTCCTATTGTTGGAAATATCACCGAGCACAAGCACAGAAGAAATTCCGAGAAGCAGGAAAAGTTTAGGGTTTAGATAAAGTGTGGAAGACGAAGAAAGAAAAGAAAAGGGGAACGAGACACGAAAGCAAATACCGGATGATAACCTGTGTCCAGGCTAGCATGGGGATGAGTGTAGCGACAGAAGTCGTAGATAAGTAATCACTATTTTTAAACATCAATTTACGTTTTCTAGCAATCTCTCAATATTCCCTAAGCACACAGAATACCACTCAATTTATGAGAAGCCTTCCCCACCCATTCCCCGCGTGAAATCAGAGATTCGGTGCTTGGGTGGCAATCATACCAAATATTATTGCTCCTTGAGGCAATTTCTCCTCCAGCCAGGCTTTCTCGCGGTTGCTAGCGTATTCTGGTTCTGCCCGACATTTGCCCTATATCTGGCCTTAACATACTGGGAAGGACACGTTCGAACCCCGCTGAGGTTTTGTGGAGAACCTATTTATTTTTTTATCATAACTAGTGTAAAGGTGACATGTTATCTCCGGTGTTCTTCTGCTTGCCTGCAGTTCGCGAGGTACTTTTGACTCACATTGCAGATTTCTGGAGCATTTTCAGCTGTCCATTCAACACGGTTATGGATTCCGCTTAATCTTCAGCTCCCTCTGCTCCCGTAACTTGGGAAATAGAGGGCATAATCCCGCAGCTTGGAAAAAGCATTTACTAGGATTATCGCTATTGTTTGGTAGCGAGTTTTTCACGTGCATCTTGGATACAGGAATGGGGGGGTTGTTATCCTCCCCCAACAGCGGATGGACGCTCAGCCCCTCTTGTGTTGCCAGGGAATCTTATGACCGAAACTTATTGCTCAGTCATCAGAACTTAGTTCTTGACAAACCCCTATAACACTGTGAGCCGATGATTATGTTCAACATTTCGGCGTCCATGACAAGGATTAATTTTGAGCCTCACACGAAAACCCTGCATCCCAGGGGTTAAGGTACGGTAGCCCTTCAAGAGTGTGGTTACATTCGACTTTGTTTCCAAAATGACGTTCGCGAGTCCTCACCCATGCTTCGTTTGGTAGGCTGATCCCTCTTAGATGATAAAGCTTGAGGGAAAGTACAAAAGACGAAGCGCAAAAAAGGGTGATCGCAATAGACTCTAAGCGGAGTGGTGAAAGATAGAGGAACGGTGAACTAGATGGCTGCTCTCTCTCTAGCGAAGGACAGGCCTGGAGATATATCTCTCCTTCTATGATAACAACAAAACACTCCGGAAACTCGACGCACCCTAAAGAAACACACGCAGCTAACAAAACCTAATCCCTAATGATCACAAACAGTTTAGACCCATCCTAATATCCCATGATCCTCCGTGATCCTAAGGCCTATGCCCTGCCGGTTTGCCAACTCCCGTATGCCTAGGGACATAGTGTATGAAAGAAATAATGAAACCAAATACCCAATACCCATACCCTATGGCCGGAAACATCAACAAAACCATAAAAGAAATATCCTATCCCTAGCGGCATAATATTATGATGTGAGAACAGCGACCTACGGGAGAATCCCTAACCGCCGGAAATCAGAAAGCCCCATGCCCTATAACCGTATCTCTCCCGGCCGCATATCCGCATATCGTGCATGTATATCGGCACAACTGCCTAACCGCATGCCCGATAAGCAGCCCAAACTAGGCGTCCTTCTGGAAGCACTCCCAGCCTTCTCCAACCGGCGCACCATAAGCTCAATTCTCTTAATGACCCGACCCGGGGGTTGGTACCTCACCTATGACTCTGCTAAAAGCGGATACCTAGTAGGCCCTTGATCAAGACCTTCCAAAACCTGCTTGAATAGCCTAGCCGGAGAAACTTGGTCTGTTCGCAATAACAAAGGTGCCCGGCCAACTAATCACTCTCGCCGAGAAGTGACTGGCGGCGCCCAAACGCATGCAGGTAGAACCCAAAGACTCATATTCACCAAGATTCTAATCTCGTGATCAAAACGTTCAAACCCTCCGTTGCCTGCTAAATTACCGCCTGGACCCGGTGACGCCGGAGTAAAAGTAGAAGCCCAAAAGCTTGGAACGCGCCTGTGCCGATCTCGACCAGTCCAGATCTTAGCCCTGTACTCGTAATTCTCTGACGTTGGTGAACACAACTTGAATTGCATAAGGGCAAAAGGTCGGCCAGAGCCTCAAAATTTTGGTGTATGCAATAGCAGTCGTGTCCGCAAACGTCAGAGAATTACGAGTATCGTACCAGGTGTTTTCCTAGTAATAAAGTTTGAAGAACCGGTCCACTCTTTAGTTTTCCCAGGCACGCACTGGAAAAAAATTAACTACAGGTACTCGTGCAGTCACTCTCTCTTACCTCATGAACCCAGAAGAAGAGAAGAAAAGACCGAGATTTTTCGGAGGCGTAATATCTAATGTAGCCTACGCAATTTGACTCCTGCTGTCTTGGTGTGTTATCAAGGTGTGGTGATATCATCGACCGGCACAATACTAATGCGACTCCGTTGTTTGGCCGTTGCCGGAAGAGAAAATGATCTTTTCAACTTCTCGACCCAACATAAATTTAGTACCATGAAACCATGATATCTCCCACCCCCCCCCCCCCCATTGCGGTATGTAGACTCCCGAAGAGGCACCAAGGCACCCCGATCTCCCGTGGCTTGTAATATACGAAGGTACAGCACGTGAGTTTTGAATATTTTACTAGCAGGGGATGTTCGACTAACAGGGGTGAGGAGGTGAATTGGGTAACCACTATGCCCAATTCGCCGTCCTTATACCCAATTTGCTGCCTTGGCCCCTGCTAGCGTAACACCCCCTGCTAGTAAAATATTCAAAACTTACGTGCTGTACCTTCGTAGCATTGACTCGGGGGTTGTCAGAAGCTTCGCTCCAAAGAACCAGACACACTATGAATTCCCGAGTTCACTGGTTCGCTAAGTGCAAATTGAAACGAAAACCTGGAAAAATAAAAGGGCGAGGGGATCTGCAACCCCTTGCCCGAAACCCTCCTTGCGACCCACTGCAACGGTGGAAACTTGAACTATTAAACCATGTGCTATCTCGCTGGGCCTCCCTTCCTGGTAAGGCCTAGAAAATTTAATATCTCTCATCCCGATCCCGGCAGGAGGAAGAGAGCTACGGTACATTTTTGCGGTGTTTTTAGCCTACATTCCCGTGAACGGAGTTCGTAGCACACGGCTCAATTATCCAAGTTTCTACAAGCGCAGCTCTGTACTAGTACCATACTCGAGCTGCAACTACACCTTCCAACAAAAAAAAGCAATTGGCGCGCTCAGCCACGTTCGCCTGGTTACACCCAAAGAGCGGGGTGGAGAGTGAGTTTTCCCGTCTATCCCAAAAGCTTGACTGTGCCTCGAGGGGCAAAGGCAAAGGAACAAGAGATTCGCAATTGAGAGCCCCTCAGTAACGAGATTTTACCGGTAGTCATGTGCCACCAATTGTTTGACTGTGTTTTTTTTGGAAGCCGGGAATCCTCAAGTGTATCGCAGCGATCTACCGTACTATACTCGAGTACTCGTACTATATCCCTGTAAAGCCCTCGGGCTATCTTGCTCTCCCACAATATCATAAATTTATCCTAGCCTCTCCCCCAGTCGTTGCTCACAAGTGTTGTCGAGTAAGCCGAGCACACATCGAGCTGAATGTGAACCAAGAATCGCAAGTGAAAGACACATGGTGCAGAATCTCCCTTGCAGAAAATGCTTGTTCCCAATATGTGCACCTATGAGAGGAGCTGTGTGCTGGGCTTACTCGCATCTTGCATTTATTTCAGCCCGAGAGCGCCATTGTCGTTGTGGGACAACAACGATTTGAGGCTCCAGCTTCACTAATTTTCGCACTATGGAGCGGGGATGGACCGTGTGGTTGGATTGTGGAACGGTAGGGCGAATGGGTGTGCTGGGTGGATTTTGTGTGGAAAATGCGGGGTGAGTGGCGTGGGCGGGAGAGTCTCACGCTCTAAGCCCCACGGGAATTTTCCGCGAGACCACGAAGCCTTGTGTCAACGGGCCCTGAAGGAACACTAGTCTACGGTATCCGCTTACCGTAACAAGGCATTTACAAAAGGTCCAAATAAGGTAAGGTATATTCAAAGAGAATAGACAGTTCTCGAGAGTAATATCTAAGGGAGATGCTGATACCTTAGCAATTGCTGAGCCTGCATAGGATCACTAGACTAAACACTCCACCCGTTCAACTGGGGACTCTTGGGCCACAGGAATTACTCAACTTTGGATGACAAAGGTCCCTCAACAACACAATTCCGAGGTATGTGGATGGACTACCGGCAGAGGTTAGGGAATAAGATAATCGGATCGGATTTAGAAAAGAAAGGGATATCAGGTGACATAAGAGTTCGAAAAAAGACAAAACACAAGCGATTGGCGAGATAATACTACGATCCCTCCAATAATTACTATTAATCGCGCGGTTGATATGCTGCGACAGTAATTCAAGTATGAATTGGGTTTTTTTGAGACATTAACCTATTATTAACTCATTATTGGTATTCTAAAATGAACCCGTGAGGCAAACTCCAAGGCGTCCCACAACATTCATCGCCGAATTACAAGTCCCAACCAAGTATGGCCGCTCAGATCGATACGGATAATTTGCAATACAAATCTCTGATCACCGCCTTTCTGTACTTCATTCCTATTATTACCTTAAAATCTCGTATTATTTCCACTATCTCCATCGCAAGGGTTAATCTCCAGTCTATTAGCAATAGGTTTTGTCAAACAGGTTACCAGAATTGCGAATGCTAGTTGATAAGTTCCAACACACTCAGCCCACTCAGACCTTACCGTGTGAGGAAAAAACTAATCTTTTTTAGAGGTTTTTTTATCTTTGAGTGCGGAGATTACCCCCCACTACGGGGATAATGGATTATGCGAGATTTTACGGTAGTAGGAACGAGAAAATTCTTCCTGAATAGAATAATATGGTCTCCGGCGGGGGGCATGACGAATACCCGCTCGTAACGAACGGGGGTATTTGGCGAGCGAACAATTAATTTGTCAAAGCAGGGTAACAAAAAAAGAGTTGCTAATGAGCCCTGCTCGTCACGCCTCTACTGAAGACTGCACAATTCGGTATTACTGTATGTTTTCTAATAACCTCATCATCGGAGGTCCCGCGGTATGGGTTTCCAGTAACCAGCTTCGCCGTTACCTTTAGGTTCTAGGCCACCGCTCCCGTACTGGGGAGAGGGTCCAAGACCCCCCCGTCGGCTATCAGCTGAGGGGTGACACACGCCGTTCCGATATCCAATCAGCGAACACCTTTTGCTTTGAATACAAATTTTCCTCCCTTCATTGACCGGCTCATCTCTTCAAGGAAGAGTAGACCTTGCGCTATTTTAAAACCAGGATAAGCAGCATCAAGCGGCATGACCTACTAGTATTTCTGGGCGTAAATCGCAACTCAACTGCCTACGTTCTATAAAGGGGATCTTCAGGTACGGGTAAACTGCCGATCCTAATACATTACTTGTGGGCAAAGGTGAGCTGCCTAGATACTGAGTCAAAATAGGTATTCGAACGTGTTAACGTACTGAACCCCGGCTCGTTCCTGTGACATGTATCCGCTATAGAAGCTAGGCATAATATGGTGTTCCAATCCCTTATTTTATTTTAGGAGGGCGGAGCTCCGTGAATCGTGACCCGAAGATGCGAATTGCTCAAGATATCTCTTGCTCGAGAAACTTGGAGCTAGGAATCACTCGGTTCAAGCTGCAAATAAAGTGCTCTAGACCAAATTTTTCAACGCTTGGTCACTGATGCGGAAGGTAGATGATATTAGCGGCGCCCGTAAAATTGCAATTGAGCCCCAGAACTCAACCATGCGGCTCGCAAAAACATGGTTGATGGCCAAGTTGCCAGGGTAAGCCTCGGATCCCCGGTCCAGGGCGACTTATATCCCCAGCTACCTACAATCCCGGAATCTCATGACGGGGGTAGTGCATAAATGTTTTCCATCAGATCGCGTCCACGGACATGCACGTACGACTCTCTCTATTTATTTTTCTTGTACCAAGATGTCTAGTCACCGGTAGGCCCATGGGTCAAAGCCTAGTGACTCATGGGACCTTCTTTATTCAACCGTTCTCGAGTGATAGGAACTTTCCTAGCTGAAAATTGTAGGCTCGCCGATTTTGAGAGAACAGTGCTCAAGCACGCCAGTTCCAAATCATAGCCGGCACAGCCACTTTGGTGGTTGGGTGCGGTTTCTTTTCTTTTCTTTTCTTGTTGTTGTATTCTGGCACGCTAAACGAATAAGATGGCGACGTTGGATTTAAGTTCCACGAAATAAACGGTAGCGCTGCGCAATAGCACACTTCTCCTGTGGCGGTGTCACGAGTGATATCCATGATCAACCTCTCAATACTCGCCAAAGCTTAATAGTCAGCCAACAAATAACTTCATTCACCTCTCGCCCTGACGGGGTGCTCCGCTAGATACTGGAGACATTGAGCTATCACATTTATCCGCACTCATCTCCTTGGCTCCGAGTTCGCAAGTATGTTGAACATCGCATACAGGCCACGGATATGGCTTGGCGACGGGTAAGCAATCCTCCGGTATTTCAGATACGGCAAGGGATCAACGCGTAGAAGCAAAAAATAATAATTGTTGGTGTCAGGGCATCCCCGCATGAGGCGCATTACGAGCACTCCATACTCTGAGTAGGGAGAGGAGGAAAATGTGGTGTTGGAGCTGAGTCTTCTCACAGCCCGTCTCTCTCTCGTGGAACAGAGCAGAGCCTGGATCGCTGGTGACCCGGCACTGGGGTTTATGATTTGCTTTGTATGCGGCACTGCCGTTAAACCAGCGATTATAGTGATTTAGGCTAATTCTAATTGCTAGGGTCAACATTTTCTGCTAGACTGAATCATGATCACAGATCAACTGACGTAGGCACCTTATGCGTCCTGCTTTAGAGGCTACGTTCCCAGATCCGTGCCTGATGCACAAAGATTTCCCGACCGCAGTAGCTCGTGTGTCACAAAAGAGACGCGCCGATTCATGAGAGAGGGTTCTGCCAGGCGTCCGTTCCAGCCTATTGGGTCATGGTGCAAGTGCACTCTGAGTGGTCAATATGTTAGTGCCAACCACCTTTTAACTACATCTGCTTTGGTAAATTGGAAACGGGCAGCGGGTGGCAAATAGGCAAGCAACTTGAGCCTCCACTCATATCTCGTGGCCCGAGCTTTGGAGGATGTCAATGTTACTCCACTCCTAATATTGGCGAGACGGCGATTACATGGGCCGACTGGAGAATGACTGCATATTGCGAGCTAGGCGTGAGAAAGCTTAATGCATAGAGGCAATGTTCCTAGGAGAGACCCCAGGGAATGGATGTATGGAACTTTTTTTTTCGCGTACCGAAAGATCAGGTCTGGCCCTATCTTCTATTTCTATTGGTCGAGTGCAAAGAACCGTGTTAACTACAGTAAGTGTAGGATCTGTGGTAAGATTAGCGGAGGGGGCGCAAACTTGGATTGGTGACAGGCTGTCAGTGCCGTCGGAGAAGATTCCTCAGCCGCCAAAAATATACTCTAACTTTAGGGAAGTGCCGATTATGTTTAAGGCCCAGTAATCTATCTTGGAATGAACATCGTTGGTGGATATGCAGGTCCCATGCTCTGTCTGTCAATGATTATTGGCTCTAGTTGGGTATTCGAGATATACAGATCGAGTTGTCGTAAACCCCTACCCACACCTCCCAGTCCGACTAAATCTGAAACTGACAACTCTATTCTGGGACTTAGGGCGATGTCTGCTGCCTGGCTGGTTATGTCATACCGAAGGCAGGGATCTGCTAGGAACATCGCAAGAGGTACCGTGCCTGTTAGTGTGATTCAGAGTATACCCTTCCTCCATCATATTGAACACGTCGAATTCCGGACCCTATAAGAGGCTAGAATCCTGTCAATAAGGTCCTCCTCCAGCCCAAAAAACTATATCATATCACCACTCGACTCAGCGCATACTCAGAATATAACACTCATCAGACATTTCGACACATTGCTTTCCGACCCTCCAATACTCCAGAACTAGGCCGCCGCCAAAGACGAAGACCACTAGGATCTAGATTTATTTGCAGTATCCAGTAACACGTCAATATTCACCAACATCTTACAAAATCGCTCCAAAACCCATTGAATCACCACCACGCATGTCTGGTTATAATCACTACGGCTCCTCGAGTGTTTCTACGCCGATGGACGAGGACGAACGCGAATGGTATGGGATCTCAGACCCAAAGGAACGCAGGAGAGTCCAGAACAGGATCGCTCAGCGAAACTATCGTGAGAAGCAGAGACGCAGGCTTGCGGAACTGGAGAATCGACTGGCGGAAACAAATGTTAGAATCAGCAATCCAATTCTGGAGCCTTCTAACTTTTCCAGAGAATATGCCGAGCATCTTCTCCAGGACCCCCAATCTGGTGACAACAGCTGGTCCGCTAGCCCTAGCTTCCCTATTGCCAGCACTATGGAGCGCAGCTACAGCCCTTCCCCACGGCCAAATCCTGTCATACCCGTTTCTTCATGGTTAGACGCCACGAGGCCAGTCCAGAACAGCGAACAGTTCCTCGCACTTCACATGTTGAAGCTCTCCAACGCGATTGAAATCCACCTGCGGCATTTGAATATTAGTAAGGAGCAGCTGGCGAACCCACGATCATGGTCACCGTTCGTAATATACCGCGACGCCTACGGAAATTGTCATGGCCAAGGTAATGAAATAGAACAGCTTGTAAATAGCATCCGAGTCAGCATGCCTGGCCTTACCCCCATCGACCTTCAAAAGTCAGTTCCCCACCACCCATACATAGACCTCATCCCATACCCGGGCCTTCGCCGCACCCTTCTCGAGATCCTCCGGGAGCATCCCAACTCTATAAAGCAGGTAGAGCTTTGCTACGACATCGAAAGCGGAGGACTGAGACTTTGGGGACAGTACTCCTGGCTTCCAGACAGCTACGAGCTAACAGTTGAATTCGCCGCGAAGTGGGGATTCCTCTTCCGTCGCGACCCAGAAGCCCTCACAGCGACCAATTTCTGGCGCCGCCAGCGCGGGGAAGCTCCCCTTCGTCACGAACACTTTGGCTCCACGCATGGCCATGGATACCGGGGGGGATTCCGAGATCTGAAGCTGGTTGGACTATTGCGGGATGATTTGTAAAGTGCAACATAGCCACTCCTTCGACGCTATCGAACCACCAAACCTATATCTCAGATTGACGCCAACGTTGCCCACAGGTTTTTTTCACCGGTGCGGTTTTATCCAGCTCACGTATCATTCTGATTGATAGGAATCGAATCCGATGCAACGCGAGAATTGAACACCTATCATCTCCCCTTCATCCGCATAACTGAGCCTCCACAGCCCACCTCGCTGCGATACGGGAAAATTGCGACGTATGATATGAGGGCCCTTGTGGGCCGTTGATAGACCTAGGAATACTCCTACCTGAGCCATCAGTCGCCCAGGTAGGAATCAAGGCCCAGTCTCGACGGAATGTTTCCACCATCCTCCTCCTCCGGATGACTCATTCGATATTCGCATTGTTTCTTTTTTTAAAAATAAAATAAAACAGAAGGAGAGAAAGCTATCACGAAAGAAGCCATCCCTATATACATCTGCAGTGCATATAGGGCCTGTTTGTCTGTGTGTTCCTGGAAACAGATAACTGGCTTCGATTTCCTCAATAGATTCGACCTTCTTTTTATCCCCTTCCAAAAATCGTACTATTGGCTTTTTTGCGGGCTCCTTCGGAATTGCCGAGCATCCGGCTTCAGGAAACCCCGGATCTAGGCGCTGATTCTGAATCCCTTCTTTCTTTCTTTCTTTTGCCTGTTTTTTTGAATTTTTGAATTTTGAGCTTCGCCTCTTTGTATTTTTAGTTCCTGAGTTTGTTTTCGCCATTTTTTTTTTGCCTTCTTTGTTTTGCTTTGTTCTAGAGTACTCTAATAAAATCGGTTAGCCGCATATATATTTTTTAGTAGGATAGATTCCAATTTGTGAATTGATTGTTGTATCATGTAGTTACCTTATTGCTTCTGGTAGATCCGTGGATTTATTGGAGATTGGTTGATGTGCGTTGATGGGGGGCAACGACGAAGGTTTCTTGGGGTGACATGATGCCAACCTCCAGGTGAAGGGAACCCTAACCCAGATTCTGGCCCGCCGGCTGCCCAATAACTTTAAGGGTGGTTTAGTAACCAGATAGAGGCCAAAATGCCAAAAATGCAGCCTTTCGAGCTATTATATTTCCACATACATCTTGAAACTCGGCTTTGAATTATTTTTTTTGAAATCTTTTAGCAGTCTGAAGTATAATTTATATTTATTTCAGTTCTTTATCCAGAGTTTGTAGAGAGCTGCTAGCACATGAACTCGATAATGTGTGTTACAATACATCTGCCCCACACAAAAACCCCGGTCTTGGCAGGTTCCTTGAGGACATGGAGATTTTCTACTCCTCACTATTATAGGGTAATCGAAGGGAGAAGTCCCACACTTTTTTGTATGGGTGCCAGTATTGCAAATTAATTTTTGAACATCTTTCCATGCTGTTTCGTCACTTTAGTGTTTCGGTAATGATATCTCGAAAGCTAGGAATTTTGGTGTGTTTTAGCTCACATCAGGTTACTAAACGACCTCAACTGCCCCACACATGATTTGCATGATTCTCCTTACCCGGGGGGCAGTGTTGGATGACAAGAGAGGGCTATGGAGTATGATAAAAACTTATGCGGACAAATTCTTCTACACAGTAACGTGCTCTTATATAAGAATATTGAGCCCCAATACGAGGCAGCGGCAAAAATCTTGATAGCGCTAAGGTCAACTAGTATCTTACCAAACTAAGGATTGAATCATATACCATCACTCGTATTTCGGTTGGATTCGACTTCAAGCTGTGGCAAATTACCAAACCACAAGAGAAGGCATTATAAGGTGAGGCACATACAGTAAGCTTACCGTTTGTCGTCATCCAATTATAATCTCGGGTCTTAGTGTGGTACTCATATCATTGCCAAGAATGCCGTAAGGGGGAAGAAAATAGTAGGACAGGCCCGATCACAGACCAAAAAGTTCCTGTTGGGCTGTGCTGTTGGGGGTAATTTCAAATCAAGCAGTTATAGATTGAAATTCCTCTGAGAAGAACTTTATAAAATTTATGTAGGTGATTCCTAGATATGAGTGAAGCCACCTAGGCAATGTGTTGAATTTTAAATATTTTGGGCGGCTGATGATTATTCGGAATACCTCTGTTTTTGTAGGGAATCCGGTTGTCCCACAATTTTCTTCACTCGTATGATGCTAATCCTAACAGATATTTTTCACAATCAGTTCTTCGGGGTTCTTAACCCTTCATTTTTCTTAAAGTTAAATCCACAGAAGCCCCATGAAAAAGTGAAAATGCACAGAGAGAAAGAGAAATCATGGAGGAATTTCAGCACTGGTGGTCTTTGTGAAATCGATAATAAGGAACCCACAAAAAGGACTGGAGAGTTCATACATAGTGTACCCAACTTCGTATACTAGACTTTGTTTAAGCAGATACCAAATATCTATTATTGGGGCGGCAGACCCTAAAGGCTAGAGGTTATGCTGCTTCGACGTGACGGGAACACATTAGATGGAAGAGGAATGAAGGGCAAGAATATGATGGAGCAAAATTAACTGCGATGAAGATTGCAAGCTATAACTGAGCATTCTCATAAAACATACTACCATCGCACCCCATCCAAGCCTCGCAATTGGGCTCGGGCTGATTGGGCCGGGGGTCAAGGGGTTTGGGCCGGGTCGGGTCGCCCAAGTGGTGAGCCCGGGTAGCCCGAAAAAGCCCGAAATAAAGCTCGAAGAATTGTCACTTTTGTTTATTAAATCACAAGATATCACTCACATCTTCCAAAATTGCTGTGAACCTAGGACTTTTGTCATCACCAAGCTAGTATTTTGTTGAGAAATTTTCAGCCTCGCATTTTTAATTACCCCTTTTCATCCCAGTCGCGTGGCTGGGCTTTGATTCTTGACAAGTGATCTCTGTTGAGGAACAAGATTTCGGAATATCGCAAGTCTTGATACTGAACCATCAATACTATCAGTTTCTTTTCTTTTCCATCATTCACGTCATGGTGACTAACTCTCATTCAACTCTAATCACCTGTTTTTCCTAGAATCAATGCAGCTTGAAAAGTCTCTCAAGTACTAAAGTTAAAATAGTTAACATCTTTAAATAGAATTGGATTAATCCCTGTTCATGAATAGTCTGTTTGGGCGGCCCGGGCTTTTTTGGGTCGGGTTCGGGTCGGGCCCGCCATGGTTTGGGCCGGGCCGGCCCATTGCGAGGCTTGACCCCATCCACCGGGCTCTGGTGTCCCGGGAGCAGAAACTCATAATTCCTGAACACCAAACAGACCGAGTTAGACAGGGAGTTGAAGTCGGGTGCGCTATGATAACATATACCAACATTACCATCTCATAGGAGACGATTCGCCCAATGTTCTCAAAGGTCCGGGGGGGGACTGCCAAGAGCCCGGACGGGACGGGACGTCAAAATGCGGTCCACACCCGTCCTGGAAACCTCAGGACGGCCGTCATTGTGTTGGACGGCGGGCCCTGCAAGGTAGGAAAAATTAGCGTGGGGGATTGCAGGGGACTGCGGGGGACTGCGGGGGACTATGTATGAATCCTATCGACCGCGTTTCCTTACACCTTCCCCGAGCAGATACAGAAATTCATCGAATAATATCTAATGAAAGCGAATGCTATCTGGTAGAGATAAATTGGCGTAGAACCTTTCCCATGATATACGGCAAGGGAAGGACATCAAGCAGAACCCTTGATATTGTCTATGGTGGGATTAACTCTGACGTGAATCGGATGGAAAGCACCTTGAAGGAACTGGAGTTCTATTCACTTGGTCTTCGTTCTTCCTCTGTTGTCTGAAATTGATGTCTACTTTTATCCTTTCGTTTTACACCCATTTTCTGCTCTGCTTTAGCGGTCAACCTTATAAAGCTACGAGTTTCATGTGTTAAAACACGCCTGAGAGACTCACATAATCGCATACCCATCTTGCAGTCTCCATATTGCTAGACTTTCGGGGTGGTGGGGAACATAGGATGGGGTAAGCAATCCGGTCAGGGATTGCTTACTAATTGGGGTTGGTTCCAGAGCTGTGATGAAAAATTTCCCAGCCAAACATAAAACCTTTTTCACGGGGGACGGCGGGGGTAGAGTCCTTTGCGCAGGGGCGCAGGGCAAGTTTCGAAAAAGATGGGACGGGACCGCTTAACGCCGTCCACCGCCGTCCGCCTTCAGGACGGACCAGTGTTCCCAACCGTCCGGGGGGACTGCCAAGAGCCCCGGACGGGACGGGACGGTTATCTGTAGTCCGTCCGGGGCGGTCTAAGTGCAGGACGGCCGTCTTTGGGCAGGACGGTGGGCCCTACAGGGTGAGACATTTTAGTTCAGGGCAGGGGGTGAACGGCGGGGGACTATTGAGGACTGCCGGGAAAGGGTGAGGATGGCTAGGGACGGTAGGGGACTACGGCGGACGGCAGGGGACGGTCGGGGACTGCAAGAGTGATGTCTCATGAGGTGAAAAGAATTCGTTTGGAGGTGTATGATTTCAGCTTGGCTGGTACAGGAAGTCCAAGCGCCGGGACTATAGTCCCCTATAGTCCGTCCGGTCCTCACCTTCCCGGGCGTGGTCCCTCCTAGCACCTCCAAAAAGACGGACTCTGAGCCGTAGTCCGTCCCGTCCTCCCCCGAAGACGGGCGGACTGGACGGTTGGGAACACTGGGACGGACAGACTACCCCGTTGAGAACACTGGATTCACCTACGAAGCTAGATGCTGGAGGACAAGTTCGTTGAGCAACATGACGGGCAAGGATGCGAAGGAAAGCAGTAGCCGTTATTTCTACGAGGCAGTGTTACACTGGCCTCAAATTGCACTCTGGTTTGCGGCTTTGTGGGAGCGTAGCAGCCCTATCGCATTCCAACCACTGCTAACTACTAACATGAGCTGTGTTGGGCTTTATTATTTATCTGGTTAGTTTTGACCTCTTCCTGCTGGAGTAATATTTTCACCATCCCCTGATATCCAGCACCAGCGGCACCCAAGAGGGTATCTGGTTGCAAGTGTGTGGGTTGTTGGGATTCATGTTCTCACACGAGTAGTATTTTTACCACCCCATCTCTATTCGAAGGGCCATACTTGAGGGCTGTTTGGCCGCCGTTATTTAGCTCGCCTTGGTTGACTTCTTCCCACTCAAGAAGTGTTTTGCCAGCACCCTGATATCCACCGAGAATGGCAAACATGAGCGGCGTTCTGTTGGCGTTCCTTGGCTTACCGGGGTTTGCCTCTTCCCACCAAGATATTATAGAATTTTCACCCTCCGGAATGTCCAAAAGGGGAGGCAAACGAGAGCGGTGTTCAGCTTGTACTGTGCAGCCCCCCAGCAAAAGCCATGTTGAAATGGGATTTACCGTTGCCTGTAGAATGGGCCTTGCCTCTACACGGGCACTAATTGTGCAAAATCCCTTTTCTTGGCTTACGTAAATCTCGGCAAAAGGGAAACCCCGTTGTCCGGCTACTTTTGTTAAACGGTTGCGCAAATATTAGTCCAAGGGCGGGGCGGGCAAGTGCATACAAACCCCTCCCATAAAGGCGGATAGGGGAAGGGATAGAGAGATAATATAAAGTGCGAGTATTTCCGGTGCCAGAGAGAAGAGATGTAACTTAAAGTTAGTTAACTCAAGTGTGATGACGGTCGGAATACAGTATGCACATAGTTTAACCAGAATTATTCTTACATGCTAAGTGCTTGGGGTGGGATCTTTGAGATGAGGAGCGGGGGATGCCTATTAGTGAAGGAAAATCAGCCCACTAAGAGGATTTTGGTCCCTCAAATTAGCTCCCATTCCCTCAGCTCTAGTATCCTGCCCTAGCTTGTCAAGAGCGATCGCGCAGCTCACAACGCTATTGGATGTCGAGTTACACGAGTGGTGGTGAATGCATTTCATCCGTTTGTCCACCGCAACCTTTCTCGACAGGAGCATTGTGGTTGATGCTCATTCTGGGCATTATGAGCTCAGACCCTCTCCCCTGCTGGACAAGGGAAGCTTTGACATTCTCCGGGCATTAGTGTTCAAATGATACTATACTCTACCTTAAATTCTAGCCGCAGAGCGCAATATCGGGGAATGATCTATTGCGCACTGCTATTGGATGACGGGTAGCAGAGCGTTTTTCCATAGGAGTTCCTCTGGTGGAAAGCCCTGATTAGTGAAGTTATCTCATTCCAAGCGAGTTTTGGTGTGATTTGATGACGGTTAGGTAAAAGACTTAGAGGTCAGATTTCGGTATTAGGTGGGGGGTCGCATGCAAGACAATTCTAATAAAGTGGTTAAATCAGATCTACAATATTCCTACCCCACAAAACGGACAAATAATCGGGTTCCGCGGGCAGTCAAATTAATGAGAATACTTGCATTTCGCAACCAACTGCATACCCCAACTTAATACTAACAATATTAATTTGGGCAACCTTGTTCAAAATGTGAATGCGGCACAATCTATTCTATGTGGATAATACTTCGCAAGTACGAGGGGGGTTGCGAGGCACGCTTAGGCGAGGAGGTGAAGAAGGGATTGGTAGGAGTTCCGGTTCTTAATTCTTCCAAGCCAGGTGGGTGGTAGCACCTTATTTATAGAAAAGTGCGCGTCCATATGCGCAAGAGAAATATAGGGAAAACAATGTAAAAAACATAAGTGCGAACATGTTTGACCCTGAAATCCAACCAAGTAAATCCCAAATAATGTGCATGAAAACAAAGGGTGTGGAGCAATTATTAGAAATATCATGACCAAGAATGGTGCATAAGAGATGCATAAACAACCGTAAAATCCTAAACACCTGATTGGAAAGCACATGTTAAATCCCGAGATATTATCCTAAATTAAACAAT
>Ga0307513_10002348_pt1 | contig 26332 bp, 21 predicted proteins | sample 15_EM_MG_FD_202174 | JGI IMG/M metagenome (GOLD analysis project Ga0307513, IMG submission 202174) | Populus trichocarpa ectomycorrhiza microbial communities from riparian zone in the Pacific Northwest, United States - 15_EM | ecosystem: Host-associated > Plants > Roots > Unclassified | place...
TATCAAGATCGTGTCATTTGACAAAATGCGCCCATGATCATTTGATATCACTTGCCTGATTTCTAAGCGCCAAGCTTCTCTTCTTAGTTTAGCGCCCATTGACGATTTTTGACTGTCTCAGACCGCCCAAGGGATAACTGATCTATCATGCCTTACTGTAAGTAAACTGTACCCTACTTTCTCTCTCCCCGAAAGCAAGCCCTACGGGTGCAAGTGCTTGTGTTGTGATGGCCGGTTCTTATTGCTTCTCTTCATCCTCGTCCCTCTATATGATACGGGCCCATCCTGGGGACTTGCTTGCACGGTCCAGCAGCTTTCTAGGTATGTTAGCGTCGGGCTCACAACGCCCAAGGCCTGCGCGGATGGAGGTTGATTCACCCTACGGCGCGATGAAGTATCATAAGCGAGGTGAGGGGTGAAAATTTTATCTTTCCCCTTGGGCTCGTTCGCTGGGAACATTCGATGGATCTGCAGTGCGTGATGCAGGGCCCAACATACATACAAATTTAGCATAGCACGGAGTAATCATATTTTTAACAAAACCGTAAGGGTAGGCCATATTTTTCCCCTGCTTTTATGGAATGTTGAGAGTCGAGAGTTCCATTCAAGCTCTTTAACAGATTATCTCTGAGCATATCACGGTATAATAGCTAGGCGTGGTCATTTCCCCCTCTCTATAGTTTTAAAAACTAGACTTTTACATTCAGCATTAAATTACCATAGCGCAGTATAAATTACCATTTCCAATTCAAAAACTCCAAATTAGTAGCGGTAGCGAATAAATTCTACCAACCCCCAAAATTCTAAGCCATCCTTATACTCGTACATATTCATACAACATACAACAATTTTGTACAGGCATAAGATAGACGCAAATCATACTCGCGCATAGAATATACAAAGCAACAAACACCAGGCAACCCCAAAAGCAAAGCGAAAATTCAAAGCCAAAGCAAAGTGCGCAATCGCAAAAACAAAAGCAATAGAACGCCATCCTTTCCATGATTGTGATTTCCTTTCCGTAGAAAAAAAACTCGTCGGTCTTTCTAAAACAAAAAAATAGAATCACAAAGTAAAGGAAAAAGTATAGGGCGAATACAAGTAACCAGTACGCTGCCATAAAAAGACAGCCATGATATGATAAAAAGATCAAGACGGGTGCTGGCCCTGCCATGACTGAAAAATATTATGCACCCGCAACCCGATCGACCAATAAAACCCGTAGCATAAAAACCTGCCCAATGTTACCACCAGGTTTCCAAATCAAGAAAAATAAGAATAGAAAGCCAAATTATTGCTAAAATGGAATCGAAAAAGATGTGCGGAAGGATGAAGAAAGAATAAACTCCGGAGAAAGGAGAGTACTTCCAAAAATGATTGACGCCGGATATTTGTTTTTGTATGAGAATAAGGAATGGAAAAAAAAACCTCGTTCCCCCCAAAAAGAATTGAGAAAAGGACAGAAAAAAAAAATCAAAAACGGACCCGACCGCAAGGGTGAGTGAAGTGGTCGGACTTAGTGACGTCATACGGCATTATACTGCCATGTCTTGGCAAAGGACAAGTGATTTTTTTCTTTCCATGGCTGCTTCCATCCTTAGCGTGAGGCGAGCAACATGTGCGTGTGGGTGCGCTTTTGTCGATCGTCCCACCTGCCGATCGCTTGCAACAGGATTTTCGAGAGAATGTGCTTCAACGAGAAGGAGTGCTCATCATCGTCACCATCATCATCGACGGAAGCGAAGCGATTCTATATTTTTCTGGAAATAGCCCTATTTGTCGATTCCGTGCTTAACCTAGACAATCCATTATATTAGCAAATTGTGCCATCACATTGAACGCAGGTAGAGGAGTGAAGTTCGAACGCCTGAGAGCAGAGCGGGATCCGGACTCCACTTACATGTCGCCGGATTGAGGCCGCGTTTTCTTTGGTGATGACGCACCAAGAGAGGCGCGACTCCAATCCGGTGACATGCGCGCACACGATTATAGATCAGAGTGGTGCTTTACCTTTTTATGGCGAGTAAGGGCATCTTGTCTGCTGAACGTCTTTTCGTCGTTACAGATCTCGCATCTAACTTTCTGCCTGTTTGTATTGTGAATTGTATCTTCGTGGCGAGTGAGGTCGTAGGGCCGGGAAAAGATAGTGTTGCAAGGCTTATTGGTGGTAGGGTTAATCCGAGTACACTTGTGAGGGCCGGGGTGATGAGATTTGATACTCGAAAGCGGAGTGGATTGTCTGTGGGCTTCACGTCTGTGCTTCGACATCTTGGCGGTGGTAGGAAACCTTTTTGTGCAGCCGGGAACCGTACAAGTGTAAACGCCTCCATTAGCCCTCGACTCAGCCGGCTTCGAGTTTGGCGAGCTGGCGGGGTTGTAATCGTAATCATGCTCTTCCTCAGGGACGGAAGCTGGGTAAGGAAAGCAAATCTGTGCGTACTGTTGGCCGCCATTGCCAGCATAAAGCTGAGGGCTGAGGTTCATGCTCACGTCGCTCTCCCTTCTACTAGTAGCCATGCTACCAAAGCTCTCCTCGGTCTTGATGCCAAAACTGTGATCAGATTGAACGTCATCATCACCGTGAGCAGAGCTCCTATAGCTTCCGCCATGAGCGCTTCCATCCTGAGAGTACGCATCATCTTGAGGGAAAAGGCTGCCTTTGACGTCTTCCTCTTCGGGCTCGCAATAATCGACGTAGGCGTCCTTGGGCGAAATGGTCTTGGGCGCCTCGCCACCGTGGCCAAACTCCTGTTGAATCTGTTGAGAGAGGAGCTCGGCCTCCCTCTCGGCCTCCTGCTCTCGTTGAGCGCGGGCAGTGCCAAAACCCACAGGTAACAATGAAGTAGTTCTTGAAGGTGACTGGGGCAGGGGGAACTGGGTAGTTCTAGCGACGGCGGGGTGGAAGGGCGAATTGGCACGGAAAGGTGAGTGGCCACGAGTGATCGGGGGGGTCGCGCGAGCCATCGAGTGCTGTGTTTGCGCCTGGTGAAGAAATGTCGGGAGCTTGGAATTCATATTGTTCGATTCTTGCATCGACTGAGAAGTGATTGAAGTGCCAGGCGCAATGCCAGGATTAAAGAGTTCGTCTTGAATTGCGTCGGAAAATGTTCGACCAAGTTTAGGAGTGGGAGTGCGGATGTCTGATTCGGATCGTAAGTAATGTTCTATCCATGCTTCAACTAGATAAGAGGAATCCTCACTAACTGCAGGCACTGGAGCACCGCATCCCTCAGCGCCATCGTTCGGACCCGGCGAAGCAATGGGCGTAGCAGGGGAATGTAAATCCACATCCGATAGGGAAGGTCTCGAAGAGGCAGAAAACTGACTCTGGGTATGAGGCGAGAGCGCTGGCGGATCTTCGTCATCCGAACCGTGATGTTGTGTTTGGATCATTTGGACCATGTTCGAACCTTGGTTCCTAAACTGTGGGAGAGCCTGAAGGTATTGGTGTTGTTGCTGCGCGGGAGGCTTCGAGAAGTCGTTGTCGGGTCGAAAGTTGGAGTAGTAGGGCAACCCGGGTCTTGAAGTATGGGACTCGGACTGTGGTACAGTCGTGGGGAATCCATTTCCAAACCTCGAATTCGGTGTAGGAGAGGCCCTATGCTCAAAGGAGTGGACCGAATCGTATCTCCGATTAACCTGTTGCTTTTGATGGTGACCCGCGGAGATATGCGATCCATCATCGTATAGCTGAAAGTCTTGCGGGGATTGCTCGGTAGGCATGATAGTTGGGTGAGAAGGGGAAGGTGGGGAGCGGGTAGATAGAGTGGTAGGTGAGGCGGGCTCGGAAGCCCTTTGTAAATTGATGTGAGAATTCAGGTGAATATGTCGGGTTGAGGGTTGAGGGAGCGAGTTGTATGGGAGAGTGTAGTCTATTGAGGACTCGTAATCGATAAACCCGTTGTCGAACTCTTGTAGCTTCTGTCTCTTCTGGGAATCGGTGAGGGAGGAGGGCGAAGGGTTATAGACGGAGGCGTAGTTCAGGATATAAGGGGCTGTTGAGTAGTAGGAATACTGACGGGAGGGTGACGGAGCTCGCATGATAGTAGAAGTGGATGTTGTCGGAGAGGGAGTTAAAGCTCGGCTCGGGAGGGCGAAGAGCCTTTATGAAGGTAGGATGACAATTCAGTCTGTGGATGGCTCGGAATTCCGGATAGGGTCGATGACGCTGTAGAGTAGTCTAGGTATTGGGTTAGATCTAAAAGCAGCGGATAGTCTATGTATTGGAGGGGTGGGGGAGGAACAATGGAGGGGAAAGGTGTGAGTAATAGACACGCTATGATTTGGTATTGAGTTGAGGACTAGGAGACAGGCAAGGGGGAGCAGCAAAAAGCTGTTGGGGAGAGGATGTGTTTGCGTTCTCGTTGTGTGGGCTGCGTGTGTATGTGTGCGCGCGTGTTCTTTGATGGATTCGGGGGAGAATGTGGAACTTACTAGAAGCTTATAGATATAGATATATGTAGCAGCATACAGCAAGCCGTGGGAGAACCTCGGAGACCACTAAGCCAGGACAATGATTGCGAATGCTCTTTCGTTCGTTTTTTTCAATGGCGATTGGGATTTGATCGGCGATATTATCGAGGTGTTGTCTGTAGCAGTGGGAGCTGAGGAGGAGGACCAGTGCAAGCCAGACAAGTGCAGTACCCTGTGATAGTTGTAGACTATCGTCGTCGTCTAGTCGTCGTCGTACTTGAGGGGCTGAGGGGCGAAATGGGATGCAGCTGATGAGGTCGAATACAGGCAACGTCTGTCGGGACCACCTTGTTCCGGTTGAAGCAAGGAATTATGTTTTTGGTTTCTGAAGGAGATATGATTGCACATCGTGAGCATATTATATGTGGATGAAGGGTCGTTTCCCTCCCGGCTGTGGAAGGGGAAGAAAAAACTGAGCTGCGTCATAGTCTGGTCGACGGTAGGGAAGAGATGGAAGAGGAAGCCAAGCCTGCGGCTGCAACCGCAGAAAATTTCTCCCTCTTTTCCAGCCTCACACACACCAAAAGGATTTCACACCAACTGCATTAGGGATATGCACCAACCAGAAAGACAGGGTCATCCAGCCTGCGGCCCTGCGAACGACCCAGTCTCCGGTCGATCCAAGACGGGGCGAGGACAAAGGACGAGACCGTCTCGCCCTTAGACAGGACAGACTGGCTTGGCACCGTCCTCGACGACTTGGAGCCCTATCGTACCAATTTTCAACACCATCAGCACGTTGGACGAACGGCCGAAATCCCTGGAATTTCGAGGAAAAAGAGAAAAGGGATCCCCACCCCCCACCAAAATTCGAAAACTCGGTTCCTCCCTCCTTTCTCCTGCCCAAAATCATCACAAGAATATTATTATTACTTTTTTCTTTTCTTAATGCTTAAAGTTCCTCTGGTAGAGCCAAACTTACTTAGGCGAGATCGGAGTGCGATGCGTGTCTAGGGTCCATTTTTAGAAAGAACGGATGGAAAGGGACCGAAGTTGCAGCACATGTATTGTACCAGTGCCCAAGTATGTACGGTAATGATGGAATTTCTGCGCCCGTTGTGGCAGTACAGTACATTGTGGTGTATCATACGCAGCATGTAAAACGTCAAATTCCCTTCCGGGGTTGCAACGCTCGTTGCAACAGGGACGGAAAATTTACCCAGCAAAGAACTGAAGCCGAGGCCTGAGGACTCGCCCATGAAAAATCGGTTACACAGCCAACCACTAACATCTCCGCTCCTTCTAATTTATTGGTACTCTTTCAAGGGATTATCAAATCATTTCACTTTTGCTTTGCGCTGAAAAGTACTTTTTTCAGACCGCGCCTCTCATTCTTGCATTTACCGTAGTTCTACATACATTTCCCCTTCCAAGTTCCAACGCCCGATCTCGGTACAAGCCACCGCTTTCCCCCGCTCGCTGGGCCCAGGCCTCCCTCCCTCCCTCCACTGCCATCCCCACCTCATCCATCCATCCATCGCGCCTGCATTGTCAACGTATCGCATGCAGCCGCTGTGCTGGATTTCTACGGTGCAGATTCGTTTCTACCAGCTCCACGGAACAGAAATTTATCTCAATCAACCAATCAATCACTCCCACCCTTTCTATTTCCTTTTGCCTAATTGTTGGGGAAGACGGAGCAAGTGTTCGCTCGCACAGTATCACACGACAAACCATGTAGATAGACAACCACAGTGCATAACTGCACTGTGTGGCCTTTTTTCTTTTCAATTCTCCAGCTTGCCAACGCCCACGAGTGTTAATTTCTCGGCAACCCCGAGCCCACCTCTCCCCGCCCCGCCCCGTGTCTCTGTTCAGCGTGCGGGACGGACAGACGGCGGAATTAAGACATGAGATCCAAGAAGTTGATGATGTATGAACAGGTCAATTCCCGCCTGAAAATACGTGGGCACGTAAAAATGCAGCTTACATATCCTACCACATTCCACAGTGAGTAGGATGCATAGCTGCCCGGAACACAACCCCACCCCTTGCCGACCGTAGTTGGGTAGCCTCCGATACTCCCCACCTAGGCTTACCGTACCTACGTACCATCACTATCCGCTACTCCTCGGGCGCTAACAAAGCTGGTCGACCCGTGAAATATATAGATTAATAAACGCCACGCTCAGCAGGGTAGCGAGAAAAAAAAAAGAGAGAAAAAGAGAAAAAGACCCCTCCATGACAGTGAACTCAATTCGCACCATCTTGCCTCACCTTACTTTATCTAGTTATCATGCCACCGGACATCCCTACCGTATTCGCCCGCTTAGAGCTATCATACTAAGATCTAGATAATCGAAGATAAAATATAAAAATATAAAAAAAGGCTATCTGCACCTGCCTTGATTGCCGGGACGTGCCGGGGAGAAGGAGTGTACGGGTAGTTTATCGCAGGCACCGACAATTAGGGGATGCTGGATTTGTCAGACCTCTCTTGCACACACGGTGATAGATGGACAACCACGCGCGATGGTAGACACCCGTACCGACCGAGTCTTTTTTTCTTCTTTTTATCGGCCGACCCAGCGATTCGATGAACACTTTGACCCTGGACACTTGAAATAAGCATCACCTGGATAGAACGAGGGAAAAACCCCAATCTTTCAGAACGAACGTGTCGTACATACTCCAGCACCTACAAGTATAATAGTCCAAATTACTGTGCCCACCGGTAGCGTCTCGTTAACTAGCGAGAGTAAATATCGGTCTATTGTACCTTAACTCCCCTCGTCTTGACCCGTGAACAAACTTTCTCCCCCCTCCAAAACTATAAGAAAAATACCCTATCGGGGCATCGGACTTTACGCTCCTCAACCACACCGGTACCTCCATCCCAGACCTAGAAATCCTGTGCTACAGAACAAACAAAACCACAATTCTAGAAGTCCCCCCCCCCCCCACAATGCCGGTAGCTAACGAACGGAGTTTAGTTTGGCTCTATCGATAACGTTCTGCAAGTGCAGCTTATCCAGCCAATAGGATCATGCAGCGAGCTCATGTGGTTGCGGCGTAGACTTTTCCTCCCCCTTTCTTTCCTTCTTTCCCCCTTTTGCTTTTTTGGAATGAAGCTCTGGAAGGGTTTTTGGGATATTGAAAAAAAAAACTTTTTTTGTCTGCAGGTGGAGTTTTGTGGATGGATGGGTGGGCCCTCCTCAGGGCCTGGATTCTCTTTTTTTCCCCACAATCCTTGCACCGCTCTACTACTACCGGTATGGTAACGGTCCAGATGCTAGTACGAGTACGGTCTGTGGGAGCTAGGATATTAATCTTTATGATATTATCCTAAGAATATAGTACTCGTACCTTCTAAACTGTTTTCGAGAAAACATGGCTGCCCGCAAGATACGCGATATTCCCCGACGGACGAACCGACCGATTGAGAAACCGGCCCAGTGTCCCAGATCAGTGGTATCAACCCAATGCGGCCAATCCCCGCCGGTTCACCCCTCTTCATTTCTGGCATTATTTCTTGTGGAGAAATTCCGTGACTTGGAAATCGATCACCGGGATCAATGGTAGCCCTGGAGCCAGCTCAAAAAAGGAGGGAAAAGAGAAAAGTAGGCTGAACTTTGCGCAATTGATCTTACAGAAATGAAGGATTAGCATAGCAAATGGATAAGCAAAGGGCAGTACGATCTAATGCTCGCAGTTCACCGAGCTCTATGGACAGCGTGCGGCATAACCACCCGATAGATTAAGCCGCGATTCTGGTAGATTCAAAAGCACACTTCGAGAAAAAGAAAAAGGGTGAAAAAAACCACGCGATCCCACACGCCTAACCATCTTTATCCCACTAATACCAAACAAAGCTAGTGCCGACCATGGCTGGCGGTCGGTTCCGAGTTTGAACCTAACTTGCACCATCTTTTTTTCTTCACTTTCTCTCACGCTTGTACCGCAGTTTTTTTCGCTTGCGGGTGTGTGTGGTGGGGCTGGGCTGCGCCGAGTGCGAGCTGTACTCGAGTAATTGTGCTTTGCGCATTTCCATGGAAGGAAGGAATGGAAGGTAGGGGTGGCTTGACTTGATCTAGCTTGGCGTTTCTTTCGTTCACTTTTACTTGCTTGAACCCTGCTGCGTGGATAACCGACCGGCATCATGACGGTTTGGCAGGCCCCAAATGTTCCACGGTTCTTCCTTCGGGATTTCCCATTACACGTGTGTATCGGTGGGGAAACACAGTACGGTATCATACGGTACGTGGGGACGGCATGATGATGGTAATTATTTTTGGCTTTTTTTAAATTTTTTTTTTTACCTCCGTCTCTTCCTTTTTGTGGGTTGGAGTGAACTCCGAACAATTACGTGCTCTGGACCACTCGAGTATGTGGGAAAAAAAGGAGGTTGCATATTCCAATGCCCGACCGATCGAGTTATGATAAGATCGGCCGTTTTTTTCCCACTCTAGTTCCGCGCGATGTTTTATCCACGGCCGCTCTACTCCTCAACCAAAAAAGTGCAAAAAAGTGCAAAAAACGAAAAGAAAAAAAATGATCTGTCGCATGTCAAGTTGTGCAATTCAAGTTTTTCTGGGATGACAATAACCAGATCGTGGTCGGATACTTCTATATTTATCGATTGGGTTGATCCCTCCCTTTCCCTGTTACCAGTATGATGACCCCCCGGTTCATCGCGGAAGTCCCATCGCGAGGCCATCGCATCTCACGCTTCGATACTTTCCTTCCTCTTCTTTCTGCCCTGCCCGCCCCGCCCTGCCCTGCGCAAGCTCGGTTGATCCTGTGTAGATCATCATCATAACAGATTGACACCTGTCGCCTTTCCCCATACATCCAACCAATTAATTAATCCACAATATGATATCCATCTCAGTTCATTTAGTTCAGAGCTCACTTCAGTCATAAAAAGTTCCTCGACGTGGCCCGCCGTATGTAGATCCCCACTTCCCATCTCCCCACACACAGCTATAGTAGAGGTATGATACATATGATACCAAGCCTCATCCTTCCCTCCCTCACCCGCCCTCATCTCCGCCCTATAATACTACGGTACTGCACTCACGACGATATCATTAGGGAAGAAAGAAAGAGAAAAAAAATGTAAGGCTCGTGCAGATCGAGCCACACACACACAAACACACCCCGCACTTTTTTTTTTCTTTCTTCTCTTTCTCTTCCGCTCCGCCAAAGCCCATTTTGTGCGAGCCATGGAATTCATCCACCCACCCACCCATCCATCCAGCTTTTACCGTAAAAATAAATAAATGGTCAGCCCAGCTAGCGAGCCGGCAGCCGTAAGCGCGATTGGATGCCTTTTTTTCTCTTTTTCCTTTCCTTCTCCTCGCAGCAGCACTGCGGCTTCTGCGCTTTTGCACTTTTGCAACTTTTGTGTGTGTGTGGGTGAAGCAAGGAAAAAGAAAAGTCGGGTACCGGAGGGGGAAAACACACGTGGCAGCCATGGCTCCGCCATGGAGATTGACGGGGTGGCTGCCCCCCCCTTTTTTTTTCAATCATCATGCTTGTATTTTGTGGAGGGGTTCTTAAAAAGTGTGACAGGGGGGTTTTTTTTATATAAAACTGGCTTGGCAGTTGTGTTGTGTAACGTTGCAAGGTCTTCTTCTTCTTCTTCTGATACTTGTTTGTGTAAGATTTTGAGTAGTTAGCGGTGATTGGTCCTTGGTTTTGTTGGAGAAGGCACCGTTTTGGGAAGGATGCATGGATGGATGGATGAATGGGGTGGATAGGGCAACGTAACGGGGCTGGAGGTAAGTTTATGCGGGACGATCGAAGGGATGATGGGGATGGTAATGATTTACAATGCTGCGCTATATCATGCTCTACTCCGAATGGGTAGCTTTTCAGAGAGTAGGGAAATATACCTGTAAGTTAGACTCATTATAGCTGCGGGAAAGGCGAGGCGATACAGCCGGTGTTATGCGATTCATCATCACCATCATCATCCATCATCATCATCATCAGCATCATCACAATTCCCCTTCCTTCCTTCCTTCAGCAAGTCGTTGTCCCGCATGGTCCAACGTAGAACAATCCAACACACACCGACGAAGTTGATCAATTCCCACTCAGACCAGCTCACCATTTCTTTCATTTTGCTAGTTCGCCCTAAGTCCTGGTACATATCATGTGACCAAAACACCGCGGAGTCTCCGAACAGCGCCGTGCTGGAAAGACATCTTGTTCTCTCGCCCCATGAGGCTTCTGTGGCATCTCATACACACCAGGGAAGTATTTTCTCTTTCCGTACTTTCCGCTTTCATCGGGGATACGGAAACGTAGTTAGTGAGGAGTGCGATCGTCTGTAGCTAACTCGGCCGGGGCGGAAAAAATGCAGGCGGCACAGGAACCGGCCGGAAGCTGGGGAGGGGGTAGATAGGAAGGAAGGAAGGGCTCGTTGGTTCGCTATCATCACCGTGCATAGACTATATCGTCGCTTCGTTTCATGAAACTTCGGCTTCTTCCGAGCTTACTTGCTTTGCTTCTTGAAACTCTTGAAACTTGTTTTTCCGGCATTTGATGTGCCTGTGAATAACATTGACTATCTTGTGTTCGCCTGTGCATGCGTGTTTGTGTATATATATTTATGTATGCATGTATGCACGTGCACATAGTTTCCCCTGAAGTGTGCATGGCTGTCCCCATTGTCTCCCCCTCTATCCCATAGGTAAGTAGCGTGGGGCGAAAAAATAGATAAGCTGCTTTAATATGATGGGTACGGTATTGGCTATAATATTAGAGCACAACCGGTAGCCCACCGGGTATCACCACAGTGCAGTACAAAACAGGCAATGCAATTATAACATAATACCGGTAGTGTAGGCACAATTCTGTAGTCTACTGCAGAAAGTTAAATCGAGCGCACTGGCAAATGTGCCCGAACTTTGTGCTAGGCCAGTTTTTAGGCATTGAGAGTTAGGAAAAGAAAGTGCTGGTAACCCGGTTGTGGTATGGCCAGCCCTCAACAGGCACTGTATCTACCGGTACTGTAGCATTGTGGAAGTAGCCGTAACCCGCGCCTGTAATCTGGTGTTTACGATCAGATTTCTTTAAAATCGCCGAGTAGTTGCCCCTCATGCGGGTAGTCAAGCGCTGTGCTGTGTTCTGGTATATTTCTTTTGTCTCGTTTCAACCGGGCTGTGTTTGCCGTGATTTTCCCCTCACTCGGTCAAGAAGGGGGGTTCCAACGTCCTGGTACGTTCCATCTCCAATCTGGGTGCTTAGGATGGTCTAACAGAGTAAACAATTCCCTAGAAAAACAAATAAAGTGAACAGATCAGACACCTCCTCCGACTGTTGGGGGGTTGGATAGCATGCAAGTCGGACCGGAGTCCCATGAATTAATGCTAAAAGCACTGTACCGTACTCATACTGTAGCGCACCACAGGAACTTGCCGTGCAGCAAAAGCTTGAATAATTGGAATGACGCTGGGACGTCAGGAATTTCCTCTTTGGATTAAGGTGAGAAAACACGGCGGAAATGTTCTCAGCCCTGAGACGAGTAAAAAGGGAGGATGTGACGAACTTTACTAGGAGAGGAAACTCCAACTTCCTAGGGGTATTTTCCTAACCGTTCCGGGCCTCTATTCTCACCTGACCCAGCTACCGTGAACCAGTATCCGACCAACGGCAATGTACCAACAGAAAAGCACTAGCAGCACCACGTTCAACGCCTGTCAGATCCATCCGGCTGTTCCTGAAGTTCCAAGTGTTTAATTTAGCTCAGCTCCGCCACACTCACCCATCTGCATCTCCATCGTGCCTTCGGCACCTCCGGCATGACAACCACCATCACAACCCAATCGTAAACCACACCCGCGCCCAGGGGGAAGTTAATCCGGAGTTTTCCTCACCTGGACCAGCTGAAAAATAACGTGCAGAGCTATCACGTCCCTCCACCCCCCCGCATTTTGTGTTTCAGATATTGCACTTCGTCCGGGTTCGCTTCCGGGCCTTTCCTCTCTGCAAAAAGTACGCGCGTAAATCTCACTGAACCCCCCCCCCCCCCATTTACCAACGATTCGCGAACCTAGTTGGTGGGTGGGCACGATGCGGTCGAGCTCGAGTGCCACAGATTGCCCAACCGTGCTCGCGTATCGGAGCGAGAATGTGTCGGATTTCGCCACGATTAAGTTTTAGAGTTTGTTGGCTTTTGCTTTTGTGGCTTTTGTGGATTTGATTCGGTCGATTGGGCTGGATGTTTTTACCGCATGGGGCCTAGTATCATTCACACCTTGTTGTGCCATGCGAGGCCTCGATTGATCGGCGGAAGATGATCCAAGGTGCCTCGGAGCGGTAGGTTGAGGGGGTGAAGTGATTTCTGGAGTCAGGTTTTCGCTTTCCAGGCTGGACGCTCCGTTACGGTAGGATGCCCTTTGTGCAAGATTTATGGTGGTGTTCACAAACGTCACCCCATTACGAGTACCCAGCCTGCGGGAGACACAACTTGGTTCTGAATACCTGGGCAGCAACCCTTCTGCTGGTGAACACTACCACCCCACCTGATACTGACCCCGATTCGGATCGGGGGCCCCAGCCGGCTGGCTCCCATACCGTAGGAACCTGAACAATTGGATCGTGTGCCAGGTAGTCTAAAATTTCCTCCCTGGGAAAGGGGCGAAAAGCACAACAAGAAACCTGCTCTGCGGGGCAAATAAAAAAGAAAAATCTTCAGCCTTACTGAAAGAGGCAACTCAAACGTCCTAGCACATTTTCCAATTATTATTCAAGTTCCTACTGATAGCAATGTTCTCTTGGAACACTTCTCCGAGAGCCCTGTTGTTGCCATTGTTCGCAACTGCCTACCTCCCGCTTCAGAGAGTTCGGTGCCGGCTGTATAAGTTTTAACATGTCCTAATGGGAGTTGCCCGTGCATGCTAATTAGGCGGGTAAGAACAATCACAGGGATCCCAAACAATCCAATTTGGAAGTAGATATCTAATACTGAACCTTGGCTTCCAAGTGGGGACTCAAGTGCCGGCAAAGCCATAAAGCTTAAGAAAGCTAAAGAGAAAAAACACTTCTCACTTTTACTGAAGACTTTACTAATTGGTTTTCACACAATCGAGGGTGAAACCAAAAGCCTGCGTCAAGATATCAAGGGAGGGGTTTCGAAGAACAAACAGGTGGATATTCTTACCAATTGCAGCTGTAAGATCTTTTATCATAAACACTATCTGGGCGTCAAGTAACAAATATGTTATACATAGTTCATTCTGAAAGGTTGGTTTGATACTGTAGACTAGATAGGCTGGCTTGGGGAGTAACCCCCTCCGGGTAATTTAGAATCAACATAGAGGCTTCAGCTGAGGCTGCGCGCTTTCGGACATCTGCGAGTGCCAACCAGAGCGCCTTTTTATATATATATTTTTACTTGTACACATGATTTCTCACCAGCGTCTTCTGGCTACCTTTGTTTTTATTTTCTTCTTTGATAGATACGCATACTGAACCAATTGAGGGCTTGCTGGGCTTTGTGTTCAATACATTTATTTATCCTGGTCGTTTGCGGGCGTTGCGCCGGGTGATTCGGTATATTGATTCATAATATGATACGAGTAACTACGGTAGTGTGGAGACACCACCAATCTAGGAACACGGCCGCCAAACAATACTACAATCCCGGGGTAAGCCGACCCGACCTGCCTATCCTGCAGTACGATATATACCGGTGGATCTGGGAAGTGCGATACGGTATGATACTCCCCCGGAGAACTCGGCCGGGCCTCAGCAATCTCCAAAACAGGTCAGACCGCAACCGTGGGCAGGACCCGGCTCCCAACCCTCCTTCCAGACATGAATGCATAATCACTACCACCGGAAGACCAGCAAAGGGAGGGAGGAACTGAATTGTGGTTTAGAGAAACAGTGGTGGCATTTTTTTTGCCATTAGCTGAAATAGTTATCTATGATATGATATTATATTATCATACCATGCTTGGTCACTGTTTTGGCACGCCACTATAAAAACTAAAATTAATGGAGACCTAATAGCGCAGGAGGGGAGTAAGGAAACTTGCAATGTTGCAAAATATCGGTATGGTGGGACAACAGGTGCAATATATTGCAACATCCACGATTTTCCTTACTGGCCAAGATGTAGGGATCCATTCACATTTCTCTTTGGATGGCATGAGTGGGGGGAGCATCTTGCGATTGGAACATCATATCAATTTTCTCATTGAGCGAAAGCTATGATACTTCAGGTGTTGGGAAATACGCCGCTCTTTTTAAAAAAACAACATTTATTTTTCTGGCTGTGTGCTGGGCAGAGCCTTGGAGAATTTTCTAGAAAAAAGAAAGCCATATTTTAGCCTTAATACCGAGAGTGGTTGTGAAGATCCTATCATACTCACCCCTCTTTGCCAAGAATACCTCCGTGAGCCGAATATTTGGTGAGACCAGCAAAATATCGGTTGGCGGAGGTATTCTTGGCAATGACGAGCGATCATAACCCTAAGCCCTAAGTGCTGAAGGGAAAAGAAACAAATATCATGAGGCGCTCAGCCCCGGGATCGAGAAACCGTTATGCAGGTTTTTTCGAGTGGAAAAAACTTTGGCGTGTGTAACATATTTTTGGCGTGTCATACAAAACTGATAGATCAACTATCATAGAAAGTTGGCACTGGAGAGACGCCCCTCCAACCCCAGGGCTGAATGCCTCGATTGCCGCTTTTCGGTGTTTTTACCCTGTGCCTCTTGTTGTCCATAATGCAAACGGATCATTGCTTCAATGAATATTCTCGCCCTAGCAGGATCTCAATTGCTTGATCTAGCAAAATAGAGATGCTTGTCAGTACGAGTCATTTTTGCAGACAACTCAAGTTCAAATGTTGTTGTTGTTGTTGTCCTTGGCTGTGGCTATGCACTTTTGTTGAGGATCTGCTCTGATTGTCGCAACAGCCACTGAGGTTTTGACTTCCCACTGCCAGGAACAAATACCCCAATCCTGTAATCTGATAGGGTAAGACACCCCCGTACCAGTGTACCACCACCACCACCACGATCCGCCGGTACGGGCTCCAAGCGTCCTAGCGAAGGAGGATTTACCACGCGAGAGGCAAACATTTTTACCTAATCCAGTGGGCGTCCAAAACTTGAAACAAAGCAGATTCGTAAGTCTTCAGCTGGACGGGGATGTTCATTCAGTTTGATCTACCGCACTGGCTAGCTTAAAAGGTTAATTTAAGGCTACTTTGCATGCATGCATGAAGGGGCAGATCTGTTGGGCACGAATAGAGAATAGAGTTGGCGGAGACGACGCCCTGGCCCCAGCCCAACACAACCCAAGCCCATCCCATCCCATCCCACGTTCGCTCAGGGATCCAGACCACCGGGCTGGCATGTAAGCTGCGGAGGGGGGGGGGAAGTAAACCGTCCTGTGAATCACTGACAACGAAGAGCCGCTGGTTTGACATGGCATGAGATGGCATGGCAGTGTGAGCAACATACCACAGTTCGGAAAGGAGAAGAGGGAGCTCTTTGATAGCTGTGGTCCTGAGACTTATCTTGGTGACTCTTACTGTAGCATCGCAATTTAGCTGAGAGCCTTAGGCTGCTAACTCGTTGTCCACGAGGCGATTTCTGTGCCGTTCGCGATGCTATTGAATAACCTAATCACCCCCAATCATCAAACCAATCGAGTCGAGGCTCGCGCACCGGTTTTTTTTCCTAAGATGACGTAAAATCTCGTGAAAGCCCGTATATTTTTTATATCACCCCCACCAACGGGAACCAACGCTTCCTCCTCATCCCGTTATTTATTATAATTTATTAAAATCCTACTCCATCCGGAACAGATAGCATGCACCATCCAACTCCGTAAGTAAGTCTTGCTTGTTTCTATTCATAAACTATATCTGTAGTTACCCATAAGGCCCCCTCCCATGAATACCCGTGGGAGTCATTAAAAAACCAGAAAACTGTTCCTGCTGATCCCATGCGGGTACAATTCACCATAGAAATATACGGGCTATATTTTCCGCTTTCTAATGACCTCCCTTCGCCCGCCGAGTAATTACAATCATCCACCCCACCCCACTTTTTTGTAAGCAAAAAGCATGAGAACAACCTCTAAGAGTTGGCACTCATGGATGCGCATTCCGTTTGTGGTAACGGTATAATACAACCAGCTTCGATGACTTATCAGCCCCAGCTCCCCCCCCACTCTAGCACCTGAACAACGACGAATGGATAAATAAACAGGTATGATAAAAATAATAAAAAAGGGAGCCTCCTCGAGAGGGGGGATCATGGGGGGTAAATTTTCCCCCAGGAAGAGAAGGAATCCCTGGGAAAGGCAGACTGACAGAGTGGAGTGAGTTTGGTTCTGATAGCCGGAGTCATACTACCTATTTCAAAATACAGTATCGTACTGGCTAGCAGCATGGCCCGCGCATAGCCGGATACTTGAGCTCGAGCAGCATTCACGATTTCTCACTCTAGCTGGCATGATCATCAGGTGGGATGATGGAACGAGTAGTACCGTAGTTGTGCGCTTTGATAATAATAATAATAAAAATTTATCCCCGCCTTGTCTTTAGCATTCCCCATACAGACGGAGGGACAGACGGACAGAACAATTTTACCTACCTATTCCACCTACACCTACACAACGCAACATAATAATAATATGACGATAAAGTAAATAAAAAAATTCCTCATCTCCAGCTGCACTCTAAATCTCTCTCAGAGTGACGAGTAAAACCTGAAGCAGAAGGAGGAGGAGGAGCTCCTCCACCAACCAGACGGGGAATACCGTAAAATCTGGCAACAAAAGCAGTTATTAAAAAAGGAAATCAAAGTCCTCGGGGCCCCTCTCAGAAAAGAAAGAGGGAAAAGAGTTTTTGTGGTGCTTCATTCATGGAGGAGCGATATATCCGCTCCTCCATCGGAGTTGTCATCTACCGATGACCCCCGCCCGGTAGGGGAACCTCGGTATACAATACCAAGCAACAACAAGCGCCCAATACGGTACAATACCGGTACCCGAGAAAAACATTTTTAAAAAAGTCCGGATTTAGCATGAGCGTCCCCCTCCTGATGATGCGGTCAGACGCCGGTGGGTGTTGGACTGGACTACAAGTACCTTACCGGTACACATTTCCGGACCTCCATGAAAAATAATGGCAAAGAAGGCAGCGGAATATAACAGTAGATTTCTAATCACGCTATCAGGATCAGATAATTATTTGAAATGGGATTATCCCTTACGCTGCCGTGCTTTGCGCTGTGTGAATTGGGTGGTGGGTGGGTGGGTGAGTGAGTGGGTAAGTGGGTGAATGAGTGAGCGATAGTGACTCGGGGATGCACGGAAATAGGGCGGGACGAGGGCGGTGGTCGGCGGGGTGGTGTTGCTGTCGGGGCAGTGTTTTTTTTCCTCCTCCTCCTCTTTTTTCCTTTTTTGTGTTGAAAGGAGCATGTGCTGGCTTTTGTTTCGTTTTCGTTTGGTGTGCTCGGGTGTGTGGGGGAGTTTTGGTCGGATGGGTGTGTTGGCGGCTGGGCGGTTGCGACCGAGAACTGGTGATTATGATAAGTGAGAAAGTTTGTGATGCTAGAGCAGAACACGGAGAATCACTCGACCAGATGTTTTTGTACAGCGGTGGTGTGAGGTTGTGCTTCGCATGAATTGACTCTTTGAACTTTGTTTTATTTTTTAGGGAGTTAGTCACAAAGATATTTTTCCGCATTGTTGTTGTTGCGAATGAAATATCTTAGCCCTGCGCAAGTACGTTTATAACTCAATTTGTAGGGCTCCCAATGACCACTTGTTTTCGTCAGAATTGCCAACAAGCTATGATAGCTGCTTTCTGGATATGGCTCGTCTTCTGCTCTCTGGTCAGAGGATTTCGAATACAAGTATTAGAAAAAAATAGATATAATAATACCGTTGCCAAGATGACGTCTTTTCTTTTTTTAAATATTGCGAGGGCTTCAATCGTAGAAAAGATCTACCTTCAGAATTCGGTAGTGCAATACCCCAGGACGGGTCAATTCCTCCTCACGCTTTCCTCTTTGTGAGATTTTGACATGGTACTATAATGCTGCGGACGTGATCTCGCCGCTGTAAACACTAGCTTCACAGCAACGCACCCCCACACAGCAACCTGCACGGGTAGTCGTAAACAGGAATGTGCGGAGCATACCCGCCCTACCCCCCCCCTTCCCAAGCCACAATATCATACCAAGACCAACCCTGGCCTCACCCGTTTGCCGGTACGGGTACAAACACCGATACCTATATCAAAAACCCCGCCCACTATAATATGATCGCCGCACAACTAGCAAGCAAGCCTACCCGCATCCCGCAGCGCATTCCCCAACCAGAAGGCAAATCCCCCACACCCAGCACGCCACACGAACTTTCGCCACCGAGAGTCCACGCAAGCGACCCCTCAAACGCGCAACGCAACCCTCCTCCACAAGAGCCAGACCAGGGGGGAAGGGCAAACCGAATCGCCACACTTTAAGAAAACAGCGGAAGGCAATTGGACAGGCCACCCCTGCCCAAAACTAGCTTTTGTGGGGATCCCTCTATCTTATCTTCGAAAGGGGGAGGAAAAAGAAAAGTTCTACAGACAGTGGATGTGCACAAACACTGCTCCGTGTGGCCAGCAATGGCCAACTATGTACCTGTATGACTCTACGTTAGAATAGCCGTTAGCACTATCTTTGAAAAGGCGTTTGTGTAAGGCGTACACAGGATCTCCCGGAGAATACTCCTAGCAAATCATACCAAACAAAAACAAACAAAAACAAAAAACGATTTGTAGAATAATGTGAGGCGAACCAGGCATAAACTATTTCATGATATATCACTCGACAATTCGTCGAAGCTGTTATGATATGCGTCAGCAGCAAGGTACACCCGACAGGCGTCAGGGGGCGCCGATCCACGCCTGATACATAATGTCTCTTTTTTTTCGCAACTTTGGAATTCGGCATGATATTCTGACCGATTCAAGGGAGTTTCAATATCTTCAGCTCTTCCGTGCATTCGCCCCTAGGAAACGCTGATAGTAGTCCTGCGGCCCACAGAGCTGAAGCCGACAGGCGGGGGCTCGAGGGGCCAATTGGATTGTTCGGCCCGATGCAATGTGACACCAAATACGCCTGGGTGGCGTTCTAAGGCGCTGGTGTTTTACTTTTGTTTCTTCTATATATATCATTTACTTCGTGATGGCATGCGCAGCATCGGTGGCGACAAGACATCGTGTTAGAGTGAGACTACTGGATTGTGCATCTTGGATATGGCGTGATTCTTTTGAGGGAGCGTTAGGTGCGAGTGGGCACTGGTGATGGGTTTGGCGGTAAGTGGGGAGGAGAAGGGGGGAGAGGGGAAAGGAGGGGAAAGGAGGGGAAAGGAGGGGAAAGAGGGGTTTAAATCTTGGGAGGCGGTGGGATTAGGATAGCTTGTGATAGTTGCCTTTGAACGAGGCACGGCGCGCCTTTGGGGGTTCGGTTGAGGTAGGCGGGGGATATTCTTCTTAATCGGTATATCGAAATTCAAAAGCACCACTTCGCCAACTTCCCATGTCCTTGTCTGCGTGCGAGATGGGGTCTGGGGGGCATTGCGACGTCTGGGTCTGGGGATTCATTTGGTGTGCTGAGTGCGGATCGCAGCTGTTCTATAGATGCTTGAAGTAATTTACGATTGCGGTATCACTGTAGCTGTATTGGACTCGGTCCATCTAGTTATTAGCCGTAAGAAGTGCTCTATTGGTAGCCGCTATCGCGCGGCTATCGGGGAAGTAAGGGTCGTTTAAACATTAGCTGGCATAACAGACTACCAATGACAGTGGCGGGGGGTGGCTAACGTGGTTTGAATAGTTTGTGGTATGACAGCGTCGGATTATCAATACAGTTGCTACTCATAGCATCCTATCCGGCCCCGCAAGCTTCAACAAGGGTTAGTATCGGGACAAGAGAAGACCTAAGCAACGACAACAACTCCAAATACTATCATACACTCACCTCTTCTACTGTAGGAAGACGCCCCACAAAACGAATATTGGCTACTCGGTGTGTTACCTGAATCCTGAAAATTAGTAGTAATAGTTTGGTGGGCAATGGGGGATCACTTCTAGAGCACTATCAGGCCAAGGGTGAAATAGAGAAGTGAAAGCTGGCAAAGGGAGAATTCCTGCTTATATAACACGTAGTCTAAACTGCAAGGTCATGCGCCCACATCAGGACATCAGGGGACATAATCAAGTAGAAAACATAACATATATTTCGATAAGTAAACCGTCATTCGGAGCTGACAGCTCGTGTTCTGGGAGGAGAGACATTTCTGTGCCCCAATTTCCACTGTAACTGCTTGGGAATTGGAGTCCTACTAATATATTGTGTGGATAGTAAGGGAAACGAGGATTTGGAAAAAATCTCGGAGGTTGTTTGTTCCGTGGACGGTGGGAGAATGGGAGTTAGGAAGTAAAGAAACAGGTCTGAACCCCCAACAGCAAAGCTTAAAACCAACCAGCCAACCAGGGCCCGGCACCATGTGAGCCCTTCACTTCGTTCCGAGTAAGCGACAATGGGTTGTCTCAGAAGAGCTCAGAGACCAACCGCGGCCTTGACTAGTTTCACCATACTGGGAAAGTCACTCCCATCTGGGCTATGAATTTTTTTCTGTTCAGGTCAAGGGTAGCAAATTTGTCACAAGGGATGAAAGTCGGACTCAATGCCTCACGGCGTGTCTGCTAGTGACCGAAGGATTTGGTCTTTATCCGAGCGATAACAAAGTGTTCACCGACTCTCACTCGATAATCCCGAATTCCCTAGGAGAACAGCAAGGTACTCATTCCACAATTGCTAAGCCTGACCGTCTCCTTGTTGCTAACGGTCATACCCGTACACTTCATCCGACTCGTCCCAAATCCTTGCTAGTCCTCCTTTTCGCTGCAATCCCTGCTGATACGTGAGCGAGTGAGAGCCAATCAATCATAGTGATCCACATTACCCCCAAAATACACCAACAAGCCAATCATCAGTATCCCAATCCCAACTGCAGCAGCAACGATGACCTTATTGATGATAGGCCTTAGGCGAATCCTTCGGAGGCGTTCTGCTTCGCTCTTCTCGAGAGCCCGGAAGTATGTAGCTTGAGCTTCGAGATCTGAGAATATTGGAGGGAGAAACGCTGGAATGTTTGGAGGGGGAGAGGGAGAAGCTCTTAGGAGTGGGGTAAATTCTGACATTGGGTGCTTCGGTAATGGTGGTGGTGGTGGTGGTGGTGGCGGTGGCAGTTAAGGGGTCGAGAGGAACTGGGTGATTTGAGGACTATTTCACCACTGTGGTCTGAGGATGACGTTTGATCATTGAGTACGTGGCCCTGAAGAAAGAGTCGTGCTAACCGTTGGAATAACTGTGGGTGCGATAGATTTGGTATGGGAAGAGTCGTTTAGAGCGCATTAAACTACTATCACAATGATTGATCAGCTGGAACTATTAGTTCGCTCCCTTGGCATAACCGGCAGGAGGGCCTCTCGAGCTGGGTCTACTAGAGATCTATATCGAGTCTAGTAATACGGTCTGCATAATGCGTCTCTGTCCGGGGAATACTAGAGTTCCCCGTAACGTGGATTTCGCATAATTCCTGCTTCTCGATGAGGCTTCCCTATTAGTTTTGCCCCTATTGCTACCAGTCGAGGGAGCCTTTAAATCTCCCCATGGGGCCGCGGCTCCAGGGCCCACCGCCTGTTCTTCGTCCTCCTTCTTCCTAGCGGAGGTGGTAGATAGGGTCCGCCACAGATACTAGCCGCTGCAGCACCAATAGAGTACAGTAGTGTATTGTTGAATCCAGGTAGCATAGCCACTGGTTGCCAGTGTTGGGACTTGATGAGTGGAAGGGCGATATTACCGCTCTGAGGTAGATTCTGCTCACACTCCCGACAGCATTCAGTATTGACTAATTAAGCTATCGGTGAGGATTTTATTTATGCTTTCACCTCTGGCCGGATTGGCTGTGAGGTGTCACAAGTAATCACTCGAGAATGGCATTCACGAGTCTTCCGTTTCAGGCGTAGCGTTCTCGTTGCCAGCCACCACGGTCGCAATGGGTAACCAACAACAAAGGATGCACGCGTCTCGCTGATTCTCACAAACCCCAAAGCCGATTCCTTCCTTCCCACCATCAAAATAAACAATAGCCAAACCCAGGGGAAGGGCCGCCATGAGCACTCGCTGCTTTTTGAAAACACCCTTACTATATTCTTCCCCTCACTCCAATGGCTATTGTTCCACTTGCTTATTGACAAGATAATATTCCGATTTTTGTGCTTCCTTCTGCTTCTCATGCCGTTCCGTCCATGCCCCCACCACCACCGCAAGATATTACTGGTAATGCTGTCGCATCACGTCAAAGATACCATTACACTGCTGCCGGTAAGTTCTAGCACTTTTTGACGGATGATAGGAGGAAGACTGATGTGTGTTTTCGCTTGAAAGACCTGCAAATCCTCCATGAAATCGTTTCGCTCGCGTCTGTTATTCCGGAGAACAGATCGTTCCGCGCAATATGGAGGGCTTACGATACCGTTCTTGCTGCCAGGCAGATCAATCCTGCTCTTGATAGCGTGTACTTTAGATTTATACTCCAGTTACAGGGAGCGGAGGGAAACACACTTTATGATAAGTTCATGCAATTGCTCGACGCACGCCACCCCACTATTTCTATGTGTTCATCATCTACTAACAGAATCAATAGAACAAAGGAGTTGACATCTCGGAAACGAGGTTTTTGGAAACGCCGGCGGCGACGTCAGACTACACGAGACGGAGGTATGAAGAGGCAAAGCGGAGAAGAGATAGGGCTACTGGAGCGTATGCTGCCTCGGGGGAGGAGGAAGAGGGATACGCCGCGGAGGATGAGTATGATAGACAACACGTTCCGCGTTCCCTGCGCAGAACCAGCGTCGAGCTTCGTTCCGGGCGTCCTTCAGGGAGTGTGTCACCCCGCGAAGGTGCCATTAGAGCAGCAGAGCTCGCAGCGGAGACTCGTCGCGAAGAAGTTAAGCGTCGCAGGGAGCAATCGGCAGCGGGGGAATACGGACTTGAGGCATCCAGTATCCCGGATCCTCCCCGTGTACCAGAGAATGCCGCGGATGCACTCTATAACCTTCGGATGCGTACTGTCCTACGGGAGTACTTCCATCATTGGCATCTGATGACAATTCAACGTGTGGTACGTCAACGGTCGCTCGAACAGATTGCTTTTCTCCATGATCGTAGGACCCTTTTACGGCAGGCTTTTGACATTTGGCAGGAAGTGAGATGGTTTGCTGTCGTCGAGCGCCGGGCTGAAGCGCGGTACAATTCCAGGCTCTTGGCTAGCGCGTTCCGCCTCTGGATTCAAAAGACGGCGGTGATTGTCCAGCGGTCCCAGGAAGTTCGAGAGCGAATACTCGCGAGGAAATATTTCGGTGCTTGGAGGCAGGTGGTTGTCGAAAACAATACGAAAATTCGACTTTTCCAACTATCTGGCGCGCTTTTGAAATGGAGGAACAGCCTGGCTAGGAAAAGGGAAATGGCAGCGCAAGCGCAGGAAGTTTTTGAGAGGAATCTTGCGCATCGGGCTTACTGGACTTGGTTCTTCAAGCTCTGTGGGATGCTAGGAACGAGGCGGAGTAGTGAGAAACTATTGTTGGACAAGCTCTCCGTATGGGTTGATCGCACTGAGGAGAAGATCCGCATGAATAGAATGGCTCAAGCTTTCTTCAGGAGGCGAACCCTGCAAATTGTTTTTGAACATTGGTCCTTTCGTACCACCAAATGTCTTGACCAGGCAGATATTGCTGCAGATCACAGAGAATGGTCTGCGGCCCGCGGCGCTTTCGAGGTATGGCGCCGGGAGACGCGATTTACACCTATACTAGATGCTATGGTTGAATACGTCAATGATCGCATTGGGGACACATTTTTTACCGCCTGGAGAACACGAGCGAGGCAGTCAATCGAGGCCGAGGAGGTCTCAAGGACCCGTCTTCTCAAACCCGTCTTTCGCAATTGGAGACTGAGAGTGAGACACAACGTTATGGTTGAACGAGTAGGTGAAAGGGTTGCTATAAGTGCACTCCATGAATGGGTTTTACACACGAGGGTTCGGGAGTTCAGATTGCACAGTGAGAGGGAGTTGAAAGCAGCCGCTCTATCTCGCTGGGTGGAAAGATTCCAGAGCCCTAAAATGAAGAGCCTATGCCATGAGATGACTGTCAGACGGAATCGCAGGATCGCAGCCGATGCTTTGCGCATGTTACGAAGAAAGTTACGACTTGTGCAACTCTCGGGGAACGAAGCACGAGCAATATACCGGAGTAATCTAGGCAGCAGGGCACTCGCGAAATGGAGAGTTGAGAGCGACGTTTACGTGCAGCTTGATGATTGGGCGGATGATGCGGTTTACTATTTTACTGTCAGGAAGACCCTAAGGAAGTGGATGAGAGCATTCAAGGAGTCCAGGAAACAAAGATTAAGGACGGCCTACCGCATGGCTGCCCGGCAGACAAAGAGGAATCTTGCAGCAAAGGTTTTGGAAGTTTGGAAAAACAAACTCAACAGAATCCATGAAATGAATGGCATTGCGCAAGGCTTCAGGCATGAAAACGTGACAAACACTGTGTTCAACATCTTTCAACACTGGCAGACTCGGGCGGGGGGTATACTGTCACTCGCCGCCCAAGCGGAAGAAGCTAGTAACCTCCGGATTATGAGACAGCGCCTCATCATTTGGACCGACCGCCATAACCAAAACATGGAACTCGAAGAACAAGCTAGACTCTTTTCAGGAGAAGCAGCAGCGCGGGCAGCGATTAAGTATTTCAGCCTATGGGAGACCAAATCTTGGCATTTGAACATGCTTCGCATGACAGCTAGTAGATTCGAGAGGAAACGATTCAGGGCACTATTTAGGATGTGGAGGATCCGGACACAAGATAATATCGATTCCAGGCTCGAAGAGCAAGAGAGGACAAGAATACCCATACCACCGGGCATAGATGATACAATCGAGGGAGAGTTTGGCGAGGATTGGGTTCCACCTCTTCAACCTAGCGCAGGGCAGTCGAGTACTCCTTTCGGAACACCAAGGCCTCCGGGGAGTTCGTCTGTAGTAATGCCCGTTCCTTGGAGAACATCTGCTACTACCGTGCTTGCAAGGAGCAGGTTATTCGGTAGGACGCCTGGTGGAACGCCAGGTGGCAGACTATTTGGGAGAGCAGCCGACGGAGCACCTGCAAGCCCACTTCTGAGGTCCACCATTCGAAGATCGAGGGAGCTTGGGAGGTCACGGTTGGGAGAGTGAAGAAAGCTCTTTGTTTATTCCTTTTATTCTTTATTCTATTTTTTCTCTTCATTGATTCTAATAGGGTTACTGCGGGAGTTTTGGTTGGTGAAAAGCGTTATGAAGTGTACCTTTTGTTTTGCTACGGGATTGATCATAGAGGTTGCTAGGATTAAGTGTAATCATTAGCCCTCTTTGGATTGTTATAGTAGGATTGTATGAGCTTTGTGGTGTTCATGTAGTGTACCGAGTAGCTTATAGATCCTAATATCATACTGTGATCGAGTACCGGTAACTTTTAACACCTGAAAGCACTCTTTGCCGATGACATCTTGTGACATACTGGTATTTCTGCTCTGCGGAAAATCGTTTTTCCGACCCTTATCAGGCATTACCTAATCCCCCTGTGCCTCAAATGTCGCACAGCTAACGGTACTCGAGTAGATAGGCCCTGTTGAACAGAAATCCTAAATACTACGGAGGTACACCCCCGTTCGCAAAGTTCTCGCTGATCGGTAGGTATCTTAGCAAAGGTCTGGGGACAACTCATGTACCGGTACAAGGATTTGCACTTCAGGTTTTCTGCAGACACTTGTACCAGTACATTTG
>Ga0307513_10002349_pt1 | contig 26321 bp, 22 predicted proteins | sample 15_EM_MG_FD_202174 | JGI IMG/M metagenome (GOLD analysis project Ga0307513, IMG submission 202174) | Populus trichocarpa ectomycorrhiza microbial communities from riparian zone in the Pacific Northwest, United States - 15_EM | ecosystem: Host-associated > Plants > Roots > Unclassified | place...
AGAGGATTGACTCGATGCTGACCCACTTAATTCACCGGATAGAGGATAGTAGGAGAGAAGTGCTTGACCCAATCAAAGTAGAAAAAGGAAACGTTGACAATGATATGCTTGCCTTGTGTGTTGTGCCCGCTTGTCTAGTTACAGAAGGTTGAAGAGGCTATATACAGAAAATTCTGCACGCCAAGCTATCTACTAAGTGGGTGAGTCACAACGGGACTCAACACCAAGTGTGACCGTCTAACTACCCCATGATATGACCCTACCCCACACCGGAAAACCGAAATAATTGGGCATGGCACTGGGACGTCCGGAATTGCCCCTTTGGATTAGGGGGAGAAAACACGCTGCGGAGATTCTCTTTCAGCCCTCACCTGAGACAGCAGAGCTTACTAGGAGAGGCAACTCTAACGTCCTTGTGTGATGCCCAATTATTTCGGGTTTTACGGTAGTGAGATCACGATGATTGCGAGGTTGTCTGAATACTCGCAATTGGTGTATCAATATCTGCCAGGTTGTCTTAGCTAGTAGTGTAAGGAATGTTGGGTCCAGGGGGGGGCTATTTCCCGGAAGTGACAGTCCACCCAAGTTTTTGCAGTTCATTGAAACAGAAGCCGTTGAGATGATTCCATCCTCTCCACCAACCAAAAGTATAAATACCGGCCACATCCTCTCACAATCTTGCTTCACCATCGACCTCTCACTCTCCCGATTTGATCAGAACCTCCTAGTAAGCCAAAGCTCAAGACTGGTATTCTTACTCACTCACTATGATTTGGAAAACAGAAACTAACACAACCGTATCTAGCACAAAATTTCACATTCGGATCACCAGTAATATCCTTTTCTTTCGCTACTCCCCCCTCGATTAGGCTGGAGCTAACTGAAACACCCTAGTGCTTCTGAAGTCGCTTCCTGTTCTTATCCTTTTCCTAGGGCTCGCTCATGCTTCGGCACTTGCAAATCCGTTCACCAGAGTCGACACCAGTGACTTGGATAAGCGCGATTGCATATATAATTGCGAGTGCAGCAAGAGTGCTTCCCCTGGGCTCTACTGCGGACACTGCGGGGCCGTAACCACATGCCGTGGAGGGTCGGCTTGCCAGGACGATGTGTACCAGTGTGGCAATAATGGTAACTGCTGTCTTTATGGGCCCAGGAAAAGCTGTAAAAATCGCCAGGGCCCCTGTGGTTGAAATGTGGTCTTCTCTACCTCAAATAATCGAAGGGTCTGGGGGATGAAGATGGCGGATTGTTTTCTAATACCTTTTTGTTTTTTGATGAATTGGGAGGGGATGTTACATTTTTTTCTGTCGATTTCTCTTGATGATGTAAGCTGTTCTGGGGGATCTATCTATGCCAAACTCGGCTTCCTTGAGTGGTATACGATGCTCGGAGTTGGATATACTCATGCGCTCTCACTCGAGAATGGAATTGGATATGAATCTAAGTCTAAACTTATTAACGCGCTATATAGCATTGGGCTAGCCCCGATAGATAAATAGAACAGAAACAGAAGTAATCCATGGTGCAATTTGGTCAAACCAAAAGCGGGCGATACAGTGGTCCTGTATCAAGTGCTATGGAGATAAAAGGGACACTTGGCTTCATTTGAACAACTAAAGTTAGCAGGATCAGTCGGGACCCCACCGTCCGCTGAGCTTTCTCCATGTGACTATCCGACCTGACAGCTTGGGTAATTTCTTAGCTCTTGCGCATTTATTCTCAGCAGGTGTCCATCCAGATTTTCAGTTCACTCTAAGCAGTTGTGGTCGCATAGCTAGTAAATGGTGGTAGTGGGGTTGCCATTGCCACGGAGGACGAAACATTTTGTCCCCGTACTTTACTATCAACAGCAAAAAGCCGAGCGCCAAGATCCACAGAGCTTCGTAAGTTACAAGACTACGGGAAGGGCTTTCCCACTTGCCTTCGATCTCACGGGGGAATATAGTGCGATTTTTTTTTAACTTAGATGATCTGTGGAGATTTCGACTGATTCATTCACAAGGCTTGATCCATTTCTGTATATCTACCGAGCGATATGATTCCCCCATAAAAGGTGCTGAGTGTTCGTTGATACCGAAGGATATGACGCAGTAGACTAACCATAGGCGGAATATTACAAACAAGGCTTTGGGGGGTGATTAATTGGACCGTTTCGAGGTATCTATGAGGTTCCACAAATGACCCCACTTTTCTTCAGCTCTCAGCCGTTTGATCAACCCTTTACATAGTGATAAAGAATATATTGGAATCAACTCACCAGTTCGATCACACATCCACTACCAGTCTCCGAGCACCCAAGATGTCAGGATCCTCCTTCCGCGGCAATACCCACTCCTTCAATAATACCAACTCCTTCAATAATGTGTGGCACAACTGTACTTTTGCCGATGAGCGGCCCCAAATCTTGGCCTGGCTATCCCCACTAGACCCCAAGTCACGGCATCAAGATATCCAAGACCGCCGAGTCGAAGGTATAGGGGAGTGGCTGCTGCAAACTGAGGAGTTTAGAAGCTGGCAAGCAGACAGTAGGGGAGATGAATCCGATAACGCGGTCTTGTTTTGTTATGGTAATCCGGGGGTCGGCAAGACATACATTAGGTAACAACGACCAATCTCACGGAATAGAACAAAATGGCAAGAGCTGACCAGCCGCGATGCCAGCTCGCTAGTGATAGACACCTTATGTGATCAGGCGGAAGAACAAAATGCTACCGTCGCAGGTTTTTATTTTGACTATGCCAACCAAAAGGATCAGTCCTCGACTAGCACGATCGGCGCCCTGCTGAAACAGGTGGTTGGCGGATTGGAGGAGATCCCGGAGGAGGTATCCCAAGCATACCGAAATCAAAAAAGAGCCCTCGGGGGGCGGGGACCCCGTCTCTCCGATATTGTGAAAATGTTACACACTACATCTTTCAAAGAGCGCACGTTCATATGCATCGACGCTCTAGACGAATGTGTGCCAGAACATCGAGTCAAGCTTCTTGATTCGCTCAGCCAAATTCTCCGAAAGTCTCCGGGTACCAGAATATTCATGACTGGAAGGCCACACATCCGACCCGAGATCGGAAAGCATCTTTCGGGAAGAGTGACTAGTCTACCCATAATTACCAAGAGAGGTGATATTATTAGATATCTCCACTCTAGACTGGAAGAGGACACAACCCTGGGTGCAATGGACCGTACTTTGGAGGCAGAGATCATGAAGAAAATTCCGGAAGACGTTTCTGAAATGTATGTAGAAACAGCCCATTAGGAAAGCTACACCGGGCGTGCACTGACAGATACTTATCTAGATTCCTATTAGTCTCGCTGAATATCGATGCGGTCTTACAGGAAACTACGATCCATCGCAGGCGACAAAAGCTCAGCGCAATGGCCGATGGCTTCGGGTTGGGGGATGCTTACGACGCAACGCTGGGTCGGATAAAGAGACAAGGCGGGGAGAGGGCAATGCTTGGCATGGCCGTTTTAATGTGGACATCTCACTCGGAGCGGCCCTTGAAGGCTGATGAACTGTGCCACGCCCTAGCGGTCGAAATCGGGTCACCGAATCTCAATGCCGACAATGTTCCTTCAATAGGCACATTATTGGCCTGTTGTCAAGGACTCGTCGTGGTAGAAAAAGAGGCTTCTACCGTCCGGCTGATCCACTTTACCCTTCAAGAATACCTCCTGGCGAATCCCAACCTTCTCGTCCCAGGTCACTCCACAATCGCTGAAACATGCTTGACTTACTTGAATTCCCAACAGGTCAAGGCATTTTCTACCAGTCCCTCTCCCGATCTCCAAGACACACCATTCCTCGAATACTCTTCTCTGTATTGGGGAGTTCACGCAAAAAAGGACCTCTCAGATTGCGCGAAGCTGCTTGCACTGAAGCTATTTGACGACCGCACCAACCAAATCCCCGCCAAAACCCTCTTGCAAGGACAGAAGCCGTATTGGCATCCCGGTGACCTCGATAAAATTTCTCTATTCGGTGGTCTACATTATGCATCCTTCTTCGGGATTGTTGAGGTTGTGGCAAGTTTGGTTCAGATGGAAGGTTGTGATATCAACCAAATAGATTGTGGGGGTAACACACCTCTGATGTGGGCTGCTAGGAACGGGCACGATGAAGTGGTGAAAACATTACTCGCACGGGACGGCGTCCACCCCGACCAACCAGATGACAATGGCGAATCACCACTTTTAGGTGCTGCTTGGGATGGCCGTGAGGGAGTGGTAAAAATACTGCTCGGACGAGACGACGTCGACCCCAACAAGCCAGATATCGACGGCGACACACCACTGTCATGCGCTTCTCAAAACGGACACGAAGAAGTGATAAAAATACTACTCAAACAAGTCAACGTCAAGCCCGACAAACCAGATATCGACGGCCAAACACCACTCAGTTGGGCTGCTCGCAATGGGCACCAGGGAGTGGTGAAAATACTACTCCAACGAGGCGAGGTCAACCCCAACAAACCAGATGTCGACGGCCAAACACCACTCAGTTGGGCTGCCTGCAATGGGCACGAGGGAGTGGTGGAAATCCTACTCGGACTAGACAACGTCAGCCCTGACGAACCCGATAACAATAACCAAACGCCACTCTCTTGTGCTTCTCAGAACGGGCACGAAGGAGTAGTGAAAATACTACTCGGACGAGACGACGTCGACCCCAACAAACCAGATAACGACGGCGACACACCGCTTTCATGTGCTTCTTACAACGGACACGAGGGGGTGGTGAAAATGCTACTCGGATGTGAAGACGTCAACCCCGACAAACCAAACAGCCAAGACCAAACGCCACTCTTAAATGCTGCTTACAATGGACATGAAGGAGTGGTGAAACTGCTACTCAAACAAATCAACGTCAACCCCGACAAATCAGGTAACGACGGCCAAACACCACTCAGTTGGGCTGCTTACAATGGGCACGAGGGAGTGGTTAAAATATTACTCGGACGAGACGACGTCAACCCTGACAAACCAGATAATAATAACCAAACACCACTCTCTTGTGCTTCTCAGAACGGGCACGAGGGAGTGGTTAAAATACTACTCGGGCGAGACGACGTCAACCCCGATAAACCAGATAACGACGGTCGAACACCACTCTGGTGGGCTGCTTGGAATCGGCAAGAGGGAGTGGTGAAGATACTGGGACGACGTTGACTCCAACAAACTAGATGAGGATAGCAAAATACCACTTGACCAGGATACTGTGGGTGGGCGCCTGGAAATTATAGCGCTTCTCAAGCCCCCAGGATCTGCGGCCAGCAGCCTGTCGTAAAGGCAGGCAACCACCAGCCCCACACCCCTTTCGAATGCCGATAACCTGTGTGCCATCTCCGCATGGACCGCAACAGCTCCACAACACAGCCATCACCGCCATTGCCTTCTCTTTGATACAACCGCCTAATCTCCTGCGGTTTGAGTCCCCGCCTTGCGCTTATTTCAGTTTTCTCACTTCCTCTCCGAATATCCCAATGACAAGGCCTTGTCTTGGGTGTTGCTCTCTGGCAGTGTTCTCAACCGTCCGAGCGCCCGGCTGAGCCCCGCGGGGGACTGCCAAGAGCCCCGGACGGGACGGGACGGCAATATGTAGTCCGCCCAGGGGTAAAAGTGCAGGGTGGCCGTCCTTGGGCCTGAGGGCGGGCCCTACAGGGTGAGACATGTTAGCTCAGGGCAGGGGGGGCGGCCGGGGAAGGTGGGGGTGACACGAGTGATGTCTTATGATGCAAGAATGATTCGTTTGGTGTATGATTTCAGTTGGCTAGTGTTGGGATTCTTGTATGCCGCTCACCATGCTAAACCTGTCGGCCATGCGCTCAACCTATCGGCCGCACACGCAGCCTATCCCGTTATCGTTCAGACAAAGAAGTTCGGATATGCACCTAGGATCCATAGGTTCGTCGGAAGGAAAGCGGAAGCCCGGAGGCATAAAGTCCGTCATGCTGCCCGACGGGCTCTGCCTCGGCGCGGCCTATCCCCATACCGTTTGACGAACCTCCGGAGAAGTGCTTGGGATCGGTGCAGCGCTGGAAGGAAGGATTCGGATGTATGGAGGCTATCGAACCTAAAAAAGTTTTCCTTGTGACGCTTGATCTTTCCTTTGTTAGCCTGTCAGTTTAGCGGAAGGGAAAAAGGGCATGCGTGGAATAGCGGGGACATTTGTGGAAGAGTATGGACGTGTGAGGTGATCGATAGTGGGATACGAGGTAGGTATTGTTGTTTTATTTATACTTCTGTCCCCACCGTTAGTTTTAGTTAGTTGCGCATCGAGTATTAAGAGGTATTAGTTGAAGATATTTTCCCCGCCAGTGAGTGTTGAAAGGAGGATTTCGCTCCCCAGGAAGGATAATTTACCGGCCGAGCTCAGTCCAACAAAGACAAAACAAACTGAAAGAAATGATCAAATCCTAAGAAAGGAGTTAAAGAAACCGATTCGGGCTATCACCGCTCACGCAATCGAAACCGTAGAACCTTCGTGGATGACTATCAAGAAACAAAAAAATGAACCGAAACTGTTAGAGCCAATTTTGCAAAGCCAAACGGATGCATTAAGATCATAGCTAATATAAAGAGAGTATGAAACCCCCAGAGAAAATGTAGAGAAATGTGAAAACCAAATGCCAGCCCAGCAATACCATCCCTCTCACACTTCTTTCGTAAGTCCACTGTCGGAGGCATTGGGGGAATGTTGCTGCCCCTGTTGCTTGGGATCGTTGCCACCGATATATCCCAAGATGACAATGAGGGCGCTAGTGTTCCCAACCGTCACGTCCGTCCGTCTCTGGGTGAGGACGGGACGGACTACGGCTCATAGTCCATCTTTTTGAGGGCGCTAGGACGGACTACGCCCCAGAAGGTGAGGACCGGACGGACTATAGGGGACTATAGTCCTAGCGCTTGGACCTCTTGTACTAGCCAAGTTGAGATCATACACCTCCGAACGGATTCTTTTCACTTCATAACACATCACTCGTGCCGTCCGTGGGCGTCGCCGGCAGTCCCCCGCCGTCCCTCACCATTCCCGGTCATCTCCGACAGTCCCCGGCCGTCCTCAGCCATCCCCTGCCGTCCCCTGCCGTTCCCCGCCGTCCACCCCCCCTGCCCTGAGCTAACATGTCCCACCCTGCAGGGCCTGCCGTCCTGCCCAAAGACGGACGCCCTGCCCTTAGATTGCCCTGGACGGACTATAGATAACCGTCCCGTCCCGTCCGGGGCTCTTGGCAGTCCCCCACGGGCCCTCGGACGGTTGGGAACACTGGAGGTAAAGGGTCGTGTCGAATGCATTCCATTTCTCATTTGACGCGAAAGGAAGATAACGGATGGGAATATTCAAAGAGGCTAACTGGATTGTATTTGGATTGTTTGGAACAAGCCGCCTAGGTAAGCAATATTTGAGCCGCCTGCTACGCAGTTGTTGCTAACATGTTTTAGTCTAGTGTTACATTTAAAAATAAAAATGTTTTGATGACTGGTGCTGGAGCCTGGTCTTTAGAGCGAAGGTCCCCCAGAGCCTCATGAACTGTGGTGCCAGGGTTCTCATTGTCACAAGTGGCTTCTCGGGTGGGCGAAGTAACGGAATACTACCAGGCGATATACTCTCCTAATTTTATCACGATTTACGAATACCAATGTATGTAGTAAAAGCTTGCATCTCTATTGTTTCGAAGGGTGAACGTGCTGGATGGGGTTTCGGTAATACGGACCACATGTAGATTCGTAATCCCACTCGTCACCCCCGACGAGATAGTCGCATCCAACAACGGTTGTGATAAACATCAATGTCGATTCACCACCGACACCTACACCACCTACTCCTCATACCCAACATTTCCAACTCTCACTTACCTATAAGTTTTTTTAAAAATGCCTGCTAGAGTTCCCGACGAACGCAAGGGAAAGTGTAGCGGCTGGGGATCCCACCCCCGCAAATCGGCCCGCCGAATGGCCAAGGCTCTCCAAGAAGCCCACTTCAAGTTGACCCGAGTGGCGAGGTGGTTGCTGAGGCGGTGTAAGAAGGCGGAGCGGAGGTTGTGTTGGAACGGGTAGTTTGATGGCCGCACTTGATGCGGGATGTGCCCGCACTTTGTGGTCGTAGAGGCATATGTACGCACTAGTCAAAGGACGCGCAAGCACTGAAAATTTTTTCACCCCACAAGTTTTTCTTTCCTTCACACCTTTTCCTCGCTTCAACCCTTCCTTCCTGTACACAACTTTCCTCACGCCTTTCCTTTCATCAAGTTATCATTGAATCATGATCCTCATCTCCACTTAAGCTGTTTCAGTCCACTGCGTAAAATTCTCACCGTAAATCATTACCTCCGCAACCCAGATTTTCAGCACTCTATCTAACTAACTAACTCAGGGCGATCACAGGAGTATATATCAATCGCGGGGACATCATATCCATCAGGCGCCACACTATTCCATGTGAGTCTCTCCCTCCCCCATGAGCACCCCCTGCTAACTAAAAAAAGGACAAACACTTTCCCACCTCCGGGCTTCCAGCTCGTTCACGCTGGCCTTACAGTGCTTCCGCTTTCCTTCCGGCTTTCCCGAAACCTGCACGATCCCAAAACTATCGCGCATTCCTGCATTCGCAATGCTTTCCCGAACGTACAAACCAAACGTCCGAATCCGATGTCATGCGCGAATCCTCAGCCCAGATTCAAAGCGACAAACAAGCCTGCTCTCGGAAGCTATCTGAACAAAGGAAGTATCGTCGGTATGGCGAGCAGGACCATTTTCAACGATGCCTGCAAGAGTTCCCAAGAAAGGAATGGGAAAGAGCAGCAACCGGAGATTCAACCGTGGCCAAACGGTCCTCCAAATGGCCAGGATTCTCCGAAAATCCCGCTCCCGTATGGCGCGGCTGCCGAAGATATTGATGAGGAGGTGGATAAAGGTGGAGAGGGAGTTGGTAAAGGCTGAGAGGAGGTGGATAGAGGCGGAGATGAGGTTCGAGGGAGTGAACTATGGACGAGCCCGCCGGGTTACTGATATTGTCGTCGGTGGGACCTTCAAGGCAATTTACGAAAAGGCCACCGACGGCAAGTGCCGCCGGGCGGATTGTCGGGCCACGATAAGGGACCGTCTGGAGCAGTTCCGGGATTTTGGTCTCAGAAGCCCGGAGGAGATGGATAGGCTGGAGAAGGCGGTAAGTTTTCCCTTTCCAAATTCTATGTGAGAGAAATAGTCAGCTAAATTCATGTGAAAATTAGTGGAAGGGGGCAGTAGGGGCCCGCAACAAGGCAGCCCACAATATCGGGGGAGACGACATCATTGCTGCAGTTCACCTTTGCGGCGATGATGTCAGGTGGATTTTCAACCGGGGGTTCAAGTTGCTTTTTGGTATTTCCCACAAGGATTGGCATAAAGCCACCAAGGAACAATAAGATCTTACCTTTAGCTGTTGAAGGTTTTCTCATACCTTTCCATTTGTTAATGCGGCAGCTAACGGTGAGGATAGCCCCCCTACAGGTCCACTAGTCTCCCCTCCCCCCCACTCCTCCCCCCTATACCATCCGGGTCTTCTGGACCATTCTCCCCCCCGTGCCCGTGTTCCCTCCAGCCTCCCCTCCAGCCTCGAGTATTCTTTTATTTTACTTTTTGCTCGTTTAAAGTGTTTCGTTCGTTGTGTCCTTGTTTAAGTGTTTTCAGGTTTTATTATTGTTTTGTTTTTTTGTTCAAGTGATTTTGACTATTATTATTCCTTTTTTTTTTTGTTCAAGTTATTTCGATTATTATTCTTTTTATTATTATTATTACTACTACCCTCCTCCCCGACTGGTGCAAACTAGTTCCTCCAGCAGCCTACACAAAGGCACCGAACCTCTATATCTTCGTCCTTTATCGCGTCCAGTGCAAGATCCTCCAACACCGATGGTTGGGCTTTTGGATAAAACCTTCGGAAGTCTCTCGTTCAATTCATCCCCGATGGTGATTCCGCGCCCTAATATCCTAGGCAAGTGGACCCCAGCGCTTGTTTCACTTCTCCGGCTGTCAATTGAGCTAGAAGTTGATTTTTCAACAAGGTTTAGGAACAGCGGATTTGGAGTTCAGATACGGATTGACGCAAGTTGATTGTATATAGCAGATATAAAAAGAATGCAATTCAGACAAAAAACTTATCAAAGGAATAGACAATCGGAAAGTGATTAAACGGAAGTGAAGAATAAGATAAGACTAACAAAGACAGGAACGAAATGCGGTGAACTGATGATGAACAAATAAAGGGAAAAACAAGCTTCCTTATATCCTATCCTTCCTCCGTAACATGCTACTATCGCATGCACAATCTTCCTCCTTGGCTCCTCCCACTCAGTAGTTGCGATATCCTCTTTCCCGAACCAGGTCTGAGGTTTGATCAGAATTTCCCCAGGGGATCGAAAATGTGGCCAGCCGTAGGTTGTGTGTGAAGCCGAGGGTAAAGCTGATGTTCAGTTATCGTGAGTGATCCTGTTTCGGGGCGGTATTATTGGAGTTGGATCTTGTTGCATCCTGTATGCAGGATTAATGTCGGAGATTGTCTGAAGCCACTGGTGGTGGAACAGTCCGCGAGCGACGGTGTGTAACAGATGATAGTAGTAGAGTTTCTTATCCAGCACACATGGGAATGTATGCATGTGATGAGCAGCCTAATTTCCAACAATTCAGGTAAAGGGGTCAACCAGGAGGACGTTTGCCAATTCATTTTATAGCCTCAATTCTACTCGCTCGCACGATCCCCCGCCCGCTCCTACCCTCTCGGAATCGGAACCATTACCACTGCTTTCTGATGGACCACCCTTTCGACGAGGCGCCCGAAGCCCGTCGACCGGATTGAGAGCAGAGTTCAACGCCTCCAGAACTAGCAGTGGGGCAGCGGAGGGATGATGCTCGTTCCGGAGAACCGAACTCTGGGCTTGGGCTGAGAAAGGTTTTGATTGAATACCGCCCCCGGGGGGGTATTTTCCGGCCAGTCCTTTCCCGTTCTCCGCCAACCCTCCACCGACTAAATCGTGCACTCAGCAAGCCTCTGGCAGAGCAGGAGCAGCGGGGAAGTATTTTACTGTCAGAAGAATCGCCTCCGAGACGGTTGCCAGAAATACCCCGGATTCACAGAATACAGGATACAACGCATTCAAACACAGAGTCACTACCCAGCATAGTGATTGAAGGGAGTGGCGGAGGTCTCGAGATAACGGTTTACTGGAAGGATAGGGTTAGGAGTTAAGTGTATTGTGACAAAAATCACAGTGGAGATGTGCCCAATTTGAATGCGGAACGTATAGAAGAAGATAAGACTAGTATATCAACGACAGATGTATAATTCAGTGACCTAGCACTCAAACAATCCTTCCATAATGGGATCCCCAAATATACAAAAGCTATTGCACTACATTGATAAGTTTTGCAAACATTCCTATACCATCTCCAGCAGTTACCAGGCAATCCCAAGTCCCTTCATTCCTAGCATTGCTTTCCGTACTCCTACCCCGTTTTCCGCACCGCTTACAATGTCCCTGTGACTAAGGTCAATCCTCCGTATTCTTTCTAGCGTATTCCATGTTGTGTACTAGGGATTTGATGAGAGAGATGTTTGATGGCCCAGCCACAGACAAAGCGCCCAAGATTAATCAATTAATCCACTCGCTGGCGCTTGTATTACCCGTATGATCATAAGCCATAAGTGGCTGTGGAATTGGAGTTTGGAGAAGCTGATCGAGTGGTCGACAAGTCCCAGGGCCAAGTTGTGCCTGGCATATGCGGGCTGTAGTCGGGCTTTTGTAAATATGTCAGCAGTGATAGTGCTGGTCAGCCAATAGTGTTGAAATTCTTTGTATATGTTCTATGGATATTTATCACACTACTGGAGATTCTTTTACTTAGTTTGTGTTTCGGCTTTCCCTGTTTACTGCTTACATTACTACAGCTAGGATATATAATATGGCGTTTTATTGTTTATTTCAGGATAATATTTGGGGAATTAACATGTGCTTTCCAATCAGGTATTTAGGATTTTACTGTTGTGTATGTATCTCTTATGCCCTATTGTTGGTTATGATATTTCTAATAATCACTTCACACCCTTATATTTTCACACACATTATTTGGGATTTACATGGCTGGATTTCAGGGTCAAACAGGTTTGTACTTAGATTTCTTACATTGTTTTCCCTCTATATCTTTTGCACAAATAAACGCCGACTTTTTTATAAAGAAGGTACTACAGTCCACCGGGCTTAGAAGAATTAATAACAGAAACGCCTACCAACCTGCTCTTCAACTCTACGCTAAGTGTATCTTGCAATCCCCCTTGTACTTGCAAAGTATTATCTATACAGAATAGATTGTGCCGTATTCAAATTATTAAACAAATAGGGAAGCCAGATTTCTTTGTTGGCAATCTCCTTGCATACAAAATGGTAGTGAATACCAGTGTATTTTATTCTAGCATGGAACTGCAGGTTGTAAGCTAAAGCAATCGCTTGTTGGTTGTCCATCTGAATATTTTGTATTTTGGAGGAATGCTGTCTACCTCCCAGGTCACCCAGTATGGCTTGGAGCCACATGGCCTCTTTAACTGCCTTGGTTGAAGCCATAGACTCAGCCTTCGTTGATGCGAAGGCAACCCTGCTTTGCTTCTTGCTATGGCGGGTGGAGCCGAACAATTAGTATGCAGCCATAATCTTTAATAGATCTGCCATCCTCCCCTGATTCCCAGTCAATAGTAAACCCCTCAGCTATTGCAGTCATTGAATAGAATAGCCTGCTGTTGGTACTTGTCGCAAGATATTACAATATTCATTTAACAGCCGTGAAGTGGGTTGGGTTTCGATTTGTTCTATATTTGCTGACTTTGAAGACTGTGTAGACAATATTAGAATGTGTGCCTTGCATGGCATGCATCAATAAACCTGGAGCTGATTGATATCAAGGCTGGGCAACTGGAGTTGCTTCCAACTAGGGATTGCATTGCGCGAGTCAGATGTGCTTGTCGGCTGGTGTTGGTGCTAGATTATATCAGCCCATCCCGTGGGCCTCGAGAACCTTTCCTATGTGTGTGCTGTGAGATAAATGAAGGGTTCTTTGACTGTGATTCTCGCTGATTTCCAGTCCCTGGAAGGTCTCCATGTTGCCCAAATTGGTTGTATCAAATTCTTGATGGAATTTCATTTGTATTCAGTTGTGCGAGTAGAGAAAACTATGAATCCGGCCACCCCATACTCATGGTCATTGTCTTTGGCCATATATCAATTTTAGTAGCCTGCATGCTAATGTTCACAGGTAGCTAATACTAGATTCTTATTCGTAGGAACCATTACATCTTTGGGGATTTCCATATACACAATTTCCTTCAACTCACGGTTGTGAAATGCAGTCTTGACCACTATTCCCAACATTACTTTTACAGCCAAGCGCGGGCAATAGCCTTATAGTGGTAAACTTGGCTACCAGTGCAAATGTCTCTGAGTAATCAACTTCATACTTCTGGCTATCCCCCCCTGCCGCCAACTGGGCCTTATATCTACTATTATCTTTGCTGAGAAACAGGCAGAAGCAGCTGATGGCTTTGCAGTCTTTCAAACGTGGCTCTACCACCCAGGAATTATTTCTTGCCAAGGAGCTAAGTTTGAATGGCCACATAACGTAATTTACGGGGATGCGGCTCACGACAGGGATCCGGCTCACCCATAGCAACCATTGGAAAATCAAATTTACATTTGATTATCACAACAAATAAATCAGGTACAACCCTGAGAATCAAGCCACAGGTACTTTGAAATATAGAGAATCTGAAAATGTAGTTTTTATTTCCTGGTGATAAATTGTTATTCTAATATAGAGGTTTAAAGATTGTCTATTTCATATATAAAGTGTGGTTTTTCATAAGCATAAAAAAATGGAAAACTCTGGAAGAATTACATAATAAAATAGATAGAAGGATAGTATAAGTCTTAGATATTCAGAATAACCAGGTTTAAATTTTCTTCATAATTATTTTTGAAAGCCACGTTGATTAAAAAAGAGGTAGAACATACGTGCAAATTACATACAAATTGCATCAATTTTACCATGTAATATCTACATACGTAGTTGGCCTATGAACTCAATATCTTGGAATAACCTTTATGATAATATCTGAAGTGAGTATATGAAGTTTAAACTCAGATAAATATAGTCTTCTATATTTCATACAGGTTGTAAAAGATGATAGCTATTTAGCTAAAAAACTGTATACTAATCATGAACTAGTTGAAATCAAATCGTGGAGCTAACTACAAGTCAAATACGAATAAGATCAGGTTTAGTGGACTAGAGTAGACAGTATGGGGCATAGTTTGGAGTGTATATTGATTATAATATGTAGTATAAAGAGTATTATTGATTGTAAATAAAGGCAATTAATATAGAATCTGATCAACAGCTTTTATTGAACCTAGCTGTAAACAGTGCTGTTTGTAACATGTGTACATGTTCCGGTAACGGTACACAGAAGCGGGCAGTGCAGGATCTCCTATGTTTAATTGATTTATATTTGGTTTATTTGATTTGATTTCAGCTCCACCACTGTCTCTGAGTCAGATAGGCTATGCTATCGTATTGCTATGTTTAGTGTGCTTTGCTGGAAGTTTATATTTAGGATTCTGGGTATGGAATAGTCATGTAGCACTGGTAGAGGCTGAGCTATGTTTCTTTCTTTGGTCTTGAAGGATTACAGGATTCCGGTATGTGCGCAGCTACTGGTAATGATTGTGATTGCAGGAAGGCTATCGCTCTTGGGTTTTGTATTTAAACCAGTCTCCTGGCTAGTAGGAGACAGCAGACTTCAACAGACCATCAGTCTAAGAATACACTTGGTTGAACGGCAATCCCTGAATCCCTGAGCTGAGTCCAATTTGTCCTTCAACTATTATCCTTCTAGCTACCGGTCCTTTGAAGCCTCCCTTAGCACCAGCACTAGCAGGTCTATCGCCGGTTCTATTGTATCTTCATTAGACAGGAATAAACCTGTCACACTTTTAGACTCCCTAGAACTTATAACTTAAGCTAATAACTCAGTGTCAGTTTAAATAAGTTATTAAAGCAAAATAAATATACAATAAGAATTTATTCTAACTATGTGATAGTTAGATAATGATCAATTCACAAAGTATGTAAAACTTTTTTATTTACCTTGAAAATTTATATACTATCTTAGGATATCATTGTCAAAGGGATTCCAAGATATTGAGTTCATAGGCCAACTACGTATGTAGATATTACATGGTAAAATTGATGCAATTTGTATTTAATTTGCACGTATGTTCTACCTCTTTTTTAATCAACGTGGCTTTCAAAAATAATTATGAAGAAAATTTAAACCTGGTTATTCTGAATATCTAAGACTTATACTATCCTTCTATCTATTTTATTATGTAATTCTTCCAGAGTTTTCCATTTTTTTATGCTTATGAAAAACCACACTTTATATATGAAATAGACAATCTTTAAACCTCTATATTAGAATAACAATTTATCACCAGGAAATAAAAACTACATTCTCAGATTCTCTATATTTCAAAGTACCTGTGGCTTGATTCTCATGGTTGTACCTGATTTATTTGTTGTGATAATCAAATGTAGATTTGATTTTCCAATGGTTGCTATGGGTGAGCCGGATCCCTGTCATGAGCCGCATCCTCGTAAATTACGTTAAACTGCTATTCTGCCTTCGCTGGATAACTTAGCACTTCAGTTAATGTTTGTGGCTCAGCAGTGTCTAAATTTGCTATTAGGGCAGAGTGTACTCCAGAGTTGAAAGTTTCTTGCAGTCTTCTATTTCATTGTGATCATCGCACCATTAGTTCTGAGTCTTCTGTTGTTCGCTGCCTCACATCTCCAGTCTGCATATTTGGTAGTGGAACTGCTGGGAGTTTGATAAAATAAGTATGTTGCATATAGAGATCGGAGATAGTAACTTCTTGGCTGAAGGGTGAAGCAATTGGATCTCAAGGGAGATATGAGTCAAGATTGTTACTACTAATGTCTGATAGAGGTCATTAGTGCTCCGGCTCTCAGGCAATTCTCATTCCCCTATTGTATAACACATTTTGTCCGATATCCAAATTTGTTCTATCTCCAATCACATCGTATGATTGTATACTACATTAATTGTTCAGATTATATAAGTGGTCTACCTTGCATCTAGTATCCTCCTCGTATCTAATAACAAGAGATCGTGCTGATTTGAGGTCTATGTTTGGTCTTTTCTCTTTTGGACTATGTAACCAAGTTGTTGATCTGAATACCAGAAGGTGATTTATAATTAGTAGCACTCCAGTCCAATGCAGTAGGGAAGCAATATCGCAATAACTTCTGAATCACAAGCGATGGTGTATCTGAGCTGCGGTTCGTACTGTTGGGCCCCAAAAAAGCTTGGTTAACATTGCATATTGCAGGATACTGCTTCCTACTTGTATTATTGTCTGATTTATGGTCCTGGCGGGTACTTTTTACGAGAGGCTATAGGCTGGGCTGACCTTTAGGTGTATTCCAGATTCTTCTAGATACTTCTTAAATTGAATATTAATATACCCTTTATCGCCATCACTATGAAATGATTTGAATTCCTTCCTACTTGCTTTTGCAGCACTTGATTGGTAGGTCTTAAATGCACTAAGTGCCTAGTTCTTCGAATATAACAGAGAAATCAGGAGGTGTCCAGTTCATTAATCTGTAAAAGTGATGATATACCACTCTGCCTAGGCTCCTTATTTGAGTTGGACCGGATAAGTCCTAGTGCACAACACTCAAGATTTCATTAGCTCTCTTGAGTTTTCATTGACACTTGCTTACACTGCTGACCCAAGGAACATACAGTTGAGATCTTTCCTCCAATATTGGGTTGATTACTAATCAGCATATTAATCAAATAAGTAGAAATATACCTGACAGTGGGGTCTCAAGTGTTCGGTAGCCAAGGCTTCTGTGCCAGGTCTAGACTGTTGCCTTAGTTGGTTGATTGGTACTAAGACCAAGGGTCGCTATGGCATTGAAATCTATGGCCAATATCAGAGTCAAAAATCTTCAATAGTATTACCAGAATAGCTGGGGTGTAGTTTTCACACATTTTAGAGTGCAAAAATATAATTTGTATGGCAAAAGTACTATTATGTGTACATTCTAGAATGTTTCGACATAGCTTGTAGTAACCTGCAAACAAATCATTTTATACAAGATACCTTTCTAAGTATCATATAGACTATTTGGTCATGAGATTTCCACTATAGTTCTGCTTTTAAATGTCTCGGCATTAATATCGTAGCCATCTTATCACTACCACCTCCCATGGCAGGGATTATTAGGAATATGTTAGTGGGAAATACTTGAGTCTTACTCAATTCGCTACATACATAAATTGTTCTAATTTTGCCCCTATTACTTATTTCTATTCAATTATTTATCATATCTATCTCAACTTGTATTTTTTACTTATTTTTCCTCTTTTTTCCTCCCTCCTTTATCAAATACATCCTCCTTCTCCGACCTTACCTTTTACTGCGCCTTTTACTTTCTATTATTTTTCCTTTTTATTTCATTTTGCACTTTATTTCCTTTACCCAAATTACTTATTTGCTATTATGATCAACCCAGTCTTCTGCTCTTATCAGCTCACTTGTCGAACACTATCTTCTGATGTACCTCTGACGGTACCCTGGTGACATACGTGTTGGAATAACATGAGTGTTCTTTCCTTTGTTATACAGTTGCTATGAGGGATTTCCTTTGTAAAGATTACAACAAATTGTTTGGTTTCCTGGGTTACGCGGATATGCAACTCTTACTGGGGTATGAGTCGGATGGCAAAGGCTGTGCTAGGATTTCCTACTCTATAAGGGGGTTCCGCCCCCTATTTCCTTAATCTTTCTCATCCGCTCCACCTCCAGCGATTGAAATCTCAACACGATGGGAAATCATCGTGAGAGTGTCCTCCACCTCTGATCTTCCCCGTCCGTGGCAACTGCTCGGGGGTTTATCATGCCTTCATCTCCTTCATCTCTCTGGGGTCTTTGGCCTCTCCCCCCGGGGGTTATGGATTCCTTCCTGGTTCCCTTCGTCTTCGTTGAGCACGCTCGCGTTGATGTTCCTACGCTTTGCCCCGCACTTCGCAACGCGTCTCGCTTAGCGATTTGCACGGTCGGCGACCCTCCTTTCTCCGTCAATACACCGTCGCTCGTTTCGGACTATCGGTGAAGTAGTTGCCCTGGTGGCCCTGCTCTCTGGTATTGCACTCTCTCCCGAGTTGCGGGATCCGTACGGTTGGCATGCGAAAAACTGTAACCCCGTCTCTGTCTTCTGTGTTCGTACTTCTCAGTTGTTTGGCGAGCCTTCCTCCTTCCGCTTCCCGCGCGTCAGATCCGCTTGCACCGTACTGCTCCACCCTCTTTAGCTGGCACCTTATCTGCCTCCCTGGCTGGCACCCTAGTGCCTCTCATGATGGCTGGCACCTGCACTGCTGAGTGGCTCTCCTCGCCAGGTGGCTCCCCTCGCCCTCCTCATCCACTCCTGCGATGTACTCTACGGTTGCAAACCTCGCATTAGGTTACGCTTTGTCATGGTATAGCACTACCTCCTTGGCCCATGCTAAAGTCCGAAGCGTCGCCGAATTTCCGGGCATCCCGTCCGTGACAACGCCTTACCCCATAGCCGCTTGGGTCGTGGACCTACCGTTAGGCAACTGGCAAAAGTAGTTTTATCTCTCGGCTCTGTTGGCACTGGGTGCAGTAAGATTCTTTCTTTTGTTTTGGGGGGCCCGCCGAAGCGTTTGCGTCTTTCCCTGTTTCCGTTTCTATACTTGTTTTTCCTTACGTGTCTGGAGGAAGGTATTGCTCCGTCTTACTTTCATCTTAGGTGCTACAAGATGGAGGGATGGGCTCAGGTTTAGCGGAGTTTCATTTTTCCCATGAGGGGGGGAAGTGGGTCGTTGGTTTGCTTAAAGGTTTTGTTCACGCCATAGCTAGCGCTCCACGCGAGTTCTTGTACCTTAGTTTTCTAGAAATCAACGAACATATGATTTAGAAAAAAAGAAAAAAAGAAAAAAAAGAAAAGAACCCCCTATTTCCTTGTCCTTCGAGCATGCCATCCTCCACTGTTCGGCCAAGGAGCCTGCCAGTGTCCGCCACCTTCAGGGCGTCACTGAGCTGGGCCCCGACGCGCCTGTCTAGTCCTCAGCCACCCTCCTGGACGCACTCACCCGCTTTGTTAGAGCCACGGCCACAGCTTTCCCTCCGGGCATGTCTTTCCGCCCTTCTTCCTCCACAGGCTCTGTCTTCTCCCGCTTGTCTCATGGTGTTTCCTTTGGTTACTTTTTGTCGTCTCAGGAAGGCTAGGCTCATGTTTGTTGTATTGATTTATTTTCATGCTGTCCGCTGGTGAAGGAATGGTTTTCCTTGATTTACTTGGTTTAATGTCGTGCCCGTATGTGGGCCTGGGATCGGTATGGACCCCAGTTGAAGAGAATTGTCCTGGATATTTCTTTTCTTAGTTCGTTTTGTCTTTTAGGTTTTGTTTTCGCCATAGCTAGCACTCCATTCGATTACTTGTACCTTAACAACGAATATAGGATATAAAAAATAAAAAGTAAAAAATAAAAAAGCCTCCTATTTTCTTGGTTCTTCACGCTATCTGGTATTTCTTTCACAACTCTTGTACTTCAGAATATAACGTCTTGTATTCTGATATCCAAGATTCACGCCAAGAACCCATGAACCGTGACCCTGATCTGCCATTACGCGATCAGCCTTGACCTGAGATTGTCATCTCAGAACCCTTACGCTAAACGACTGAGGACCTTCTTGTTGTTGTATGCCTTGGACTAAGTCTAGTGCCAAGACTCTGTTACAGTACCTTTGTTACCCAACTGCTTGGGCAAATATCTTTGACCCTCTGCTGCTTATATTTTTTCCAATCTTTTTTCCTTATTTCTCCCACCTTTTGAGAATACATATATTATTGTTGCTTTCAGGCATCCTTTGCCCTTATTCTTCTTCCTATATCTTACTTATTACCTTTCCTTTTTCTCTCCTTTAGCGCCTCCTATGTATCTGATTTCTTCCTCTTTCTCCTTTGCTTTTCCCCACCTTTCACATCTAGGATATTCTTAAATACAGTGTATATCCTTCCCAATCTGCTTTACACATAACCCTATACATTATGGATACATAGCATAGTGCCATTTTAGTCCTAGCTCTCTCTCGCGAAAGCTTAATATCAATACATATTAGTATTCAACCAACCTATAGTAGACATAAGAACATATCAAAATCAAACATATGTGAACCCTGCTCTATATTTGTCCCGCAGTTCGATATTTGCATTTGGCAGAATCAGATCTTCTTTCTATTCATCTTATTTTGGAAACATGAAAGAAGTATATATTCTAAAAAAGCAAGAAGCAAATTCAGATTCTATCATATGGCTGCCACAATAGGATTATTGAGAATCTGCACGAGTAGTCCCAACTTCCCTGTATGATGCATTTGAATAAACACCCTGCCTGGATTGCTACCATTGTCGCAGTTCAACAGTTTCAAGGATGAGTGAAGAGTATTCTACAGCAGAAGAATAATATGATCATATTTTGCAGTGGCTAGTCATTGTTTCTGTACCTAATGAATGTGACTCCACTATAGACGGATACGAAATACAGGACGTGTAAGTGACTCTTATCATTTCTGATAAAGGAGTTTTATATCTATCTCGTAAACAGAAATGAACAAGATAACAAAAAGTGTATTGGACAGTTGAAATGCAATGTTGCTAATTTGCACTAAGCAGAATCTAAGTTTCAATCTGATGCAAGAAGATGATTTCAGCTAGTTGGGGTTATCATTGCACATTCATATTTCCAGTTAGTCGTTATCAGTAATAGTAAGTGTATGGATATGCAATAGTGTGTAGTTATCAATAGCTAGATAGTAATAGTCTGAGTAGGACTATTATTAAGATTTGAGTGGTAGAAGAGAGATAGAATGTAGAGAATAAAGTAGGGAAAGGGAATGGAGATTAAGTAAGAAAATATGCCCGCAGTGTGAATCTGATGTAGAGTATGCCAGTACAGCGTTAATGATTAGCGGAGATTATGTAAAAAACGTTGCAGCAAGGGATAATTAGCATAAGAATTTGAGACCGGTATTACGTCAAAATGATACAAGTATTAAATTTCTATTAATGGCTCCAATTCTGTATATATTGACTTATATACAATTTATTGAATAGTGCCTATAGTGGATATCAGCATCAGCAAAAATAATAGGTTGCTTTCTGTGCGTCTGACAGAGCTGGCGCTGTATCGCAAATCGCCATTCAGGATGCGATCACCCTACGACCCCACTCATCTGACACAACCTGCCGCAGCACCTAATCCTCAGGACACACCGGATACAGCACCTAATCCTCAGGACACTACCTGACTTACCACCTAATACTCAGCATTCCACCTGACGTCAGACCACATCTTCTTGAGATAAGCGAAGGGTCGCTTCTTTACCTTTTTCTGACCTGGGTCACAATCGATTTCCTACTATGAAATAATTAAATTTACTACTATTCTACTATGCTAATCTACATAGAAACACCTATACTCATAGGGAGCCTTCTGCCAAAATACCCGTTCAAGTTCATGCCCTCCCTCTGGCCTCTCCAGACTCCCCCCTAGCCGGGACTCTGTAGAATCATGAATAAAAGTCACGGGGAGATGAATCCTATACCATTGCGTAGCTGGCGGCGAGCCCAACAACCCCCTGCAAACTGAGTCAAGATCCGTGAAGCGGTTGTGGAGTAATCTGCCATTGAGTTAAATATCGCCAGCCGAGAATTAATACACCCTCCACAGAAGACGGCGATTTCCTGAGTCCTGATGCGACAGAGACGTACCTTATACTGTTGGGAAGCTGGCATCGGGCCCAACAACCTCCCGCAAAGAGAGTCAAAATCTGTACAGCGGTTGTGGAATAATCCGCCATCGATTTAAAATATCGCCAGCTTGATAGTTAATACACCCTCCACCAAAGACAGCGATCTCCTGAGCCTTGATGCGACAGAGATGTACCTTATACCGTTGCGTAGCAGGCGTGGAGCCCAACAACCCCCCGCAAATAGAACCAACATCCGTGGAGTGGTTGTGGAGTAATCCGCCATCGAGTAAAGTATCACCAGCTTGATACCTAATACGCCCTTCATAGAAGACAGCGAATTCCTGAGTTCTAATGCGACAGAGACGTAAATTATACCGTTGCATAGCTGGCGTCGAGCCCAACAACGCCCCGCAAACAGAATCAAAGTCCATCCAAGAGGGGTGCAGTAATCTACTGTCGAGTAAAATATCGCCAACTTGATACCTAATGTACCCTCCACAGACGACAGCGATTTCCTGAGTGTCAATGTGACAGAGACGTACCTTATACCATTGAATAGCTGGCGTCGAGCCCAACAATCAGCGCAAACGGAATTAAAATCCACGGAGCAGGTGTGGAGTAATCCGCTGTCGAGTAAAGTATCGCCAGCTTGATACCTCATACACCCTCTATAGCAGACAGCGATTTCATGGGACTTGATGCGACAGAGACGTACCCTATACCGTTCAGAGCCTGGCATCGGGCTCAAGAATCTCCCGCAATCAGATTCACGATCGGAGCAGTGGTTGTAGAGGAATCAGCCATCGAGCTCTATTTAGCCATGAAACCTCCTGAATACAGATCGCAGGGGGATGTATCCTATACCGTTGCGTAGCTGGCGTCGGGCCCAACAAGTCCCTTCATTCACATTCAGGATCGGAGCAGTGGTTGTGGAGGAATCAGCCATCGAGTTCTGGGATCGCCAGCCTTCTAACTTGATGAATAATAGTACAGTAGAAATGAATCGGATACCAGTGTATAGCTGGCCTCGAGTTCAGCAACCTCCCAGTGTCAGAACTAGGATGTATTAGGTAGTTGTGGTGGAGTCTTGGAGCTGGTGCCGGGGAGTGTGGATGTTGAGTGTTGTGATCAGTGTATCACGTCGCCTTTGAGGCTAAGTGCCGAGAAACCACAATCAACTGTGCTAGAATAGAGACACCACAGGCTATCACTCGCATTCAGACTGGAGTGAGCTGGCATTTTCGCTCATTCAGGGATGATGTTCTGAAAATACATCTCTGAGTCATCAAGTTTAGCGCAAATTTATGATTAAGGGTAGGCTGGCTTTCTCACCTGGCGCAAGCACTAACCAGCCTGTCTTTGCCAAGAAATACCCCTTTCTCACCGCCTCAGAGACAGGAAGGAGACTCAGGGGTAGTGGTAAATTCTGATATGCGATGGTGTTGAGGTTGGAGTCAGGATGCATAGGAGGCCGGGTTGCTTGGTTGCATGTGGCCGGACGGAACACAGTATTGAGAAGGGTCTCCAGACGCACCAGATGCAACAAGATGTGGCGCCAGACTATAGGACGCACAGGGCGCACTGGATGCAGAGTCCAGACAACCAGCGTCAGGATGCAACATCTCTGTATCAGACGCAGGATGACCTTTTGCTGATGAGAGCTCTTGACACACAAAGAAACAGGAGTAATAAACTTCACAGAAATGGATAGGATGTAACTGAATCAAGTGTATGAGTAATTGAATGTTTCTTTTCTGATAAAAGAATAGGCCTTAAGAGGTGAAGCTAGCATAATCAAGTATCCAGAAAGTTTAATGAAGTCTAAGAAGAGAGAAGAATCTTGGAAAGGGAATTTAAGGGCAGTAAGGTGGAGTTAGGGTTTGATGTGGATCAACAAGGGTTGTGCGATATAGTGGCATGTTGGTATATCTGTCTACATGAGGGAACAAGATATATCTCAGTCGACTCAGAGAAGATTGTCTAATATAAAGAAAGAAATCAATATTGGAAGAACTTGAAGGAGTGAAAATTAATAAAACCTAATAGAATAAATTAGGACGTGGGATAGGATCAAGGCAAGGGAAAAGGGCAAGATATCAAGGTGATGGTATAGCCAGTAGTGAGGAAAGAGTAGTGCAGGAGAATAGGAATAAGATAATTATGTAAAATGCAGCTAGCATTATTTGCTTAGAGAAGTTTACAAATAAAATGGATAAGAGATGGAGTGCGGAATATGAGAAAGAGGAAAGGGTTTGAGAAAGGAGCAAGAAGCTATAGAGTGGTTTTTAAGGAGAGAGAAAATCGTGACCCCCAGGAGGAAATGGTAAACTGAAATCGGACTATAAAGAACAATTGCTTCAAGTATGGATACTAGAAAGTGGCTAATAAGAGTTCGACAGGCGGTTGGAAGGTAATTTGAGAAGTATGAAGTAGGTTTAAGAGTGTGGGTGACAGGAGAACAAATTGTAGGGATTGCGTGGTGTAGGACTCAAGCTGTATACTTCTGAATGAGATATGCCTTTGTCCGCCAGCCATTTCCGTATAGCATTTTCTACCTTGTGAGAGATATGAAATAGGAGTATTCCAAAGCAGACTGTCATACTAGTTGTAGTAAATAATCAGCCCCATATCCTATAGGAATTTAATTCCTGGCCCTAGATCAAGCCCCTCTAGTTGGCCATTGAATGGTGCTAACAGACCTGTTCTATTTCAAATTATAGTCTGGGCTGAGAACCAAAGCCATATAGCAGGCATCCTAATAGTTTATATAAATGAGTTGTTTAAATTATAACGAATATGAGAATAACAGATTAGTGTTTACTTTACTTTATATATTGAATGAAATACCAGGCTTGTATAATTGTTTTGTATTGAACCCAGACTGACAGGTAGTATATGTTTCAAACTAATTTCTACAACAAGAAAGGTAATGAATTGTGACTATATACCTTATTAAATGCTAGTATCTGATTACAATTTAAACTCTGATCAATTCACCTCAGGTTTATCCTCACTCTATATGTCAGATTTCGATCCACTCGACTGATGCTTTATTGGCATCCATATTCTGAGCTCTGCTTAGTATGAACCTTAAGATTTTCAATGAATTTGTTAACGGGGATGGGATTCGCACATGCCGAGTAATTTATATGTTCTCTCAACTTGAAACGTACAATTGGATGAGCGGCCAGCAATGAGAGGACATGTTGAATACCTGTGATATCTCCCTTACATGAAAAGGGTTGAAACCCAGGGCGGACACTCTAAAAGCAAATGTCCTTGGCCAGTTCCTGGAGTGCAGTTCTGTGGGGGTGGTTTTGATTCCAGGAAATACTCCACCAATGGGCTCTACAAAGGCAGTTTTCGTAGCACTAGTAACATTTGTCCTGCAGGTGCTATGAGTCCACTGTGAGGCTGTGGCTGAGATCTACTAAGGTCACCCTCAGGAAAAGAAAATTCACTAACCATGCTACCAAAAGTATTTATGCACTGATACCAGTTCTTAGTACATGTTCTGATATTCTTCCAACTATTAGGACTGTAGTTATAAGGTAGAATAACTGCAAGCTCGGTTGCAGCAAGTTATCAGTCTGCAAGTTGAAGGCTACTGGTAGTGTTATCACCTTGCATCTAGCGTTCACATATGGAGCAAATTTTAGACAATAAGAAAATATTAGAAACTATTTTATATGGATATGGCTATCAAGCAGCCACTTATATAATAAGTTGACAAATGTTACTAACAGCTTTAGCTCTCACAGTTTTCAACAAAGTAGACAGCCAAGAGCACATACAATGCATATAAGGCTCAAAGGGGGTGTCACAAATCGTGACTAAGCAAGGCAGATTTCACATGACTCATACTTATGAGTCATAAGGTATGTTGGATATCACACTATGACGTTACTTGACTCATAGTTCTCACATGACTATGCACTTGCGAGTCATTGTTATGTTATGATTGTTTGATGGGTTCATGACTCATGATTGTGACGTCAGATGATGTAATGACTTTCGCACATGACTCACACTATGAGTCATGAGTTTCGCGCGTGTGACTCGTTTGAGCATATGACTTGGTTTATGAGTTTTGATTGGTTAACGGAATGTTGGGTGATGACTCGTATGAGTCATTGATGGATTTCGCGCTATGACTCACTATGAGTGATAGAGGTTTATGTAGCGCGAGGTGATGAGTCACCAAGGTTAGGGTTGTGAGAAGATGCCTATATAAGGCGCTTGGTTCCGACCAAGGGGTAGGACACGAACCATCTCTCCTCCACCTCCGGCGATTGAAATCTCAACATCACGGGAAATCATCGTCACTTTCCCCCACCCACCTCTCTTCCCCCATCATGGCTACTGCCTAGGGGTTGACGTTAAGCCATCTACCCTCCTCTCCTGGGGCACGCATGCCTCCCCTCCTTGGGG
>Ga0307513_10002350_pt1 | contig 26314 bp, 37 predicted proteins | sample 15_EM_MG_FD_202174 | JGI IMG/M metagenome (GOLD analysis project Ga0307513, IMG submission 202174) | Populus trichocarpa ectomycorrhiza microbial communities from riparian zone in the Pacific Northwest, United States - 15_EM | ecosystem: Host-associated > Plants > Roots > Unclassified | place...
CCGCGTTCGACCTACCCAGGGCGGCAGGATCTCTGTCTAGTTGCCCCCACTTCGTTCCCCTCATGAGCTTCAAATGGTGGGCATTCCTGACGAACATATCCGCGACCGCCTCATCCACAGGAACCCTCACGAGACCACGGAAGATCTTCTTGTCCTCTTCAGCTTTCGCCTTATAAAGTTTCTGAAGGTGGATGTAGTTGGTTGTGTCAGCCTTCATGTCCGGCAGGGTAGACGTGAGCGGAAGAGTGTAAGGGGGTTGGAGGGTGAATTGTCTCAGAGCCTCGAGAAGGTGGTAGAACTGGGGTGAATCGAGGGATAGTTGGGACAAGACTGGGTCGGAAAGAAGAGCGGCAATATCTGAGGGGACGGTGGTCTCTGTCCAGCAGCGATACGCCTGAGCCTCGGCCTCTTCGAAGTTCTCTTCGTCTACCTTGACCTTCATGTCTCGAATCGCCTGTTTGAACACTTGTTTTTCCTGGTAAGTTTTTGGCACCTTGCCATCGTGCTGCAGGGGGTGGCTCGAGTTAGCTGGGGGAACGCCTTATACCAATCCTCACCTACCGAAGACTTCCACTCCTCCATCGCGCGCACGAGAATGACAACGTATGGGATGTGGCCGTGATCCGTGGGGTCCATCTTGGCGAGGTCCAAGGACAGCGCATGTTGCAGAAGGCTGGGGAACGGTTTGTCAATCCGGAGTGACGGCAGGTTTTCTGAGTGAGACTCGATGACTAGCCCATAAGTCTGGATGAAAACCTGCGCATATAGGATAGGATGTCGGGCTTACCATGATGTTCGTGGAATTGAATAAAGAACTCCGCCAAGAACCCGGCCGACCGAACAACGATTAGGGTGGGCAGAGATGGATCGGTCCACAGGAACTCCGCAACTTTATCGAGTAGGGTTGGGTGGAGGTTATGCGCGATGACTATGGTGTAAGAAGCAAGGAATGACGGGTGCGAGTTAAACCTCCTCTCGAAGTTCCATGTGTCAGATATGCCCTCCACTCCATCGTTCAACTCGCACAAACAAGCGACAGCTTCCTCCGCTCGCAACTTTCCGACGCTGTGGTGACCATTGAGGAAGAAGTTGTTCCCCGCGTCCTCAGGAGTAACAATCTTGTCGTCGATGATCGTGAACTGACCGATCCCCGGCAGAACGAGGTTCTTCAGGATCGAAGTAGACGTCGCCGAAGCAGAGATGACTAGGATTTTTGATGATTCCAGCGCTGCCTGGCCAGAAGCAGCCCACAACCTAAAAAGTTGCTCAACCCCCTCACTGATCAGGCCGATCGCGGATCTCCGTACCTCAGTTGGCGGTCATATCGTCGCGTCTTATTGTCTGGCTGATGGCTCCTGCAGACAATTGAGCTCTTGATGCGCGGTCAAGGGGTACGAACGTACATAACTGTGGCAGAATTGATGTCCTGTGACTCGCTGAACGACATGGTGGCTGAGGAATCCGGAGTGAAGCGGGACAGACGCCGATCATAAATGAGATAAGTGGTAAATATTTAAATATTTACAAGCCCTGCCTTGCTTCGCTCCGGGGAGAATCTGCCATATTGTTCTCGAGCCACAAGTCTGAGTCCGGTATTTTGTACTGTATAGCGGCCGTAGAATCCCTGATGTAGTGCGGGAGTTACGGAAAATCCCATCCCACTGTCTGTGGAATTCATTTACATCGTCTGGGAGCTCAGTCTAAATACCATGGCCTCCCTCCGAGGTCGCAGCGTGTAGAAGTCTTCGGGCATATCTTAGCGGCGGAACACGTTGCATACGTTACCCCAAGTGGCTTCGTAGTCGTCTAGATTGCATTGGTCGAGTACGCGGACAGTTTCCCAGTCACCCGTAATGAACTTCTGAGGGACCGCGAGTTTCATCATCGGGATATCGACTCCCCGCTCTCGGAGCCATTGAGTTTAACGAGAAGAGACGTGCGATGCTCAGTGCCGAGCGTTGACGGTAGCCATGGGACATACCAATAGTGGCGCAGGAAATGAAGGCGCCTGCTTCGACATCGAAACTCCTGCGTTCAGAGATCACAACTACAAAGACAACATGGTCAGATACATCGCCCACGGTTGTGTGTCACAACGACGAACCGACATCACCGGCGCATCGGAGAGCAACAGCAGCAGAGAGTCTACCAATACCACCGACGACGACCCCAAGCTGCTCGAAAGTTGAGGGCAGAGAGAAGAATTCATGAGAGAGCACTAGCGGGCTGTGGAGGTCTGTAGAACTATGGACCAACTGACAGGCTTTTATACTGGACCGCGACACTGCAAATCCAAAAAAAAAAACAGTAGAATCTGTGGATTGGCGATTCCATTGGCCATACCCGATTGGCGGGCACATTGCCGTGGTCCTGGCCTATCGGATGCTTATCGACAACGGCCAGGAGGGATTGGCTCCCCATCCCGTGGCAGTACCCGGGGATTCAGGGAAAGCAAGGGGGCGGAAAAATGTGGGAATTTTGCCTCGGTTCGCAACCGATGATACAATACGGGGCGGCATTAAACTTGGCGGGGCCGACTCCGCGACGGTAATTAACTTGAATGTGCCCCAAATGCGCTTGTGGTCGGGGTAGGGAGGTGTCCAGAGTCTAGGGACGAAGAATCACTGGATTTGGCGGTCTCATTCACTCATTCGGTTTGATGGGGGTCAGCGAGGGGGGATAGGGCGTGACTAGTGAAGGACGAGTAACCGTGGGAAATATTTCCCGATTCGAAAATTTCCTCCCCCGCTTTCCGTTCCATGGCCGCAGGAAGCAAAGCACCCAAAAAGCGAGCTGCCCCCTCGCAGATAGGCCCTAAGCCGAAGAAGATCCACTTTGAGAAGCCACCAACAAAAGATGAGAGGCCTGGCGCTGTGAAACGCGGAAGGCCCGTGACTCTCCCCCAAACCCATGATTCTGACACCAGTTCCGATGAAGAAGTCGAAAACTTATCAGAAGGGGAGGATGTGGAATTCGCAGACGAGGATGAGCAGATGTTAGATGCTCCGGTGAAAGATCCCAATGGTGGGTATCTAAGCCTCTGAACTAGGTGCAATGCTGATGGATCGGGGCTTCTAGCTGCAAGGGAAGCGCACAAGGCGCAGAAAATCCTCCTAGACCAACGCAAGGCTTCAAAACCTCATGCTGCATTGCTCCAAGATGCTAAACGTATATGGAGTCTTGCCCGGCAGAGAAACATTGGCTCGGAGCGGAAGAAGCACATTGCTGATCTCATGAACATTGTCCGTGGCCATGTCAAGGATATCGTCTTCAAACATGATGCCAGTAGGATCATCCAGACCATCGTTCGCTGGAGCGGACCTACCGAACGGAATGAGATCGCTGCAGAGCTCAAGGGGTCGTACAAAGAGCTGTCGGAGAACAAATATTCCAAGGTATGTTCCTCCCTATGTACAAACCATTGCTGTATAAAACCTGACTGGAATAGTTTTTAGTGACCAAGTTGATCCGATTCTGTCCTTCCCAACGCACCTCAATCCTTGCGGAATTGCGTGGTCACGTTTTGCGCCTTCTCCTGCACCGAGAAGCGTCGAGCGTTATTGCTGATGCCTTCGAACTATGGGCAAATGCTTATGGGCGCTCTCTTCTAGTCCGGGACTTTTATGGGAAGGAAGCCGCACTATTTTCCTCGAGCACCATCGGAAGCGAGGCGGACAAAGAGAAAGCGAAGAAGGGGCTGAAAGGTGTTCTAGAAGATAGTTCCTCCGAACAACGGACGAGGATCCTCAACGCAACCAAAGAAAACATCATGACAATGTGAGGTCCCCGTTAACGCAGTTCGAACAAGACTTCTGATCTGTCACAGACTGAATAACCCAGAAAAGGGTGCAGTAACGCATGCTGTCGTTCACAGGGCACTGTGGGAGTACCTATCAAACTTGGGTGAACTCGAGAATGAGGTTGAACGGGAAAAATTGTGGAGAGAGACCTTTGAAGCGTATGAGCTCTGATACATCTCAGGAACCCGACCTCTAACATGGGCTCTTAGGTGCCAGGACGTTCTTGCTGAAATGGTACATACAAGAGATGGTTCGCGGCTTGTTCGCGAATTCATCGCCCGTGGTTCGGCAAAGGTAACGAAAATCAAAACGCACTGTATTGGAGTGTTCAACGCTCACGTTATTATTATCTGATAGGACCGGAAACAAATCGTCAAGGCGATCAAACCCTACGTGGAACGCATGAGTCAGGAAGAGCACGCTCAGTTGGTCCTTTTCTCAGCCTTCGACATAATCGAGTAAGCTGTTTTACTTCCAGCTCGGCATGAATCCCTTCACGCTGATACTGCAACTTCTAGCGATACGAAGTTGGTGGCCAAGTCTCTCGTCTCGGAGTTGACGGGTGCCGCTCCGACAATCTGGAAATCCACACATGGTCGACGGTCGTTACTGTACTTGATCGCTCCACGGAGTCGACGACACTTCACTCCAGCACAGATCGCTACTTTGGCGGAGACGGACGCGACGAAGGCCCAGACGAGCAAGAAGGATGATTCAGTGCGAGCCGCAGAGATCCGAAAAGCTGCCTCGGAGTCACTCCTAGAGTTTGTTGCGAAGCACGGGAAAGAGGTGGCGTTGGATACTGGCGGAAGCCTTCTCGTCAACGAGATCATGCTTCAAACGGATGGCGGTACGTGCCCTTCCACATCCGATCATGGTCATTATGGGCCACCTTTGGACAACAACTAATTATCTCGCGCTCACATGTATCCGTACAGACCAGTCTGCGGCCACGAAAACCATACTCGAACTGATCTCCACACCCTACCCCGCCCCGGCCACCTCCCCACCACATCCGATCGACGCTTCCCATGTTGCGAGGCTGTATAAAACACTCTTGCAAGGCGGACACTACGACCAATCGTCGAAATCCATTACAAAACCTTCATCTTCGTTCTCTCCATCGGCGTTCGCCTCGTCGTTCCTGAATGCCGTTGGCAGAGATGTGACCGTGGCTATGGCTCAGGGGAACGGTACATTTGTCGTTGCCGGGCTGTGTGGACGAGTAAGCGCAGAAGGCACGGGTGAGGAGAGGAAGTTGTTACGAACGTGGTTCACGGAGAAGGAAGTCAGTAGGGACATTCGAGATAAGGAGACGAAGGGAAAGGGCGTCCTCCTGGAGAGCATCGACGCCTTGACAGTCGCGTAGTTATGTGATATGTATGGAGGCCAATCCTTTCACTGGGTGAATGTCCGTAAGCCTAAACCGTGAGTCCACGAGGATAGACAAGTATACCCATCCGTTGTGTTGGCTGGGCCGCAGGTGTCATCCTCGGTTAACCCCGCCTCCGGAGTCCGAACGTTAGAGCCACTAAGAAACCAGCCAACCCGCCCAGATCCCGGGGACCAAGTACCACGATCTTACCTCTCTGGAGCACCGGACAATCATGCACACTTCTGGCGTCACGGACAGTCGCCCGCTTTCTCCTCGAGTCTAAACCTGGCATATTCCACAATCCAGCTGGCATTTTTATACACGGGGCTACAAGAGGGGAAGGATATACGAGCAGAGACAGGCACGTCATCAAGTGTCATCGAGAGGAGCTGAGAGAGTTGGCGGCAACGAGATGGATGATGAAAAGAAGAAAAGGTCAGAAATGAATAAGGATCATGAAACTTTCGTCAAAGTCCCGGACAAAACGATGCAAAATAAATGCGAGGGAGATCTGAAAAGAGGAAATAAGGTAATAGTAAAATTATAGTCAATGTCCGCTAGAGTCCCAAACTCATCATCAGTATCTTGTCAGGCCAACCGCGCTGGCATTGTGGGTGCTGTGCGGATCGTAGGGGTCGAACTCTGTACTCGAAGCTCCATTAAGGTACGGTGAAGGCGACACAAGATTGTCTCTGCTTTGGCCCCATTGTATCATATCACTGCGCTGCAAGGGGGCAAAAGAGGCAGAGTCAGAATCTCGTTCACGGAAAGGCTTGAAGGCCTCCGCGGCGCCGACACTCGGACCAGTCTCGTGCGGAAGAAGAGTTCCAGAGGGGTGCCTTTGTGTTGCAACGCGTCGGCGCCGCAGAATAAAGAAACCTAGGGCCGTACCGAAGATAGCCAAGACTGCAATAGCAGCGGCAATAATTCCACCAATAACACCGCCAGACAAGGACGAGGCGCTGTTGTTACCGTTGCCGTTGTTGTTGTTAGAGCCACTATTAGAAGGACCTGTTCCGGACGCCGAATCAACGCGAACGCTGGCAGGCAGTGCGTCAACAGGGTTCATGGTTTGGGTCTCGATGTTGCCGCTGCCAACAATGACATAGGTACCGTTACTAGGAACGCCGTTGATGGTCACCCAGACGAAGGCGGGCCCGGGTTGGAAGATGTTGGCATTGGGGGGCATCTGGGAAACGTGGAACGCAATCGAGCCATCGTTGTTGACAGTGTAGGTGTGGTTTAGTTGTAGAGAGCGTTGACCCATGCTCATGGCATGAGTGGTCCAACCTGGGCGTATAACCATGATCTGGGTATTGTCGGCAGCGTTGTTGGCGGAACCAGAATAGGAAGAGGCGGGGACGGTGATATCAAAGTATCTGCCGCCATAAGAGAGGGTGTTGGGAATACCAGAAGGGACAGGACGGTTTGCTTGATAGTAGGGTGGGTAGAAGTATTCAACCTTGTAGGTGGTAGGGAATGCAGTGGTGAGGTTGACGTCGACGTTGGGGTTAGATCCAGCGATCATGACCGAGCCGTCAGGAAGAAGGATGGCGCTGGAGTGGTACAAGCGGGGGATGCTCGAACTTGACAACCCGTTCGAGTTCCATCGGGAACCCCTAGGAGCGGAAGGGTCGTAGATACTGGGACGGCCAACTGGTCCGGAAGCCAAGGACATGCCGAAGGGCATCTGCCCGTAGGTGGGGGTGGTGAGAGTCCTCTCCGCGTATCCGGCGGTACCGTTGACGCCACCGTTGATAACGAGGAGAGTGCCGTCGGGAAGACTGACGAGCTGACCCATGGTACGGGTCTCGAACATATCGTCATCCTGTTCCCAAACAGGGCTGGATCCGTCGAGTGGCTCAGGGGTGATGCGTTGGCAGTCATTGGAGGCGGGAACCATCCATGTGTCGACGAAGGGCCAAGAATAGTTACCCCAATCGTACTCGGGCATGTCGCTACCACCGCAGAAGAGGAGAGTAGGGTTGTAGTTGTTCTCCGGGGTCAAGGGAAGCATGGCGACACCTCCGGATGCAGGGTAGACTCGAATGACGTTACCGGGAACGTCGGGAAGGCGAACCTCTTCGAAGGTATCGGGGTTCCAAAGCATGGCGGAAATGTTGGCCTGAACGAACATCCTTCCGGAAGGCATCATGAAGGCATGAGCGTAAGAGTTGAGACCGGAAGTGTCGATCATGAATTGCATGATTCTGGGGTCGCCCCTGGTTGGGAAGAATTCGACAGTGGGCTCGGCGGCACCTCCCTCGGTGGCAGGATCGGTGTTGGGATAATTCCTGTTGATGTAGCCACCGTTGACGAAACCACCAATCAAAGTAATAGTGCCATCAGCGAGGGGTTCTGCGGTCGAGTACCAACGAGACTTCTGCATTTGCAAGACGCTGGCATCCTCCCACCATCCGCACTCGGGTCTCGAAACGAGATCTGCGTTCGAGCCGGTACAAGGGTTGACAATACGAATAGCACGAGTGCCATCGTAATCCCTGTAGGTTTCGTCGAACTGGGCAGAGGCACCGCTGGGGTTTAGGACCGAGCCTAGGTTGCCGCCAGGGCCGATAGCACCGTTGCCGCCGAAGGTGGTGAAGGAGCCGTTGGGAAGGTGCATTCCAGAGGCGCAAAAGGCGTTGGAATAGACATCAATAACGCTTGCCTGATTAGTGGCAATGTCCCTGGGTCGATGAGGATCAGAAAACGCGGCGAGGTACTAATATTAGTGGTTATTCGCTCACCAAACGGAACCCCATGCAGGATGGTCGTTTATTCGGACGGCGTTGCCCTCGGCCTTGTCAAGGATGTAAACCTTTTCATTGTTTGCAACGAACATCTGTTGTGGAACGAGGTGAGGAGCGTGGAGGAGGGCATCTCTCGGGGGGAGTACGGACCATCATGGCAGATACTAGTGTGTCTCCCACTTCAACAATCGAACCAGGGTTCTGCGCGGCAGCAGTGGAGGCAAGCCCGAAGGCCAGCAAGGAGAGGCTGGAATACATGGCTTGGTATTCCGAGGCAAAGTATTAAGAGAGAGGATACGAAAGAGAAAAAGAAACTTGGGGGCTCCTCCAGAGACAGAGGAGAGTGGAGGTTCAAGAGAAAGGAGTGTGGTGCGAGGGAGAGAGCAAAGGGAAGGAGGCGGCTGTCCAAAAATTGCCTCTTTTGTATTGGGTCCATTATGTAATCAACCGCCAGCCCGCGGTTCCTCTTCCGATTCGAGACATAGGTGTCCTCGCTCATCCTCACCCCGCCTCGGCCATCTGCTGCAACTTGTGTCCGACGCAGGAGCGTTCCAAAGGATGGCCTGCGCCGGGGCCTGGGGGCTCGAGGGCGAGTACAGACGCAGCCCAGGCTATATTTACCCTCGCAACGGATCAACGACCACATACCCAATCCGCTCTCGGCGGGTCCCAGCCTCGGCAGCTCGCCTGCGCAACGAGGAACCCATCAGATTCCTCATGGAAACCGCGAAAGCGGATCATCGGCCTTGTGTGCCTGCATCAGGTGCCGGTCGAGAGACCCGGCCGATTCCCCAGCCTTCCGGACACTAGGGACCACAGCCCATAGACTACAGTAAGCCATAGAACACCACTTGCCAAACTTCTGGTCACATCAATCACGAGGGATGCAGTCTGCAGCAATAGGGGCAGATGACCACTACGAGTAAGTGCTGATTTCTTTGTGCAAACCGACCCCTTCGCTTGCCCGGCAAGAAGGCGATCGATCCGGTTCTAGAGTCGGCTTTGAATCGAAGCGTAGAGTTCTCTATTCAAAATCATCTACTCGGTCACTTGGCGGACGGATTGCTGATGCTGCGGTGGGAGGTGACGGTCACGAATCCTGCCCGAGAACGCTTTATATCTTCTGCAATGTCCGCTATCCAATTCTGCAGGTTTACATTGCGGACGAGATGTTAGTAAACCACCAAAACCCCGCCGAGAGGAGTGTTGTCGGCCTCCCGTTCCGAAAGACACGCTAGATGACATCTGAAAACTCGTCCCAGAACGGCCGTGGTACTCGATGCAGTCCACTCTGGGTGCCCAGAACTCGACAGTGCGTAGCTACCCGTTACGACCAGCTGTTGTGTTCGCCTCGGATTTTTAGGAACGGTGTGTCGACCGGTGAGCGAGTTTAACCGTGGCTTCCATGACGTTTATATGTACCGTTGTTCGATGGTACCGCCGTCCGCAATCACATCTACACGTCTTTCCGTCGTCGACATCCTCGCGGACCTATGATCTGTTTGCGCTTGGTCTGCAGACGCTCTAAAGCCTGATTCGTAAACACCTCTGGGCAGGTGCACAACTACGGTGCCTAACAACCGGGCGCCCAAATATGCTCTTCCACTCGTAAGGCGTAACCTTTCCACCTTGCCGATGTCAGTGGTTACGGCACCCATGGATGGCAACCTCACCGGAAGGTTTGTCCACCTATCACCCGTGGCCCACAACCCCGATTTCCTTAAACCATCCTGCTCGCGGCCAACATCAATTCAACAATGATGCGCCCAACACATGATTTTATCTCTCTCGGACGTGCCTGATCTCTTATGCATACACTGCCGCAGCTGAGGTTGATCAATGTCTTGGGAACAAGTGTATATATATGTTGAAAGACACTACATGTGACTCGCCATCCGGGGCTTCAGTTTCAGGCATCAGGTCCCAGGAATAATGATGTGATTTGCTGATCTCTCCTATATACACGGTCTGCTGATGCCCATCGCCACACCCAGTGGAATCCGCGATGTCTCTACCATCCCCTGAAATAGAGCGATAGCACAGCACGCCGAGCAAAGCGAATGAATAAAGAACTTCGGCGTTCGCAGGCGGTATGAGACGTGTATACATGTACTTGTCGTTCCTTTCAGCTGTTCCCGCATGTACCAGGGTCCAGGAACGGGTATGGCGACAACGATGATCAAGATAAAGACCATCACCGAGGGATACCTGATCCCAGAGATGCCCACACACGCGGGCGTAGAGCGCACCGTGCAAATAATACAGGAAAAATGCCCTCGCGCGTTCGTCACTTCATCTCCATCACAATATCGTCGTAACCAGGCATTCCTCTAAACGCGGATCCCAGTCCACGCCACTCCCCATCCGGGTTAATTCTCTCCAGTATGGCCGCAAATGCGGAACACAAACCAGAGAGTCCTTCGTAAAGGCTGTAAGGTGCATCTGGTCTCCGTAGCTCTCCCTTCCGCGTCATTCCGTGCCAATGAGAGCCAAGGACAGCCAGATGAACAGCCTGATAGAATCGCTCCGGCAGCAGATCCTTGTCGTAACCGTCGAGGGCGTCGGAAGCAGCAAGGAGAGCAAAAACACTCCCCGAAACTCCATGGCATAATCCAACGCCCTTTTTTAGAAACCCTTCCTTGTAGATCAGATCCGATGCTAGGCCTATCGCAGATTTCAACCTCGATTGCAAGCCGGGAGAAATGGAGAATTCGGATGCCCGCTTCAGGATGGTCGAGAATAGTATAACCAATCCTGGAGCTCCATGACACCACCTAGGTGCATATCCATCGGCTTATGGTTAACAGATGATTGCTGCGGAGAGAAGCGAACCCTTACTGGAGCAACTCCTGTTTCTCAGTTGGGGGCTCTCCACTCGCTTTTGACGACCAATTCCCATCCTCGCATTGTATGTGGAGCAACCATTCCACGGTTTGCAAAATAACGGGGATATGCGCAGCGATGGTATCCAATGGGCACGAAACGATCATTTGGAGTATCCCAGCTGTTATCAGGTTAAATAAATAAATCCAGCGCAATGGGAGACATCGACTTACCGACGCCGTGTGCCGCTCCTAAGTATAACTTGTGGTGCCACGACCACATTAATGGCGACCATGCGGTCGGCGCCACATCGGGAGGCCGCGTGGCTTCAGCTCCCATCGTTCCTCTTTCAACGACGTCATCCACGACCTTCCTCAGCGTGTCGAACGAAATGAGGGTTTTAATGTCTCCTGTGAGTGAACCATCCGAACATGTCTCGACCGTCATGCTCGAACGCAATAATAGAAGGGCATAGAGCAGCCCGGCACGACCGTAGAGTACTTCACACCCATCATACGGCATTAGTGGCACATTTGATGCATGAACTGGGCGATACAGCGCCAGTTTGACTGCAGAACGGAGGATGGACACGCAGCGCTGGTAGCTGTGAAGATCGAGGAGTGGTTTTTCTCCTTCCGGTCGAGTGAGGTGTTGGGCAATGAGAACTGTGGCGCATCCGACGTCCGTCTCCATAAACGAGACTCTCGAAGCATCCTTGGGCGGTTTCATAGAGACGCAACGGACCATACGTGCACAGGCTTGCTGAGCGTTGGCCTCCAGTTCGGGGGTAGGGATGATCGATAGGTTCAGGTCAGCCACTCGCCAGTCCATCAGTATGATTCCTGAAGGTTATCAATGGGAAAGATCTCCGCCACATCTCCGCGATGATTACCTGATGTCTCGACATATACACTTGGGTGGAAGCTCTGAGCTTCATGCCTGTGGACCCGAGCGACCTCGTTCTTCAGTCGTTGGATCAAGTAGATTCGAGTCGATCCGAGATCTAGCTCGGTGAAGCTGGAAGTGTGCGCTATGAATCGATTATGGGGCTCGAGTCCTGGCATTTTGTGGGGAGGTGGATCGAGTGTGGGAAAATGATTTGATCGGCTCGAGCTCGTAAATTTCTCTTCCGAAACTGAGGTCGAACCGTTCCCCTCTGTCTCACCATGGACGCTTTGTTTGCGAAGGCAGACGCAATACGGCCGTACAAGAGGCGTAAATTCAATGACGACGGGTCTCACCCTAAAAGACACACGGGGAACAAGGAGGTCGAACTCGATTCAACTACCAAATCCGTTCTTCATCACACCTCTCTCCCAAAATCGCTCCGCCCAGGCTCCCCTCCCCCCCAAGAAGCAAAGAAATATTCGCACATATCGGATAAGAAACTTCGGGCGGAGCTTCATCGACAGTCTGCGCACAGTGCGCGATCGAAAGCGCTATTGGAGGATGCTGCGTTTTTATTGGAACACGAGGAATCTGGAACCATGGAGGTGGAAGGGGAGTTGGAGAGGACGTGGAGGGTAGGACAGGATGTCATTGTCGAGTCTGCTGGGCAGGAAGCTGCGAAAGGTCGGCGAGAATGGAAGTTGGATGGCGGCCCTTACCGATCACGGTATACACGGAATGGCAGGTATACGCGCCACGCCCAATCTAGTATTGAGATTTTCTAACCTTCGAGTGCTCTTCAGGCATCTCGCCATTGTCGGCCTCAAAGGGCATGTCGCTACGTTCGACTGGCAGACGGGAACACTACATTCTGAACTACAACTACGTGAGACATGTCGTGATATCACGTTCGTACATCAACTCATTCTCAAGCTTGGTTAATTGAACACATACATCCAGGTTCTTACATGACCAATCGCACTTTGCGGTTGCACAATCAAAATACGTTTTCATCTATGATCGAGACGGGGTAGAGCTGCACCGGTTGAAGTCACACGTAGAACCAACGCGTCTTGAATTCCTGCCTTACCACTGGCTTCTCGCAAGCGTTGTAAGGATATTCCTTTACACATACCCCACACGCTGACCTTGCCATAAGGGCCAAACGGGATACTTGAAATACCAGGACACCTCAACCGGACAAGTCTTGATGGAACATCGTACGAAACTGGGGGCATGCACCACAATGGCCCAAAATCTCCATAACGCAGTGATACACCTTGGGCACCAGAATGGTACATTGACACTCTGGACGCCGAATTTACCCCATCCAGCTGTGCGACTGTTGGCGCACCTCGGCCCAGTCGTCAGCGTCTCCGTGGATCCGAGTGCGGGGGGAAGGTACATGGCAACAGCTGGTCACGATGGTACGGTAAAAGTGTGGGATTGTCGGAATTGGAAAGGTGCGGTCAGGCAGTGGACCACTAGAGGGGGATCCGCGGAGCTGGAATGGAGCCAGAAGGGTGCATTGGCCGTCGCATCTGGCGGGTCTGTGAATGCGAGTGTTTTCCCCCCGGACCCAAGGAATCCCAATAACTTTGCACTCACTAGGTATACAACAAACCGACGATCCAGCAGTTCTTTGCTGGGACCACAAGCCCGCCCCTCTACATGACACACCCAGTCCCACGCCGGCCGCTGACATCCGTCAGGTTCTGTCCATTCCAGGATGTTCTTACGATTGGACACTCTGATGGTCTCTCGACCATTCTCGTCCCGGGCTCTGGTGAACCCAACTTCGACAGTTCCGAAGCTGATCCATTCGAGAACAAAAGGATGAGGCGTGAGAGAGAAGTCAAGGGCTTGCTAGACAAGGTATTCGTGATGGACCTGCCCACCGACTCGTACTCACATGTGACGTTCAGATACAACCGGACATGATTACCCTGGATCCCGAGTTCGTGGGATCGATGGCGCCGCCAACAAAGTTGACAACGGATGTCAATGGAAAACCAGAGGTTCCGTTTGCGCGACTTCCAAGGCAACGTCGGCTTGAACTTCAGGGTCGAGCTGACGAAACCGAAGAAGTCTCAGAAGAGGAGGATGGAGATAGAGAGGGCAAGACTGCGCGGAAGGAGGAGAAGGAGAAGAAGAGGATGCGTGGCAAGAACAAGGCGATGAAGAGGTATCTCAGGAAACAGCGCAAGAACGTTATCGACCCCAAAGCGGTACGTATCTCGTTCGTTCGCCCCTTCACCCCCCTGTTCACCGCTTTTCCTGAAGGTGACGCTCCGAGAGAAACTACAAAAAGAGAGGGAACAACGGAAAAAAGCTAGAGATGCAGCGAAGGGCATACAGGAAGACAGACTACCAAGTGCTCTCGACCGTTTCCGGGCCTAGATTTACTGTACTTCTTAATGTTAATACTCTCGGGATCGACCTTGGCGTTGCAAGCGTGGGAGAAGTGTGAGGGATGACTGTATAGCTGCATGGGAACTGCCGTCTCCATCAAAACGACGTCGGGTGGATCAACTCCCTCTCAAGCCGCATTCCACATCTGACAAGTGAGTCCGATCCCACTTGTACTTACCCGCCACGGTCGCTCATTTCGAATCGCAGAATGCGTGAAAAGTGGAAGAAGAAGAGATCGCGCCGTCTCCGCAGGAAAAGGAGAAAGATGAGAGCTCGTTCCAGTACGTCACGATCCTCTCAAATCCCACAATTCACTCGGTCTCTGACAAATGCTGCTTCCTGCAGAATAAGCGATTGTTAATGGGCGATGCGATTTGTGATGAATGAAAGGCGCATGCGCAACATGCATCTTGATTTCTTCGCACCATCGAGAGTTGCCCGGCTCGAATTGGATCATATCGCGAGCCTGTCACTCCGACTTTGGCACCGATTAGCCGGAGTGGTTATTATCATGGAAAAACGAAGATTTGTATTTCTTACCTCTGTTGCAATCCCATATTTTCGTTTGCACAAGACCCATACCTTTCACCTGAGTGGGGCCCGCGTCTGATTGGCCGGATCTTGACCACACCAGTCGCAACTCCATGGCAATTTCCATTTCGGGAACTCCGTCCGCCACCACGATTACCGAATTATTGACGCGAACTCGACTACGATGCCAGAGGGTAAGTGAGGGCTCCCTGAGGAGAGGAACATGTTGACTGAACCTGCGACACCCACTAGTCTTATGGTCTGACATTTCATTGGTGGTCACCTTTGTTCTCACACCCCATCAGTCCAGTCTGTAATGGCCGTGTTCTTGAGAAGAATATAAACAAACATCTCGATTCAGGATGCAAGGCCGCTTTGGTTGTTACCCAGGCTAAGGGTACGCCAATCGCTTCTATATTCGATATGGGTGGCCCCAGCAGAGTGGAACATCCCTCGACACCAACACCCGCGCCACTGAAACGGAAGGCCTCCATGAAAACTCCCAATCCTAAACGGGGGAAAACAGCTGCGGATGCGCAGTCGCATGTGCCCCTCGCAGAGAGACTTAGACCACAAACTCTTGGCGATTTCGTGGGACAAAGCCATCTCACTGGTGCGGATTCTTTACTCCGAAATGTGCTCACGAGCCGCGAATCCTCTGAGAGCGCTATATTCTGGGGTCCGCCTGGGTGAGGCGACCGTGGTGCCCTTACCGGAGAATCTTCTAATCGGTTTAACAGTTGTGGGAAAACTACTCTTGCGAGGCTTTTGGCAAAGTCGTGTGATGCGGCTTTCAAAGAGCTCAGCGCCACCGACTCTGGAATCGCCCAGCTGCGTGAGGCTTTTGACGAAGCCAAGAACCTCCGTAGTCTCACCAGACGGTTGGTAGCACACTGTCCTTGTATCGGCTACCGGTCTCACGCTTGGATGTATAGAAAAACGATTATATTCTTCGATGAGATCCACCGGTTCAACAAAGCACAACAGGTGAGCGAACCTACCTGCGCGACGCTTCTCTCTGATATATCTGATCATTATCAAAGGACGTATTCCTTCCGTATGTTGAACAAGGCCATGTTCAGGTAAGCTTCAAAACGGGCCTAATCCAGGTCTGAACCCCACTGAGCCGAGGTTCCCATAGCTAATTGGTTCTACAACGGAGAATCCCTCATTCAAGCTAAACGCTGCTCTTCTGAGCCGTTGCCGGTAAGCATATTGTGCTCCCAACCTATAAACCTCCACGCTCATAGCCCGCAGCGTCTTTGTATTCGAAAGGCTCACAGAATCAGATATCGAACGCATCGTCCTACAGGGGATCCGCCGCGTCTCACAAGCGGGCACCAAACCCGCTGACATCGATCAGACCGACCACGATGATGTTTTTAGTGACGATCATGTGCCTTCATCCCAAGGCACGGGTGATTCCCAACATTCTAGTGCTGAAAACTCAGTTCCCCAGCTATCACCGAAAGTACTGGCGTCATTGGTTTCGCTGGCAGACGGCGACGCACGCGTCGCACTCTCCCTCCTCGCCCTCGTACTTGGATCATCGCCGGATACAGACGAAGCGGCGTTATTGACCGCCTTGCGGCAATCTGTTTCGACTTCGTATGACCGCACCGGGGACAGCCACTACGACATGATATCGGCGCTTCACAAGAGCGTGAGAGGCAGCGAAGGCTCTGCCGCAATGTACTGGCTCGCACGTATGCTGACGGCAGGGGAGGATCCGGTGTTCATCGCGCGGCGGATGGTCGTGTGCGCAAGCGAGGATATCGGTCTAGCGGATAACACTGCTCTCCCCCTTGTGAGTAGCTGCTTATTCTCGACCATGAATGTGCGTCTGAGACTCTCCTTATAGGCGGTTGCGACTCTACAAGCGTGTCAGAACGTCGGGATGCCCGAATGCCGAATAAATCTGGCCCATCTTGTGGCGTACCTCTCCGAGGCACCCAAATCGACGCGGTCCTACGAGGCTTACAAACGCGCTGAAGCGGCTGCGAAAGAACACCCATCCTTACCTGTCCCGATGCAAGTGCGGAACGCGCCGACAGGACTCATGCAACAGCTTGGCTACGGAGATGGGTATCACTACCAACCAGGTTACAGGTATGTGCCACCGGATGACACTGATTCATCATTTCCCGTCTCACTCCGTCTTACGCAGGCACCCCGTTACGAACGATTACGTTCCCGAAGAGATCAAGGGTATGGTCTTCCTAACGCGAGACGGCGATATTTCAGATAAATTATGGGACGAGGATGCGCTAAGGAGGTGGGAAGTCAAGAAGAACCATGGTATGCCTTGGGAAGGTAGAACCGGAGATCACTCGATGGATGACACATGATAATGAGCGTACGAACATTCCATTGCCGTCGCTGTATAGTCGCCCAGATGATGAGTGATTTCGAGGGTCCGGCCCACCCACGCACATGCCATGGCACGAAAAAGTCAGGATTCCTAAGAGAGTACTTGAAATTTGAAGAAAAAAAGGAATGTAGAACTCGTCATACGGATACAGCCAACAACAATTGCACATAGATAACCATGAATTGCTAAGAAGGAACTGGACATTATGGAGCGAAGAAAGCGGGACAAATATAAATATATGTGTCCGAGTGGAGCATGAAGGGTGAACAAGAGGGGGGGAGAAAACAACGGTCGTGAGTGTCATCGTGGAGGGCTACAGTGCTTGCCCTGGTGTATATCGGCTGTCTGGCGTCCGAGATCTAGACCTCGGCTCGTCGTCCCACTCTGCGTCAGCCGTTCGATACGAGGCATCCGTCAGTTCTTGCTGATGACGAACCTGCATCTCGTATGAAGAAGCAGCCATATCGTGCACCATTTGCCTCGGTGAGGGACCGTGTGCTTGGGTATAGCCCGGCACTGGATTTGGGCCCACTGGTGTGGTAGGGGACGCCCCATCACTTGGAAAACGTTGCCGCAGGGCCCCCGAGTCCGTATGCTGGAAAGTGGGCCGGGAATGTGCGGGTTGTGTTGACTTTGGTTCCTGAGTGCTAGCCATGTAATCTAATTGTGAAGGCGGACTACGCGTTCGGTGACCTGTCTCTGGTGGGGAGTCCAAGTAGAGTTGGGTTGTCGAGGCTCTCCCGCCCTCGTACACGACCGATACCTCAGAGTGTGACCTTGCGTGCGGTTGATGGAACATAGGAGTCCCCTCGATGTCGCCCTTTTTCCGGTCCTTCCTGTGCTTGATTCCGAGGCGGTCCTTGAGGTCGCCGTAAACCCACATTTCGCGAACGATGTCGCGATCCAAAGGCATATATGACGTAGAGACGAACTTTATCAGGAATCGTGGTGCTGCAGACAAATGAGCAGAGGTCGAAATGATTCAATGCAAGGGGGCTCACCCAGTGCGATGACGATGGAGATTACCACTGAAGCCCAGAAGGGAATGTTCCCGAACAAGATCACGACCTCATCGTTGAAGTCGTTACTTCGGAAAAAGGAAAAGATGACAATCCAAAGCAACATGACGACAGAAGAGCCGATAACGACGATCCACGTGAGAAAGGTCCAACTCAAAAACGAAGTAAGCAATCGATGCCTATAAAAGCCTAGGTCCTGCGACTCACTATCTCGTGTTAATACCAACGTATGTGTTTGCAGAAAAGATGGCAGCAACGGAGACCGTGGTACCAAAATCGGCCAAGGATTCAATGGTCTTCCCGTTCCACGATACAACGTTCCCGAGGGTCCAGGCGGCGTAGGGGATGAAGAAGACGACAGCAGACTGGTACAAACCATCGGCCATGTACAACCAAAACTTCGCTTTCGTGTACTCAAGACCACGAATACCTCTGATATACAGTTGAGGGAATGCCAACGCCGCCTTGGCGTGTACATCCTGATCAAATGCTGTGAAGGAATGTGTCAAATATGATTTAGAGATGCAGATGCTCGACCATACCTCCAAGGAATATGACTGGCAGAGACGTAAAGATGAGGTTGTACAACAGGATGAACGTGTACTGGTACAGGTAGGTGGCGTCGAAGCTGGTTGCATGATATTAGTACTTGCCACCGCAGACCCGGCTAATGCTTACCTGTTGAATGGTAGGTACCAGAACATAGCAAACACCCAAATAACGTTCTACCCAGGCCATCAGCACACGTAGGTCCCAACCACGCCAGTGGACAATACCTTGTAAAAGAAGTTACTGTGCATTTCCGCAATGCGCTGATATGACCACCGTCCGTGAACCAAAAGAAGCTTTGTCAAGAACCGGAACTGCCCAAAGGCATAATCTGCAGACATGGCAGCTTGTGAACCCTCAAGACCAAAAAGACCGCATCCGATGTTAGCTTCCTGGATCATTGCCACGTCGTTTGCACCGTCTCCGATGGAAAGCGTCATAGCGTTGCGACCTTCCTTGACCTAAAGGGGTGACTGTGAGCATGCTGAAGGGTGTACTCTACACATTCACGCACAAGCTTGACGACTAGAGCCTTTTGAGCTGGGGAAACACGACAGCACACGACCGTTTCGCATTGCGTTGCAAGATTCAAGAACAAAGTTTTGAGCTCTGGCTTGAGGGCAAAACCCAACGTCTCCCCGTCAATAACGACCGCGAACGCGGCTTGGGCACCAGGGACGAAACCTCTAGTTTGTGGATCCAACGAAGGGGGACCAAGAACAGAAGCAATCTTGTTGCAACCGGCTTCAATCTTGGACCGAGCTCCATCGAGAGAGTCGGCCTGGATGATCATGACGTCCATATCACTCTTGAGGAGGTTGCAGCTGAAACCTGTAAGGCACCGCGATTAGCCTGCGTGCTCGACCGTGGCAAGGATTTCCGTACCAATTTCGATGGCGGTCTGCACTTTGTCACCTGTGGAAGTTGTTAAATATACTGGCCCCCCATCCTAGGCGAGACATCATAACTTACCTGTTAAGATCCACAACTTGATACCAGCCTGATGCAATGTTTCGATGGCATCTGGAACGCCCTCTTGTAACTTGTCTTCCAGAGCAGTAGCACCGAGAATGTACAGCGAGTGTTCGATACGCTCATTGGCCTTGTCGATTGCCTCATCGCGGTCATGAACCGAATTAGTCGCGGCGTCGTAGACCGCGGACCACTCGAGATACTCCTGTTCTTCCAAATACCTGTAGGCAATGCAAAGCGTTCGAAGTCCACCATTGGCGAAGGCCTCCATATCATTGGCGGTCTGAACCTTGAGTGCATGGTCTTGATCCGCGGCTAACCGTTCGTAGATGACACTATCCGCGCCCTTACAGTATAGGACGATCCTGCCTTGGGGGTTGCGAACAATGACGCTCATCCTCTTCCTTGTCGAGTTGAACTCCAGTAATTTCAACGGGATGTAGCGCTCGGCCTGGCCCATAACTTCGATATCAACGAAATCCTTCCCTTTCGCAACAAACGGGAATCCGGCGTCACAGGCGGCAGCAACCAAGGCCGCCTCGTCTGGACTCTCGGCCTTGTACGTCAGATAGAATGGGTTTTCCTTTGGCTCCGGTCGGTCTGAGAGGACACTATGGCAGATGGCAAGAGATCTGAAGAATGCGATGATGTGGTTCCTCTGAGGTGAATCTCGATTCGCCATATCAGCGGCTAATTGAGGTGAAACGAGGGTGAGACGGTCCGGTTGTCCATATCGGTTCTTGAATGTTCGATCGAGGGTGTCCAGCATGTCGTGTTTCATCACTTCGAGCGCACGAGCCTGTTCCTCCGGAGAGGGGAGGCCCTCCTTGCCCTCTCGTTGAGCCGCACCACGTTGAGCCTCGGTAACTCCCTCGCCGTATGCGACACCATTGATTGAACATTTCTGGAACTCCATGATGTTTTGGGTAAGGGTACCTGTCTTATCGGAGAAGATATACTCGATTTGCCCGAGATCGTCAGATATGTTCCAAGTCTTTGGCACACAAGCGGCATCGAGGGGCTTGTAGTACATGTCGATGTCCTGAGCGATGAAAAAAGCCTGGATGGTTTTGACAACCTCAATGGAGATGTACAACGAAATGGGCACGATATTTTGGAATGCAATGAGACAGACCCTAGATCATGATCGGCTCAATGAACGCCCCCACGGAATCGAGATGAAACGTACACAAATGTGACCACTGCACCAACCGCTACTGAACTTGACACTCCGGAACCGACTTCGAAAACGTCCGCGCTGGTTCCAGTCTTACTCTCCCAGATACCGTTGCAAACAGCGGTGATCGAACACATCACCATGAGCACCACGAAGTTGACAATGACGTTGAAGTTGGTCTCCTTCTCGATCTTGGATCGCTTAGAGGGAGTGGCACCACCGTTAAGCATGATCTTGGAGTCGGCACCGGTGTAAAGGACGAGGCCGATAATCCATTCCGTGTTCCGAACAGTACAGCCACGGAGCAAGAGTTCGTTGAGGGTCACAGACTCTTCCTTGTTTTGGCCGTCGGCGTCGGTGTAGCGCAAGATCGACTGGTGAGAGTAAAGATTTTGGTGAGGAGGTTCGCAATCCAGGAGGAATGAAAGTCGCTCCAGGTCCTCCTCGGAAACGATGTTCGAAGTGGCAGAAACGGATTTCCTTGGCTTGAGATTAGTTTCACCATCCAAATTCTTGGTCTCCACGAAGCACATCCCCTCAGGATCAGAAGTGGACAAGACGACGATGTCAGCGGGAATCTGATCGTTATCCCGCAGCAGAACGATGTCTCCAACTTCCAGTTTCTTCCAGAGAGTCCGTTCCCACTTGGCCTGACCCTTTGCTCTTCTCCGGTAATCCACAGCGCTGGACCTCGGGGGAGCCTGGGGTAGGGAAGGGACCGAACCTGAGGGATTCCAATCATGCGCGTCCTCGAACATCTCGCTCTTCCACCCTTGACCAGACCCAACCAGTGTTGTCCTCGATGCATCGATAGAGTTGGGTGGATAACTGTGCGAGTCGACGCTCTGAATGTCTTCCAGGCGTCGTCCACCTGGACCCATGGGGGTGGAACGAATGGAAGTATAATCATGAGCAAGACTGGAAGCATCGCTCCCAGATTTGCTGAGCACGATCTGTATGCCCTCCCCAGCTTCCCTCTGCCTCAACTTCTGAACGCCCTTTGTAATCTTGCCGGGGGGATTGATACCCAGAACCTTCTCATAAAACTCGCGTGGATCCGTTTGGCAATTGACATTCTTCCAATCTCCTAGTTTGGTCGCAGCGGAAGTATTAACTTCCTCGTCGACCTGGGCGCGACGATAATCCTCGATACCGTCCTTAATGGCAGTGACGGTAATAATAAATATGAGAGGGAGTGCCGCGGTTTGCGGAGAGGCAGCGCCAAACATGGGAAACACTGGTGGGGATCAGCTCGTGCTGCGGGGTTTTCAGTGAGGACGTGGTCGAAACAACGGACCTTGGAGGATAACAAGTGCCAGGAAATAGACATTCGCCACCCTACGAAACTGTTCGTACAGGTTCTTTGGTATAAACGTGAAGATGGTATATTCTGGGAGACATATGAGATTTGGGGAGGAGGGAGGACAGGGAGGAGAGCTTACTGGTGGTGCGGACTTTGTTTCGCGGATAACGGACAAGGGGCTCGTTCTTGCTGTCCACTTCGGACATTGGCAAGGGTCGGTTCACGTAGATCGTCCTCCTCTGACCAGGAATGACCGGGCCAACGGGGCCAACCGAGTCTTGGACGGGACGTTGTTTCTTCTGAGACCCCCTCCTGAAGAAGGAGGCTTTCTTCTTCTTCTTATTGTTCAAAAGGAGGGTCCTCCTCCTCTCTGCACGCTGCTCGACGGCAGCAGACTCGGCTAAAGTCGAAGCCGCGGTTCTGACGGTCCTGAGGCGCAGCTCGGGGTCGATTGATCTATCGTCCTCGTCGTCGGTGACATCGTCGTCGTTAGTGGGGTGCCTGTTGAACATGACGCAGAGAGACGTCGAGGAGGGGAGGGAGTCTGGGTAGAAGGGGGGGAGGGGGTAGATGTGGCAAGGATGAGGAGGTTACCGAGAATGGCTTGACCCAGCAACGCCGAGGGATCGCACTTCGGTCGACAGCGAGATCATTGGGCGCCTCGCTTGCAGTGCCCGTCCAGCAAGCCGCCATCTACGTGATTTCCCCTTTGATTCTGCTTCAAGCTTAGGCCATTGTCTACCGTATATACGACCGTCACCACCCACAAACCGTGCCAGCGCGTATCCTGCCCGGGGACGTCGCAACCCGCCCTTACGTTTCGCCGCCGCCTGACGGGGACACTGCCGACCCTAAGATTCTCTTGGCACCCCAAAGCACAGACATCCGCTGTGAACCCATCGAACAATGTGCAAGAGGTCAATTGCAAGAATCTATGCGCTAGGCAGAGGAGAGGTATGCTAGAAGAAAAATGGTACAGTTACGTCTATATGAACCGACAAGTCAAGAGATGCTACAGGGGGATGAAACGTGACGGTCATTAAACGTGATGGGTGATATAATGGGTTGGGATCTGGAGATGCGGGAAAGTGGGGGAGCCGGAGTATGGGTGTATGCTGCACGTGGGCGAGAAACAAGAATAAAATAGACTAAGGAAACGAGGCGGTGAATCATTGCCCCAGCCTCTTATAGGAGCGCACAAACTCGAACTGAGGCCCAGTTTCGGGCGAGTGAGGGAAACGGCGGCACTTCTCAACCGTCTGCCACTCCTTGGCGATCATCCGCAGGGCCTCATCGCCATCCCTGGCGATCCCTGATTCAACAAGCCAGCAACCGATAACCATGCCTGGGAAAGCAAATTAGCGGTGATCATCAGCGCTGGAGAGAAGCGCGGACTCACCGGTCCTGCCGATGCCGCCTCGACAATGGACCGCAGTGATGCGGCCCCGCTGTTCATTGTCTCTGAGCACCTGAAGAATGTTCCTCATGTACTCAACAGATTCGGGCAAGGACCTATCGACTATCGGGAATCGGTGGTATTCGATGTCGGCAAGGCCCATGTCCTCGGCGCGAACAGCGAGATAGGATCCGTAAGCACGCAGTTCATCAACCTCGGTCAGGTCTATGAACGTTCGGACGCCAGCTGCGAGCAACGCTTCTATCTTCTGTTTCGAGACGCCTGGACACCAAGGGTATTCACATGCGAGGAGGAGCGGAGTAGCCCAGTACGAGTTTGGGATGGGACGTCTGAGGATTGTGTTTATGGAGGCGTGAAGCTGCTGCTGGGGGAGCAGAACATCGACGCAGTGTTGACGAGTTGGGAGAGCGGAGCGAGGCAAGGTAGTGGCCATGGCTGACTAGGGCTGGGAAGACATTCCCCCGCCCTCGCCCCTTTTATATTCACATTTTTACGGCGAGGCGCGTCTGGCCCACGTGCCGGTATCCGCTCGGATCCAAATCCCAGGAACTGAATTGGAGGCACAGCCACCGGGTGCTATCGCCTCCTCTACGGTGTTCCGATCTTCATTCCAATCTCAGTCAAGGGTCACCCAGTCTCCCCTGGTCCTCCCGCGCCCAGCATGTCACGGCCCACCGTCGCCCTCGAAAGCCTCGATCCCCACCACTCCTCTCTCGGTCGAGCAGAGAGAGCCTGGTGGAAATCTGCCATCATCTATCAGATCTATCCCATCTCTTTCTTCGATTCCAACGGAGATGGTCTCGGCGACCTCAATGGCATCTATTCAAAACTCGACTATCTCAAGGACCTGGGCGTTGACATCCTTTGGTTGTCGCCCATATACAAGTCTCCATTAGCTGATATGGGCTATGATATGTATAGCGATATCCACCCTACTATCTGATCCACGTTGCTAAGGCACCGTGACAGCGCGGACTATTATGCCATCGACCCCAGATATGGCACCCTAGACGACTGGGATAGGCTTATCAAGGGCGTGCACAACCGAGGAATGAAGCTAGTGTGAGTCGATGACGCTTGGACGTGTGCTTGGACCCTATTAAGTGTGTCTCATGGCCGCAGCATGGACCTCGTGGTGAACCACACTTCCGACGAGGTAGGTTCGCTTACTCTCACATCCCCATATCCGTCCGCCTACCCACAAGAACGTTGAACGTGTGAACCTCCAAGCACGATTGGTTCGCTCAATCGCGATCGGGCAAGGATCACCCGAAACGCAATTGGTACATCTGGCGTCCGGGAAAGCTTAGCACAGATGGCATCAGAAGCCCACCCAACAACTGGCGGTCGGTTTTCCAAGGTATAAAACAACGCGACTCGATTAGCGGAATGAATTGATTGGCTGACCGGCGGATCATTCTCACTTGCCCCCCTCTCTCACAGGTCCTGCTTGGGACTACGATGAAGCGACAAACGAATACTACCTTCACCTCTACTTGACGAAGCAACCAGATCTGAACTGGGATAACGTGGAAGTTAGAGAGACCGTGTATAAAATGATGAGGTTCTGGTTGGATCGTGGATGTGATGGCTTCCGGGTACGTTTTACTACACCTTCTCGGATACTACGAAGCTCAGTCCTCCAATAATTCGCGCTTGTTTGGGTCAAGATGGATGTTATCAACCTTCTGTCCAAAACAGATGGCCTGCCAGACGCCCCGGTCGTTGACGAGAATGACCCTACTCAACCAGCATCCATGCACTACGCCAACGGACCCAGGGTACACGAATACATCAAGGAAATGAACCAGGAAGTTCTTTCCCGTGGGTCATCATTAGGTTCTCCCGCAGTGAACGGAACTCACGGGATAACCATAGACTACGATATATTCACCGTCGGAGAAGCACCGTTCTCCCACTCCGCCGATGACCTCGCAAAGTACATTTTACCACCAAACAGTGAACTCAAGACCATCTTCCAATTCGAGCTCATGGATATTGACTCTTTCAATTCTCTTGAGCCTCTGATACCGAAACCCTGGAAGCTATCCGACCTGAAGAACGTTGTAGAGAAGTGGCAAACCTTCAAACGAGGGGAAGGATTCTGGAACACGTCCGTCCACACTTCCTCATTCAGATAAAAAATTCCACCGGAAGCTGATTGCTAAACACACCTTCATTACCATAGCGTCTTTATCGAAAACCACGACCAATCGCGGGTCGTATCCCGCTTCGGAAACGATTCTAAAGAATGGAGATCACATTCCGCTAAGCTTTTCGCACTGTTGGAGGTTTCCCAAGGCGGAACTCTGTTCATTTATCAGGGTCAAGAACTTGGTTTAAAAAACTTTCCCGCGTCTTGGGGCCTAGAAGAATACAAGGACGCGGCCACAATCAACTTTTGGAATAGGTCAGTTGGACAAAAATACGCGCGCGCATCCTCCCGGTAGAAGCTACGAGACCTTCTATTTTGTTTCCTGACGGAGTCCCGCGAATTCTGTCTCACGTCTTCGCTTGTTTTCTTAGAATCAAAGAACGAAGAAAGGCCGAGGCAAGGCCAGGAGAAGAAATAGACATGTCCGACGTGATGGAAGGACTCCAACAAAAAGCGCGAGATCATTCACGGGTACCTATGCCGGTTCGTGCGACTTCTCGACACTCCACTAGCAATAGTATGATTCACACGAGACTCATCATCCGTCGAACCCCTCTTATTCGGCCCGATGGGATTTCCTCGTTCAGTGGACCGCTGATCCTCATGCCGGTTTCACGACCGGCGCCCCCTGGATGCGTGTGAACGATGATTACGCCGAGGGGTGGAACGTCCAGGCGCAACTCGGGGACAGCGCGAGCGTTCACGCGTTCTATAAGCACGTTCTAGGCTATAGGAAGAAATCGGATTTACTCGTGCGTCCAATCCGTTCAAT